>JAABUU010007669.1_pt1 | contig 10976 bp, 18 predicted proteins | sample 5559301 | NCBI WGS metagenome assembly JAABUU01 (sample SAMN10711884, study PRJNA513360) | rock metagenome | isolation source: Antarctica rocks | place: Antarctica: Victoria Land, Richard Nunatak white
CAGTTGTGCGACCGGCAACCGTGGAGCGTTCACAACCTGAAAGGCTAGTCTCGGCTGGAGAGGGACTACCACCCTCTTCTGCCTACGCGGGACACCGTGGCGGCAGCCAACGGCCTCCTGCGCTGTCCAGGAGCATGCGTGGGTGGGGTGAATGGCGCATTAACATGCCTGTATGGAGCTGGGGACCAGCGCTGGTCGGAGTCGCCGTGCTGGTGGCCGTGCTACAGGGCGAGGAACACCAGGTTGAGCAGGCCCGCGATCATGCCCGGCCCTCTGGCGTCGCCAGCAGCAGCACCAGCATGTCCCGGATCCCGGCACCCGCGCCTGCGTCCCGTGCCGCAAGCCCGACCTTCCCGCTATTCTTGATGAGCGTCGCCAGCTCGTAGAGCAGCCCGGCCGGCATCTCTGGCGGTGTGCCCAGGCTGTCCGGGAGCACCCACAGCCGATCGCTGGCCTGCAGCTCCGCCCTTCGGCCAAGCATGGGTGGCGTGCCGCGGATGACGGCCTTGAAGGGCAGCGCGTCGCCGTGGGCATCCATGAAGGTGTCCGGGCCTTCACCCGCCAGGCGCATGCCGTCGCCGGCGTACAGGATGCCAGGGAAGGCGCGGGGCGGGCTGTAGGCGGTCATAGCGGGAGCGTAGCACCGGACTGGGCCGCGTCGGCAAGCCAGATCAGGCTTCCCCCGCTCCGGCCAGACACCCGCCCAGCAACAGGGCATCCCATGCCGCATCGGCCTTGGTGCCATCGTCCGGGTCGGTGAACTCGTGCAGCAGCGCCTGGTAGGCCGCCAGGCATGGCTGCACCTGGTCGAACGGCTCGGCCATCCGCACGATCACTTGGCGCCACGTCTCGTTCGGCTCGCGCTCGACGCCGAAGTGGTGGAAGCCTCTAGGCATCTGACCCGCCTACTTTGGAGAGCTGCCGGAGCCGCACCCCCGGCCCGCCCCCGTTCTGCTCGATGAACTCGACGCCGGGACCCATCTGCCGCTGCATCAGTCCGGCACCTTCATGCGGACACCAGCGCCGCCTCCGTTCTGCTCGATGAACTCGACGCCGGCGGCCTCCAGGGCACTCTGCACCGCGTGCGCGTTCGCTGGCGTCATGCGGACCCCCCCATCCATTCCCTCTGCGCGCCCGATGGTGCTGATCCCGACCTTTGAGGCCTCGGCCAGCTTGTCGGCTGGCCAGCCAAGCAGCGCCCTGGCAGCCCGGACCTGGCGTCCTGTCATGAAAGAAAATCGTTCATAAGAAAGAATACCACTTGCATCCGTTCCTGTCAGGTGACAGATTATCTATCAGATACAAGCAACCCGCGCAACGGTCAGCACCATGTCCCACGGCTTCATCTACGCCACCGCGACCCCTGCCAAGCCCCGCAACCCGATGTCCGGCAAGCCGCTGCTCCGCCCGGCGCACCAGGTGTTCGGCCCTAGCGCGCAGGACCGTGCGGAATGGGCGCTGGCCATCGCAGTGCGCGACCTCGCCGGCGCCGAGAGCTACTGCGCGTCCGCCTGCGTCGAGCTGGGCAAGGCCAACGCCTGCGGCAAGCTGTATGGCCGCCTTTCGCAGCGCGCCGCAGCCAAGAGCAGCGCCTTCCGCCTCATCAATCGCGCCCGTGCCCAGCGCCGCGCCGCCGTGAAGGCGCTGGCCGCCGCGCAGGCCGCCGTCCTGGTGTTCGCCCCGGTCGCGCTGGCCGTCTGAGCCGCACCACCCGCACAAGATCGCGCCGGCCCGCGACGGGTCCGCGCCATCCGCGCCATCCGCGCCGGGGCGGTTCCCAGGCACCAGCTCGCCACATGGCGGGCGGGTCGGCGCCGCCGGCGTGTCGAGCACCGGCGGCCCCTGACCCGAAGCAATGGACAGGGGTCCACATGCCGCAGGCTGCCCACGCGCCTACCACACCCGCAGCGCCGCCGGCGACGGCTGCCATGCCCTTCCGTCCCACCCGGCGCGGCGTGGGCGGTGCCATCCTCGCCGCGGTGTGTGGTGGGGCCTTCGCCGGCGCCGTGGTGCTGCCGGACCCGGGCGAGGCGTTCCCGGTGGCGGCGAGCCCAGACGCCGAGCTGATCCGCCTGTGCGCCGAGTGCGACGCGCTACAGGGTCAAATCGACGCGCTTTACCTTCCGCAGCTCGACCATCTCCCGACCCTGGAAATCCTGGCGGCGGAGGACACCCGCACCCGGGCGGTCAAGCCGATTGCCGATCGCCAGGACCCGCTCCTGGAGCGCATCTGCGAGCTGCGCGCGACCACGCCGCAGGGCCACATCGCCCGTGCCCGGACGCTGCTGCAGTGGGACAAGGACCCGATCTGGACGCATGACGAGTGCTGGAATTCCCAGCTCATTGGCGCGATCGTGCGCGACCTGGTGGGGGAGGCCTGACATGGCACAGCCCCTCGCCGCGAGCCGCCGGGCCATGCTGCGCGGGTCTGCCGCGGCACTCCTCGCCGGCGTCGCCACTGCCGCAGCCTCGGCCGAGCCCACACCCGATGCCGAGCTGGTCCGGGTCTGCCACGCCTTCGCGGAGGCCGAGTTCCGGAACTGGTGGCGCTACGTCACCGCGCCCGCCGACCTGGCCGACGCGCAGGACACCGACCCGGACTGGACCACCCTGGAGTGGATCGAGGTGACGCCCGCCACGACGCCGGCAGGATGGGCCGCCAAGGCCCTCGCCCTCGCCGCCTGGCACCGCGAGGCCTACGACGACTCCGACGCGGAGGGCGATGCCAGCGCGACACTGCTGGCGGGGCTGCTGCGCGACATGGTGGCGCCGGCGCGGGCGGAGATCCTGGCCCGGTGCGCGGCCGACTATGGGCCGCTGGGCGAGGGCTACACGGCGGATGCGCGGTGGATCGGCCGAGCCCCTGCCGTCGTCACCGCGCCACCGCTGGCCGTGCCGCACGCTGACGCCGAGTTGCTGACCGCGTGCGACGCCTTCGCCCGTGCCGAGCAGGAAGTCGCCCGGCTCGAGCACGATGCCGACGACAACGCCTTCGATGCCGCCGTGGCGGTGTCGCACGCCGCCGTGGTGCGGGTGTCCGGAGTGCGGGCACACACCATGGGCGGGATGCGCGCGAAGGTGGCCGTCGCCCGGGCGGTGTACGCAGCGGATGAGCCCGTGGCGATGGCGGGGACCTTCGGCGGCAAGGCGCAGCGGCATGACGTGCTGGCGTGGTCGACGTTGGCGGACCTGGTCGAGGTGGCGGGGTGACGCCGCGTCGCGCCTATCCCGCTTCGGCGGCCCTGCTATGTTCTCCCCCGGCGCGGCACGGTTTGGCCGCCGACAATCCGGACCTCCGCTCCGGGCTGCCGCGCCGCCCATCCTGCGGGAGGCGCTGCGGAGGCGCTGGGGGACCGATGGCGCCTGACGACAAGAGCCCGGCGAGGCCGCCTGTCATCTCGATTGATCCTCTCGACCCTTTCGCAAGCCTCTACCTTGTCGCGGCGTTGACCTGGCCACACTCGGAAGTCGACCGGAACAGGGCGCTGGCGACCTTTGGGGCGGACATACAGCTGCGGATCGATGTGGATGGAGGACAGCAAGCGGTGGCTGCAGTGGCAGCGGCGCTGCAAGCTGCGGCCGACGCGCACGGGTGCACCCCGGAGGATATTTTGTCCGTGCCTGGCGCCCGCGAGTTTGAGGCAGAGGCCCGGCGCAACCTGGTCGACAGCACGCGCAGGGCCGTCTTGGAAACCGTGTTTCAGCCTGCCGGTGGCTTGAGGTCCGTCACAGACAGCCCCGCGCTCGCCACTCTGTACGAGCAGATGGGGCAGGCTCAGCAAACGGGCGCGATCGTTGGGCAGATCCTGTGCCTGGTTGCGTCGGTGGCGGAGCTGCATCCGGACATCCCAGCGTCCCTGAACCGGACGTGGACCATCATGGAAGCGGAGGCGCTGCCGCGTAGCGGGCTGCCGCGCAGGGCCAAGCTGCAGGGCGACCGCACCGGGCTTTTAAGGCTTTGGGGGGAGTGGTGCGGCAGCGCGCCGCTTCATGCGGCGGCGCACCTTTGGATCATGGGTGCCCAGCTTGCTCCAGATCCGCGCGCCGAGATGGGCGCGATGTTCTCGACGCCGCAGGGCATCGGCACCGTACTGGCATGGGCGAAGTGGTTCCGGGCCTGGGGGACTACCTTTCGTCCCGATCGAGCCCGGCTCGGGACAACGCTGATCCCGCCCGAAGTCGCGCTGATCTACGACACGAAGGGCGTGGACGTGCCGGAGATCAAACCGCCTCTCTGGCCTCTCACCAAGCGACAGCTCGCCGCTGCGCGAGGCCACACGGCACCAATATAACCGTCACTGAGCGCCCCATGACTGGTGCAAAGCGGTTCCACTAGTGGAAACCGTTCCCGACCAGTGACGCCGTTTCCTATCCCGATCCCACCGGCCAGCAATGCCGGGGAGCAATGGGGACACACAATGCCAACGCCGATCAATGCCCCGGACACGAGAAGCGCCACCGCCGGCCGCGCTCAGCTTCTCGCCACGGCCGCCGCCTCTGTTCCGCTACCTGCTGCACAACGCCTGCCTGCCCTGCCGCGCCTGGTGCCGATGCCGGACGCCCAGCGCACCTTCGGGCCGAGCCGGGCCACGCTCTACCGGGCCGGTGCCGCTGGTGAAATCCGCCTGGTGAAGGTCGGACGCGGGACGTTCCTCGAGACGGAAACCGTCCTGGCCTGGCTGGCCCGCCTGCCCGCGATCACGCCGAAGCCCGCCGCCTGAAATGAAACCGCCGGCCCCTGCGATGCAGGCGAACCGGCGGAGGAAGGCGCGCACGTCGACCCTGACAGGTGACGTGTAGCCGCCCCGCCGCCCAGCGTTCAAGCCTGTTCGCACGCCGGCTCCGATGGGAGTCACCGCCATGCCACCGCGCCCCGCGCCTTCCTGTTCCTCCGCACCGCCTGCCGCTGCCGTGCGCACCGCCCCAGCCGTCCGCCCGCACACCGCCCGGGCCTTGACCTCCGCCGAGCTGCAGCTCGCCTCAGACCTCGAGCTGGCCCGCGGCAACCAGCAGCGCGGCGAGCTGCTGTCCTGGCGAGCGCATGACGCCCGCGCCGCGGTGTCCGCGTGAGACCGCGCGCCGCCTTCCTCCACGCGCCGGGCGAGACGATCGCGGTGACGGACTTGGTGATCTGCCGCCCACCCGACGCCTTGCGCTTCATCGCAGACGCGGCACGCGGCGATCGCCATGCCGCCCGGGTGCTGGTGGCGGTCAACGACGCGCTGCACAGGCTCGACGCCGCACCTCCGAAGGCGCCGATGCTGTGCGCCGCGTGCCCGGCGCCGCTGCGGCCAGGCGTGCCCTACAGCTTTGTCCTGCACCTGCCGGCCGACGAACGGGTTCCCTACGGCTTCGCCCTTGCTGTCTGCAGGCGGTGCGCGACCAGTCGGGCCGAGATCCGCCGCAAAGCCGTCGCGGCGCTGCGGACGGAGTTGCCCGGCCTGCGCGTGGTCGAGGCGACGCACGCCAGCGGTGGGCGGGCATGAGCGGCTTCCCCGGCTTCATGTTCGGCCCGGACGGCATCAGCCTCGACGCCAGCGTGCCCGACCTAGCGGAGGACACGCTGGCACTGCTGCCCTGCCGCTCGCTGGTGTCGCGGGACGGACTGGCGCCGATCGCGCGGGCGTGGGTCTTGCGCGACGATGCGACCTTCGCGGGCATCCCGGCCACCCTGCGCGCGGAGGCCGTCAACCTGGTGCTCGCGGGCCGGGCAATCCTGATCCTCGCAAAGCGGCCGGAGCCGGCGGCAGACGTGCGCGATGGGTTGCTCGGCGCCCTCGAACTGTTCGTGGTGCCCGACGAAGCGGCGGGGCACGCATGAGCCCCGTGGCACGCGACCGGCTCCGCCTTCAGCGCGGCGCCGAGCATCTGCACGCCCTCGGCGCCCGCGCCCTGGCCGAGATGCTGGCCGAACTGGCGCGCGACCGGTGCGACCTGGCCGACACGCTCGACCGGCTTGACGCCTGGCGCGCGGGATTGTCGCCGGAGCTGCTGCGCGCGTCCGGCGGCGACCGGTTCCCGCCGCTCCCGCTGCGCGAGGTGGCGGCATGATTGTCCCGCACGAGATCGCCCGCAGCCTCGACCTGAAGAAAGAGGGCCGGGGCTGGCGCGGCGACTGCCCATCCTGCGGCTACGCCACCACCGCGATCCTGTCCGCCAAGGGCACGCTGTGGTGCGCGAGCTGCGGGCGCGAGGGACCGGCCGCGGTGGTGGCGCGCCTGCAGGGCGGAGAGCACGTCCAGGCGGCCGAGCGCCAGCCCGGCAAGCCGGAGCCTACCGCGGCCGAGCGCACCGCCCGTGCGCTGGTGTGGTGGGATGGCGCGCCGCACGACGCGCTGGGCACGCCGGCGGACCTCTACCTGGCAAGTCGCGGGCTGGCCGGCCTGGCAGCCTCTGCGGCGATCCGCTACCGGGCCGACGTGGCACACCCGGCCGAGCGCGCCCGGCGCCCCGCGATGCTGGCGCTGGTCCAAGACGTCGCCGGCGCGCCCGTCGCGGTGCACCGGACCTACATCACACGCGGCGGCCACAAGGCGGACGCGGTGCCGGTCAAGGCCAGCGTCGGCCCGATCTTCGGTGGCGCGATCCGCCTGGACCCCGCGGCGGCCGAGATGGTGGTGGGCGAAGGCATCGAGACATCCGCCAGCGCCGGGCGGCTGCTCGGCCTGCCCGCATGGGCCGCGATCGCCGCCGGTAACCTGGCGCAGGCGCTGCAACTCCCTCCGGAGGTGCGCAGCGTGGTGATCGCGGCCGACGCGGACGGGGCCGGGTGCCGTGCGGCGCAGGACGCGGCGGCACGCTGGCGACGCGAGGGCCGGCGGGTGCGGATCGCCACGCCCGACACGCCCGGCTGCGACTTCAACGACGTGCTGCTGCGGGGTGTGCCGAATGCCTGATGCCGGTGGCGGCTACACGGTGGAGGAAGTCAGAGGCGCGCTGTGGGCGGAGGCGGGCGGCTGGAGCGAAGGCGACATCCCGCCGCGGCCGTGGATCGCCCGGGGCTACCTGCTACGCGGCGCCGTCACGGTGCTGTCCGGCGCATCCTCCGTGTCGAAGTCCACCCTTGCGGTCGGCTGGGCAGTGTCGCTGGCGCTGCACCAGCCGCTGCACCGCTTCGTGCCGCACCAGGCCTGCAAGGTGCTGGTCTACAACGTGGAGGACGATGCATCGGAGCAGCGCCGCCGGTTCTCCGCGGTGCTGCGCCAGTTCGGAGCCGCGTCCTCTGCGCTGGCCGGCAAGGTGATGCGCGTCGGCCCGCACCAGGTCGGCACGCTGCTGGCCAAGGATCTGGAGAACAACGGCGCCATGGGTCCGACCGCCGCGATGGTGGAGCTGCAGGACCTGGTGGCCCGGTTCCGGCCCGACGTGCTGATCCTCGACCCGCTGGTGGAGCTGCACACCGCGGAGGAGAACGACAACGGCGCGCTGCGGGGCATCATGGCGCAGTTCCGCACGATGGCGGCAAACCCGGTGCCGGGCTGTCCGGAACACAAGATGGCCGTCGCGATCGTGCACCACGCCCGCAAAGGGGCAGCGCAGGCCACGCCTGGCGACACGGACACCCTGCGCGGTGCGTCCTCCATCGTCGGCGCGGCGCGGATCGTGGTGACGGTGGCAGGCATGACGGAGGCCGAGGCGCAGGGCTTCGGGTTGTCCGTGGACCAGCGCCGCAGCCACTTCCGGGTGGACTCGGGGAAGTCGAACTACAGCCCGACGCACGAGGCCGAGTGGTACCAGCGGGTGGAGTACGAGCTGGACAACGGCGACCTGGTGGCCGCCCCGGTGGCATGGGAGCCGCCGGTCGACGTCGTGAGCCTGGACACCCGGGCGGCGATCGAGGCGGGGATCGCGGCGGGCAGCGGCGCCGGGCCGTGGTCGGCGAAGCTGTCCAACGACCCGCGATCGGTGCGCACGCTGCTGGCACGGCACGGGGTGGCGACGCCGGCCGGGCAGAGGGCGCTGCTCCTCGAGCTGGCAGCGGCAGGATACGTCACAGCCGAGTATCGGAACGCTGGGCATCGCGTGGCGCATGGCCTCCGGGCATCGGACGGCCGGCCGGCCCACGTGCGGTGGGTGGAGGCGGCACACGATGGCGACACGCTTCCTCTGTAGGCACGACGGCCCACAGCTTCCGGATAACTTCCGGGGGTTTCCCGGGGGTTCGTGCACCCCCCCGGATGATCCCCGGACCTATAGGGAAAAAGACCGTCCGGGGCGGTCATTTGACCCCACAGGTTCCGGGGCGCCTTCCGGGGGTTATCCGGGGGCAGGGGAGATGAGGCCGCGCCTATCAGCCCCATCAGCCCGGCTTCGCACCCATGGTCGCGGAGTAGGTCGAGGCCTGGCGCACGCTGCCCGGCGAGGCTGCAGCGGCCGGTCGAGGACACGGCGGAGAGGGCAGCGAGGGCAGGGGCGACGGGGCCCCTGGCCGGATGGGCTCGGGGACACGGGGAACACGCGCGGTGGGAGGGACATTTGGGCCAGTCGAGTTTTCGGGGTTGGTGTTGTTGACCGACGGGGTGAGCGCAGCCCCCGTCCGGCTGTCTCTGGCCGACCTGGCGGTGCACCTGGACGTGTCGCGCGAGACGCTGCGGCTGTGGATCCGGAAGTGGCCCGACTTCCCCATCCTGGAGCGCGGCACCCACGGCCAGCGCTACCAGTTCGATCCCGACGCGGTGGCGGCGTTCGTCCGCACGCGCCGGCAACCTCCCCGTGCCGGCAGCCTGGACCTGTCGGGTGGCGCCGATGGCACGGTGGCCCAATCCCTGCGCGACCAGCTCGACGTCGAGAAGCTCGAGCTGCTGCGCCGGCAGGTCGAGAGGCTGACGCGCCTTGAGGTGGCGGCACGGCGCGACCTGGTGCCCGTGGCGGCCGTGCTGGAGGGGCTGGCCGCGGCCCTGCAGCAGTTTGGCAAGGCGATGCGGGCCAGCGTGGCTGCGTCTTGCCGCGATCTGAACATGCCGGAGGCGGTAGCGCGGGCGTTCGAGCGCAACCTGGACGCGGTGCTGCGCGAGTTCGTGGGGACGTTGCCGGCGGTCCTGCGCGGCGAGGGTGGAAACAGCACATGAAGTAGAAAGCGCTTCTGGCGAGTGCCCAAAGTTAGTCGGAAACCGGGCATTGGCCACCCGTCCTCCCTCGCGAGAAGGCCAGGGGCCCCGGCCGGGTTGCAGCAGCCCTATGGCGAGCAGGGAGGCATCCAGGATGGGCGAAACGGGCTCGGCAGGGCGCGCGCGAGGACGCAGGCCACCACTCCCGCGGGCCACGCTCACTCCAGGTGCTCGGCGCCGATCGCCTGATGCAGCTCGTGCAGCGACCCCATCGCCCGCGTGGCCAGCTCTTCCCACTCCGGCCGCAGCGCGATGGCAGGGCGCTGACACAGCCGGGTGTCGACCAGCTCCGCTAGCATAAGCGCCATGTGCAGCGCCTCGTGGCATCCGTGCGTGCCTGGCGCGAAGGCCGCCCGGTCTGGTGTGAGGTCGGGCTTTGCTTCATCCGTCATGTTCGCACTCCGTCCCGATTGTCAGTCCGCCCTACCTCGGTGTGGCGCTTGTTCTATCGGCATTGCTCTAAGCGGACATGCGGGCGGGGCAGGCACGGTTTTATTCGGCGTTCTCCCCGCACGGAATGCAGCGAGCAAGCACCGTAAGGCGGGGTCCATCAGGAGGCAGAATGATATAGGCGCGCTTAGTACAGTGGATTTTTGGTCCTCCTGGCGTTTGATAATATATAAACACATATGCAATTCCCGCCGTAAAGGCAGGTTTAAAATCGCACTTGGCACTTCCAAGCCACAAATCATGCTCCATCTTCTGATTAGGAAATGAGAAGAAGTTGAAGTTTTCTCGCTCTTTGCTGAACAGTTTGCTTTCAACTTCAGAAAACCGACGTTCATCTACAACAAAGACGCTACCGGCGTTCGGGGTAAGATCAATGTTTGGATCTAATAAAGACTTTATTGCGACGTTAATTGCCGGAGAAAGACCAAGATTTGTGACGGACATGATAACGTTGACAAAATTGTATTGGTCTGAGAATACATCGCTAATGGGCGTGATTTCAAAATGAAGCCAAGGTCGTCGGCTTTCCGCCGTATCCAAAACAGCGCGTTTTGTTTCTCTCCATAGCCTGTACGTAAACCACGCTAGAGTTGCTGTAACAGTGAAAAGTAGCCCGGTGAATATAGCGACCCACCAATCTGCTTCCCGTAATCCGTCTTTGACTATTTCAGGAAGCACAAGAACTTCTCCAAATCTGACAATCTTCGCAGCTCTGTCACCCTCAAAAGCACGAGCCTAGGGTTTGGGGATCGTCCCGTCCGCATCATCAGGCAGCTGCGCGCCTCGCTTGGTCCAGTCTTCCCCCATCTCGACCAGCGCCTTCCGCGCCATCGCCTGAACCTCGGTGCAGGCCATCGCACGGCTGCCGTCCAGTCGACCGCGGGCGATGGCCTGGAGCACCGTCCGGCAGCGATCCTCGACGGCCATACGGGACGACTGGTAGTCGACCCCCTCTGCCGCCGCCGAGGGCGACACGCCCCCCCACTCGCAGCACCAGCCCGAACGCGCCCGCCGTCGAGGCTTCCGGCCCGCCTGCCCCCGTCCGGACGCGTGTCGACGCAATCCCCACCACTGGGCGCAGGCTACCTGCCGCCTCGACCCAAAATGCGGCGTCGCGAGGCATGCCGCGCAGGGCCCTGGCCAGATCTTCGATGGTGAAGGGCCCGTGCTCGCGTTCAACACGGGTGGCCGAGGCCGGTAGAGCCGGGGGCAGGGTGGGTGCGCTTGTCGACATGGCGGCAGCGTGCCGTGAGAACGGGGCAGGAACAAGCGGCTGATGCACCGATCCGCCGCGTGTGCTGCAACGTATGCTCGCGTCGGAAACCCGATCTAACCCATTGATTTTGCTAGGGCGCTGGCGGAGAGAGTGGGATTCGAACCCACGGTACGCGTTAACGCACACACGCTTTCCAAGCGTGC
>JAABUU010007698.1_pt1 | contig 10975 bp, 4 predicted proteins | sample 5559301 | NCBI WGS metagenome assembly JAABUU01 (sample SAMN10711884, study PRJNA513360) | rock metagenome | isolation source: Antarctica rocks | place: Antarctica: Victoria Land, Richard Nunatak white
TATTAATCTAATCTGCACTTAAATTAAGTTAAGTCAGAAATCTTAACTCAGTAAGTTAAGTTAAATTAAGATCTTTAACTCTGATCTGACTTACTGAGTCAGATCAGATTATGTATAAGTTATATATAAATTATATATAATTGCATAACTTTAAATCATATATATACTTATGTAATGTTGAAGCAATATAATGAAGCAATAAAACATTCAGAACTTAAATATAAATAAATATATTTTAATTATTATTTACTTAATAACTTAAGCTTATAAACATATTCATTTCAATAAAGAATTATTCTTCTTCATTAAGATATTAATATTATATAAATGTGTATCATAATAATGCAATACAAACTCTCAATACAATTCATCTAAATCTATATAATTTATATAACTCTTTACATTTAACAACATTAACTATATAAGATTAAGATATATTATATTAATGATTTGTGTTGCATTACTGTAATAGATATTATATGTTGTTGTATATATAAGTTAATTAAGACTCTTTTATTATGATGAAAATGATGCATTAAGATTTTATGATGAGTTTGTTACATAATATATGTTGATGTTACATGATTTGATTTACATAAATTTAAATTATAGTGATGCACAGAGATGTTGATAATAAGTATATTTAGAAGTAGTGAGCTTAAAAAATTTTATGTATATAATTTTATGTATATAATTTTATGTTATTCTTTACATTATTGAGAAGAATCACTGAATCATTATGTTCTTCATATTATGAATGTTAAAAGATAATTTAAATATTATAAAATAATTTTATAAATGATTCTTCAATTTAATCTTAATGTCATTTAATTATATTGCTTAATTATATTGCTCTGTATAAGTATGAGATATTACTCTTAAAAGAATATTAAAAAGTGAGAAACTTAATTTTATATTGCTTAATAGTATTGCTCTGCATAAGTGTAAAACATTAATCTTAAAAAGATATTAAAGAATAAATAACTTAAAATTAAAAGTTAATTTTACATTTTTTTACTCATTAAAGTCAGTCAGCTCATTCTTTAATTATAGTTGCTTACACATTTACATTTATATACTTAAAAGTAAATAAATTATGCTTTAAGTTTTCTTTAAATCTTATCATTATTTATATAAAATACATTATCATTCAACAAAAAATATAATTTTAATAAAATATTATGTGAGAAGCTTTGCAGTGTTTGTAAAGTATATAAACAGTAAATCATTCTGTATTTAAATTGTATATTAATATATAAAAATCATAAATTCATAATTTATACAGTATTTAAACAGAAAAATAATCATTCTTTATTTAGATTCTATAACTTTATTGCTTCATTATATTACTTTATTGTATCACTTTATTATATTGCTCTATTGTATTGCTCTATAATTTTCATGTTAATTAAAACAATAAAACAATATATATGCAAAGTGACTTAATCATTACATAAGACATTAATTGTGTACTTATTTGCTTCTGAATATGTAAATGTAAATGTGTAAATAGCTGTAATTAAGATGCTTTTAAACAGCTTTTCATTAAAGAATGAGCTGATTAACTTTAATAAATAAGAAAATGCAAAATTAACTTTTAATTTTAAGCTACTTGTTTTTGAATATTCTCTTAAGATTAATGTCTTACACTTATGCAGAGTGATACTATTAAGCAATATAAACTTATTTATAAAATTAAGTTTCTTATTTTTTCATACTCTTTTAAAAGTAGTATCTTGTACTTATGTAAAGCAATATAATTAAGCAATACAATTAAATGACATTAAGAACAGACTGAAGAGTTTATTTATAAAATTTATTTTATAATATAAAAGACTTTGCTGATTTATGTGACTGCATATAAGACTTAGATGATAATTAATTTAAAAAAAGACTTAAATAAACTTAATGTTGAGCATTAGCTCTTTATATTTAATAATTATGTCACTGTTATTAATAATTTTAATATATTTTAATCTCACTATCATTTTCATTATCATTAATTCTTACACAATTTGAATCTCACTGTCACAACATTACAAAGTTAACTTTATTAAAGCTGTCTACTTCTTCTAAAAATGCTGTCTTTCACAATTAACAGACTCTATGAGATCATAAAACAGTAATGATGTAAACAATAATGTAAATAATAATGTAAGTAACAATGTGAGCAACAGCAATATAAGTGACAGTGATACTTTTAATAATAATGATGTAAATGATAGCAAGAAGTTCAGAAAATAAATTAATTATATTGTTTATTTTTATTGCTTATATAATTAATGTCTTATGCAACAGTTAAGTCACTTTGCATATGTATTGTCTTAATTTAAAAGAGACATATTAGTCTGATTAGAAAACTTATTTATTTAATATATATTATTATATTTAATGTAGATCAACTCAACTCAACTTTAATCTGATCTAGTCTTAGTATAAGTCAGATCATAGATCAGAAATCTTAATCTATGAGTTAGATTAAGTCAGAAATCTTAACTTTAACTTAACTTAACAATTACTTTAACTTTAATACTTATATACTGTACTTATTCTAACTCTAACTCTTTAAAGAAAAATGATTAAACAGCAGATGCAGATGCTGTTAAGAAGGTGAAAGATAGATAAGAAGTATTAAATATAAAGAGTAAGAAAATTTTACTAAAGTATAAAAACAGAGATAACAGTAAATAAATAGTTAATGTTAGAAGCTGATGTCTTTTTGTAATTAATAATTTGTTATAATGCTGATGCTTTCTTCTCACTATATGAATTTGTCATTATAGTCTTTTGTTACTTCTTTTCATTTAGACATTTGTTCTTGCTTTATTCATCATTATAAGAAATTGCTCTTGCTTATTTAATCTTATAATGTAATAGTTTTAGATAACTATATAGCTAAAACTTTTACTCACTTAGCAATTCAGCTTTCTATCTCTTATCTTACCTGATGATAATATATAATAACTATATAGATTTTTATAATTAATGTTAACTATTTATTCAAGTCTTTTATGTAGTAAAGTAAATCTTCTACATAGTAACATAATTTAGACTCTATGTAGTTTGTAACTTTAATTTTATATGATTTAAGAAAATCAAAGTGTTTTTAATAGAACTTTATACTATTAATTAGTTTCAATTTTAAATATACTAGAAACACTACTACTCATCTGATTTCAGATTGAAAATTTATAATAAAGTTGTAAAATGAAGATTATATCAAATATGTACTGTTTTTATTTAATAAGTTATGTCTATAAAATCTTTTATGAAAAAAGAATAATGACTAAAGCATATATTAGTTGTCAGATATGCAAGCACAGAACTATAAGAGTGAGATGAATGATATAGATAATTAGTGTATTGTTTTAATACTTTAAAATTAAGTAAAATTTTTTAAAAATAGTGATTCTAAATTTTTTTGCTTAATTTAAAAGATAGTAAGTTTAAATTTCACTTCACTGCAAACATTCATCATCAAATCTATCATTATTACAATTTCTATTTATCTTGAAAACCTTAATCATATCTGTCTCACTTACATGCTCACTGTCTTTTCAATAAGACAATTGCTTCTTTTCTTCATCAACATAACTAAATATCTTTTATAATACTGTTACTTAATCTATCACTTGCTCAGTTATAAGTCTATGTATATATAAAGCAGTATTCTCATCATAGCTAGAACTCAGCTTATTATAAACTCATAATTTTGACAAAATAATAGCATTAACTACATCATCAACTCACATATAGTGACATCAGATTCAATTCATCAGAAACTTAATCATTTAATTTAAGTATTAGTTAGTTATCTTATCACAACATTATAATTCTTCTAATATCTTACTTTCACATCATCATCTATCTTGTCAGATTCAATTACCTAACTGAGCTGAACTTCTCTGTTTAAGTATATTACTCATTACTATCAATAATCTTATACATCTTAATACTATTAAAGTCTTCATCACATATTTAAAAGACTTTTATCTGATTCTAATCTCTCTGTCAGTGTTTCTACTCAAACAAGAGGCAAAAAGAGCAAAGAGAAGATATCTACAGTGTTAAAAGATTATATTGACTTATTTTAGTTATTTAGTAGTCTTCATCACTGCATGTTAATTTTCTTATTAAACTCAGACAACTTCAATATAGTCTTATCTGAATTAGTTAATCTCATCAAGCTTAATCAGTCTTATCAGGTCTGATTCAGACTATTAAGACAATAGTAACACATCAGTATTGTTTATTTATGCAAATATAATAAAAGAAGTTTTATATAATACTGAGTTATCTGAATCTCATATCAGTATAACAGATAACAATAACAACAATGTTAATCAGAGCTGACAAGACATCAATTTTATCTGTTAGTAATGAGAATTGCTCACTAATCTTATACAAAATAATCTTAATTAAAACAACAGAGAGAATAGTCAGTTATTTAATAATGATAACAGAGACAATAACTTAAATAACATCTTAGTCTTTAATGAGTAAGTTGTTATGTCTGATATGTGAAAATCAGACAATATTAACTACTTTAATTCTAAATTCAATGATTATAAACTCAAAGCTGACCTTATTGATAGCTTCAGTTATCATGTTTACTACTGAGAAATCTTTATCTTTATAGATTGTCTTTGCATTTTTGTGAAGCCTTACATGTAACAATATTAATGTCATAAGACTATTCATTCATCTTAAAAGTCTTAATCATCTCTAACTCACTTACATGCTCACTGCCTTCTCAATAAGACAATAACTTCTTCTCTTTATCAACATAACTAAATGTCTTATATAACACTGTCACTTAATCTATTACTTACTCAGTCATAAGTCTATGTATATATAGAGCAGTATTCTCATCATAGCTAGAATTTAGCTTATTATAGACTCATGATTCTGACAAATTAATAACATTAACTGCATCATCAACTTATATATTATGATATTAGATTCAATTCATTAAAGTCTCATTTGCTGAGAACTTAATCAGTTATATTTATATAACATCATTCTTCTATCTTACTTTTGCATCACTCTATCTCTCATTAAATCAATCTATCTAATTACTGAGTCAAATATCTGTTCAAGCATATTATTTACTATTATTACATTACTGACAGTTTCATAATCTTAATGTTACATCATTACATCTCAATGTCACATCTTAACATCATTAAAGTCTTCATCACATATTTAAAAAACTTTTATCTAATTTTAATCTCTCTGTCAGTGTCTCTATCAGAATTCAAGACAAGAAGAGTAAAGAAAAGATATCTATAGTATTAAAAGATTTCATTAATTCATTTCAGTCATTCAGCAGTCTTTGCTGCTTCATGTTAATTTTTTTATTAAATTTAAACAACTTCAACATAGTCTTGCCTGATTCAGTTAATCTTATTAAATCAAATTCATCTCATCAGTCTGATTCCACTTTCAAGATAATACTATATTTATTCTGTCTGTTCATATCAATACAACAGAGAACATATCTTGTAATGAGTCTCATATTAATATAATAGATAATAATAATGTTGATTAAAGCTGACAAGAAACAGATTTCATATAAGAGCAATGAGAGTTACTTATTGATCTTATATAAAACTTAAATTAAGACAATGAAGACAATGACAATAATGAAGAAAATGACTAATTATTTAATAATGATAATGACAACAAAAACAATAATTAAAATAATACTTCAGTCTTTAGAAAATGAGTTGTCATGTCTGATATGTAAAAACTGAACAATATTAACTACTTTAACTCAGATTTTAATGATCATAAATCTGAAGCAGATCTTATTAATAATTCTAGTTATCATATATATTACTGAGACATCTATATCTTTATAGATTGTCTTCACATTCTTGTCTTCATCAAAGAATCAGAAGTCTTATGAGTGACAATATTAATTTATTTATGCAGAACAGTCTTGTTATGACATACTGTTGAACTCATCAATATAAAACAAGACTTACTAGAAAATGCTGATCTGAATTAGTGATACATTATTTTAATTAAACAATTTAAGCAAAGAGCTTCAGTCACTTTATGAAATATTTAGAACAACAAGTACATCATAATGAACACATATAAAGATAAATCTTCTTGTATCTTTACTCAGAAGCTGTTTTGTTACATTAAAGCTGTTAAGATGACATTAGTATATAATTAATTGATTATAATGTGAAACAATCTAAATCTTAAGTTTAGAATGCATATGTCAGAATCTCAGTCTAACATCATTATGACTTAATTTCTTAAGCTTCTTGATTTGAAAATGAGCATTTAAGATGAAATGACTTTAAAACATCATTGTTTAACATTAATGATGTTGAATTAGACAGATCAATTTAATTAAAATAGACTGCAACACAGTGAATATTAATCTTATAATCAGTTTTAATTTCATGAACAAGACTTTGATTTAAATTATTAAAGTAATCAGCAACAGTTAGCTAATCAGCCTAAATCTCAGTATTTAAATCAATAATAAGATTCTCAGTATCAATTAAATTCTCAATATCAGTCAGATTCTCAAAATTAATCAAGTCAATCTTATAATTAAAAGCAACTATCTTATCAGAAATCTTTAACAATAACTGCATCACTGAACAGTTAGTTAAACACATACAGTGAAAGAAATATTAAGAATAAATTTAAGAAGTTGAGGTCTAGAGTTTATGTGACAGAGAAGTAAGAGAATGATAAGAATACTGATAATAATAAGAAAACACAGAATTTTCTTAATGCAGAGAAACAAGAATTTGAATTTGAATATTATGTCATTGATTAAAACATGAATTATTATGAAGTAAAAGAATATAATTAAAAAGATAATGAGAATCTAAATGTCATCTTTATAATTATCACTATGATTCAATGCTGAAATTGTCAATAAGTCTTCAACTTTAGAAACACACAGTTACACACTGTTTCATTATCTTTATTCTAAAATAGACAAAATCATTTATTATTTTAATGATAAAACATCAAAATCAATGATCATGCTGACAAAGTCTTTAGGCAAATTATTAAAGATTGTGTCAACAAGTGTTGTCATTAAAGATATTAAAACAGATTATAAACTTTAAAACTGACATTACATACAGTGAAAACATAACTTTCAGATGAGACTACATCAAAATTTATTTATCTAAATACAGAATGCTCTGTTACTCTGCTTAACTGCATATTTTTTAAATCTCAGTGCAAGAATAAGATAAAGATTTACATAAGAACTAGATTTATATCAGTACAAGAAATTGACTTCAATAAATACATAATTAATGAGTATATCATAGTATTTATACATCTAATGAACATAGACATTGAGACTGTGATTACTTAAAAGACATATTTGATTGATGATCTTAAAGTTAAAATATTAATAAATATAAACATCATGAAATCTGAGCAAATCAACATTATTATCTTAAAGAAACAGATCATTATTGATACATGTCAAAACATCATCATATCAATTAAGATTCAGTTACAAAGCAATCTTAATTAATACATTATACACATTAAATTCAATATAATTATTTTATCACATACTGAGCAGCCTATTTCAATACATCATGTTAAACATCTATCTGAACAGAACTTTCTATTTAAATCTGAAGAATCATTAAATTTTATGCTATTCATTTATATGACTGACATGATTATGTCAGTCATAATAACTCAAAACAAAACAGATCAGCCTATTAGCATTAGGTACAATTAATGATTAGATTATCTTACAAAGTTAAATTATGAAGATTGTTATTATGTTATAGCTAATAAGTTTACAAGAAATCTAGTCATCTGAAGAAGCACTGCAATTCATAAAGTTAGTTAATTACATTAATTATGTCATGTCACTGTCATGACAACAGCAGTATCAAAACTCTTATATAAATATAAAGAATTTATTTTAAGCTCAGATCTCAAGCTTAACTCAGATGTGTTTAAGAGACTTATAGATTTTATGAAGATAATTTTATTCACTGATGTTATGATGTATAATGATGTCACAACAACAAGAGTCTTAATCAAAGTGATAAATCACTTTTCTGCTATATAAAAGAACTTCAGTTGATTTGTAAATTTATTTATGAATAACTGAATGTGAATGTCTTTAAAATTAAACTGAAATGATAAGATCATCAGAAAGACTAGAATTTACTTATTAGATTTAAGAGATTGTAAGATAGTAAACAAGATATTTAATAAACTATAATGATAGAACTGAATAGCCTGAACAATACAGAAAACATCATTTAGTTATTCAGTCTTTGTAATATGAAAAATATTAGAAAACAGTGAATAAAAAAGTTATATAATTATAAATATTTAGAATCTAAATGCTATTACTATATTCAACATCTATCTGTTATCTCTTCAGACTGATATTATCATCATCACTAAGAATGCATTTTATATCAATATTATTGATTGCATTTTATTCTTCTATTAATGATGTATTCATTCAGACAATCAGCATAAGCTTATTATCATCAATTATTGTGATCATCAATCATTTAATATGATAGTTATAAGATTCAAGAACTCATCAGTCTATGTACAAAGATAAATTAATTAATTACTTTATTTTTATCAGAAATTTACATAGATCTATGTGAACAATATTGTTATCTTTTTAAAGACATTAAAAAAGTATATTTAACATCTTAGAATCATATTTGATCTATTTGTTAAAAAGAGAATATTTATCAAATTTATAAAAATCTTTTTAATTTATTCTACTGTTCAGCTACTAAATCAGAAGATCAATTTGTTGAGACTGACTACTGATGAAAAGAAACTGAGAATAATTGTCTATTTAATGTTTTTATGTATGCTGAGAAAGTTAGAAACCTATCTAGAATTGATGAAATAAATTTGTCAATTTGTATCACACTATACTGTTGTCATTAAATCATTACAGAAACAGAAAATGATGCTTCTGAAAGCAGTATTTAAAGCTGAAAATTTACATAAATTTTATATATTAAGAATCTCATTAATAAAGTTAAATTCAGCTGAGATTGTCAGCTTCAAGATGCTCTAATTATTTCTATTTAAATTCTCTTATCTCATTCATTTTAACTTAGTCAAACACCTCTATATCAGGCTGAATATGTTTAAATTCTTTAACTTTAATGTTATGATATATCACATCAAGAATGAGGTTCATATTGATATGAAGAAAGATAACTCACTGAAAGCAAAGATCTTTTCATTAAAATTATTTATATAATTTATTATATTTCTGAGCAATAACACATTTGAAGTCACAACAGCAGCAAAACTCTCAATACACAACTTAAGCAGTTAAACAGATTACATAAAACACTTTAAAATCATTTTCTTATTTACTTGTCATCATATTAATAATGACTTGCATGAAGAACACAGATGCAGCACAAAGAAGATATAAAAACTCTGTTAGACTGTTAGTCACACTTAAATCTCAACAGCAAAAAAATAAAAAGCAATAAAACATTATTGAATTCATCAATGCTGATTAACATACTTTAATTAACAGACTTAATGAACTTATTAATGATCTTTTAAAGTTTAAAGAGACAGATCAACAACAGAATAAGATGTTAAATATAATTTGATGAGTGTGCACTCTTTAAACATAATTAAATCAAAAGAATGACTCTGCTCAGAAGCAGTTCTTAAGAATAAAGAAAAAACTGAATAATTTATTAATAAGTGATGATTTAAGAAATTAAGCTCAGCTGAAGATGTGAGAAGAATAAGATTTAATGAATTAAACATAAGTAAACATAATGATGCAAGACATTCATCAGATAATTAAATCATTGTTGCAACACATTATGATTAGAGTACAACTATTAAACTTATAAAATAAATCATTTACTGAACTTCTTGTTACAGTTAAGTTTCTGATTGCAGAGACATACATAGTGAAATAATTACAAAGTAACAACATTAAGATGTCAGTTTCTGATCAGTGCATAAAGAATTGAATGCTCAATTAGTTATAGATGAAGAAGCTTTGAATTTTATATCAAGACTACTTTATAAAACTTTGAGAAGTATCACTCTTTATGTAGATCAACAGTGAGAAAGATATAAACAATGCAACTTTTATGTAGAGAATTTGCATCACTTTTAAGATCATTCTATTTACATTCATCATAAATAAGATTTGCTGACTGCACACATTTAAGCAGTATGAGTTCTGACTGAAAAAAGACAAAATTAGAGAAACTGTAATAGTTAGTCTTTTCACATAGACACTATAGCACAAGATTATTCAGAAAAGATTGATTATTAATTTTTAGTTATATAATGTTTATCTTTATGATCATGACATACAGATTAGATAGTGTTTTAACTGTGAACAGTAAGATTACATGCAGTCTGTCTGTGAAAAGACAGCAAAATGCAGCATATGTATGAATATACATTAAATTATAAATTGCTTTAAGAAGAAAGTTTTATACATGAACTGTAATTAGATTCACAAGATATAATAAAAGATGATGTATAAAATCTTTAAAAGCTTTCTTGTCATTTATTAAAAGAAATGTGTGATCTTGACAGTTAAAATGATGACAATTTACAGTTATTTCATAATTACAATGCAACTGTCATTACAATCTAACAGATTTAGAGTCATTTAATTAAGAAAGTAAGAACAATTCTTAGATACTGTATTGACATCAATTAAGTAGAGCTTTAATCACTTATAAAATATCTTAACAATAGTATAAAATCTTATTTAGATCAAGCTCTTTGTGTTAAAGCTTAATAGCAGTGATTAGAAAAGTTATTTAATGTATAATGAGACATTGATAAATTTTATAAAAGAAGATACTGCATAATCAGAGTTCTTTTTATGTTAAATATCTGAATTCTTTAATTTCACTGCAAACTATAGCACAACAAAATTCATTCTAAATGCAATTAACTTAAACACTCATTAAGTACTGATCAT
>JAABUU010007703.1_pt1 | contig 10966 bp, 8 predicted proteins | sample 5559301 | NCBI WGS metagenome assembly JAABUU01 (sample SAMN10711884, study PRJNA513360) | rock metagenome | isolation source: Antarctica rocks | place: Antarctica: Victoria Land, Richard Nunatak white
AGCAATGGACGGTGTGCTTTCGGGAGCTTCTTGTTCAGATTGTATATACGATACGAATTGTGTGGGTATAGAGCACCGATCCACCCATCCTCCCACACCAAAGTGCCAACGTGCCAAAATGTCAATATACAGCCCATTACCAGCATGTGCCCCCATCGAAAAGAATGTATCCGTATTCGTCCGTAGTCGTACAAGGGGGAAAACTCCTCCCTGGGTAATGCAAAACGTTCCGCTCCATTTACCCGCTCAAATGCGATTCATCGATCGTGAAATGCGGTAAAAACAAAACGTCACTCGCTGATGCCTCGTCGCTTCGCTATGCAGTGTTGTTGATATAGAGAACCAATCTCGTGAGAGATTCCCTTTTCGTCGTTATAGTCATCATCCTCCGTGTGCTTTCCTCGTCCTCGTCGTCGAATTCATCTCTCTCATCTCTCTCTCTCTCTTTCTTCCCACCTTCCTTTACCCCTTCCTTCGCAATTCCTTCCCACCCCACCCGCCTACACAGAAACCGTCCTCCTCCTCGGCGCCAACGGTTTCTGCGCATAACAAATCAACAACTTGAAACTCGTCTCCCTCTTATCGCATTCCTTGAGCAAGGCCGGATCGTTCCAGATACTGCGATCGAGATCCCCATCTGGTAAGACGCCCAGCTCGTAGCAGCGCGTATACCACCACCTCCCCACTTTCGCGACCATCTTCGTGATGCCTTCGTCACCGTGCTCCGACTGGTCCTTGATCATGTCGCCGAGAGACAGGTTCGTCTCGTCAAAAGACCCCGACCGCGAGTCTGACACTTTGCCCGCGACTGGCACGCCCACCATGCACCGGTTGAGATTCTCGAAGCCCCGCCGTCCGAGCATCCTCTGAATGTTGTCCGACACGGGTTTCAGCGACACGGTGTCGTCTGCGACTTGCATGCGCACTTTCAGCATCCGCACCGCCCGTCGTGCTCGGTTGCCCATGTTCATCATGTCTAGCTCCAGCACACTGATCTCGAGATAACCACCAGGACGAAGGACACGCTTGCATTCGGAGATGGCGTTGCGGTAGGCAGCTTCGGAGTTGGCGGCTGGAAAGCGTAAGACGACGGCGGTGAAGAAGCCTTTCGGGAAGGGGAAAGGATGCATGATACTGGTATGATGGATCTGTCGGTGGTTCGACGGTGGTTGCCAAGCTCCAGAGTCACGCCGCTTTAGGGTTGTCTGGCCCGACGGCTGGTATGGACTCAAGTTGTAGACGGTCGCATCCGGATATGTCAACGCGCAATAGAAGGACCAGTCGTCGTTTCCCAGACCATCGAGTATCAGGATCCGGTCCTGCCGGTTGTTCTTAATCTCTGTGTGGGCTGGACTGAACAGTACCCTCCCAAATGACAACCATCGGCTTGTCATCAATGCGCCGAATCGCAAGTTCGTCTGGGCCTCTGGACCATCTCGCTCCTTCTCAGCAAAACTCATCAGCTGTGTGTTACGATAATACGACTTGTCTCCACCGCTAGGCACAGGCAACGAAAGGCCTTTCGACTGTGCTGAATTCGAGCTAGACCGGCTCCTGGATGGAGAGCTGGCTTTCGTGTCGGCATTGTCGCTACCGATGTTCCGCTCTTCGTATCCTGCAAAGAACTCTGTGAATGACATTGGCGTGCTTGGCAACGCCGACGACGGAAGCGGTGAAACAAGCCTTGAGCCATGACCGGACCCAGTCAACTCAGAGCCAGCTGCACGTGCCTCCGGAGCCATGTGTAAAGAGGGACGTTCGAATTGTCCAGCTGCGCCTTGGTTAACAAGCGACTCCGTTCGATTCTCAACCTCAAGCTGATGAGCTTTGGTGGCTAGATCCGAATACTGAAAGGGTGCGCCTAAGGAAGAGGTGGCCGACCGGGGCGTTTTCGCAGCAGTTGTGGACATAACGTTGTCAAGAAGATCGTCATACTCATTCCAAACTTCATCTTCGCTGAGCGCTGCGTCTGGCCTTGGAAGCACAGCGGTAGTGTTTGCGAAACTGAGAATTCCGGAACTGCTAGACCCAGAAACTTCGGACATTTTCCTCGGCGGGAAGGCAATGAACTCGGTGGCATCCTTATCGAAAGGATCCTTAGCCACGACGCTAGTCGATGGTGCGCTTGCGAGATTGTCTATCTCAAAACGTTGCCACTGGCGAGAAGGAATAAGATCGGTCTGAACTCTAAGAGGTGGCTGGTCAGAAGGCGCATATTCGACTGGTTCATCGATAGCCAGAGGTGATTGAAGAGATGGTCGTGATTGTTGAGCAAACGGGCGCGAGAACGACTGTACAGGAGGCTTATGGCTATGATCTCGCTTCGAAATAACCCTTGGTATACGACCGACTTGTGGTAAACGACTCGCGCGCGGTACCTGAGGAGGGTCCACCCGGGTCTGCTCCGGAGTAGATGTGCTTTTCGAGTGAAGCATTACCTTGGGTGAAGAAGGTCGCCGGTTTTCCATATGGTCTGGGGCAAAGACAGGTCGAACAGGAAGGAGAGGAGAGATAAAATGCTCCTCTACGCCAATTTCATCCGGATAAGTCCGTGGGGTGTCCTCAGAATTCTTAATTTCTGCTACTGGTGAATTCTCGGCCTCATGCGAACTGTCTTCCAAGACATCCGAGTCCAGCTGTTCAGGCGCGTCAAGTATTGCGTAATGCGCGACTGGTCGGGCATCAAGACGAGGGGTGATGGTAGCAGGTAGCTCCATGACCGTATTACTTTGCGACTCGGCCTCCGGTCGCGTGACCTTTGGAGGGGACCTTTGCGACCGTTGAAAGAAGTTCCATCTGCGGGATGATTTTTCCGGCTTTGCCAGCTTTGGCTTCAGCCACAGGCCCTCTCTACCTTCTCCGAGATCATGCATAAGCGGTATGGTGCTATCTGTTTGAGGCATAGAAGAGTAGCTGGTATCATAGCTGTTTAGCGAAGGAGATGGCGCGAGGACGTTGGTTTTGATAGGTGCCGGGACCTTGATGGGCTCTTTTTCATGAAGAGTCTGAGATCGGTGAAGAGAGCGGCGAGCTGCGAGTGCCGACACTCGGGTACTGTCAGAAGCATCCGAGACATGGTTATCTCCATCTGCGGTCAAAGCAGGCTCCGTTGATCCTAAACGACTGGTAGACCCCAGACTCGAAACCGATGTGTTGCTGTTTCCACCTCCTATCCGAGTACCCAAGCTCGTCTTTGATTTGTTGCTACTTCTCGACTCAAGACTCGGCCGACCTGCAACTTGGCCAATGCCGGTGCCAGCAATGTCAACAGCCCTGTTGCGGTTCTCGATCACCATTCCACCTCCACCAATGACGACCGGTGCGAGCCTCTCCAGGAAGAAGTCGTCGATGTCCGGCTCACCTCTACTGGTGACGCTGCTTATACGGCTCGAAGCTGTACGCGCTGCGCTACCAGAGGTACTACTGGCGCTTGTAGACCGACCGCGACTGCCACTCGTACTAGCACTTCCACTTCGGCCCCTTCGAGCATATTTGCCGTATCCCTCATGTCCAGTACCTGCCGTGGGTCCCTTCTTGGCCATCGCTTCAGCTTCGTCTGAGCTAGTGGCTTTCGGCCGCCTTGAAAACAGGCCGAACCTTGATGGTGATCTGCCCGAACCAGCACTGGTGGGACTGACTCCGCGGCGCACGCCGGCACTCGAACCTGCAAGCTGTGCTGGAGGTGATCGTCCATGGTCGAATAATCGCGGTGAGGGTGACACCTCGGCAAATGACTGCTGTCGGGTCGGTGAGGTTTGTTTCCCAGGAATCATTGATCTGGGTAGGGAACTCTGGCTGGGACTGCCAGCAACCATTCGTCCAGTGGTGCTTGACTTTGGCAAATCCACGGATTCTCGTCGCTTGTGACCTGTCGTTTCGAGATGGCTGAGATTGCTATGTATTACCGGGGATGGTTGGTATTGATCTTCTAGGTTGGATGTCCCGACGCGGCTGGGTCGAGTAGGTGGAAAGCCGTGAGTAGGTTGGGACGCCCGGGTACGGTCACGCGGAGGAGCAGACGGTGTTTGCGTGGCTCCAGCTGGGGTTGTGGGATTCGGCTTGGCTTCAATGGTCTGTGGTGTCCTTCTGGGAACAGAACTTGTCTTGGAAAATTTCTTCGATGACCTTCGTATTGGCGGACTGGGTGGAGGTGGAGAGAGTCGTGGTGTCTTCGTCTTGTGGTTGGCGCTTGCACTCGCTCCACGGTCGCCAGCCTTCACTGTCGACCCTGAGGAAGAAGATGTCAAACTCTCTCGCAGTGCAGGAAGACCTTGACCGTCTGACTTGCCGGTCTCCTCGCCGTGCATCAAAACACCAGCTCTGCGACCGGCAAGTGTGACTGGTGGACGGCTCCGCGTAGGACTCGACTGTCTCGGTCTTGGTGCCGCTTTCGGAACCAAACGCAATGCTGGCGAATGCGAGGACATTGAGGTTGGGGTTGAGGTGCGACTGAAAGGACCCGGAGACTCGGAACAGCGAGTGGAAGGACTGCTGGGGCATCCGACGGCAAGCGGGGTCGAAACTGGTAAGTTTTGGGTAAAAAGTGGATACAGTGATCGGGCTGTTCGAACCTCGCTTCCTCCGGAGCCCGACACCATTCTCGATGACACTGCTGGGCGTGCACTTGGGATGTAAGTAGTTGAGGCAGAAACAGACGGCAATGTGATCCCAAGAATCGAGCCCGGATACGGATCACGATAACCCCCTAGGATAGAAGCAGGGACGGTTTGCGACGGAGGCTGTATCAAGTCGTACGAGGAAGCGGTTGACTCGGTCCGAGCATACTCCGAGTGTTGGTTTATTGATGATGCTTTGCGTCTCAAGACATGCCGCCGTGGCTTCTCGAGGAACTGTTGACTTGGAGTGGTCGATGGCGCCATCGATGACTTTGGAGTGGTGCGTATTCCGAGCCCCAGGGACCTAGTCGATGACGAGGCTGTACCAATGCTCGAGGTGCGTTCGACTGGTGCTCTCGCACCTTCACGACGGTCGTGTCCGTACATAAGAGGCTTCTGTAATTTCCGGCTTCCGCTAGAAGGCGGTATGATTGACGCTACATCTCGCCTCCTTTCTGGCTGTGTAGATGTTATAGAAGTCTTATCTCCATGTCTCGAGAAGGTTGTTGAACTATATGTGGGGATTTTCGACGTTGACGAAGCGGCCGTCGACTGGGCAGGTTGCGCTCGGGTCTGGGTCCGCACCGTTTGGGGCACTTCCATCTCTCCATATCTTGTCGAGCGGCTGTGGTAAGTCCTGTCCGACGCCATGTCGAGTCCTCGTAGCTTCACCGACCATTGGCAACGTTATTGCAAGGCTGCAGGTTATCGTTACGTGAAATGACGGCGTATGAACCTCATATCCGGGGGGGGAATGGCGATTTGCCTAAATGCTACACAAAGATGGGCATTCATCAATAGATAGCCATACGGTATCGTAAAACCCAAGACATACCAGATAGATATCCGTTCCAAGTAAAATTATAAACGATCCGACAATGCAACCCAAGCCTTGTGAAGCGTATGCGACAAGGCGTACAGCGATGAGGGTAAAATCCTTGACGGCAAAAGATCAACGGCACAAGTTTCTCCGTATATATTCGACTGCAAGGCCTGACGTGTATCGGGCAATTTGGGTGCGTGTGCTGTTCGGTTGCTGAAAATGACAACGGTAGCTGCACGATGCATACTCCGCCACTTCGGGAGGGCCGACGACGTTCTACGCCGCAAAAAGTTCCCTCGGCTTGCTTCGAGAGAAAGGTATATCGTAAATAGATCAGTGAATACTGCCGCAGTATTCGAAAAGGGAAATGGAATTGAAGTATAGGAAGAATAAAAGATAATCACGGGAAGAATGAAGCGAAGCGGAAACGCGGCGGTTAAGTCCAGGATATATCGCGATGTTCGTGTGGGGGAGCTACCCTATCGTGAAGACGGCTAAGAAATCAAGATGGAGGGATTTCCACACTAGAAGATGCGCTAAAGACAAAGAAGCAGCACCAGCAGCTGAGTGGGTGTGTGTCGAATTCTGGAGACGAGGCGATGGAGATGACAGGTCGTGACAGGTCGTGACAGGTCGTGACAGGTCATGACAGGTCCCTTAACCCAAGCACAAGGCAAATCACGACCCGGCCTGATATCAGAGTTTCCGACGACACCTGAGCTCGAAGAAGAAAATGAGTAGTCCGTGAGAAGTACATCGCACGGTACGAATGGAGTGCCGTGCCACCGTAAAGGTTCTGACTGTACATTACTGTACTTGTAAAGTAATTGATGGGGAGTCGTTTTGTTGGTTGTCGGTGACGGTGAGGCTTAGCACGTGAGGTGTGGCTACCTTACCTGAGACCAAGTCCGCTGAAGCTTCAGTGTCTGCAAAGCGTACAGAAAGGCAGCCAAAAAGTCCTTACAGTAGTAGTGAGCTCCTCGTCAGCTCAGAGCCAAGGTATGGCCACTATCACTGTATCGTATGAGTAGTAAAGTACCTCTGCACACCTTCCTCGGCAAAGGCAAAGGCCAAAGGCATCAATAATGTGTCAGATCAATCCACGGGCGGGCCAATGCGTTTGGATAGGCGCATCGCGACAGCCGGCAGCAAGTGAAGCAAGCCAAGCAACGTAGGCCAAAGTCGGGCGGAGAAAGGCCTCATCGTGGGCGAATGGCGTCACTCAATATTAATGGCCCACCCAGTCGAATTGGATCTCCGCCTCAGATGGCGAGGACAGTTCGTCAATTGGCAGCGACCACACGATCCGGCCGAGTATAGTGGGTCGGGTAGCGTGTAACAGACAGCTGCACGCCTCGAGCAATGGGAACGCTTTGCTTCAGCTGCGCTTGGCCGTGAGACCCTCGAGACCCTTGTGTCGGTACTACCAGCAACGGCGTTGTGGCCTAATTCGGTGTGGATGGCTTCCATGCATAAGGTAAGGTATATGCAGGAGCATGTGTGTAATCAACAGTGGATGCTACTCAGAGGTACGAAGTATCGTATAACTTAGTAGTCGCTCTCAGCCTAACAAGCCTGGAATATCTGGACAAGTGGCAGAAGCACAAGTTGGTTTTCGTCTGAACTCTGCTGCGGGCGATACATTAACGATATTGCTCCTCTCCTCTCCTCTCAAAATACCTGGTAGTAGATGGTACATATACACGGTCCCAGTGCGCGAATCGGCTCCTGAGTTAGTGGGATTGTTGTTACGGACAGAAGGCGGGAGAGGAGAGATGGGAAGAGCGATTGCATTCCATGCCGCCAGTAACTTATTATGTTTTACTATTGATGCACTATTCATCCATCACAGTAAGACAATATTCAACTCTAGGGTAGTCTACCTTATCAACCCGATTGCTACTGTAATCTACCCATGAGCCTTTCAGAAACACTGCTTTTGCGCCTCCACAAGGTAAGTAACCGGGTGTTAGATTGCCTTACTTGTACTTAATCTCGACGCCAGCATCGATGATACCTGCAAACGATCTTATACCCAAAGGGCTTCCAGCAGCCCAGGTTCAACCCAGTAAATTAAAGCTGCTTCCCTTCTTCTTTCCCAGCCCAGGGTTTCGCTTCATGATCCAACCTCAACCTTGAACCATATCTACCGGGTACTCAACTTCCCCGTTGCATTCGTCCATTTTCGAGACGCCTCGCCGAATCGGTCTTGACCGACAAAGACCAGAGACGAGAGACAATTAATGAAAAGCTGAATATCTTACTTGTCGCAGTAGCTCGACGGCGCTGGCTCCTTCGAGCATGTGGCGCAGTCAATGACGCGAGACGCGCCACATTTGACAACGCATCAACACCGGAAATAGCTTCACTTCTGCGCCCGTCCTTTTCTTTGAACCTCTCTTCGCTCTTTGAAGTTTTCCATATAGATCTTCGAACCGATGGGGGATGACGCAAGCTCCCAGCCTCCCATATCTTCCGACTGAGGTTGAAAGAATCAGGGTGTGTGGCAGACCAATCGCCGACGCTTCTGACCAACCATTTGGCGAGGAGGCAATTTCGGCCTCTAATTGGCTCCACTGCTCCAGAAGCTTCGGTTACGGAGACGGTCATGTGACGCCGAAGTGGTGTGCCCTTACGCAAATAGCTCCTCCCAAATACTCGTACAGTAGACTTGGGGATAGCTGTATAAGAACCCGAATCAACTCCTCGGACCTCACCCAACTCTATCTCCGTACACGGGCCTGTGCGCCGGTCTGTCTGAACCATAGCCTAGATGGCCTTGCAGCGTTTACGCCCAGCCATCTACTGGCGGCAACCCGTCGACGCCGGTTTAGTGTACGAGTAGGTACTTCGTAGTAGATGACAAAATGGACCAAGAGCATTCCAGCGCCGACTCCAGCTCTAGTATCGTCTTTCCATGAGATGAAACATATCTCCTGCACGCCTAAGGCAGCTGCACTATCCGATGTCCAGGTCCCAGCTCATGCACCTCTCGCACCGCGTGAATCTGTGCAGAATTCATTTGCCCGAAATCACCAGGGACCTCATGACGCCCTGCAACCTGTTCGTAACCATTCCCTTGTACCAAATCACCGGGAACTTCGTGCAATCCATGGCTCTGTTTCCGGTCGTTCGAATAGACTTCCTGAACCATATTTCTGCTGTCGTGCGGTCCCAGCTCCGCCTTTTCCGGCCGAGCTGCCCGTTGCGCCTTTCTTCTCCGCAGATAGAGGAACAGCCCGAGGGCAATCAAGATCGCGGCGACCCCGCCAAGGACTCCGCCGACGATGGCGCCGACAGGCGTCGAGGAGTTGGGGTTAGGTGTCGGATCCTTTGCTGATGGCACGCCGGTCAAAGAAGTGCTCGAGGCAGGGATGGTTCGCGAGAAGACCGCGTCCAGAGAATTATTGAAACCTCCCCGAGGTTGCGTCAGGGTCGCTCCGCCAGTCGCGCTGTCCGCGGTCAATGAGATTTCGAATCACGAGAGCAAGAAGCATACCTTCCGCCTATCTTCTGATACACGATCTGCGGTACCTGATACGGCTTTGATGTATTACTCCAACGATCGGCCCACGTAATGTCTGTTGTGTCTAAGACCCGTATGCTCGGATAGTCGGAATTGCACGAAACATTGTTCAATGGGTTCCTTTCTAGGTTCCACGTCCCTCCCAAGGTGACCATCTGGCGTCCTTCATATAGATGGCATGTCATACCAGCATGACCAACGGCGTGTAGCGAGTCATCACTGTGGCCAGTGGAGTTCACAAGGATCCATTGGAACGAAGGAAGAGACAGAATATAGAGGTCCTGCCAAGTCCGTGCCTGGAACAAGGTCCATCCTCCATACATCATGATGTTGACGCTGGAGCCGTCAGGCGCATAGGAAACCGTTGTGCAGAATTGATCCCGAGGAGTCGGTATGTCACCTGTGGCGGTGACGTTATACCTGAGAGGGTTAGCTACCAGAGAAACCATGCTTGTCACACTCGAGACTTACCATTTCATCGAATCTATGTCGTAAACCATTATTTGGCTCAACTCGTGATAATTCCAGCTGTATCCTTCTTTAGGCTGCTCAATAGTTGTCTACTTCGGCGTCAGCATCCAGCCTGAGCCTGTCCACGCATATGGGTCAAACATGCGTAGAAGCCACCAAATGCTATCAAAACTCCCGCCCGTCCATATCTGACGAACTGCATTTGCGCACCCATCGTGGCCGGGGTGTTGGACGATTCAGTGGAGTTGGTCCACGAAGGATTCCCCGGATCTGAGGAGTTGAAAGTGATCATGCCAGTCAAATTTGTGGCGAATCCAAGTATCTCTGTAGCGAAGCCGCCCTGCATGAAGCTCAACCCGAGATCAGTTCCCGTGGAGCTCGTAAACATCGATTCTATACGATCGCCTTGGTTCAGTTTTCCTCCAGCGACTGTAACATCCGTCCAATTGCGTGAAGTGGTATTATACGTCGGCATCGAACTTTGAGCACCGTTATCGCGTAGAAAGCCGCCATATGTGTATAGAAGCGTATTTGTGGAGTCTACGAAGAACGCGCCCGTGCCTTTCCAATTTGAGCTTGAAGGAGCAAGTGATTTCTCAACGCTGTTGGCAGGCAGGAGACCGTTGACCGGGAAACTCGAGGACAAATCAACACGATAGAGCTCCTGTTCTGGTCCAATATCAGCCGCCATCGCGGGCATTCATTCTGTTAGGAGACTGGTTTGATGCTTACGAGCCTCGTGCGTCCATTCGCCCTCTATTGTGTAGACGCCGCCCATGAAGTAAAGACTCTCAGCGACCAAAGCACTTCGATGGTTGAGAATGTAGCAAAAGTCGCCTGGAGCTGGTGATGTTGCACGAAGCTCATTTCGAAAAGCCAGAGAGCCTCCAAAAAACAGGTACACGATGAAAAACAGGCCCATCATGATGAAAGCAATGATGAATCTGGAACGATCGTCTCACAGCCTTAAGGAACGTCCAACGTCCAAGGTACAACGCACAACGTACAAGAAAATCGGGTGATGAAATGAGAGGTTTAGAAGATAATCTCATACAAAATGGAACTTAGCCGGGTGCAATTGGCGTCAGTAAAGCCCGTGGAGGCGGAGGGGCCTAAGGCTGACTGGCGCGCATTTTGGTCTGACAAACATTTGAAGGATTTGAGATTGTATGATAATTATAGTAGCAGAAAAGAGCCGATGAATCATAACACGTTATTTCCAGCAACCAAGCCTCTTAACTAGTTCAATGTCGTGGGGGCTGAAGATGGCGGAAAACAAAGGAGTTCATTCGCCCTGCAGGAGCAAAGAGTTCCGAGAGTTCTAGGATAATTTGAGGCTAACAAGAGGTTTGATCCTCGGACGTCTACCATGTTTTGGTACAGCCAATTTCCAAACTGTCGCGCTGCTCACCATGGTACTCCATACTCCTCAAAAGATGATCTCTTTCTGTATGAAGTACCTTAGTTAGTGAAGGCTCAAATCGTAAGAAGTACGAAGCGTTACTGTACTCATACATACCGTAGATCTGA
>JAABUU010007704.1_pt1 | contig 10965 bp, 10 predicted proteins | sample 5559301 | NCBI WGS metagenome assembly JAABUU01 (sample SAMN10711884, study PRJNA513360) | rock metagenome | isolation source: Antarctica rocks | place: Antarctica: Victoria Land, Richard Nunatak white
AGAGGCAGGCTCAGCATTTGAGGCCCAGCCCTCAGCAAGGCGCTTGGAAGCTGCTTGCTTGTCTGCCCATTCAGACAGGTAGGGCACTTTCAAGCCGAGTTTTTCCATACTGTCAAGCTCTGCCTGTCCAACCTCTGTTGCAAATACTGCATAAGCATCTGTGTCCATGACATCCTGTACTGCTCTGAGTTGCTTCAACTGAAAATCTTGACCATACTTCAGCATTGTGATTGGCAGGGCTTGCCAGTACGCTTGCACAAACAGCTCAATGCACTGCAGCAACACCACATGGCAGGCTTGACATGGTGTCCAGAAGGCTTGTCAGGCCTGGCAGGAGTGCGTCGTACCAAGCTCTGGGCACAGGAACGGCTGCTCTTCCTAGCTCTCGGAAGTCTTTGGCAAATCCAGCTGCTTTGCGACTACGTTCATATCTGTTTGTAAGCTTGCTCTGGCATAGTTCCTGTCTTGAGTACCATTATTCCAGCCAGCATGGAGGTCGACCTCAGAACTGCTTGCCCCTGCGGCCCTTGTATCTGCTACACATGTCTTCCGCATCAAGCCAGTCACCTTGTCTTTGTCCCAGCCCTCTATTTGACTGGTCATGCGATTCATCAGGTTGCTGATTTGTTTTGTTTGAGCTTCGTCGCTTTTGCCAGCATGGCCTGGAAAAAGCATCTTGACTTTGACCCACTCTTTTTCTGCGCTCCTGATCTGTTCTAGTAGTCTCAGACCATGATGCACTTCAAAGGCAAGGAGCTCGCCCAGAGCAGCCAGTGCATCCCTGTCAGCCATCGCATGCCTTGTCAGCCCTGTGTAAATCACTTTGCCTCTGGTGTTTGTCTTGTGTCTGTTGATGCCAATCCCAATCAGATCGAGCTGCTGCGGATGCGATGTGTTGAACTGATTGGGTGCATCCTTGATCAAGTGAAACCAAGTCTGATGTATCATACCACAGGCTCTGAAGCCAGTTGCACAGCCCACAAGGAGGACGACTCGGAAGCGCGCCGCGGCTGACCTGTCACGGTTTTGTGCACATACCCTCAACAGCTTATCACTGTCTGCGTCGGTAAGCACATCTCTGTTTGCTTTTGTCTCAGCCAGATCTGGCTCTGCGCTGAGCTGGGTTTGCTTGCTATCATGTCTAGCTCTGACCACAGCAGATTTCATAAGATGTATTTCTGTTTGTGTAAATGCTGGACAGCCTTGAATCTCGTTCAGCTTGTGAAGCTCAGTGTAGGCATTTGCAACGTTGAGCCCAGGATGGTTACCTTGCTGTACATGTCTCAGGCGTTCAGACTCTAGGAAAGCTTCAACTGTGTCAGCAGGATAAGCAAAGAACTTGTAAGCACACGTATTACGGGGCTGTGATTTACACCAGTCCACATATCTGCTGCATACTCCTTCAAAACTTGCTTGTGTTGCTGGTTCACAGAAATGGTACAAGTTGTCTACCAGCTTTTTGTGAAGTGTTTCAGCAGTGTTACAGTTGTTGGCAGTTGCACAGCTGGTTTCTGGACCAGTGTACCTTTTTGAGTAGTCAAGCAAGCTCTCAATTACAGAGGCATCCTGTTTGTTGCGCGTCATAGGTGACGGTGATCTAGGAGTAGTAGCCTTCTTGAAACCCTGCTGACTGTAGTCAAGTTTACTTGGTGAGGCTGGCCGATCAAGCCAAGGGCCAAGCGAGGGACTTTGCCTTTTCGGCTAGTGGTAAGCTCTGTTCCACACTACAAAAGCCGTTCTATATATGCGTTATGTTTATATGGAACAGGTTATCAATTTTTTTGGCCAATATCGAGCAGCTTCCCATGCCTCAGCCACAGCAATGTGATTTATAGCCTGCAATTGTTGATCAGTTGCTGGGCAAAGATGCTGGTGGGAGACTTGTCAAGCAGCTAAAAGGCAGCCGTCTTATGTTCCGGAGTGTGTCTCAATGAGGCATACATGTGCAAGTCTACTGGTGAGTGTCAAGGTCTTAGCTGAACTGCAGGAAGCGCAGTGACAGTTTGCCTGTTGCCTGTGGTCACGATTACGGGAACTCCTAGCACACACAGTAGGCTCGCATTTACTCAAGGGATCTAGCCATCATGCAAGGCATAGGCGTAGAGACAATCAATTAGTCCTTTGCTGCTCCCCTGTTGCTGTCATAAGTTGCTTTCAAATGCTTGCATGAAGGTCACAAATGAGTTTCGAACAGTAGTATGCATCTTTACAGGTACATCAACAATATTAGATGACCAACAGTACCTGCTGCTGCAGATTGTGGACAGTGGAGGAGCAGTTTGAGGCAGAGGGGCCACAGCAAGTGAGGTCATGTGGTTCTACAGTGCATGCCAGCAACTGTACCACAGCAGGCATGCTTTCATAGTGCGTCTGAACTGCAGCATGCAGTCAGACAAGTCCTGCAGCTTAGTTTTACAGGCAATGGATGTGTGCATTCATCTGCTAGCAAGGTCAAGTGCAGCTTGCATCTAGTGGACGTTTATGATATACAATAGTCATGTAAACATGCTAATTATGGTAAAAGCAGACAGACACAGCCAGATTTGACTTCATGATCCTAACGTCAGGCACAGGAACTAAAGCTGAACAAGCCAAACGCAAGAACATCTGCTGTCGGGGATTGGGCAGAAGCAGTGACATATCAGTATGCGGATTAGATGGACGTGCCAAACTTGGCATTCTCAAATGGGAGTGCTACTGTAACAGCTAGTAAGCAGTGTTAACATTGTCCACACGAATGGTGTCGGGCAAGGTCTGTAGCTACATGTTTACTTGAATGCAGCTGCAACAGAATGTGCAGGCTCTACAGTAAATTCCTGATTGTGACTCATATTGCTGAGTGACACCTGCAGGACCTAAAACTGTCCAAAGTTCATTGTGACTCCTAGACACACTAGGTGTTGCAAAACCTCAAGACTGAGTGTTCATAGTAGAGGGAGGGCCCGTGACTTTGCTAACTGTCATGCCCCTTTGCAGCTGTTGAACAAGGCACATGGCTTGCTTGACAAGTACTTGTGAGTCAGGGTTTGGCTTACTTCACAATAGGCGACGCCCTGGCATGGGCGTCCACAGGGGGGGTACACAGCTGTTGTGACATCAGTCCACAATGAGCTTTTCTTGACATGAGGACGCTTATGGGCACTGGAATCAATGGTTGCAATTCTAATGCGTGATTAGGCAGCACCATGCACCATATGACAAAAGCAAGGGGCTGGATCAGTCCACAACCAAAATCGGCTGAATGTAGAAGACAATTCCTTTTTCTTGATCAAAGTCAAGCAACTTCCTGGTGTGTTCAGACTTGAAGTGTTCAGCATAAGCCGCTTGACTTGTCCATCTGCCAAAGATATAGAAGGTGACGTTGTCAGTGACAGGCTTCAGCAAATAGTAATCCTCGCAACCTTCCTCCTTTTGAGTTTCTGCATCATCAAGGGCCATGCAGCATGTCGAACTTTTTGTCACTGTGAATTTTGGTACAATATAATTTAAACTCAATCCATGCAAAGACTTGAGTACATGCAGCCAAGAAGTGCACAACAAGATGGCTCAGTGCTTGACAGCCTGTGGGTGGCGCGAACACTTTAGCTATTCAGTCACAACTTGAAATCTTACAATAAACAACAGAACCAGAGGTAAAGGGTCAAAGTGGCAAGTATCTATTTTGTTCACTTTGTCTGATTACTGTCAAATGCGTTTGCAAGAACAAGGGGCCAGCTGGTGAGGACAATGGAACATTCGCTACCTTGTTTGACACTTTGGAAGACCTCAATAAACTCCTTCTGTACTGGAGGCGGCACTAGGTACTTGATGAGCACATTGGATGCGTCGGAATCAGCATCAGTATGTGCTTGAGTCCGACCCTGCAGCATCTGCATTCGTCAGCGCTGGGCGTCGTTGGACAAAAGTGTCCTTATCGCTGCCGGATACCGATGCAAACGAGACTCCTGACGCCGGAGAGAACGCTGCTTCTTATGCGGTAGATGCTGCCATAGTTGGTCCGCTTAACAGCTTTGCATTGTAATCAGCGTACGACGTGCTACGGCCAGGCTTTGCCAGACAGTTCAGTCAATCTCGGTTGGCGTTGATCCACGTAAGAAGTGCAGCGGCCGGGAAAAGGTGTGCATGCTTACGGCTCACTCAGACAACATGAACTTGTTTTCGTGCCTGAAACGACGTCAAGATATCCTCAGCTTCGCTGGCCTGAAATCCCGTAAACGTGTTCTGCATGGCCGCGTGGGCTGTTGCGCAGAGATAAAACACGAGCAGAACACCAGGTGTGCAGTGCCCCATCACAAGCAGCTAGCACGCAGTAAGACTTTCCTGCTCGATACCGGCAGCGCAAATCCAGACCGTGACAGTCAGCGTAAATCGAACTGCTGTGTGCATGCATGTGACGGGATTCTGGCGAATATGTGCGGATTTGTCAAATTGGATGGGTTGCAGGGCTACATATGGGACCCGCATGTGGATCATGTGAGGCACTACAGTTTTGCTAAAATCACCTCCTTACACACCTCAGCAATGCCCTAGTGGCATTGCAGCACACCCAAGCAAAGCAGGTGTGATCTGAAAAGAGCTGTTAGGACTGCAGTATATGTAGTCCTGCCCAGGGATGCAGCATCTAATTAGTAGAGCACAAAGCACGAACTATGCACACTTTGCAAGACAGAGATCATACAATCTATGTCATATTGACAAACATCTGCCTGCACATTCGTAACCTTTTCTATAAACGCAGGAAGTGTGCCATCATCAGTACAAGAAGCAGATGTCCTGTCCTAATTTGCCCTAACCTAATGGGTTGAAGGTAGTCTGCTGTCTCTTCATTTCTGCATTTTGCCGCGTCTTTGCAGCAGCTGCCCTTGGCGAAGGCACAGCCTTTGCCTCAGCTTGCTCCTTTTTGGGTTCATTCACAGGCTGTTTGCTAATCTGGCCACCAGAAATAGAACTTTGCAATTCAGCAGACCTGCTTTCATGTCTAAGCCCCCTACTTTGCCCTTCCCTGTGTATGCTGCTATTATGTAGGGGGGATGGTGCCTGGTCATTCCCAGCCTGCCTACTGGACACATCAGGCTTTGCTGTATCTGCTGAGCCAGATGAAACGTCCCTGCTTTCATTCCCTGCCGTTCGCTGGACCAGCTTTTGCTCACCTGCTTGAGCAGAAGACAGTCTCCCAGCTATGTTGTCAGCTGTGAGTATGAATGCAGATGGGTCCATGCTGCCCTTGTTGCTATCTGACTGCCATTCCCTTACTAGGACTGCAGCCTCATCAGAGGTTGCATCCACCGCAGCTGATGCCAATTTGCCAGCAGCGCCTTTTTCAGAGGAGCTCTGTGAGAGAGCCGCCGACTCTTGCAGCATGTCAGCAGCAGCCTGCTCTGTGACCTGCTGTATCTGCTGCTGTGTACTTGAAACTGACCGAGTAGACTGATCAGGCTCTGCTTCTGCTGCTGCTGAGTCATTGCCAGCAGGTGAAGAAGCCGACTGCGAAGGTGACAGGGAAGCTGCTGGCAACTGGGCTGCGCCGTCATCGAGGCTGTGTGAAGCCCCTTGCTGCCTAGAGCCGGCGTCATCAGCATTGCCCTGATCAGGAGATGACTGGACCAGGGGGTCCTGGAGCGCTGACTCAGCACTGTCTGGTACACCACTGTCAAGTCTACCAGAGGATCGACTCTCACCGCCAGCAGCATCAAAGCTAGTGTGTTCATCAACGTCTGTCAGTGCAGCTGTGCCTGCCGCAGCTAGCGCGGACTGTTTCTGAGCTGCTGCCACGTCAGCACCATCTGGCTTTGCACCGCCACTGGCTTCACTAGGCGACGACACAGGTTTTGTGTCATGGACAGTTGCTGGTGCCTCAAGTTGAGTCTTGTCAGCCGCCTCCGGCTGTGCATCTGAGTCAGACTGCAGGCTGCTTGGTGCAGTCTGGGTCTCAGCAGCCTCTTCAGCATGCCGTAGCTGGTCAGCAGGTGCAGAACTGCTGCTGCGAGGGTCAGCAGCAATGGCAGACTTGTCATTAGCTTCAGTTGCAGCTTCTGGCGCAGCTGCAGGTGCAACTTGCTGAGGCAGCTGCCCGGGCTCATGCGCACTGCTTGCTGCCTGCTGTTCAGCCTGAGTGTCAACAGCTGCTTCTGGCTGATCTGATGGCCTCTGAGGTGCGGTCAATCCACTCTGTCCAGTTGAGCGCTGTTGCTCTTGCTGCTGCGCAGGCTGAGCTGACCTGTGCAATATATGTGGGGATGCATGCAATGGCCCTGGGGATGCTGATGACTGAACGTCTGCTTCAGGGTCATGGTCAGCAGCAACAGCAGCAACAGCGTCAGCAGCAGACGCTTGCTGCCTCTCTGATGCAGTAGGAGGAGAAGGCAAGCCAGAAGGTAAGGCAGACTGTTGACTGGCCTGGCTAGGGCCCTTAGGTGTCCCAACATGGCTGTGGGAGGCTGAGGCCAGGGTGCCTGTGGGTGCTTTTGGGGTCTGGGTAGGGGTCTGGGAGGTAGCGGGAGTTGGGGCTGTCATTGGGACAGCCTGGGCTGGCAGTTGGACGTCTATGGAAGCTGCTCTAGCAGGTTCTGGCGCAGGAAGGGCAAAGCGTGCCACTTGACTGCCCTTCAGCAGTCCTACGACCCCAGCCTGACAGTGCACATGCAAGTCGTCAGATGCAATCTCTGACAGGCATGCAGTTTGTGCACTCCTGCGGTCAACCACAATTACGGAGCTGCACAGCTGACAGTTCAGAAACCGAGTGACGAGTCACAAGCAGGCATGATGGCATTGGATGGGATTGCACAGATGATGTAGATGTTGGCATGGAGTGACACTGTGCACCACTGTGTGACAAATAAATGAATGAACTGACATGAGGCATGAGCAGATTGCAATGACAAGGGTAAGAGCCACTCTTCAGACTCCCCCCCCTCCAGGATCTGGCTGCACAAGTCATACTTTTGATGCAGTGATGCAAGGCCACAGCATGACCTCATCATATGCGTCAGCAGTGCACTGACATTCATCAACTGATGAGGAATGCTTATGTGCCAGACAGGGACTCACTGATTGATCTCCAGCAGATGGCAGGAAGAGGTCGTGCTTCTGGTGCTTGTAGGCCTGCCACACCTCTGACGCCCCCAGAGTGTCATTCACCGAGACTGAGTAGGCGCCGGGAGCCCTGAGTAAGTGAAGCACCTCAACTGCAAGCACCCTCTCCACAGCCTCATCCCCTTCCTGTGTGTGTGCATCACACACTCATCATTCACAGACAGCTTTTTTTTTTTGATTTGAAAAAAAAGCGCTTTTTGGCATCAATGCACAACAGCCTAGAATGTGATGCTTGATCAGGCTGCCTTGAACAGGGCATGGATACAGACCTGTCTAGGACCACCAGTAAGCATGAGCAGGCATTGATCATGACAGTGTGTTGGGTAGATTGGTTACAAAAGTTTCGGGATACAAACATAATGATGCCTTCTTGCCAGCGGGCAGATGACAGAGTGTGTGGGATTGCAGGATGCTGGAATTAAGCATTTCTAGTCCTGAATTGGCCAGGTGGCTATCTGCATGGCCTGGGATGACAGTCATACAAGGGAAGCTTGCACATGCTTGCAGCAAAAGAGGCGGAATCGCAACAGGCTGTGGAGGACAGCTGCCGTCATATAGTCCAAAGCATGAATGCCCACCCTCAGTGAAGGATTCACCACAAACACATGTACAGGTACCTGGTTGTCAGCATCAGCGCCACTTGCAGATCGCCAACCCAGCCTCTGCAGCAGCACCTGGACCAGCCCTGCCCCAAGGGCACTTCCCACCAAGCTGTCTCTAGCCCTGTTGGCCAGCGTCAGCGCCCTCTGGAGTGTCTCCAGAGCTAGGGCACTTCCGGCCATGCCCCACCCCATGGCGGCCATGAGGGTGGGGGCTGCAGGAGGGCTGGTGCGGGCAAGTGCCTCTGCTGCTGACGTGGCACTTGCCAATTGGTGGAGCAGACGCAGAGCGCTGCCGCCCAACTCATCAGGGGGGTCAGAGCTGGGGGCCTGACCCTCTGCACGCACACACGCAGACTGTTTCACTCACAAAGCTGCTTGCTATACAGCTGCTTGCTAATGCCGCCCACAGAAATGATGTCAAATCTAGATGATTGCTCTTCCATTGTCTGAGCGCATCATGCATGACGCATTTTAGATGCAGCAACAGCAGCAACTGAAGGAGCAGGCATCTGACATGGCAAATCTTCTTCAGTCACTGCATCTACAGCATGTCATGCATGACGCGCTCAGACAGAGTGTTTGACACTTCAAGCAGGAAGCTGTAGTGCAATGTGCACATAGGCCCCTACATATGATCAGCCATTGTTCCACCAGCTGACCTCTGTGCAGCTGGATCACATTAGAACAGCGCTCACGGGACTCTGGTGAGTACTGAGCATCATGCTCAGCATGCACATGTCCAGCAATATATCATATCGTGTGCACACACACGTGGCAATGTTTGTTGCAGTGCTTGACAAGTCTTATTAAAGCAGGCTGACCTTGGGGTTTGACAGGCAGCCGAGCCACCAAAAGCTTCAACAGGCGAGCTACATAGCCCAAGCCCACAGCGTGATCGGCCAGCAGAGCATGTGCCCGCAGTAATTCCACCGTGGCAGCTGACAGCAGCAGTGCCCTGTCGCTGTTCTGTCTGCCTCCCACTTCTTTACAGTATGCCTCCAACAGGCCCTCTAAGAAAGCCTGTACAGGGCATGTGCAGCCCGGCTAGCTCAAGCTGAACAAAGCATGAGCGTGATATATTGGGCTTCAACAGATTGGTACAGGTGTGAGGCATGAGATTGTGTGTGTGAAGAGCGTGTTTGCCCTGCATGCAGGTTGCGCACAGCAGCAGCAGCAGCAGCAAGGTATGGTGTCCACAAGAAGCGCAGCAGACAAGTCCAAACGCGCGCCGTGCAATGCACAATGTGCATGAATCTTACGTGGACATGTTGATGATGCGTGCTCACCTTGGGGTTGCGAAGGGGGAAGTGGGGGTCTTTGAGGAAGATGTGCACATGCACCCCTCCCACATACAGCTCCTTATCTCCCTCCAGCTGCATCTGGTGGCTCTCAGGCAAGGACCAGTCCCTCTCACCTGCCGCCTGCACACATGCACAGACATGCTTTTGCTTTTTGCTACTGTCTTCACAAAAGGTTGAACTCTGTTGTCATAGGTTGCAGCAATTAAACACAGAGGTACTCACCAGGTACGTAAAAAGGCTCTGCAGAATATTGCGCTGTTTAGAACAAGCCAAAGCATTGTAGTCGCACACCAATGGCATGTGGCGCAACGTGGGAGAGCTGCAAAAGGCAAAGCTAGCAGCATAGCGCCGCACAGAAACTGGCAGAAAGGGGATGTCAACGTCACTAGTAACACATAGCACATATGTACAGCCAGAAGAGGAGCCGTGTCTGGGTGGAACAAGTAGAAGAGCAGCGGTTCTGGCTTGTGTAGCCAGGCATAGCATGACTGAAGCGCTTGAGACACATCCAAGAAGCTGGAGCAGAGGCTGGCATGAGGGCTGACCTGAGCAGCATGGGCTTGCAGTGCCAAGTGGGCAACCTCCTCAGCAGTGTTGGCTCTCATGGCAGCGGTCCACAGCCTCTCAGGTGTCTCTGTTGCTTCACCCAGAGCAGCCACCGCTGCCTCCCCTGGCCCCTCCTGTACACACACACGTATGCAAAGACACACATGCAAACACACATATGACATGCATGCTGCAGACCCCAACACCTGCTCTTGGCAGCATGCCATGCAAGGGATTGACATAGGTTGGATGATAGTCTGGTTGTGTCCCCCCGGTACAGCCACATTGGCAGGCTTGAGACATGGGTATGGAGAATGCCATGAATTACAGTCTCAGTATGGAAAGTGCCATTTAGTCTCGATCAGCAGTTCCAGGTTGACTTGTGGGCAGCTGTTGTGACGCTTATGCTGGCGGCAAAGATGCCGCTGCTACAGGGCTTGTTGCGCGCAGGAACATGCGTGCCTTGAACAGCACACTGAGCGCTTTGCGGATCAGAGTGCAAAGTATTTTTTTCTCTCTCACATGTGTCGGCAGATGCAGTAAACCACCTTTTGCAGTGATGCAGCGACGAGACAGCACACACATCTAGGACAGCGCAAGAGCAAGATGCTGCCTGGAAACAATGCCGTGCATTAGAAGGTCAATGGAGCAAGTTGACAACAAAACAGGAAGGGACGGCAAGGCAATGCAAGACAGCAAGGCTTGCCTGGATGGCAGCGACCAAGCCAGGGGGCAGGAGGCGCTGTAGGGTGAGGGTGACCCGGGGGCCGTGCAGGGCCTGCACCTGCAGCCTCCCCAGCAGTGATGCTGCTGCCAACTGCACTGTTCCACTCGTCTCCTGCACCTCACTCAAGTCAGCAAACCTCATGTCTGACGCAATGAAGACACAGGAAGGCAGCAGAAGATCCTGACATACACAATTGGCTTGGGCCAGTCTGAGCAGTACACACAGAAATCCACATAAAGGAAGGCAAGACAAGGGGCAGCCCACCGCCCAACGTCAAAGCAACCATGGCAGCAGGGGTTGACAGAGCACACAACATACCCACACCACTCCAGGCAAGCAAAAATTGTCGCATTGGTATTTAATGAGCACAAATCAGTGGGTGGCAGACGCAGAGCAAAAGCACAGCAGCTAAAGACATAGTGTAACCCCATGAATGGTACCTTAAACTCTGGGGTGGCTGGCGTGGCAGGCAGAAGCACAGTGAGGAGGTAGACCACCCCCCCTTGAGCAGCAGCAGCCCAGGCTGCAGGGGGGGTGATGGCCAGGGCGTGCAGCAGGCGCAGAGCCAGCAGCAGGGGGGTGGGTCCAGGGGGCCGATGCACCAGCCAATAGCACAGCAGCAATGCCCTTTCCTCTGCTAATGCCTCCACACATCCTACCACAAGCACTCATATTAAAACAGTGCGCAACAGCAGCT
>JAABUU010007707.1_pt1 | contig 10958 bp, 8 predicted proteins | sample 5559301 | NCBI WGS metagenome assembly JAABUU01 (sample SAMN10711884, study PRJNA513360) | rock metagenome | isolation source: Antarctica rocks | place: Antarctica: Victoria Land, Richard Nunatak white
CTTTATTGCGTCAAATGGTGCGTATACGGCCGAGTCACGGTCGTCGGAGCCCATTCGATAGCGTGCCCTGCCCTCTCGTTAGGAAGATGTGCATCAAATATTAGATAAAAGCAACAAGGACGCGAAAAAAATGGCGGTTTCAACTAGCACCAGAGGTTATTATCGCTCGGATATGCCGGTGACGTTCGCTGACGGTCGAATGGGGACGTACAACGTCGTGTTGACCTCACTCGCCACGATGGGGCGCGTACCGGCTACGGCCACGACGAGCGACGCGATCCGCCGCTGGCGCCCCCGCTACGTGCTGCTCGTCGGCATAGCGGGCGGCGTTGCGGACAGGGGTGTGCATCTCGGCGATGTGCTCGTATCCGATCAAGTCGTCGACTACGAGCAGCAGAAGGTGACGGCGGACGGGTCCCAGTATCGCTTCCAGGTCCATCGCGCCGATCAGCGGTTGCTAGAGGCCGCGCGCAATCTTGCGGACACAGTCTGGCACCCGCTCATCGGCAAGAAACGCCCGGAGCGGGGGCGGCCCGTGCGCCACATCGGACCGGTCGCCACCGGCGACAAAGTCGTGGCATTCGAGCCCTTGCTGGCTGAACTGCGGCGGAGTTGGCCGCAACTGGTCGGGGTGGAGATGGAGGCTGGCGGCGTGGCCGCGGCCGCCTTCCAGGCTGCGGCCACGCCCGGATTCTTCATGGTCCGTGGCGTGTCCGACCTGGCCGACGAGCGGAAAGGCTCCGCCACCGTCGAGGGGTGGCGGGAGTACGCCTGTCGCGTCGCGGCGGCCTACGCTGTGGCGCTCTTACGCGGCGGCCCGTTTCCGCCCTCCGATGGGGGGCGCACGTTCGTTTCCGCGGACAGTTTCTTCCGTCGGTCGCTCGACCCCGGACGCCTGTACAACCACTCCTGGACGCTCGTCGGCCGCGATGGCCCGCTCGACGATCTCCACGACTTCATCGCCTCGGCGCAGGCTCGGGTGGCCATCTTGCCAGGTCGGGGCGGCATCGGCAAAACCAAGCTCTTGCACGCGCTCTCGGACGGGTTCGACGCGCGCCATTCGGGCATCGCCTTGCGCTTCGCGCGCGACGGCGTGCCCATCGGGGCCGAGAGCCGGGACGAACTGCCGGCCAAGCCGAGTGTCATCGTCGTCGATGATGCGCATCGCCGCGAGGACATCGAGACCTTGTGCGTCATCGCCCGGGACAGTCCGTACCCGGTCAAGCTCGTGCTCGCGACAAGGCCGCACGCGGTCGGTTATCTGCGATCCGTCCTCGCGCACGGCGGCTTCGATCCGCGCGAGGTCGTACGTCTCGACCCGCTAGGCGACCTATGCCGGGAGGACGTGAAGGTCCTGGCACGCCAGGCGCTCGGCGATGCACACGCCGGTCTGGCCGGCCGGCTGGCGGCGGCCACCAGGGACTGCCCGCTGGTCACGGTCGTCGGTGGTCGCCTGTTGGCCGAACGGGATATCCAGCCGCAGGAGCTCGAGAACGACGACGAGTTCCGTGCGGCGGTGCTCGACCGCTTCCACGATGTCCTGCTCGGCAAGGTCGGCATCGATGTCGACGCCGCCATCTGCCGGCCCCTGCTCTCGCTCATTGCCGCTATCGCGCCGTTCCGCCCCGACGACGAGCGGCTCCTGGCGACCATGGCCGAGCACCTGGGCACGGATCGGCCGGCATTGGTCGGCGCGCTCGGAACCCTCGAAGAGGCGGGCGTACTCGCGCGCCGCGGCTACGCCTTGCGGCTCGTGCCCGATGTCCTTGCGGACCACATCCTCCACCGCGCCTGCCTGACGCCGCAGGGCCGGGCGACCGGCTATGCGAGGCGCGTCTTCGGCCACTTCGCCCCAATCTGCCCGGGCGCGGTGCTCGAGAACCTGGCCGAGCTCGACTGGCGCGTCCACCGCGCGACGGGGCGGGAAGTCAGCGTACTCGACGACATTTGGCGCTCGATCGCCGAGGAGTTCCGTGCGGCGTCCCATCGACAGCGATGCCTCATCCTCGGCATCCTGACGAAAGTGGCCTACTACCAGCTGGGGCGCGTCCTCGAACTGGCGGAAACGACCGTGCGCCACCCGGCCGCCGATCAGCAGATCGGGGCGAATTCGATGTGGGGTGTGGAGTACACGCACGAGCATGTGCTGGCCAGATTGCCCGCGTTGCTGCGCGGTGTGGGATACACGCTGGACTATTTGCCGCGGTGCTGCGATCTCCTCTGGCGCCTCGGGCGCGATGACGCGCGGACGACCGGCCCGAATCCCGAGCACGCCATGCGCGTGCTAGACGACCTGGCCGGCTACGACCTCGACAAGCCCCTGCGCGTCAACGAGATCGTGCTCGACGCGGTGGGGCGGTGGGTGCGCGCGCCCGGCGCGCACCTGCACGCGCACTCGCCCCTGGACGTGCTCGACCCCCTGCTCGCCAAGGCCTCGGCCTCGCACCACGCCGAAGGGCGCGCGTTCATCACCCGCCCATTCCTCGTCCACCGCGAGAACACGCGCTCGCTGCGCGAGCGGGCCATGCGCATCATCGAGAACTGCGCGCGCTCGACGGATGTCGCGGTCGCAGTGCGCGTGTTCGAGAGCGTGGAGGTGGCCCTGGCGAACCCCATGCCCTACTACAATCAGCCCATTGCGGACGACGACATCGAGCGATGGGCGCCGGAGCAACTGGAGACGCTGGACATGGTGGCCCGCATCGCCGCCGGTGTCGCGCACCCGCTCGTGCATCTGTCCATCGGTAAGGCCCTCGCGTGGCACACGCGCAATGGGGCACGGGAAGCGATCCGGCGCCGCGCCCGCGGGATCATCGCGGCCATCCCCGACTCGTTCGATTTGCGCCTTGCCAGGGCGCTGATCTCCGACCACGACGAGTGGATGCTCGAAGATGCCGGGGACGTCATGGAGGCGTACGAGCGCGGCCAACGACGTCGGGAGGACACGATGCGCGGGGTCGCGGCCGAGTTCCTCGCGCGATACGACGACGCGGATGAGGGGGCCGACGCCCTCGACGAGCGGCTGCACTGGGGGAGCTTCTTGCAAGGGAGGATGGACCTTGTTCCCGCGCCCCTCCTAATCGAGATGGCGCGCCAGCAGCCGGGGTATGCGGCGGGGCTTTGCGAGGCCATACTGGCGGAACCTGGCCGCGCGCTGGCGCGCCATCTCCCGACACTGCTCTCAGGGGTCAGGGCGACCGATCCGGATCGTGCAGCCGACATGGTGCGGCGGGCGATGGTCGGCGGGCAGCCGGGCCTGGCACGTTCGATCGCGTGGCTGTACCGCTACACGGATCGACTCCTACCGAGCGACCTCCCCATCCTCACCGGGCTGCTCGACCATCCAGACGCCGTCGCCAAGCGGGACGCCATCGCGGCCGTGCGCAAAGTCGATCCCGGACGGCCGGAGCAAGCCGTCGCGCTGGCGCGCGCCGTCGACATCGGCGAGAGCGCGGAGTTCGCCGAGGCACTATGTGAGATTTTCGACCGGCGGCACGGCATCGCGCTCTCGGCCCTGTCGGACGACGATGCGGCGGATCTGCTCTCGAAGCTGGAGCCGGTGCGCACGATCGCCGGGTTCCAAGTCGGCCAATTCATCTCCGGGGCTGCCGTGTACTGGCCCTGCCGCGTCGTACGAATGCTCCTGCGTCGCATCAACCGCGACGACGACTCCGATCCGGCATACGAGGCGTTCCCTTATGAAGGGCTGCACGATGGGTTCGACGCCTTCGCGGAGGGCGACGCGTATGACGATGTCCTGCACGACATCCGCGATGCCGCCCTCGGGTATAGGCCCCGCGTCGACACGCCGCTCGCCCGGCTATATCGACAGGCATCACGAGGCTACAACGAGCACGGCCTCCGCGTCCTGGACGAGTGGATCGAGGCCGGGGACCCTGACCACCTCATGGCCGTCGGGGAGTTGCTGCGCGCCGCTCCGCGTTCGTTCGTCTTCGCCCACGAGGACATTGTGGCCCGTCTACTGGAGTGTGCCGACGAGGCCGGAGAGCAACCCTACGCGTTCATGTGCTCGGTGCTCCATGGGGTCGCGATTCGAGGGGCGCGGTCGGGAGTCCAGGGACAACCATACCCCGAGGATATCGAGTTGCGGCGTGCGGCATCCGAGGTCGCAGCTCGTCGGATGACTTCGTGGCCAGTACGCCGGTTCTATAGCGCCCTAGTGAAGGATGCCGAGCAATTCATCACACATGCGCGCATCGAGGGCGAGATACTGGATGCATCATAGCGTGCATGCCCTGCGTCGGCCACGAGCGCCATCCATACCGCCGCTCGCAGGGATTGTATCCCTCCGTCATGCTAAAGTAAGCATAAAGAGAGGCGGGATGATGCGGCAACTCTGAGCGGATTGCTTGCGGCAAAATTAGGATTCGAGGATTCATAGTATGACCGATAAGATAGTGCTTGGCGTCGACGACCAGAACTATACAGTAGACCAGCGCGATCAACTTGTAGGGGCCCTTGAGGCCGAAGGCGTGGAGGTCGAAACGGTTGGCATCGGTGGCAAGAGCGTCGACCTGCCGGGTCAAATCCTACTTGACATGGTTGCCCATGGGACGGCCGATGTCCTAGTCAACGCGTTGCTCTACCTCACTGCCCGTCCACGGATCGCACTGCGTAACGCCATTGGGTCAGTGTTGCTCCACGCGCGTAACTCTAATGAGCCGCCGCGCCTGCAGATTAGCGCGAAGGATGGGAGCGCATACCTTCGCGTGAGTAGCAAAAAAGAGCTAGAGCAGACCCTCAGGACGGCTGCCGAGATTGCCGAGCTCATGGATGGGCGTGGTTTATTCGCACATGCCAGCCCGCAATCACTCCGAATTGACCGCTCACCGACGGGGCACTGGCATGTCCATGCTGACCACCTCCCCGCCGCGTACTGGTATGACCCGTCAACCCGTCAACTCCACGGCCGTTTAACGCCGCAGGAAGTGGAGCAGGTCGAAGAGTTCTTGGCCGACAACTGGGGTGAACTATACGACGAGACCCGGGGGGCCGTTCCTGAGCTAGACGACACGTCGATAATCAAGCGATTCGTAGAACGTCACACGCTGGCCGAGGTCGACCGCATCGCCGAATTAATCGAGGACTACCTTGCCGACTCGGATTCCACGTATGCGGAGAAGGCGCGCATCGTTCATAAGGTTGTAATTTCATCATCGCTACACTCATCGGACGATCGAGTCGCAGTTCAATGGCTGGCCGGTGTTGCTGTCCAATTGATGAAGGAAGGTCGACGGCGAGCGCACTAAGCCCATCGGCTACAAGTTAGGGCATGAGGCGACACGTCAAGTAGTGGGCGCTTTCCTACACTGAAAGGGGAAGGAGCGCGAGTGGTGCGCTTCGCGGCCTGGGCGCGCCCCCTGCCCCCCCGAGGTGGCGCGGGTGCGCCGCCACTTCGACGCCATCCTCGCCCTCGACGATCGACGTTGGACACGGTGCTACGCCACGTCGGGCTCTTGCGCGCGGCCGATGCCGCGCCCGTGGCCGGACGTATAGCCGCGCTGCTCGACGTCGCGACGCGCCTGCCACGGCAGGTCTGGTACGAAGAGGAGGGGCGCACCGCCGATCAACGCTTCTGGGCACCGGCGCTGGCCGCCCTCACGGCAGGGACACTCCTGCTCTTCGACCGCGGCTTCCTGGGCTGGAACCTTCGACGACCTGACCACACGGCACATCGGTTTCATCACCCGCCCGACCAAGGACAGGACGACGCGGGTCGCGCCGACGTTGCGTCAGGACACGACAGTGCGCGGCCGCGTCGCGCGGTCGGCTCGACCAAGGACAGCCGGTGCGCCCACCTGCTGCGCCTGGCCGAGGTGCGTTACCGCGGGACCTGGTATCGCTACCTGACCAACGTCCTCGACCCTAGCCTACTCTCGGCGGAGGATGTGGCCGCCCTCTACCGCCAACGGTGGCGTAGTGAGGATGCCTTCGCCGTCGTCAAGCGCCTGCTGGGCTTGGCCTATTTCTGGGTCGGCGCGGCCAACGGCATCCAGACATAGGTCTGCGCCATCTGGTCCTCTACGCCGTCCTGGTCGATCTCACCGACGACGTCGCCGCGCGCCTGTGCCAGCCGTTCGCCGCCCTCTCGCTCGAGATGGTCTATCGTGGCTTGTCCCATTTCACCCACACCTTCCACGTGGGGACGGCCGACGATCCCGTCGCCTATCTCGCCGCCAACGTCCCGTGACTCGGTATCCTCAAGCAGCGCCGGCCGCGTGCATCGCCCCACTTGACGCTTGCTCCCGAAGCATAACTTGTAGCCGATGAGCTTAGATATAGCCGACGCACAGCACGATGGCGGCGGCGATCTCCTCGATGTCCTGCTCCGTGAGCACACCTAATCGCTCCATGAAGCGGTCGGTGGACAGCGACTTTATCTGGAATGCATCGGCCGCCGACTCTTTGCGCAGACCGGTGCCCGCCGTCGCCGCGAGGCGGACGAGCCACGGACGGCCGGCGAAGGCATCTTTCCATTCGGTGATGGGCACGATGATGCGCAGCGGGAGGACGCCTACTTCTCCGACACTCATGACAACGGAGGGGCGGACTTTCCTCATCTCTGCCCCTTCCGCCGGATCGAAGCGCACGCGCCAGACCTCGCCCCTACTCGGGGTCGGCATAGAGATCGTCCTCCCCGAAGGCGTCGAACCCGGTCAGGTCCGGGTCATCGCGGTACAGGGGAGCGGCGGCCACGGCGGCTGCGGCGAGCGCGCGCGACCGCTCCCCGGCCGGCAACCGTAGCAACGCCGTCGCCGTCGACCCGGATTCCGCCGGCCGTTCGGCCCGGCGGTCGTCGCCTCGCCAAGGACACAGCTGTGCTGCCCGCGCTTCCGTGATGACACCCTCCGCCAAGGCGTGGAGGACCAGCTGCTCGAGCCGTTTGGGCTCCTCCCATCCGTCGTAGGCAACGGGCTCCTTCTTCTTCCAACCGTGCTCCACGAACGCGCGGCACAGCGTGTTGTGGTGACCCTCATCGATGATGCCGAGATCATACGCGCGATGGACCCAGCCGTTCATGCTCAACCCATACTTGCGCTTCAGGAGGGCGAGTTCGTCCAGGCTGAGATGGCGCCGGCACTCGCCTAACTCGCGGCGCGCGATGGCCCCCGGAACAAGAAACGCCGCCGCAAAACGATGTGCAAGTCGTTCCTCCTCGTCAGAATTTCGTACGTCCGTTTTCATCACCATATGACCGAGTTCGTGCGACAACGTATAGCGTCGGCGGTCCGGCGCCGTACTCGTGTTTACCACCGCCAACGGGACGATGTCATTCACCCATCCTGAGACGCCGTCCAGCGTGCCCTCGTCCAGCTTCCAATCCACCACGACGGCACCGTGCAGTTCGGCCGCCTGCGTTACGCTCTCGATCGGAGCCTCACCCAACCTCCACAGGGCGCGGAGGTCCATAGCCACCTGTTCGGCCTCCTCGGGAGTCTCGACCGGTCGAGGTGTAAGCATGACGGGCTGCTCGTTTGGGTAGAGTCTTTGCTGCAGCCACACCTGACCCTCGGCAACCCGCGCGGCGTACGCTTTGATGTGCTCTTGACGGCTTACCGGCAACCGCGGGTGCTTACGGAACGCCAACCACTCTATGCGTACCTCGGATTCCTGCAGGAAGTAGTGGCTTGTCACACCGAGCACCTGTGCTAGCTTCAGCAAGAGTGTGGGTGGGGGGGTGCTACCATTGCGCTCGTACTTGGACAACCCAGCTTTTGTAATTGGTTGGCCAAGGGCGCCAAGTTGTGCGCTGACTTGATCAAGCGTGAGCCCTGCGGCCAAGCGCGCTTGTCTCAAACGCTCACCGATCATCGTCCTCCCCCTTTCACACGTCTTTACTTGATGTGGTAGTTGGCCGGCTGCTACGCCCCCCCCGCCTGTTTACAGAATACGATTATTACCACATTTTGTCAACGGAATCAGCGCAAAAAAAGGGACATCCCCAAGGTCAAGCCCTACCTTTTAGAGGGCAGGGCTTGGTGCTATGCGCATGAGCGGACACGGGACCCCTGTTGTGAGGAACGTGGCCGATGACCCTGGGGTAGGAGCACGCGACATGATCAAGGCATCATTCACCCGGCACGATTGAGCAGGAGTCGGTTGTCACGCGCTACCGCTACAGTGTTTGAGGCCCGAATAGGAGCGCGCTGACTTTGATATATCAACGTCGCTTCGTTTTCATCGTCCTGGCTTACAAGGTGTTGCCGCGGCATCTCGCCTACCTGTATGCCGCTGCTTTGCCGTGGATAGAGGTTGTGGTAGGTTTGATGCTGCTAGTGGGGATCGCTACGCGGATTGGCGCAGCCTTCGCGGGGCTACTACTGCTAAGTTTCGCCCTCGCTGTTATGCTCAATATAGCGCGTGGACGTACCGGCTTGGACTGTGGCTGCTTCGGCAATAGACATAAACAACGATTAGATGGTAAAGTGCTGGCGCGCAATGGTGCGCTGCTGCTGCTCTCGATCGATGTCATGGTGTACGCGCACCCCTATCTTGCACTGGATAGCCAATTATTGGCCGTGTTCTCGAGTGGACAACAGGCGGTTGCTCTCAAGGGGCTCTTGGCCGTTGTTCTAGCGATTGCTGTTGTTGCGATGTGTTTTCCTCTGCTCAAGCAGGTCAATGCCATGCGGAAAATTAGGTGAGGACAGATTCCTGACGGTAAGCAGCCGTCGTGCACCCGTTTCTAGGAGCAAGTCGTCGAATCTACAGATTCCACATAGCCATGAGTAAGCTATAAGATCTTGTGGGTACTGCCGTTTAGCGAAAAGCGAAAGAGGAGAGAGGGGGGTTGCATGGCTCGCTATCATGTCCGGCGACTAATCTTGGCTGCATCGATAGTCGTTTTACTTCTCACCGTTGTTACGACTGTGGTAGCCTCAGCCTCAGCGCATGCGCGTCGCCTTCTGCAGCAGCCAGTCGTGTCGCGAGAGTTCTCTGTTAGTGCTCGGGATAATGCATGGAGCCCTGCAATTAGCGGCAGGTTCGTGGTGTGGGAACATCTGCAACCTGGCGGCAGACTTAGGAACGACATTGTGGGCAAGGATCTCATGACCGGTCGCACTTTCATTGTCGCGGCTGGAACAGTGGCTAATAGCCCAGTGATCAGTGGCAGGTTGGTCGTCTGGGACGATTGCCGCTACTGTAAAGTGACCAGAGATGCGATGGGATACTACATTATTCATAACGTCAAGATATATGGAAAGGATCTCGTGACGGGGCGTGAGTTCCTCATTGCCAGCCCTGCGGATGCGACCTCATCGCCTGCGATTAGCGGGCAAATCGTCGTGTGGCAGGATATCTGCAAGGGACAGCCCTGTATTTATGGCAAAAATGTTGCAACAGGACGAGAGTTTGTCATATTGAGACACCGGGCGGCCCCTAGCCAAGTAGCTATCAGTGGGCGCATCGTGATTTGGATGGATAATCGCAACGGAGTGGTAGGCATTTACGGCAAGAACCTATCTACAGGTCAGACGTTTCTCATCGTTCCTAGCAAGGGGGTCGGGGCTAATCTACGAGATCCTAAAATTAGCGGTCATATCGTCCTGTGGACAGACTGGGATGTGGATCGAGCCGATCAACCAGCTTGTATTTACGCCAGGAATCTATCGACTGAGCACGAGTTCCACGTCGCAACGATCCCATATGGACATTTTAATCCACAACTCGGTCCATCCACGGCTCTTGACGGTAATTTAGTGGTCTGGGATGAGGTAGCCCATCTGTCGTCTCGCGCCCCTAATTACGATATTTATGGTAAAAACCTTCTGGCTGGCCCATCATTTCGGATTACGCAAGACATCCATAATCAGCAAGCTCCGGCGATTAGTGGCACGACGGTAGTCTGGGAGGATTCCCGGCGCGGTGGCCAGTATATTTATGGCGCTGTCCTCTCTTTATCCGCTACATAAACGACACGGTGTCCGTGGATCGTGCCGAGATTGGAAGCCACGCGCCGATCCGCGAGCGCTATCGTAGGCGGTTGTCCGGGATAGCTATGCTACGGCAAGAATCGGGGTAAGGTCAACCCACGCGCGCATGAGGCGCGACATTTGAGGGAGGCGCGGGTCCCTCGTAAAGACGGTGCCGCACATCGGTGCGCGCGATCGCTTGTGGCAGTGGACGGCTTAAACTACACCACCATCGTCACACGCGGCGTGGCCGTCGGCGACCGGCGCGCTGGCTGAGGCGTCCGCGTAGGCTGCGCGTCACAGCCACCAGACCGCCGAGCATGACCACCGCGCTGGCGGCGACTACTCCCCTATACACTGCTCGCCTCCTCTCCTGTGACCCGTCCTGTGTCGGCGGCCTCTCCCTTATACATTAAACTAAGATTGTCCCCCCTCAACCCTCCTCGTCAGTCCTGGGGCTAATCGACCATAGAAGGATGCGCCTCGAGCGCCGTGTATAAGGCCACGACTGCCCAGGATCTCACCCCTATCCCTATCCTTATCCTTGTCTCTAGAAAGCGACCGTAGAGTATGACTATGTGGTATGCCGGCATCGATTGGGCCGATCAGCATCATGACGCCGTGGTGATCGACGAGGCCGGGAAGCGCGTCGGGACGACCCGTGTGGCCCACCGCGCCGCGGGGCTGGACACGCTGGTGACGTTCCTTAAAGGAATCGGGGATATCGCCGCCCACCCCGATCATCTGGCCTGTATCGTCGAGACGAACCGGGGCTTGCTCATCGCCGCCCTGCTCGACGCGGGTCTGCCCGTCTATCCGGTCAATCCCAAGACCGTTGATCGGCACCGCAAGCCCGCGGGCGCCAAGACCGACGCCATCGACGCCTACCTGCTGGCGCGTACGGGCCGGAGCGACCGGGCCGACCTGCGGCGGCTGACCCCGGATAGCCCCCTGATCGCCGAACTCAAGGCGCTCACGCGCGACCAGGACACCTTGATCCAGAGCCAAACCCGCCTGGTCAAC
>JAABUU010007708.1_pt1 | contig 10955 bp, 13 predicted proteins | sample 5559301 | NCBI WGS metagenome assembly JAABUU01 (sample SAMN10711884, study PRJNA513360) | rock metagenome | isolation source: Antarctica rocks | place: Antarctica: Victoria Land, Richard Nunatak white
ACTAGAGCCGAGCAGCCCGAAGGAGACCAGCGATGACCACCGCGACCACCGGACCCCGATTCACCTTCCGCGACGAGGACGAAGCCGACGAGACCCGCATCCGCGCCGCCCGCCTCCTCGTGCGCCAAGCCGAGCTGTTGCACCACGACGTCGACCCCGACATCGCCGCCGACGCGCAACGCCCCCTACCCACCGCCCACACCACCCGGTAGGCCAGCAGGGGCCGCGTCAACCAGCGCGGCTGTACTCCGCACAGATTCGGATCAGCTTCAATACCAGTATTACCGCCATTCCCGTCAGTGTGTACAAGGGGGGTATCGCAACCAGATACCCCCCGAAGGAAGCCCGAGAACGACAGCCCCCGCCGATGACCAGCAGTAACATGTTAAACAGCGTCAGCACCCGCGACTAGTGTCCGAACACCAGGAGCGCACCCATGAGCCCCCAGGTAGCGGTAACACTTGCGTTCCTCTGTGGCGCGCTGTGCACGCTCGGTGCAACTCTCCTGGTGTGGGGCGGTGCGCTGCACTACCTCCGCCACGCACTCGTGTGCAGCTGGCGCGGGCACCAGTTCGAGGACTGGGACGTGGGATCGATCACGGTCACCATTGCCGGTGGCCCGGCCGACGGGGCGCCCATCAGCGCTCCCCGAGCGGTCCAGTCGTGCTGCAACCGCTGCGGAACACCAACGGGTCCGTGGCTGGAGGTCCAGAAGTTCGTGACACCGCGGCATCCGCATCCCCTGATGCCGACTGATGCCACCAGTGATCCGGCATTGACCTGGTCCGTGCCACCTCAGCACTAAGCAGGTTCACGGTGCTCGGGACGGTAGATCACGGCGTCACAGGCCCGGCACGCGTAGGTCCGGTGGCCGCGGTCGCCCTGACACAGGCAGGGGAGCCACCCAACCAGCACTCGATTGGGTCCCCAGGGATGGCCTCGCGGGCAGCATGGCGGTGCTTCTTCCCGAAGCAGTCCCGTCTCGACGCGCGGGGAGTGATGTCCCTCCTTGTCGAACATATGGGCGACAGTAGGCGAGTTACGCTGCGCGGGCCACACTAACCTGTGATTCTTCGCGTGCCTGCAGTACACGGCGCGCGGCCGCGAAGTCAGCGCGGCCGTCACTGCGGCGCGGATGGGGTCCTCGGTCCAGGCCTGGACTCGCTATCTCCGGCATCGCAATCTGGGCGGCCCCGGGCCGACGATTGGGGGCGGCTCGGTTCGGGGCATGCATCCAACCCAGTTCGGCACACCACCATTGCCATGCCTCCCGCTCCAGCGTGTAGCACTGCGCTCGATCTGACAGGCGGCCGCTCACCCCCAGGCGAGTTGCTACAGCGCACCGCCGATCCACGCGGGGCAGTACCCACCCAGCCCCGGTGTGCTCGACCAGCCGAAAGGTACGCAGCGCACGAAGCCGTTGATCGACCTCGGTAGCGGGGTAGCCGAGGCGTTCGCTGAGATCGGTGGTGGTGGCCGGTTGTCTAGTGAGTGCTGCGTAGACCTGGCCGGTACCGTGGCCGAGCCCACCGGCAGGGGTGAAGACGTCGTGGGCGGCGGCCGCCAGCCGGGTGCGGAGGTGGGTGAGCCAGTGGGTGCGGTCGGCGGAGCCCGCCCGGGTGGGCGGTGGGACCGCTTGTGACCGACCTGGTACCCGCGAGGGTGTGGACAACTGGGCCAGGCTCCATGTGGCGGCCCGGGGACCCTCACCCGGGGAGCAGCAGGTGAGCCACCCGTCCCCGGTGAGGCGCAGCAGTGCGGTGCGGGCGGTTTCCCGGCCGATCCCGCACAACAACCCGAGGCGGCGAATGTCGGCCTCCACCGTGGTCGACAGGCCGTGCAGCATCAGGGAGCACAGGGCGTCCAGTACGCGGCGATCGGCGGGTCCACCGGGGCCGGCCCAGCGCCCGGCGCACGCGTCGGCCCGGGTCTGGGTGTGCTCCACAAGCTGCACCACCGTCGCCGCGCGGGGGTTGAACGTCGGGTCGTCCTCGACGGCGGCGCGGGGGTGGGTGGCTACCCAGCGCACCGCGTGGTCCCACTGCCGGTGCAGCAGGCGGCGGGACTCCCTCCCATCACGGGGGCGCCGCGGCTGGGCCGGTCCCTGACCGTGGGAGCGTAGGTGTTCCAGGCCGGGTGCCCGGACGGCGAGGGCGGACAGATCGGCGCAACGCCACCGGGCGGCAGCGGCACCGATGAGGACTTTCCACAGCACCGCGCTAGCGTCGGCGGCCGCGGCGTCCTGGGCTAGGGCAGCAGCGCTGGCGGCGGCCAGCTCGCGGCGCGGGCCGGGCAGGTACAGGCGCCCGGCGGCATCAACGGGCAGGGGAGTGGTGAGGTCAACCGGGTCCGCGCGGTCGGGTCGGTGCCCGTCGGCGGCGAGCTGGTCCACCAGGCGGGCCACGTCGGTGGCGGTGACCGTCGGGGACGTGAGTGTGATGAGGTCCCCGGACAGGACGGTGGACGTGCCGCCATGGCGGTGTGGTGCCCCCGGTGGGCGCACACACCCGGTCACCGGGTTCGCCAGAGGCGCCAGGTCCAGGGTGAGCAGCCGGGCACGGGCCAGCCGGGCGAGGGTGTCCACGGTGGCGGCATCCACTGCCTCCGCGCAGGCCACCCACACGTGACGGCCACCGGACGGGCCGGACACGGTCACCACATGCGGGATCCCGGCATGGTCGAGCCAGCCCCCCAGAGTGGCCGCATCGGCGGCCGGGTCACCTTTGGCGGCGTCCAGGTCGAAGACGAGCAACCGGAACAAGCCCGCGGGGTCCGCGAGGTACACCGCCCACGGGGCGTCGGGTCGGTCGCCAGTGGTGCGGGCGGTGCAGGTGTAGGTGTTGATCGGTGTGCCGCACGCATCCACGTCCGCCACCCGCACCGTGGGGCGCGGCGACAGAGCACGGGTCAGCGCCCACACATCCGACTCCGACAACAGGCGGCCAACGTCGGCCGCCGGACCGGTCACCGCCTCAAGCGGCGCAGGCCAAACGCTAAACAGGAAGGGCGGTCACTAAGACGCGCCGAAGAAACGGCGGGTCTAGCGGGCCCACCACGATGGGGGGTGGTAATCTCTCCTCCAGAGTTCCTCCTACGAAGCCCTGCACCTAATACCAGCGGCCAAACTGTCATTAGGGGTGCGGGGCTTCGTGCTGTCCGGGGTCAGTCGGTTGACTGGCCCGGTCGTGCAGTCCTAGGCGGCATCCGTACGCTTCATCCCCGGTAACGGGTCGGAAGCCGGGGGGAACACCTCACTGGCCCACAGCGGTCGTCCAGCGGCGTTGAGTTCGTCGCGGTCAACGAGTAGCTCGAGGTATCGCGCCATCGTGATGCCCAGTGCGTCGGCGACGGCATTCGCTTTGCCGCGTGTGTTGGGCGAGACCAATGCCTTCATGTGAACGAGATCCACTCCGGCGGGTCTCCGCGATCGTCCTGCGCCTCCTGTTGGCATGTGTGCCACTATGCGCGCTGAGTGGAACCTCTGACCCCATTTGCGCTCCGACACGCCGACACGAGCAGCAAGTCATCGAAGACTGAACAAAACTCAACGTGGCTTGAGGCTTGCGATCCGCGTGTCTCGGGTGCGCTGCCAGAGGGTGTCGAAGTCCTCGTCGTCAATGCCGTAGAGGTCCGCGATTCGGGCGCGTTGGCCCTGGTCAGCTGGTCGAAAGCCGGTTTCGATGGCCGCGAACATGCTTCGCTTGAGCCCAACAAGGTCGGCGGCTTCCTGCTGGTTCAGACCCCACTGGTTACGGAGGTTGACCAAGACGAGCCGGGATTCCTTGACCGGCACCAGGGTGCCCACCTCGATCCCGAGTGCCTCGGCCACCGGTGCGAGAAATCGAGAGGACGGAGCAGCTTTGCCGGATTCCCATGCGCTGATGGTGGCGGGACTGACCCCAGAGAGCAGGGACAGCTGCCGCAAGCTCAGACGGCGTCGCCCGCGGACGCGTCGCAGCGCCGTGGGGCTGAACCCCTGCACTCCCACGTGCGGCACAGCCACCTCTGTCTCGTGATCGTTTGGGTGATCGTCAGCGGCCATTCTCACCATCCCCTGAACGCTGATACTGCCGGAATCGGCGAACGGTGTACGCCAAGTCGGAACATTTCCGGGTGGTAGGGCTATAGTGGCCGTTGGCAGGCCACGACCGGCAGGCGAATCTGGACACGCAAGTGGGGCGAGTGGTGGTGAGGACGAGGGTGATGAAGACTTCCCCGGCAGGGGTCGGGGTGGCTTCGCTCGGGTTGTGGGGGTCATGCAGTACTACGTGCAAAACGGCCCGCGTTTAGCCATCCGTGGGCGAAAAAGTTTCAGACACATACAGTGGGCGGGCGATCACCCGCAGCGATAGATCAGGGAATCTGCAGGTAGGAGGGGTCAAATGAGACGGCCAGGGCTGGGCAGCAACACGGGAAGGGCTGGTCCGATACGGACCACCGGGTGTGTAGCGGGAGCGCTCGCGGTCCTCGCAGTCACCGCAGCGTGCAGTAGCGCACCCTCGCACCCGGCCACGCCGGGCTCGACCATGGCCGTCACACCACCACCCCCCGCGGCGACCACCACCGCGGCTGACGCGCTGCAGCAGCAACTGACCGAGGCGGTCACCAACTACCAGCGGGTCTACAGCTCGGTGTATACCGACCCGACCCGCGCGCCTGTCGAGGTCCCCAAGGTGGCGGCGGGCGACGAAGCGACCTCCCTGAGCTATCAGGCGAAGCAGGTGGCCGACCAGCACCTCGTCGTCGGCGGTGCTATCCAGGTGCTGCGGGTGAGCGTGGTGAGTGTGACACCAGACCCACCGGTCGTGTCGAGTCCGGCGACGGCCATCGTGAAGTCCTGTGATGACGTCTCATCGTTCACGGCGGTCAACCCCGCTGGCAAGTCGGTTATCGACCCTCGCCGGCTGCCCCAAACGCAGGCAACGTTCACCTTGACAAACCCGACCCCAATCGACGGGACCGGGTGGCGCGTAACCAAGGGCGAAGCTGGCCCGACGATTCCGTGTGACCCGTCATGATCAATCGAACCTTGGGTTGGTGCCCATGAGAAAAATGCAGATGAGACACGGCGGGCGCGGTGCGCTTGCGCTTGCCGGAACGCTGCTGGCGGGTGGGCTGCTGGCGGCGCCAGCAGCCGCTGACTCGGCGCCTCCACCTATAGATATCGGTACCAGCGGGAACGGGGCGGTGATAACGGTGCAAGCGACGGCACCCGGATCCGGAGGCTCTGTCGGTGGCGGTTCTTCCTCCCCGGTCAGTTCCGGTGGCGGCGGCTCGTCGTCCGGTGGCGGGGGTTTGCCGTCTGGATCCTCTGGTGGCGGTGGGTCCGGTGGCGGGGGTTTGCCGTCTGGATCCTCTGGTGGCGGTGGGTCCGGTGGCGGGGGTTTGCCGTCTGGATCCTCTGGTGGCAATGGTCCCGGCGGGGGCAGTGGTTCTGCTGGTACCTCAAGTGTGTCGACCGCGCCGACGGGGCCGACGTTGGATGGGTATGGCGGGGCGTTCTGCAGCAACGCTGGGTCGACGTGTTCGGGTGTTCTCGGGGGCACTACCGCCAACCTTGCCAACCCGACGGGGTTCCTGAACGGCTCCGGGGCGTTGCTGTGTGGGCTGGGTAATACCGCGGCATGCCCCACCCCGGGCACTCCCGCTGCCCCGGCCGCACCAGCGGCTCCGGGGGCACCACCGGCAGCACCGGCAGCACCGGCAGCACCGCCACCTCCTCCGCCACCGTCACCGGCGCAGGTGGCGCAGATCGCGATCAGTCAGCTGAAGCTGACGGCAGCAACCCCGCATGTGTCGGCGAATCCAAACACGGCGGTGGGACTGCCGGTCTGGATGTGGGTGGACCAGGCCCCGAACACCACGGGACCGGTCTCAACGACCGCCACCGCGGGCCCGACGTCGGTGACCGCGGTGGCCACCCTGTCCCGGATTGATTGGTCGATGGGACCGGCAGGTGCGGTGGTGTCCTGTGCTGGACCGGGAACCCCCGCCCCAGCAGGGCCGATCTTCCATGGCAACAACTCCCCGGACTGCGGCTACTCCTACGCGCTACGGTCGCTCCCGGAACGCACCGGCGGCACGGGGAAGTGGCCGATCACCGCGACCGCGATCTGGAACATCACCTGGTTCGGCGGCGGGCAGGCCGGAGGGCAGGGATTGAACCTGACCGCGAGGACCGCGGTTGAGGTCGGCGAGTTGCAGTCGGTGTTCGTAGCACCCGGAGGAGGGAACTGATGGCGACCACAGAGATGCCGCGGGGGAAGGCGGCGGTGCCCGGAGCACCGTCGGGTCCGTTCGCGGCGGGAACACCGGTGCGGCGCCAACGCAAGCGCGGGTTTTTGGCGTTGGCGGCGGCGTTGGTGGTGGTGTTCGCGGTCGGCACCTACGCGGCGTTCACCTACTTCTCGGCCACTCATTCGGCGATCGCCGTGGCCGGGCCGGTGGGGTATGGCCACCAGATCACCGCCAGTGACCTGGTGGAGGTGTCGGTGCCCAACGGGGGCACGTTGAACACCCTGGACTGGGGGCAGCGCACCAGTGTCGTCGGCCAGTACGCGACGGCACCGCTGCAGGGAGGGCAGCTGCTGCCCAGCGGCGCGACGGTGCCCAAGCTGACCCCGCCTGCGGGGTCGTCGCTGGTGGCGGTGGCGTTGAAGAATGGGTTGCTGCCTGCGGGGGAGTTGCACGCTGGGGACAGTGTCCGGGTGGTGGCGGTGCAAACCACCGCGGGCAGCACACCGACCACCACTGCAGCTGCTGCGGTGCCGGGGTCGATCGACGCGCAGGTGTACTCGATCAGCCCCCGCGATGCCGGGGGGACCACGGTCGTCGACGTGACGGTCACCGACGGCAGTGCGGATGCGGTGGCCCGGTTGTCCGCGGTCGGCCAGGCCGCTCTCGTGTTGAAGCCGAGGGGTTGAGCGCCATGCTGATCGGAGTGCTCTCCACGAACGCGTCACCGGGCGCGACGACCACGGCCATGGCGTTGAGCTCGGTGTGGCCCTCCCCGGTGGTCGTGGTCGATGCCGACCCGTCCGGGGGTGACATCCTCGCCGCGGCGGGCGCGGTGGTGGAGGCGGATCGGGAACACAACCTGTTGGAGCTGATGCGCCTGGGTCGCCAGGGGCAGATCCCGCAGGTCCTGGACTCGCAGATCACGACGCTGCCCACCGGAGTGCCGGTGGTGGCTGGTCTGGCCCATCCCGGCCAGGCCGGGGGAGTGCCGTGGACGGACCTCGCCGAGGGTTTGCGGGCGGTGACCCACCGTGATGTGCTCGTCGACCTCGGCCGATGGGGGGTGCCCTACGCCCCAGCACCGGTGGTGCGGGCGTGCGATCTGCTGCTGCTGGTGGTGCGCACCCAGTTGCGGGGGTTGCGTCGTGCGCAGCGGATCCTTCCGTTGATCCGTGAAGACCTGGATCGACACAACCCGGGTGGCGGCTCGCTGGGGCTCATGGTCGTGAACGATCACGGGCCTTACGCGGTGGCCGACATCGTTCGGTCGGCCAACCTGAATGTGCCGGTGTTCGGGGAGCTGCCTTTGGATGCCCGAACGGCGGCGGTGTTCTCCGAGGGTGCCACCCCGGGGCGGCATCTGGACCGGTCCCCGCTGGCGCGGGCGTTACCCACCGTGGTGCGCACGGTCGGCCAGTTGGCGCAGCAGCAGCGGGCGCTGGGCACGAGGACGCCGCTGTTGCGTCAGCAACCCATGACACCGACGCCGGTGCCGCGGCAGTCAGCGGAGGCAACAGCCCCGGGTGTGCAGCTCCGTGAAATGGCGCGCGGGACGCGACGACTGACCGCGGTGCCCTCCACGCCAACAGGAACGGAGAACTCATGAGCACCGGTGCGGCCCGTCTATGGGCCCTACTGGCCATTCCCGACGTGGAAGAAATTTCCATCAACGGGAACCGGCCGGTGATGCTGCGAATGGTCGATAAGCGGGTGGTGACCACCGACCCCGTCGCCGAAAGCCCAGAGGAACTGATCGCCCAGGTCCAGTTTCTGGAAGCCTTCGACAGCAGCCGGGAGCCTGCGTTCTCTTCGGAGAACCCCTATCTCGACATGCAGCTGCCGGACGGGGCGAGGCTCGCGGCGGCCTGCACTGTCACGGGTCCGATGGTGACAATTCGCCGTGACCCCTACGGGAACCTCACCCCGGACGACCTGACTGAGGGGCACTCGTGAGCACCGGCGCGTCCCCGTTCGGGGAAGGGGTGGATCACGCGGAGGTTTTGCTCATCCGTGATGCGGTCCTTGCCGCCTACGACAAGGCCCGCACCCCGGAGATGAGTGCGGCGGATCTGCGGCAGCTCACCCAGGCCCTGATCCAGGCGGAGCTGGTGGCGGAGAGCCGGCGCCGCGCCGAGCAGGGGGTGCGGTCGTTGACCGCCGCCGAGGAAGTGGCCCTGGCCAAGGCGGTGGACAACCAGATCAACGGGGTCGGCCGGTTGCAGGCCCTGCTGGACATTCCCGGGGTGGAGGACATCTACATTCGCGGGAACTGCCCGGTGGTGCTGCGGATGGCCGATAAGCGGGTCCTGCTGAGTGACCCGATCGCCGACACTCCAGAGGAGTTGTTCGCCCAGATCCAGTTCCTCGCCGCTTATCACGGCAGCCGGGAGCGGGCGTTCTCCCCAGCGAACCCCTTCCTGGACATGGCGCTACCGGACGGGTCCCGGTTGGCGGCGGTGTGCGACAACTCGCCGTGGCCGATCGTCACGATCCGTCGGCACGCCTACGTCGACGTCACCCTGGACGATCTGGTGCGGATGGGGTCGATCACCCCGTCGATGCGCCGGTTCCTGGGGGCGTGCGTGCAGGCGCGGTTGACGATTGTGGTCAGCGGGATGCCCTCGGCCGGGAAGACCGTGCTGCTCCGGGCCCTGGCCCGGGAGCTGGATGACTACGTGCGGTTCGCGACCTTGGAAACCGAGTTCGAGCTGGGGTTGCACACCATCCCCGACCGGTTCCCGCTGTTGGTGCCCTTGGAGTGCCGCCCGGGGTCGGTAGAAACCGACGCCAACGGCCGCCCGATCGGGGAGATCACCCTGGCGAACCTGCTGCCCCCGGTGCTGCGGCACTCGGTGACCTTGGCGATATACGGGGAGGTGCGGGGCCCGGAGGCGTTCGCGTTCCTCAAGGGCGCTGGGGCCGGGCTACCCGGATCGATGTGCACCCTGCACGCCAACTCCGCCGAAGACGCCATGGACCGCCTGGTCACCATGGCCATGGAAGGGGCACCGGGGATGAGCCCGGAGTACTTGACCCGCCTCGCCGCGCAAGGCGTGGACTACGTGGTGCACATGGAGCATCTCGATCACACCGACATCGGCGGTGGCGCGGCCCGCTTCTGCGCCCAGATCGCGGAAGTCACCACCGTCTCCCCGATCGGGAAAGTGTCCACGAACATGATCTACCAACCCGCAGACAACGGCGACGCACTCACCGGGGGCGATCCCCGGGGGGTGTTCCAGCAAGCACCCCAGCTGAAAAAACCGTTCACCAAGATCGGATTCAATCTGACCTCCCTGCGGGACGGGGACATCTGGTCGGAGGACCTGCGGCGGGGTGAGCTGGGATGAGCGACGTGGCGCGGGTCGTGATACCCGCCGTGTGCGGAGGCGGTTTGGCCGCCAGTGCGCTCGGCCTGGTCGCAGTGTGGCGCGGCGCCGGCACCGACCCCGCCGTGTTCGGTGGCCGGGTGTCCCGGCGGGTGCGTCACCTGCTGGCCACTCCCGGCACCGCGGCACCGGGGATTCGACCCACCCCGCGGCGCGCCGTGCTCGCGGTCGCGGTGATGGTGGTGATCGGAGTCCTGACCGGGTGGCCGGTCGCCGCTCTGGCGTGTGGTGCCGCCGTGGTCGCGTTGCCGTGGCTGCTCGGGTCCAACGCGATCGCGAACCGGCGCCTGGACCGCCTGGAAGCCCTGGAGGTGTGGTGCCGGGGCATGGCTGATCGCCTCGCCGGTGGCGGGGCCACCGGGTTGGTGCAGTGCATCCGCGAGTCCACCCGCCGCGCCCCCGAAGCGATCGAGGTCGAAGTCCGGGCCCTGGCGCAACGGCTCTCGAGCACGGAGTGGGGCTACACCGCGGCGTTGCAGGCCTTCGCCGACGATGTCGACGACTCCACCGGCGACGATGTGGCCGCCGCCCTGATGCTCGCGTTGGACCGCCAAGGGGGCGGGGTGGCGGATGTGTTGCGCCGCCTGGCCGCGCAACTGGCCCGCGAGGTACGTTCCCGCGACGAGGTCGAAGCTGAACGCGCCCAACCCCGCCAAGCCATGCGGGTGCTGATGCTGATGCTCGCGGGACTGATCGTGGTGTCGGGTTTCGTCCCGGCGATCAGTAGTGCCTACTCCACGGTGACCGGGCAGGCGGTCATGGCCGCGCTCCTCGCGTTCGCCGGTGTGATGTTGGTGCGTATGCGGACCCTGTCCTTGGGTAAACCCGCCCCCCGATTTTTGACTGGAGGCGTCCGCTCATGAATCCCCCAATGGTGGTGCTCCTGGCCGTGGGGGTGGTCGGCGGGCTCGCGGTCGTCGCGTTGCTCTCCGCGTTCCAACCGGCCGCGCCCGTGCGGTTGGACGATGCGTTGGACCGCTTGGACGAGCGGGTGCCGGTGCGCCAGCCCTGGGGCACCCAGGCCAGCACCGCCGGGTGGCGGCAAATGTTCGATACCCGCTGGACCGCACTGGCGTTGCGGCTGCCCGGCACCGTCCCGGCCGCGGACCTGCACGTCATCGGGTGGAGCCGGGAGCGGTTCCTGGTGACCCGGTTGACCACCATTGTGCAGTTCGCGGTGCTGTTGGGCCCAGGTTTGGCGCTGCTGTCGCTGATCCTGACCGCGCCCGTTCCGCTGTGGGTCCCCGCCATCGGCACTTTCGCGGGTGCCTATCTGGGATTCGCCAACACCGCCAGCACCGTGACCCGCCGCGCCACCGCCGCCCGCCA
>JAABUU010007709.1_pt1 | contig 10955 bp, 16 predicted proteins | sample 5559301 | NCBI WGS metagenome assembly JAABUU01 (sample SAMN10711884, study PRJNA513360) | rock metagenome | isolation source: Antarctica rocks | place: Antarctica: Victoria Land, Richard Nunatak white
ATTCTGGGACAGGGCGCGCGACATCGGCGCGTCGGCGGACTTCAGCTTCGACTACGACCTGGAGCCGTCGTGGGAGCGCCCAGTCCGGCCATCGGCCTACGTCCGCGACCTGCAGGACTACCCGCGCGACGAGGACCATATGCCGGAGTGGCTACTCGCACGGGTGGCCGAGGCGAGCCACCAGTAGACGGATTTTCGAAGGCACAGCCTTGCGGCGGCCAATTGAGAGCGCTGCGACGCGCCTACCGGCCGCCGAAGCGGTTCGTTGCGGCGATCAGGGTGTCGACGAGGCCGGCATTGGCCCCATGGCTACCGTTCTCGAGGATGACGAGCTCGCTGCCCGGCCAGTTCTGCGCGAGCTGCCAGGGGACGTCGACGGGGCTGCTGATGTCGCCGCGCCCGTGGATGAGCACGGCGGGGATGCCGGCCAGTCGTGCGATGTCGTGGAGCAGCTGGTCGCCGTCGAGGAAGGCGGCGTGCGACCAGTAGTGGGTGACGAGTCGGGCGAAGCACAGCCGGAAAGCCGGGTCGTCGTAGCGGGCGTCATGCCGGTGGCCGGCATGCAAGGAGACGTGGGTGTCCTCCCAGTCGCACCAGTCCCGGGCGGCCCGGTCGCGGACCTGCGGGTCGGGGTCGTGCAGCAGGCGGGAGTAGGCCGTAGCGAGATTGCCCTCACGCTCGGCTGCGGGGACACCGGCGGCGAAGCGCTCCCACTCGGCGGGGAAGTACCGGCGCATCCCGCGGGTCACGTGCTCGACCTCGCGCCTGGTGGTACTTCAAGCCGAAGTTCCTCGCGCGCTCCACGATGGCGCGCAAGGCGGCGGACGCCGCGGTTGGTGCGGCGAAGCGGAACCTGATCGAACAAGGCACCCGGGCGGGCCGAAAGGTGGTGCTCGTTCCGCCCGCCTACACCACGATGACCTGCTCGCAGTGCGGTACGAGAACCAAGCAACGCCTGCGGCTGGCCGAACGAACCTTCCTGTGTCGAGCCTGCGGCTACACCGCACGACGAGATCGGAACGCCGCGAGGACAATCCTCGCCACGGCAGAACGGGGCCGTGCAAGTGCTGACGGTGTCAGCCATACCGCGCCTCCCTTCAGGGACGGTGTGGCGGTGCTACCGAATGCGTGTGTCTCGGGTGCGCTGCCTGGAACTTCTCCACAGTCACGCCGTAGAGCGCCGCGAGGCGCTGCCGCTGTTCCGGGTCGGCAGTTCGAAAGCCAGTCTCGATCGCCCCGTACATGCTGGCCGTGAGGCCGACGGCATCAGCTGCAGGCACGTGGACGAGGGGCCCTGCATTCCTCCTCGCATGATCCGCATCGCATGATCCGCTGATTGGGAGATGAAGTATTCCACCGGGCAGGCGTCATTCTCCCAGTAAGTAGTCACCCAGAGCAATGAGAAGCGCGCGCACGCGTTCTGTGTCAACGGCGTAGCGGACTCGGCGGCCGCTGCGCTGGCCAGGGGGAGTGTCCGCTGAAACGATGCCAGCTTCCTCCAGCTGCAGGAGCCTGCGGCGCACCGTGTTGGCGTCCGTCTCTAAGGCCTGAGCAATCGCTGTGGTGGTAGACGGTCCGTGGGTGGCTAAGTGCCGCAAGACGGCGCGAGCGAATGCCGTGTCGAAGTTTTCGATAGCGCTGGCCACGTCAGCAGGCAGGGAGCTCGGCGGACGAAGGTAGCGGACCACTCCGACATCTTGCCGGACAGTATTCGATCCCGATCACACCTCGACACTCTAGCGCAACGCTCAGTGTTGTACTCAACTGAATTCGGGGTAAAGTGCGGAGCGGCAACATGGCGCTTCACCCACCTGTGGTAGCAGGATGAACACGGTGCGTGGTCGGGGCGAACTGTCGGAGGGCTCTGATAACGAATGCGCTCGACCCGCTAGGGAGGGATTTATGAACCAGGCAGGCAAGACCGCATGCGGCGTCGCTGTCGTCCTCGCGGCACTTGCGGGCATGAGCGGCTGCAGTAGCGCCGGGACCAGCGGCCAACAGCCGCCGGCCACCGCGCCCACTATTTCGCCGCCACGGCAGCCTCCCGACGCGACTCCAGAGCTCCAGACGCAGCTCAGTGACGCCGTCACTCGATACGAGCAGGTCACCAACGCGGTGTATTCGAACCCTCGGCAGGACCTAAATGTGGTTGACACGGTGTCCACCGGCCAGGGCGCGGATTCGCTGAAGTCGCAGGCAAAGCAGGTCGCTGATCAGCACCTGACCGTTACGGGCGCTATCAAGGTGATTCGGGTGCGCGTGGTGAGGGTGGATCCTGATCCACCGCTGCCGTCGGCGCCAGCGACAGCCACGGTCAAGGCCTGCAATGACGTGTCGACCACCACCGTGACCACTCCTGATGGCAAGTCCGATGTTGACCCGAAACGGGGACCGCAGACGCAGACGGTATTGGCCCTGACCAACCCCACCCCAAGCAATCCCGCGACGTGGCTAGTGGCTACGTCGGAACTCGCTACGAGCCCCTGCGATCCAGCATGATCAGCATGCGATCAAGGGCCGCGGGGACATCATTACAGACAGTTTCGCTGATCGGTGCGGTGCTCCTGGCGATGGCGGCCTTCGCGCCGGTAGCAGTCGCCGATGATGCACCTCCGGTTGTGGTCGGCGGCGGTGGAGCTCTGGGGACCATCACCGTGACCGCCACATCGCCGGGTTCCAGCGGCGGTGGCGGAGGTCATGGTGGCGGTGGGTCGCCGGTCGGAAATGGCACCGGCAGCTCATCAGGAGGTAGTAGCTCGGGCGGCGGTTCACCGTCATCGGGTGGCGGTAGCTCATCGGGTGGCGGTAGCTCATCGGGGGGCTCTGGCGGTGGTGGTTCGGATGTGCCTACCGGGCCGAGCCTCGATGGGTACGGCAGCACGATGTGCGGTCAGAGCACGGGGTTTGCGTCGACGTGCTCGGGTCTGCTCGCTGGGTCCGGGGGTCCGACCGTCGATCCTTACGCGTTTCTGAACGGCTCCGGCTCGTTGCTATGTGGGTTGGGTCAGACGGGGGCGTGTCCTGCTCCTGGGGCACCGGCAGCTCCTGCTGCGCCGGCCGCGCCTGGTGCTCCGCCAGCTGCGCCTCCTCCGCCTCCTCCGCCGGCCCCGACTGTGGTGGCGCAGATCGCGATCAGTCGGTTGGGGTTGAAGGCGGCGACGCCGCATTTGTCGGCGAATCCGAATACGGCGGTGGGGTTGCCGGTGTGGCTGTGGGTGGATCGGTCGCCGCAGATGACGGGGCCGATGTCGACGACGGCGACGGCTGGTCCGACGTCGGTGACCGCGACCGCATCCTTGTCGAAGGTGATTTGGTCGATGGGCCAACCCGGCGGTGAAGTGGCCTGTTCGGGTCCGGGGACTCCTGCTCCTGGCGGGCCGTTGTTCGCTGGTGATAACTCCCCGGATTGTGGGTACGCCTACACGCTGCGGTCGCTGAAAGAACGTACCGGTGGGACAGGGAAGTGGCCGGTGACCGTGACATCGGTGTGGTCCATCACGTGGTTCGGTGGCGGCCAGTTCGGGGCGCAGGGCCTGAATCTGACCGCGAACACGGCAGTGGAGGTCGGCGAATTGCAAGCAGTAGTAGTTCCTGGAGGAGGGCACTGATGGCCACGACGGAGATGCCGCGCGGGCGGTCGAAGTTGCCGGTGCAGCCCCCGTCGGGGCCGTTCGCGGCGGGTACCCCCGTGCGGCGGCAGCGCAAGCGCGGTTTTCTCGCGTTGACGGGGGCGTTGGTGGTGTTGTTCGCCGTTGGCACCGTGCTCGCGTTCAACTATTTTTCGGCGACGCATTCGGCGATCGCCGTCACCGGGAACGTTGGGTACGGGCAGCAGATCACCGCTAAGGACCTGGTGGAGGTGTCTGTGCCCAACGGTGGCACCTTGAACACGTTGGACTGGGCGCAGCGGGATCAGATTGTCGGGCAGTACGCGTCGGCGCCGTTGCAGTCGGGGCAGTTGCTGCCTAAGGGCGCGACCGTCCCGCAGCTGACGCCACCGGCGGGCAATTCGCTGGTGGCGGTGGGGGTGAAGAACGGTTTGATGCCTGCTGCGGAGCTGCGGGCCGGGGACAGTGTGCGGATCGTGGCGGTGCAGACCACGACCTCGACCACGCAAACTGCGGTGGCGGCGGGGACAACGGTGGATGCGACGGTGTATTCCATCAGCCCCCGTGACACCGGCGGTACCACGGTGGTCGATGTGGTCGTGTCCAACAAGAACGGCGCGCCCGACACCGTGGCGAAGTTGTCGGCGGTGGGTCAGGCGGCGCTCGTGTTGCAACCGAGGGGATAACGAATGCTTATTGGACTGTTTTCTGCGGGCAGCTCGCCGGGGGTGAGTACCGCGGTGCTGGCGATGGGGTCGGTGTGGCCGTCCCCGTGCGTGGTCATTGATGCCGACCCATCCGGTGGTGACCTGTTGGCGGCTGGCGGGTCTGTGGTGGAAGCCGACCGTGAACACAACCTCGTTGAGTTGATGCGGATTGGTCGGCAGGGTCAGATCCCGCAGGTGCTGGATTCGCAGATCACCCGGCTACCAGTCGGTGTGGACGTGGTGGCCGGGTTGGCGCACCCAGGGCAGTCCGCCGGCGTGGTTTGGGGTGAGCTCGCGGAGGGGTTGCAGGCGGTGACGCACCGGGATGTGTTGGTCGACCTGGGCCGGTGGGGGTCGCCGTTTGCGCCGGCGCCGTTGCTGCGGGCCTGTGATGTGCTGCTGGTGGTGGTGCGCACCCAGCTGCGGGGGTTGCGGCGCGCGGAACGAGTGCTGCCGATGATCAAGGAGGACTTGGATCGGCACAATCCCGGGGCCGGCGATGTGGGGTTACTCGTCGTGAACGATCACGGGCCCTACGCGGTCCCGGACATCGCGCGGCGCCTCAGCGCCCCTGTGCTCGGTGAGCTTCCCCTTGATGTCCGCACGGCGGCGGTGTTCTCTGACGGTGCTACCGCGCCGCGGCACATGGAGCGGTCGGCGTTGGCGCGGGCGGTGCCCGGGGTGGTGCGCACTGTGGGGCAGTTGGCTCAGTCCCGTCAGGCTTTGGGTCGGCGGGGTCCGTTGATTCGTCAGCAGGCGGTGGACCCGAGTCCGTCGCCGGTGCGGCGGGTCACCACACCACCGTCCCCGTCGCCGGCGGCAGCGGCGGTGGGTTTGCGGGAGATGTCGCGGTCGCCGCGGCGGCTCTCGGCTGTGCCTCCCACCGGGACCGACTCATGAGCGCCTTCTCCTCACCCTTAGGCGGTGATGGCATGGATCACGCTGCGGTGCTGGTCATTCGGGATGCGGTGCTGGCGGCGTATGACAAGGCGCGCACCCCGGAGATGAGTTCGGCGGATCTGCGGCAGCTGACGCAGGCTTTGATTCAGGATGAGTTGATCGCGGAAAGCCGGCGGCGCACTGATCATGGGGTGCGGGCGTTGACCGCCGAGGAAGAGGCGGCGCTGGGTACGGCCGTCGATAACCAGATCAATGGGGTGGGCCGTTTGCAGGCTCTGCTCGACATTCCTGGTGTGGAGGACATCTATATCCGGGGGAACAAGCCGGTGTTGCTGCGGATGTCGGACCGGCGAATCTTGGTGGCCGACCCGATCGCCGACACCCCCGAAGAGTTGTTCGCCCAGGTGCAGTTCCTCGCCGCTTATCACGGCAGCCGGGAACGGGCTTTCTCTCCGGCGAACCCGTTCCTGGACATGGCGCTGCCCGACGGGTCCCGGTTGGCGGCGATCTGTGACAACTCGCCGTGGCCGATTGTCACCATCCGCCGCCATTCCTTCGTGGACATCACCCTGGACGACCTGGTGACGATGGGGTCGATCACCGTGTCGATGCGCCGCTTCCTGGGGGCGTGCGTGCGGGCGCAGCGCACCATCGTGGTCAGTGGGATGCCGGCGGCGGGGAAGACGGTGATGCTGCGGGCGTTGGCTCGGGAGCTCGATGACTACGTGCGGTTCGCGACGTTGGAGACCGAGTTCGAGTTGGGGTTGCATACCATCCCGGATCGGTTCCCGTTGCTGGTGCCGTTGGAGTGCCGCCCGGGTTCGGTGGAGACCGATGCCCAGGGTCGCCCGATCGGTGAGATCACCCTGGCCAACCTGTTGCCGCCGACCTTGCGGCACTCGGTGACGTTGGCAGTGTACGGGGAGGTGCGGGGACCGGAGGCGTTCGCGTTCGTCAAAGGTGCCGGTGCGGGGTTGCCCGGGTCGATGTGCACCTTGCACGCCAACTCCGCCGAGGACGCTTTGGACCGGCTGGTGACGATGGCGATGGAAGGGGCACCCGGGATGAGCCCGGAGTACCTGACTCGCCTGGCCGCGCAGGGGGTGGACTACGTGGTGCACATGGAGCACCTGGACCACACCGACATCGGGGGCAGCTCGGCCCGGTTCTGCGCCCAGATCTCCGAAGTGACCGGGTTCGGGGACAGCAAGAAGGTGTCGACGAACCCGATCTATGCACCGGCGGCGACCGCCGACGAGCTCACCGGTGGGGACCCTCGCGGAGTACGCGGCTCCGATGTGCAGTTGAAAAAGCCGTTCACGCAGATCGGGTTCGATCTGCGCAGCATCAACGCCGGGGATACCTGGCCCGACGACCTGCAGCTGGGGGAGCTGGGATGAGCGACAGCCTGCGGATCTTGGTGCCCGCCGTGTGCGGCGGCGGCCTGGCCTTGTCGGTGGTCGGGTTGGTCGCGGTGTGGCGCGGGGTTGGTACCGACCCCGCGGTGTTCGGTGGCCGGATGTCCCGGCAGGTCAAGCACCTGCTGGCCACCCCAGGGGCAACGCAGGAGGGGGTGAAGCCCACCCCGAAGCGCGCCGGGGTCGCGTTCGGTGTGTTAGTAGCGGTGTGGCTGGTCTCCGGGTGGCCCGTCGCGGCCGTGGCGTGCGCCGCGGCGGTCGTGGCGTTGCCGTGGCTGCTCGGGTCCAACGCGATCGCCAACCGACGCCTGGACCGGTTGGAAGGGTTGGAAGTGTGGTGCCGGAGCATGGCCGACCGTCTCGCCGGGGCCGGGGCGACCGGGTTGGTGCAATGCATCCGGGAATCCGCGCGCCGCGCTCCGGAGCCGATCGCCACTGAGGTGCGGACCTTGGCGCAGCGGTTGGCGAGCATGGACTGGGGTTACTCCGCGGCGATGCAGGCCTTCGCGAACGACATTGATGACGCCACCTGTGATGATGTGGCGGCGGCGTTGATGCTCGCGTTGGACCAGCAGGGCCCGGGGGTCGCCGAAATTCTGCGGCGCCTGGCGGCGCAGGTGGCCCGGGAGGTGCGCTCGCGGGATGAGGTGGAAGCCGAACGCTCCCAGCCCCGGCAGGCGATGCGGGTGCTGTTGCTGATGCTGGGCGGGCTCATCGTGGTCTCCAGTTTCGTGCCGGCGATCAGCAAGGCCTATTCCACGGTGACTGGGGAACTGGTGATGGCGGTCCTGCTGGGTTTCGCGGGGGTGATGCTGGTGCGGATGCGGACCCTGGCATTGGGTAAACCTGCACCACGGTTCCTCATCGGGGGAGGTGAGCGCTGATGAATCCGCAGCTGATTGTCCTGCTGGTGGTGGGGGCGTTGGGCGGTTTGGCGGTCGCAGCCGGGTTGGCGGCGTTCCAACCGGCCGCCCCGGTGCGCCTCGATGATGCTTTGGACCGCCTCGACGAGCGCATCCCTCGACGCACCCCGTGGAACGGGGCCACCACCGCGGGGTGGCGGCAGCAGGTCGATGCCCGGTGGATGGCGTTGGCGTTGCGGTTACCGGGCAGTGTGCCGCAGAAGGATCTGGAGGTGATCGGGTGGAGCCGGGAACGGTTCCTGGTGTCCCGGTTGACGACCAGCGTTCAGTTCGCGCTACTACTCGGCCCGGGGGTGGAGCTGTTGCCGATGCTGGGTGGTGTGGTGCTGCCCGTGTGGGTGCCGCTCGTCGGTGTCCTGGGTGGGGCGGGTCTGGGGTTCTTCTCCACCGGCAGCACCGTGGCGCGGCGGGCCACCGCAGCCCGGGAGGAAATGCGGCACGCCACAGTGTCCTACCTCCGCCAGGTCGCCCTGTTGTCCCAGTCTGGGTCCGGGGTGGTCTCCGCGATGACCCGGCCCACCACCCTGGCCACCAGCTCGTGGGCCTTCGGTCGGCTGCGGGCCCAGCTGGATCTGGCCCGCCGCGCCGGTGAGCAGCCCTGGGAGGGGTTGCGTCGTTTTGGGGAGGAAGTCGATGTTGATGAGCTCTCCGACCTCTCCGACATCGCCGCCGGGGCTGGCGCCGATGGGGCGGCGGTGGCGTCCACCCTGATCGAGCGGGCGGACAGCCTCACCGCCCAGATGCAAACCGAGCAACGGGCCGCGCAGAACAAGGCCTCCGACAAGATGAGTTCGCCGACTGTGGCCATTGTCTGGGTCATCGCGATCTGGATCGGCTACGCCATGCTCTCCCCACTGTTCATGCAGTAGGGGAGCGGGGGTAACACCCCAAGCTTCATCCCCACAAAAGAAGGAGAACACCATGAAGATGATCACCAACGTGCGGGACCGGGCGAACCTCGCCGCGATCACCGCACAGTCGAGGATGGCGGCCCTGAACGAGGAGCCCGAGCTCGGTGGTGCCCGCAACACCGACGAGGGGTTTCACATCGGGATCGGTGCTGCAGCAGCCACCGCGATCGGCGTGGCTGTTACCGCGTTCATCGCCGCGAAGATGGGTGCGCTGCACTGATCATGGGCACACGAACGGCGGGTAGGGGACAGCCAAGGGCACCGCGCGGTGTCTGGCTGCCCTCTACCCGCCGACGCCCCATCCAGCACGAACGAGGAGTCCAGCGGATGAAGAACCAAACGACTCGTGCGGCGGTCCAGTCCCGGTTCACGGCGCTGGTGGACAGACCCGAGCTCGGTGGCTATCCCCTCTATCTGTTCGATACCTTTCTCGTGGTCATCAGGTGGCTGTCAGTTTTCGTCCTGATTATTGGTGTCGCCATGGCTATTTGGGTTCTCTAGATGTGTACGCACCCAGCGGCGACACACTTCTCGTATCGCTCCCTCCGGCCACCTCTGACGTTCTCTAGGGAGGCTTGATGATCACCTGGACTGCTCGTGCAGCACTGGCCGTGAGAACAACAGGCGACCGCATCCGGGCGCTTATGGCACGCAGAGAGTTCGGTGGCGCCCCCGACCCTGGCAATAGCGTGCTGATCAATGCCGTGGTGGTCGGCTTCCTCGCGGCGCTCGTCGGGGTGGTCACCTGGTGGGTTGGGTAGCGCCATGAGCAATGCAAAGAGGGGGGGTTACGTGCAGTCGCTGGGCCAGTCGGCGAAGTGGGTTACCAGCCTGATCCCGCCGCGGAATCACGACGATGAGTGCCTCCGCGGCCAAACTAGGGCCAAGAACGCTCTGCTGGCCTACGGCGTTGTCATGTTCGTTGCGTCTGCGGCGGTGCTCGTTCTCGCGGTCCTAGGGATGATGCTGGGCGCGCCAGGCGCCGACGGTGCCGTTTACGTCGTTGGCGCCGCTGTCGGCCTTCTCCTTGGCGCGCTGGTCGTCGTCGGAGTGTGGTGAGGTCCATGCGGTGTCGGAACTGGGGTGGCGGCGAGCGCGGTAGCGCAGTGAATGTGCAAGTTGCGGTGTTGTATTCGCTGCTGCTGATCACGTTCATGACGTTGCTGCAAACTGGGTTGTTCTTCTACGGCCGTGACCTGGCGCTGTCCGCGGCCCGCTCCGGGGTGGACCAGGGTCGCACGTATGGCACTGTCGACCCTGGTGCTGCGCAGTCTCATGCCCAGACGGTGGCGGACAGCACCGCGAGTGGGGTTTTGTCCGGTCCTTCTGCGTCGGCGTCGGCGAATGGCACGACGATGACGGTGACGGTGGATGCCGAGGTGGTTACTCTCGTTCCCGGGTTGAGCATGCACGTCACGCAGTCCTCCACCGGGGCGATCGAGCAGGTGACACGATGATGTGCAACTGGAAGTGGCTGCACGGGCATCCCGAGGATGGGGGTGCCCCTTCGACCCAGGCGGCGCAGCTGCTGCCGGTGGTGTTGTTGGTGCTGCTGGCGGTCATCGCGGGTGGTCGGGTCAGTAACGCGCACGACGCGGCCGATCAGGCGGCGCGGGCGGCGGCGCGGATCGCCTCGATTCAGCGTGACCCCGCTGCGGCACAAGCCAGTTCTACAACAGCGGCGTCGGATGAGTTCGCGGCCCAAGGGTTGCACTGTTCGGCGGTGGCGGTGAACGTGGACACTGCTGGGTTGTCGGCCCCGTTGGGTCAGCCTTCGACGGTGACCGCAACGGTGAACTGCCAGGTTTCGTTGTCGGCGTTGGCTTTTCCGGGGATTCCTGGGGATCGGACATTGACGGCTTCGTTCACGTCGCCGGTAGACCCGAACCGTGAAAGAGCTGTCGGGTCATGAACGAGATGCGGGTGCGGTGGCAGCGTCTGCGGGCGCGGCCGGAGCGGGGTGCGTCGGTGTCGGTGCTGACCGCCGGGCTGTTGGTGTCGGCGGCAATGTTCCTCGGGTTGGTCGTCGACGGGGGCGCCAAGGCGACAGCGGGCAACCGGGCCGATGCCACCGCCCAGGAAGCGGCCCGTGCCGGGGTGCAGGCCGCCTCCACCGTTGATGGGGGCGGCACCGTTGATGTGGCCCGTGGGGTCGCCGCCGCGCAGAGCTATTTGAGTGCGGCGGGGGCGGCGGGGTCGGTGAGCACACAAGGCGCGGACGGCATTCATGTCAGCGTCACCATCACCGAGCCGACTACCGTGCTGTCAATGATCGGTATCGGGTCAGTGAGTAGCACCGGGTCGGCGGATGCCCGCATCATCTACGGCGGGAGCTGAGATGCGCCGGGTCCTGCGCGCCTTTGTGGGTGTGACCGTTCTGGCGGTCCTGTTGGTGGGGCTGCCGGTCGGGTTGCTGGCCGTCGGGCGGGCCGTGGTCGGGGTTGATTTTCTGCACGAGATCACCAGCAACCCGTCCCGGTTGTGGGAT
>JAABUU010007711.1_pt1 | contig 10953 bp, 15 predicted proteins | sample 5559301 | NCBI WGS metagenome assembly JAABUU01 (sample SAMN10711884, study PRJNA513360) | rock metagenome | isolation source: Antarctica rocks | place: Antarctica: Victoria Land, Richard Nunatak white
CAAGAACAGGCTCAAGAGTATGCATCGTGCAGGTCATCAGCTACACATGCTTGCATGAGTTCATGTAGTCTGCAAGCATCATCAGGGGCTCAGCGGCCAAATGCATGTCATCTGTCAATGCTGACTACACAGTTCCGCCACGTGCACAACGCTCTGGCAACCTGAAAGAGTGCACGTGTAGCCTCAGTCCAGCTGAGCATGCTGTTTGTAGGCAAGTCCAACATCTGCCGGCTGTGAAGAAGAGGGTAAGGTGGTGTGCAGAGATGGTCACATCAGAGGTCAACCAGGTGCTGCCCCAGGCATTTGCATATGTACCTTGGCTATATTTGTTGCTTTGGTAATGTTCAGCCTTCAGCTATGTGTCACTGTGAGAGCATTGCAGATCAGTAAGGCACAAGCAACCTCATGAACACTGCTTGCCTCTGAGCTGGTTTTTGCTGAGGGTTGTGAGGAAAGCCAGGACACATTACCTGGCTGCAGCTGCCAGCGCTGTGACATTGCGTCCTAGCTGGGTGTATCTGTGTTTATCTGTGGCATGATTTCCATGTCGTTGACGCTGTTGGTGTGCATGACATTGTGCTCAAAACAAAAGTCGTCTGAACTTGCATAGGTGTTGCATTGGACGACTTGGTCTACATCTGCACCAAGATTGCGCGCCAGATGGACTCAAATGGTCTGAGCAAGGTGTTTGATGCTGCCGAGACGGCTACCTCAGCCATTGAGGAGGCTCGCCCATTGTTGGAGAATGCCGTCAAGCTTGTTGATGAGGTTTGTCTGTGCTCTAGGCGTCTCTGCAAGACCCTTGCCCACACCCAGCTGGCTTTGCAGTATAACCTGGCTACTGTTCATGGCAATCATGAATATGCTTTTGCGTTTACTCACTTCGACTTGGCTTTGAGTACAAGCTATGTGCTTGAGCAGCACTGCAATATGCATGTACAGGAAGTAGTACTGTATTCTGCCTTGCTTCACAAGTACACAACTGTTTCCAGAAACTTTGGGATGTGATACACCTGAACAGTATTTGTGTGCGGCTGTGCATGGCAGCAGACAAAATTGCGGCTCTTTCTGGCTTATGCATTCCCTGAACACTATGAACAGTTCTGACTTCATCACAAATTTGCATGCAAAGTCCTGGTTGTTGTGTTGTACACAGATTACTCCACTCTTGAATGAGCTGAGGCAGGGTAATTTGGTTGGCAATCTGGAGGCTCTCACCAAATCTGCTTCAGAAGCGGCGTCTGATATACACAACTTGCAGACAGAGGTATCAAGTCTTTCTCTGATTTGCATGTTTTGTAGCATCACGTATGATGTCACTGAGCCATGAGGTTAGTGTGACAGGCAATGGTCAACTAGCAGCTGCAGTGGTGCTCTGTACTTCAATGGTTCATTCTGGCAACCCCGGACAGAGAGTGATTGACTACAACTACAACAACAGTACCAGTAAAGTTCACTTGCATCACCTGTGGCAATTGCTCATGCAATGCTCTTGTTGTGAAAATGCAAATAATCTGTAGCGCTCAAGTGTGCTGAAGCTTAGAATGCGGCGCAGGTACTGACTGATGAGAATGTGAAGGCTCTGCGGGAATCCGTTGTCACCTTGACTCGCACCTTGGAGCACATTGAGGGCATCACAGGAGATGTTGGGGTGCTGACAGGGGACAGTAAGGTCAAGGGCAACATCAGACAACTTGTGGAAGCTTTGAGTCGGCTTGTGTCAGACTAGACGAGCTTGGGTGCAAGAGCATGTCCCATCTGTGATTGACTGCTATCTGTACGTGCACAGATGTTTCTTGTGGATTTGTATGTGCTATGCGTACTGCACTATCAAGTTCATGTCTAAACTGGCATGTTTATGAGGACAGACCTCAAGGCTTGGCACATGACAGCTTCAACCAAAGTTTCTCCCATCTAACAGAAAGTGCAGCCTGCAGTGGCTTGGAATCCATGAACACCACTGGCTGAAACCTATCTGGCACAGGCGAATGCCACATGCCTGGGGATTCTGCATCAGCATGTTGACTCACTCTGCGATTGCATTCTCCATTCAAGCAGTCTAGTGTTGCTGCTCAATACCGACCTGCGCAGCCCTCTGTGCACAGGCTCATATCACCTCATGGCACCAAAAGCAGAGAAGCAGCCTGCCAAGAAGTCCGTGTCCAAGGTAGGTGGAGCGAAATCGAGCCGAAAGAAGGGTTCCAGGAAGGCCATCGAGAGCTACAAGATATATATTTACAAGGTGAAATGTTGCCACGATCGTAGCTTCGTTTACCACTGTCTGTTGGGATGTTAGTACGCCTGCACGTAGCGATGCCATGGTGAGTCCACTGGCCATGCTCGGTGCTAAGGACTGTTGTGCTGCCCACCTGCGGCTGACCGAGAGACCCCTGCCATCGCAGGTGCTAAAGCAGGTGCATCCTGATACTGGAATATCATCCAAGGCCATGTCCATATTGAACTCATTCATAGGTGTGACGCATGGCGGTCGTCCCTCACTTGATCACACACAGATTGCTGACTTGCTTGCATGCTTTGGGGAGACATATACTGCCGGGTCGCTCAGTTTCTGGCTTGCGAAGCATCATGTGTCTTGCAGCTGACATTTTCGAGAAGATTGCAACAGAGACAGCTACCCTTGCGCGCTACAACAAGAAGCCCACAGTCACATCCAGAGAAATACAAACGGCAGGTATGCTTAATGCATCATGCAGCACGGGTCCCATAATGATGTGTACTTGCTTTGAGGACACTGTGCAGCAAGACAAGATGTCTGCATGTGATCTTCTCTTGTTGGCATTTCCTGACCTCCGACCTTGCTTTGGTTGCATGCAGTGCGTCTTATCCTACCAGGAGAGCTGGCAAAGCATGCTGTGTCAGAGGGGACCAAGGCGGTCACCAAGTTCACATCAGCTTGAGCCCCATTTTGCCTATCAAGTAGATAGCGGATCATTGCTGGCATACACTGTGGCATTCAAGCATTGTCTAGGATGGGCTGTGACAATCTTATCTGGTGTGAATCTTGCATTGCACTCCGTTTGGTGTTACGTAACTCTGGCAGCAGACCATGTTTGGGGTGATCCTGGCAGCAAATACACAGAGCTTTACTCATGAATTGATCAATGTGAATGCAAATGCTGGCAGCAACAGAACATCCAAGCAGTCATCAACCACTGGGCTGCAAGCATGTCATGACACACTGAGATGTTAATGTAGATCACAAGTGCTACATGCGCGACATCTGTCCAGTGCATCAGGCCAGATGCCTTGTATAGCATTTGAGCTGAGGCACCCGTGCAAAGTCTCATACATGGCTGAGGTGACACACTTTGCTGCACTTGTGATTGCATGTTAAAAGAGTCAAAAGCTGTCACAAGACACACCGTGTGAGCCAACATTGGTGTGACCCAGTTAGTTTTCAACACACATTGACTTTTCAGAGTATGTCAATATGCTATCAAATGCTGCCATACCACTACGAAAATGCTGCATATGATAGGGCATGTCTGCCTACGCCTTGAGGTCATTTCGGTTCTTCTTTCGTGCTTCTCTTTCTTCGTTAGAATAGATTCGCTTCCTGAGCTGTTGATTCACCTGCGACACAGACAGCCCATGCAGGATTATGCCGGCTTGCGCAACAATCATCCCCAGCCAGCCAAGCATCTACTGCAAATAGGCACCCAATGTTGCAACCCACCAGCCGCAACGCCCTCAGCACATGTGCAGTATGACATCACCCTGTCTCAAGACAGGCACCTGACAATGCTTTGATGTTGGCGTACAATGGAATACCTGCTGCTGACTGGCTGCTGCACTGGGGCCAGATTGCTGACCGTTACTTTGCCTCTGTTCCAAACTTGCCCTGGCTGCATCAGAGATTGCCTCCTTGTCATGCTGCCACTGCAATCACACCCAATGTGATAGACTGATAGGCCTAATTTTGCATATTTCCAATAAGCTTTGCAGACGTGCATGACAGCCATTGGTCTGAGAAGCAGAAAGCAACTGTGCCCAGTCAAGCCTTTATCACATGGAAAGCATTCCAATACACAAGCTGGTTCATGCTCAACTCAACGTCCTAAGGCTGCATGCACGTAATGACAACCACCTCAAAGCTTTGTGTGCACAGATTTGCAAAGATGCCTGATGTCATAGTCATGTAGCTGACCTGTTTGTTTGAGCCAGTCCCAATGCAGTTTGCCACCCCTATGCAGGCTGCATCAGTGGAGCCTGACAAAGGGCCGCCCACCACCCATAGCTTGCCCTCTGAGTCAAACTGGACCTGCAGTCAGTATTACTTAATGATTATTCCCAAACGTGCTCAACACAATTGTATAGACGCTTGCCCCATCCACATGTTCAAAGATTGCTGCATAGACAGCGATCCAACCAGATGTTCTGCTCAGATATGCTGGAATGCCCAGCAACACAAGGATGATGCTGGCAGCAAACAGGCTGCTTGTGGCTACAGCCAATCTCTCACTGCTACACTGACAAAAGCAGAGAGGGGTAGGCTACCTGCGTGGGCAAGCTGACACCAGGCAGCTGCACCTCTTGCTGCTGAGACAGTTCTCCAGAATTTGAGTTGCAATGCAAGATGAGCACTGTGTCTCTTCCTTCAACAGCCGCTGCCACAGTGCACCTGCACGAACAACACCGCACATACCAGTCTGACTCGGCTACATCACAACCCAAGACATGAGCAGCAGCAGCAGCAGCAGGCACAGCAGGCACAGCAGCAGCGTCTCTGGCATGCTGGCACATGTGTGACAACAGCTGGCAGAATTTGACAGAAATGCACTGCAGTCGCACATTCTTGCATGACATACGCAGCACACAAATTGGGATGTGGATTACCCGTCTGATGCAACGCTGATAGACAGCACAGCAGGCTGATTGCTGACCTCAGCAGCTGCTGTCAGCCCTCCACCGTTGTCCTCTTCACCCACTTCCATGTCCTCAAAATCCATGTCATCCCCAGAGACATCAGCTGCAGCCCCATTAGTCTCTGCACGCTCAGCCTCATCTGCCGCTTCCTTACTGACTTGCGCAGCATCTGCGGAAATAGGCAGCTGCTTCAGGCCAGATGTGGCAGTCAGACTGCTTTGCTTCAGTATCGATTGTGTATAATTGTCGGATTAGGTGATCAACAACATCATGCCAACATTGCGAGACTTGTGTAGCTTGGACCCATAAGGGCTGCACACGCTCTGCAGGCAGGATTGGGACTGTACTGGCAGGACAGCTCACTCTGACAATCTTATGCAGGCGCCCTGATCTGTTTACTGACTACAGCAACTAGACTCAAACCCACATGTGCAGTCAAGCAACAGGTCAATTCAAACAAGCCTAATTGACTTTACTCACAACATGCTATACATGTCGCGTGTAAGCAGTACATGACTATGAAGTGGTGACGTGACCTCACCCATTGCAGCATCACCGTCATCATTGCCCAAGTCATGCTTGGCAGCATCGCTCTGTGAAACTGCTGAAGCAGGCGGTACGCCTCCATCCGCAGATGTGGCAGTGAGCGAGGACACAGGTGCTGTTTCTTCTAGGGAGCCTTCTGGCGCATCTTGTGTGGTGCAGGTGAAGCAGTCCAGCTGTAGGCCAGAGAGATACCTCCAGGACCTGCCAGCAACAGACAGCTCGTCCAGGCCAGCTCAATGTGACACAGCTAAGCAGCTCGGCCACAAGGCGGCCATCATCATGCAGCTTGACCTGTGCACCTCAGCACGAGGCAACCCCACAAAGTATGACTAAGCAAGATGCAGCCCAGGTCAGCATGGTGCAGCTCATCATGTCGTGGCTCAGCAACTCTTGGCTCAGCAACTCTTGGCTCAGCAACTCTTGGCTCAGCAACTCTTGGCTCAGCAACTCTTGGCTCAGCAACTCTTGGCTCAGCAACTCTTGGCTCAGCATAACTCAGCATAGCTTGATAACGCAAACCAGGTGCATCTCAGACACGCACTTCCTTGACGACAGTGATGCACACAGCATTACTGCTAAAGAGGTGCCCACAAGACTGTCAAGGGGTCAGGATGGGGTTTTTGTTGTCAGCGTTGACACTCTGTGCATGGACATGTTGCACAGACATGAGTGGACTGACAGCAGATGCCTGCTTGATGCACACATGCCAAGCCACACACCTGATGGTGCTGTCCCCCCCGCCTGACATCAGAATTGGTTGTGACCCATTCTGGTGACATGCAAAGCTGCAGCACTTTGCAAAGACCTCATGACCCATGCAGATACTTTGGATGGAGTGAGCGCCCTGCAGAGCGTGTGTGCATATTATTACCAAAGGGGACAGACAGGGCCAGGGATGGTTGAGCGACAGCAAGGCTGGCAGCACACTGCCACAAGCACTGCGTCTACCTTTTGAGGTTCTGATGGCATTGTGCTGACACGGACTTTGCAATCTTGGTCTGTGCTGACGAGCTGCTTGCCATCTGGTGAGAAAGCTAGTGATGTGACAACGCTGCAAAGGTGGCCCAGCAGAGGCGCTGCTGGACCTGACGTCGGGGCAGACTGATTTGATTGCAGCTTGGCTGTCAATATATCTCCAAACCTGTCAGCAAAAGCAACCAGGCTGCTGTTATTGCTGAAGACTGCAGCTGTAACCTTTTTAGGAGAGTGTCTGCAAACCACAACAGAAGCAACATTGGAGCTTTGGGTCATAGATGATTGCGTTAATCAGGGCAATTGTGGAGATGTGCGCCCACATTGTTTGCATCAGGCTCCATGACGTTGTGTCCCACACTTTCACCAATTTTTCATCTCCTGCCGAGAGAAAGTATTTGCCTGTTGCGTCAAAAGCGACTGCCCTGATTGGCGCTGCATGTCTCTGAACAATATGCGCTTCTGACAATGATTGCCTGAAACAAGGCAATGCGGAATGTATGGTTGTTGACAGCCACAAGCTCTGGATTGGCAGAAGTGTGCTTGGCTGCAACTGGTATCACAGGCGGTCAGACCTGGGATCGCTGATCCTTACGACGTCATTGACAGCAATGGCCACAAACTTATTCCTCGGGTGCAGTGCAAAGCACGCCACTGATGGGTCGGGGCGGTGCTGCAGTGCAGTGTGCTTTTGCTGCTTTGTGTTTTTCTGCTTCTTGCTTGCGCCATTCCTCGGTGCCATTTTATGACACTGATCAAGGCAAGAGACGCAGCTGCAAAGACGTGCACTCAAGCATGCGCTGGCGGCACCAATGCAAAGACACAGTTGACCGTCTCAGTGGGCGAACTAAGGATGTAGGCTTCGGACAGCGAGACAATCAGACAAGAAGTGATGCAGCATCATTTCCACATGCCAACATGCAATGGCCCCCATGCAACCACAGGGCCAGAAAGTCCGAAGGCCTGTTTTCACTCTCATGCTGGAATCCTGCTTGTAGCAGATTATGCATGCCTGTGTTTCTTTGAACAAGATCTGTCTCTCACTGGCCATGGCTGCTTCAGCTCATCAAGCTGAAGCAGAGCTCTGCGCCTCGAGGCAGCAAGGTTCAAAAGTGCAGCTATCTATAAGTCTCATTGCTGCAGAATTGTCAAGATATTTTGGATCTTGAGCAAGTAAATGATGTCCCATGTGGTACCTCTGAACAGGATGACAAAAGGCAGAGCTGTGTTCTGACAGATGGTCCACAGCATCAGTTTCATAACACGCGTAGTTTGCTTTGCACAGTGACACTTGCACGTGCATGCTGCATTGCAATGAGCCAGCCTCGTTTGCGGAGGGTGCATACAGCAATGAGCAACAAGTCAAATACCAGTCTTGCGGGTACAATTTGTATCAGACTAAATTGCTGCTATACTGTGAATATTGTGCTATACAGTAGAGGATTTGCACCTTATGTACATCACATGAAATATGATAGCAGTATGCTGAGTCATCTCTTGGTAAGCCTCATTCATTGGCATGATGCAGTTCTGCCTGAGAGCAGAGTACATGACCATCTGGTTGGCCAAAGCTGAGTTCATTTCTGTGCTTCGGCATACTTCTTGGTCAGCACTCTCTTGTAGTCCTCCTGGTTCTCCCACAGCTTTGCAGCGTAGCTGTTGAGAGGACTGTCATTGTTGGGCTCTCCCAGCAAACTCTGGATGGACAGCAGCACGGTCCGCACACTGCAGGCACAGTGTGACCATTTGTCAGTCCAATTGACCTCCCAGAGTGCCATGGTTGTGGAAAGGCAGCATGACACATAAGGCTTGTAATGAGCTGCTCACCTGTAGGCTGCACTCCACTTGTCTTTGAGGATATCCAAGCAGATGTTGCCATATTGATCTACGTTTGGGTGAAAGCATGGGGTCTCAAACTTGACTGTTGGTGCCTTGAATGGGTAGTCGGTCGGAAACTTCAGGGAAAGCTTGTAGCTCATCCCTTCATACACTGTGTCAGCTGCCCCTTGTATTGTGCCAACCCATGAGAAAAGTGAATCGCCATCAGGAAAGGCAGAAACACCAGGGTCTGTTGCTGACATGAGGGACATCAGCTCTGACTGCAGGCGCTTGGTGACTGCATGGCTGTCAACTGTGCTGGTCACCTTTGCAGTGTCCTGCTTGCCTGCTGCTGGCACGTCAACCCGCCTGTTCTGAGTTGACATGCTCCTTGATAGTACTCGAAGGGGCACTCAAAGGGGCTGTTCACGCAGGCAGGTCCTGCACAGAGCATGCAAACTTTGACTGCCTGGAACACAAGTCTGGTGAGCATTGCAGAAAATAGGCCGGTTGACGCACACGCACACGCACACACACAGGAGTTGGCGTCTCAAGGAGACACTGACTGTCGGCAGCGTGGACAAGCAGGAGCTTTCTCTGGACTTTTCCCAGCTTTTATGGAGCGTGTCAGCATCAGCAAAGAGTCATTTGCATCATAACAAGACAAATGGGTAAAGTTCACCAATGAGGCACATGAAAGTGGGCAAAGCTTTGTAGCTGGAGTCTACTCGAACTCAAACAGGTCAGCACTGCACAGCAGGGCATACTCAAGACATCAACGTGGGACTGGAATGGCGACTGAGGCTTACCAAAGATTGCAAATCCTGCGACAGGGACGAACTGTGCCAAGACGCGACTTTCAGGCAGGAAAATCTCAGTTGAAAGTTGCAGCTTCCATCTGGTTTTCTGAGTGGACGGAGCCGACTACAAGCTGGCACAAACCTCTGCGCACTTCAGACCGTGTCACCCAAGCGGCACCTCAGGAAGTGACAAGCGAATGCTTTGGAAGAGCTTTGAAAGTAAGCAAACACACAAGCTGGACGCTGGATCAGCGCTCTCCGTCGCAATCATCCGCTCTCCGTAGGCCGCGGGCCCTCGCGCAGCGGGAATGAGTCACATTTCGAGACGATGACTCCTGCTGGACAGCGCCAAGGTTCACGTGGCGTGTCAGATGCCGTCAACGGTAGCTTCCTGCATGCATCACCACGGTGTGTGTGGTGGCTGTGGGCCTACTCAAAGGCCGTCAGTCAACGCCATTAGCTCATGCATCTTGGCGCTAGAGAGAGAGACAACGTGATGCGTATTGTGCGCACGTACCATTGAGAGATGCTCTGATGTGACTGTAGCTTGTTGATGCCAAACTTTGGCAGGCTGCATAGACAGGCCTGCGAGTCCCGAGGCTTTTGCGTGCCATTGGGACGGTTTTCAAACATGCATTTCCAGTGCATCATCGCTGTCGCAACAAGTTGTATCGCAGTTTCCAATGTGAATTATTACATGTTGATAAACTTTAGATCTAGAGTCTTGCCACTGTCTTATACAACGTAATCTTACAGCCTGACCTGCTGGCGAGTTTACTGACTCATTGTAAAGTGCCCATCCTGCGCTATCATGACCTGGTGTCACATGGACACGAAAGGAAATTGCCCATACCTGGAAAGGCAGGAGGACTGAAGATGGTTGGCAAGCATGCCTTGTAGCTTTAGCTAGCACAATTGCACAACCAGCTCCTACAGACTGAATGCCAAGGCCAAGCACATGTCTTTTGTGCATGTGGAGAAGATTGGCCTTGGAAGCCTCCTGAAACATAGAGTCCACTGCAACGCCATTGTGTGGTCACGGTGCTGTACTACACAGCCGTGGCACCTCTGATATTTGTCATACACACAACCACACAAAAGTATCACACAACCACAAAAAAGTATGATGACATATATAGCTGACACAGATTGACCGCTGCTGACCATTACTTCATGGCCTCAACATTCTCCAGATAGTCAAACACCAGAGCTTTGGCATGCAAGCCTGCTGATTCACAAATGCATTGCATGTAATTTGCTAGATAGACACTTGTCGCAGTGTGTGCCATGCTTAGGCCCAGTCAAAACGTGTTGAGCACACTACTGTAGCCTTGTTTGCACCACTTGCTGCAATGCTGCCATATCAGCATCTTCCCCGGGCAATACAGTTGGTCCTGCACTCCACCCAAAAAAAGATTGCTGAGCGTGCTCTCACAGCAAGAGTCATGCAAAATGGCAGTATTCAGTCTGGTGCATTCCAGCAGCACATGATTATGTATGAAGTGTTGACCTCCTCTGCTGTTAATTCAGGTTGAATTGCTTTTGCAAAAAGGCATACATTGGAACTCAAACATCAAAGCATGTTTCTTACCTAGAGCCGAAATATGTCGCAGAGCTGACCTGCATATGCCTTGAGTGTTTGCTGGAAGTTGCCCAGGTGTAGAGCAGCCTTTCATGAAAGGGAGTGCTGGTACTTAAGCATGTATGAATCTGGTGCTGCACTTTTACAAAGTTATTGGGCGTCTGTTGCCGCAAAGCATGTATGAACCTGAAGCTGCACCTTTACGAAAATTACTGGGCTCCTGTCACCTCAGGATCAGAAGGGCTTCCAACAAAATGGAAAGATTAAGGCTCAGCATGGTTGCAGCAGAAATGAAGCAGGCTGGCCATGCAGGCCAATGGTTGTGAATTGAGTAGCGAGGCCAGCCTG
>JAABUU010007715.1_pt1 | contig 10951 bp, 14 predicted proteins | sample 5559301 | NCBI WGS metagenome assembly JAABUU01 (sample SAMN10711884, study PRJNA513360) | rock metagenome | isolation source: Antarctica rocks | place: Antarctica: Victoria Land, Richard Nunatak white
AGAGGCTCCAAGGCACAGGAAACTACAATGCATGGCACTCAGAACCAGGTAAGTTCGCGCGTATGGGGCTGGGCACCTGCGCCGGGGGTCGCTTCGCAGTCTCGCGGAGGTGCTGTTGGACGATCTCGTGGCCCACGCGCAGCGTCCTGTTCCGGACCGTGCCCGTGTTCTGCGCCCCACCCATCGGCAGCAGCTCGGACAGGAAAGCCGCGACCTTGCCGAAGGGGATCAGCGCGGCATACCGGGCTGTGATACCCGTTGGCGTAAAAGCTGACCCCTCCCTTTGGCGTAATGCGTGGACCAGATTGGGCCGCGAACGCCGGCACGGTCAGGTCGAGACTTATGGCAACTGGTATGACGTAGGCGAGCTCTGGCGCGAGCGCATCGTTGCCCGGTCCAGAACCGCGAAGCTCTTCGCCTCACCCGGGCCCTGACAGGGGCAGACGAGCAGCCGGCGGACCCGGACCGGCACGTCGCCGAACAAGGAGCGAAACCTCGCCCCATAATGGCCCTTGCTGGCCAGCACGCTCCCGCACGCGACGCACGAGCGACGGCGCTCACCCAGCACGGCTACCTGAGCCGGCACGATCTGAGCCTGGAGTGCTGCCGTGAGTTGCTTCGCCTCGGCGAGCTGAAGCCCAAGCTCGGCCAAGCCGGCCTGCTCATCGCGCTCGATGCGGGCAACTTCGGTTTCCACCATCACCCCAGGCCGCAGCTCCGCAACCAGCTTCACCCGCCACACCAGCTTCGGCACCAGCTCACCCTCGTCCCGTGAGCCCGGAACCTAACCCGACCCGATCAGCACCCCACGATTTTGAATGCTCTCGTCGGCGTTTCGGAGGTATATCCGATAGCGCGGCATTCTCTGCACTCCGGCCTTGCACAAGGCGGGAGGCGACGTGCCTTCCGTTACTGACGCCTTGGGTTGGCCCGAGCCGGTAATCGTTGCGATATAATGACAAGATACTTGTGCGCAAGTCGAGCAGTTTGGGAGGAGTAAACCTGGGACTAGGAACGCAACGCGTCCTGGAACGGGATTTGGGCCGGGCGGGACACCCAAGCTTCCGAGGCCGGATGAGCCGGACATTTCGCGGCGGGGCCGAGACGGACGGGCGAGCGGACTGAGCCTTCGACCGAAAGCCCCTTTCGGGTCCAGGTGCTGTTTCCGCGAGCTCCCATCGCCCATTCTCCCGCCCGAAGGCCGAAGCTGCCGAGATCCGGGAGGATTGCATGCGTTCAGAACGGTTCGACGTCGTTGTGGTGGGGTGCGGAGCGGCCGGCTTGTCCGCCGCGGTCTCCGCTGCGGAATCCGGGGCTCGCGTTGCAGTGCTGGAACGGGCGCCCCGGGCCGAACGGGGCGGCCAGACCCGCTACACCGAGGCCTACTTGCGCATGAAGAGCCATACGGAGGTGTCCGACGATTTCGAGGAGCACCTCGCCGAGAATGGCGCCGGTTACGTCGACCCCGACCTGATCGCCGAAACGGCGCGCCCGCTGCGGGACCGCGCGGCCTATGCCACTGCGCTCAGCATCACCGAACCGGACTTCATCACCACCTTCGCCGAGGAGGCTGGGCCGACGATCAGCTGGCTTCAGGGCTTCGGCCTGCGCTTCGACTTCCTGCCAACGCAGTTCCTGACCAAGTCGCAGCCCCGACTGCTGCCGATCGGCGGCGGGCTGGCATTGGTGGAAGGCCTGGCAGCCCGGACCGAGGCCCTGGACGTCACGTTCTTCTACGAAACCACCGGCACCCACCTGGACCGGAATGCGGATGGCCAAGTCACCGGCCTGCACGCCCGCATCCGCGGTGAGGGTGCGGTACGCTTCGAAGGGCAGGTCGTGCTTGCCTGCGGCGGGTTCGAGGGCAATGCGGAGATGCTAACCCGCTACATCGGTCCGCGCTCCGTCTTTCTGCGGCCGATCTGCAAGGGCGCCAACTTCAACCGGGGAGAAGGCATCCAAATGGCGCTGGATGCGGGGGCGGCCACCAGCGGCGACTTCGGCAGCTACCACGCCGAGCCAATCGATCCCCGGTCCGGCGTGTCGGAACCGTCGGTCTTCGTGTTCCCCTATGGCATCCTGGTCAACAAGGAAGGCCGGCGCTTCACCGACGAGGCGCCTGGTACGGTCGACGCCCATTACGAGCACATCACCCGACGCATTTACGAGCAGCGCGACGGCATGGCCTACGTCATCCTCGATATGCGGCACATGGACGTGCCGAACTACCGCTTGAGCATCCGCACCGACAAGCCGCCGGTGGTGGCGGAAACGCTGGCGGAGATGGCGAGCAAGCTCGGCCTGCCGCCGGGCAGCCTGGACATCACCGTGGCCGAGTACAACGCTGCCTGCCGCCCCGGCGACTACCGCCCCCTCGAGCTGGACGGCGTGGCCACAGAAGGGCTCTACCCGCCCAAGTCCAACTGGGCGCTGCCGATCGATCGGGCGCCGTTCCACGCCTATCCGATCATCTCGGCAAACGTGTTCACCTTCGGCGGCGTGAAAGTGGATTCCGCAGGACGCATCCTGAACGCCGATGGCGAGCCTATCCTGGGCCTCTACGCCGCGGGCGAGATCATCGGCACCTATTACGGCACCTACACTGGTGCCACCTCCGTGCTGAAGGGGCTGGTGTTCGGCCGACTCGCCGGGGCGGACGCAGCGGGTCGACGCGTCAACGCCTGACCAGGGCCCACGGCCCGGCAATGCACCCCAACACGAAGAAGGGTGGAGAAAGCGTGAGGAAACCAGGACTGACGGCGGTGGCCTTGGCCGCGCTGCTGACAGCGGCGCCCGCCCGGGCGCAAACCGCGCCCGAGCCGCTGCGGCTGGGCCTGCTGCTCGACCTTTCCGGCGTCTACGCCGACATGACGGGGCTGGGCAGCAAGGCGGCGGCCGAGATGGCGGTGGCTGATTTCGGCGGCAAGGTGCTGAACCGCTCGATCGAGATCCTGGCCGCCGACACGCAGACCAGGGCGGACCTGGCCTCCAGCAAAGCGCGCGAATGGTTCAGCGACGGCCAGGTGGAGGCGGTGATGGACGTCGTCGGCTCGTCCGCGGCGCTCGCGGTGCAGGAGGTCGGGCGGCTGCGCAACAAGGTCGTGGTGATGAACGCCCCCGCGTCCTTGCCGCTGATCAACGGGAGCTGTTCGCCGACCTCGTCGTCTACACCTACACCACGTACGGCTTGGCACATTCGGTGGGCCAGGCCGTCGTGGCGGGGGGCGGCAAGACCTGGTTCTTCATCGCCGCCGACTACGCCTTCGGCGCCGGGCTGGTGACGGATACCTCCGCCATCGTGGAGAAGGCGGGCGGCAAGGTGCTGGGCGTGGTCAAGAACCCGCTCAACACGCAGGAGTACTCCTCCTCGCTGATCACGGCGCAGGCCTCCGGTGCGGACGTGGTCGCCCTGGCCAATGCCGGCAGCGACATGATCAACGCGGTGAAGCAGGCGCACGAGTTCGGGCTGGACAAGGGCACGCAGCGCCTGGTCGGCTTGGTCGGGCTGATCACGGACATCCACAGCCTCGGCCTGCAAGCGGCGCAGGGGCTGCTGCTGAGCGAAAGCTTCTACTGGAACCTGAACGACGACACCCGCGCCTTTTCCCGCCGCTTCTTCGCCAAGACCGGGCGCATGCCGACCATGATCCAGGCCGGCACCTATTCCTCCACCACCCACTACCTGCGGGCCGTGCAGGCGGCGGGCACGCTCGAGGCCGGGGCGGTGATGGCCAAGATGCGGGAGATGCCGATCCGCGACTTCTTCGCCCCGAACGGCCGGATCCGCGCCGACGGGCTGATGGTGCACGACATGTACCTGTTCCAGGTGAAGACGCCGGCGGAGTCGAGGGAGCCCTGGGATTACTACAGGCTGGTCGCCACCGTTCCCGCGGACCAGGTGTCACCGCCGCTGAGCGAGAGCACCTGCGCGCTGGTCAGGAAGTAGCGGCCAGGGCGGGAGGCGGCGAGGGGAGTAGAACCTCCGCGATAATCGTGGCCAGGTCCTGCGCCCGGTTCTCCAGGGTGAGCGTATGGCCTCCGGGCTCTGCGATGGTGCGGATGGCGGCGCCTTGGATCAGAGCCGCCACCGCCGCGGCCTGGCGGCCCACCGTGCGGTCCTCCTCGGGGGTCACGATCTCCAGCACGGTCGTCGGCGCCCGGATGCCGGCGTAGCCCGCGCCGAGGTCGTAGGCGAAGTTGGCCCGGTACAGCGCCGCGGTGCCGCTCGACAGCAGCTCATCGAGCGCCGCGTTGCGCGCGATGCGCCGGGCCGCTTCATCGGCGCCGGACGCGAGCAGGGAACGGTTCCACCAGGCGGCGCCGAGCCGCGCGAAGGTGGACGCCCAGTCCGCCAGGTCGGTGAAGGGCGCCGGTACGGGTTGCTCGAAGTAGCTACGGACGATCGCCAGAATGGTTTCGTTCCGCAGCGCGCGGTCCGGGATCAGGCTGTGGCTCTGCCCCGCCAGCACCAGCCGGTCCACCCGCTCCGGCCAGCGCCCGGCGAAGGCGGTCGCGATCTTGTTGCCGGTGTGCAGGCCGTATAGGTGGCACCGCCTGATCCCCAGCGCGTCCAGCACCTCCGTGACGCAGCCGGCCAACGCCTCGATCGTGGCGCCCGGCGGCAGGGCGCAGGACTGGCCGAAGCCGGGCGTGTCGATCGCGACCGCGTCGAAGCGCGGCGCCAGCAACGGCATCAGCCCCTCGAAGATGGAGGAGGACCGGCCGGACGACCCGAGCAGCAGCAGGGGCGCGCCCGTGCCGGTGCGCCGGTAATGGACCTGTCCCATGGCCGTGTCCGCGTAGCCGAAGCGCATGAGCCGCCTTCCCCCTCCGATCAAAGCGGAGTCCTAGCAGCCCTGGGCAGAACGCTGGCAGGGGTCGGCCGAAAGCCCCTTTCGTTCGAACCGTCTTCTCACTTTCACGCGGACCCCGCACTCTCGCGCTGAACGGGCCGTGAAGGACCCGGCGGGAGCACGTCGCGATGGCGCAGGTCGGGACTCTAGCGGGGCGGGTGGCCTTGGTGACGGGGGCCGCCGGGGGAATCGGCAGCGCGGTGGCGCGCCTGTTCGCCGCGGCCGGCGCCGACCTCGCCCTCCTCGATGCCATGCCGCCGGACGCGCTCGCGGCCGAACTCGCGCCCTTGGGCAACCGGTGCCTGGTCATCGCCGCCGACGTGACCCGGCGCCAGGCTGCGGACGACGCCGTGGCCCGCACGGTGGGTGAACTCGGCCGGCTGGACATCCTGGTCAACGTCGCGGGCATCGTGTCCTTCGGGTCCGCCGCCACGCTGGAGGAGGCGGAATGGGACCGGGTGATCGACACCAACCTGAAGGGCACGTTCCTGTTCTGCCAGGCTGCCATCCCGGCCATGCGCGCGCGGAACTGGGGGCGGATCATCAACCTGGGTTCCGTGATTGGAAAGAACGGCGGCAACGCCCGCCCCTGGATCGACCCGGCGGAACAGGATCGCTCCAGCAACGTCGCCTACGGTGCTTCCAAGGCCGGGGTGCACGCGCTGACGTTTTTCCTGGCGCGTGAGCTGGCGACCAGTGGCATCACGGTGAACGCGATCGCGCCGGGCCCGATCGCCTCAGCGATGACGACGAACCTGCCGCAAAGCCTGCGCGCATTGATCCCCGTCGGGCGCATGGGCCGGGCGGAGGACGTGGCGAATGCCGCGTTATTCCTGGCGGGCGAGGGCGCGTCCTTCGTCACCGCCGAGATACTGGACGTGAACGGCGGCATGTGGGCCGATTGAAGGAGACTGATCGATGAACAAGATCGCGTTGCTGCTGCTGGACCTGCAGAACGAGATGGTGGACCCGAAGGGCAAGCTCGGCGGCGCGCTGGCCGGCCCCGCAGCCGAGCGCAACGTGCTGGCCAATGCCGCCACGGCGCTGCAGGCGGCGCGGGCAAAGGGGATGGTGGTGGCCTTCGTCCGCCTCGCCTTCCGCCCCGACTACAAGGACTCGTTGAGCGTGGCGCCGCGCGTGGGGAAGCTGAAGGCGGCGGGGGCGGCCGTACTCGGCACCTGGGGCTGCGAGTTCCCCGAGGCGATTGCCCCGCGCCCCGACGAGCCGGTGTTCAACAAACAATGCGTCAACCCGTTTTTCAATACCGGGCTAATGACTTGGCTGCTGCGGGGCGGCGTGGAGCGGCTGGTGATCGGCGGCGTCGCAACCAACCTGGTGGTGGAGGCTACGGCTCGGGCGGCCGACGACGCCGGCTTCGCGGTGACGGTGCTGGAGGATTGCTGCGCCCCGCCGAACCCGGCCTGGCACGAATTCTCGGTGCAGAACATGCTGCCGCTGTTCGGTACTGTGACCACCGCCGCCGAGTTCGCGGCCGCCGGCTGAGCACGATGCGGATCTGGCACCAGAGCTTCAGCGACCTCGACCGTGTGCCGCTCTACCGGTCCACCCTGGCGCGGCACGTGGAGGCGGTGATGCCGCAGGGGAGCGAGGTTGTGCTGCACGGCCTGCGGCCGGGCACGTACGGGCCGGACTTCGCGCCCATCCATGCCATCCGCCACCGCTACCTGGAATTCCTCAACGAGGCCCAGGTTTGCGAAGCCGCACTGGAGGCGGAGCGCCAGGGCTACGACGCTTTCGCCCTCGCCTGCTTCTACGATCCGGCGCTGCGCTCGGCCCGCTCGCTCGTGGACATTCCCTGCGTCGGCCTGTCCGAAAGCTGCATGCTGGTGGCCTGCTCGCTGGGCCACCGCTTCGGCCTGGTCTCGCTGGAGGACAGCCAGCGCGCCCAGCACGAGGAACTGGCCCGGAGCTATGGCCTGCGCGAGCGCCTGGCGGCCGTGGTGCCGATGGAGCCGGCGGTCGACGAGTACATGCTCGAGGCGGACGCGGACGGGGCGCGCCCCTTTATCCGCTCCTTCGAGGAAGCCTGCACCCGGCTGGTCGCGGCAGGGGCGGAGGTGGTGATTCCGGGCGACGGCTTCCTCAACGAGATGGTCTGGCGCACCGGGCTGCGGACCGCGGCCGGAGTCCCGGTGATGGATGCGCTTGGCACGCTGTTCCACCACGCAGCCTTCATGGCCGGGCTGCGCCGCCACCTCGGCACGGCGGTGAGCCGGGCGTTGCACTATGCCAGGCCTCCGTCCGGGATGCTGGCGGCAGCGCGGGATGCGGCGGGTATTCGCCCGATGGCCGAGACCGAGTTCTCCGGCCGCCAGGAAAAGGCCGGCGGGGACCCATGATCCGCGCGCGCGGCATGGACCGGCTCTGGGCGATGGAGGTCTTCGTCAAGGTCATCGAGGCTGGCAGCCTGTCGCGCGCCGCGACCCACCTGGACCTCGCCAACGCGTCCGTCACCTCCTGCCTCCGCAACCTGGAAACCCATATCGGCGCCACGCTGCTCCAGCGCAGCACGCGGCACATCTCACTCACGGAGGAAGGCGCCCGCTTCTACGCCCATTGCCGCGAGATCCTGGCCCTGGTGGACGAGGCGGAGGCCGATGCCTCGCCCACGGAGGCGGGACTGCGCGGCGCGCTGCGGGTGGAGATGCCGGTGGCATTGGGCCACCTGATCATCGGCCCGGCGCTGACCGACTTCGCCGCCTAGCACCCGAAGCTGCGGATCACCGTGAACCTCACCAACTCGGTTGACGACCTGATCCGCCGCGCCGTGGACATCGCGATCCGCATCGACGAGGTGCAAGACGCGGACCTGGTCGCGCGCCGCATTTACGAGACGCAGCACGTGCTCTGCGCCGCCCCCGCCTTCCTAGCGCACGCCGGCCTGCCCGCCACCCCCGCCGAACTTGACCCCGCGCGCTGCATCGGCCTGTCCATGATCCTGACCGGCAAACCCAAGCCCTGGACCTTCTGCAGAGACGGCGCGAGCCACGTGGTCGAGCCCGCGGGCAACCTGTCCTTCAACAGCAGCGACGCCCTGCTGCGCAGTGCCGCGCGCGGCGGCGGCTTCGTTTACGTGCTCGACATCCTCGCCCGCGACTATCTCCGGCGCGGCGAGCTGCAGCAGGTGATCCCCGAGTGGACCACCGCGCGGCAGAGCTTCTTTGCCGTGTACCCGCCCTCCCGCTACGTGCCCAAGCGGGTGAAGCTTTTCGTCGCCTTCGTCGCCAACCTCCTAAAGCAGGTCTGAGATGGCCGGAACCGCCACCCGCATCTGGTTTCAGTCCGCGGTGGAGATGGACGGCGCCGGCTCCTATGCCGGAACGCTGCGGCGTCAGGCGGCCCGCGTCCTGCGGCCGGGCACGATCGTGGACGTGCACGGCGTGCCGCCCGGCAGCTGGGCGGGGCGGCAACCCTCGGCGCTGTTCGGCTTTCCCGCCGTCTTCCTCGCAGTGCTCGGCCCCGCTTTCCTCCGCAACGCACTGCGGGCGGAGCGGGAAGGCTACGACGTTTTCGTGGTCGGCACTTTCATCGAGCCGTTCCTCCGCGAGCTGCGCTCCGCCGTCCGCATCCCCGTGGTGTCCAGCCTGGAGGCGACGCTGCTGGTGGGCTGCACGTCCGCGCGGTATATAGGGCTCGTCACCATCAACGAGGCGCTTGCCGAGTCCCTGCGCACGAGCGTGGAGCGCCACCGTCTCGGCGCCCGCGTGGGCGCGATCGTGGCGCTGGAACCGGAGCTGGACGAGGCGGGGACGATCGCTCTGCTGGACGCGCCCGCGCCAGACCTCGCCGCCTTCGCGGCAGCCGCGCGCCGGGCGGTGGCCGCCGGGGCGGACGCGGTGATCCCGGCTGAGAGCATTTTCGCCGCCGTGACCGGGCAGGCCGGATTGCACGAGATCGACGGCGCCGCCGTACTGGACGCGATCGCGATCCCGGCCGCCTTTGCCGAGATGCTGGCGACGCTGCACCGAAGCGCCGGGCTGCGCACCGGGCGGCGCTGGCACACGCCTCTGCCGCCTGAGGGGCTGCTTGACCTGTTCCTATCCCGGCTGCCCTGAGAAACCGAAACGGAGGAAGCCGTGCTCAAACCGTCGAAACTGTTGCTAGCCACCGCGCTGACCTTGTCCCTCGCCGTCGCGGCGCGGCCGCAGGGCAACCCCGACGAGATCCGCATCGGCGTGCTGAACGACCGTTCCGGCTACCAGACCGACCTCGCCGGCGAGGGCTCGGCCGTGGCGGCCCGCCTCGCCGCGGAGGATTTCGGCGGCACGGTCAACGGCAAGAAGATCGTGATCCTGTCCGCCGACATGCAGAACAAGCCGGACGTCGCGGCCAGCATCGCCCGGCAATGGCTGGATACGGACGGCGTGTCGGTCATCGCCGACAACCAGCTCTCCAGCGCGGCGCTGGCCGTGCAGGACGTGGCGCGGGCGCGCGGCAAGATCACCATCAACGTGTCCTCGGCCACCACGGAGCTGACGGGCGCGCGCTGCTCGCCCACCGGTTTCAAGTGGAGCTACGACACCTATTCGGCCGCGACCGGCACGGGCAAGGCGGTCGTAGCGCAGGGCGGTCGCAACTGGTTTTTCTTCACCGCCGACTACACGTTCGGCAAGATGCTGCAGGCACAGACCAGCAAGGTGGTCGAGGAGGCGGGCGGCAAGGTGATAGGGGCCGCGCTGCACCCGATCGGCACCGCCGACTTCTCCTCCTACATCCTGCAAGCCATCTCCTCGGGCGCACAGGTGATCGGCCTGGCGAACGGTGGCACGGACACGATCGGCAGCATCAAGCAGGGCCGAGAATTCGGCCTCGGCGCGCCGGGCAAGCCCTACTTCGCCGGGCTCACCATGTTCATCACGGACGTGCACGCCCTAGGCCTCGAGTCGGCCCAGGGCCTGCTCCTGACCACCACCTTCTACTGGGACCGCGACGAGAGCAGCCGTGCCTGGGCGAAACGCTTCTTCGCCATCACCGGCAAGATGCCCACCATGGTCCATGCAGGGGTGTATTCCGGAGTTCACCATTACCTGGAGGCCGTGAAGCAGAGCGGCAGCATCGATGGTGCCGCCGTCGCGCAGGCCATACGCGCACTGCCGATCAACGACGCCACCGTGCACGACGGCTCGATCCTGCCGAACGGAAGGGTGATCCAGGACGTCTACCTGGTCCGAGTCAAGACACCTGGGCAGTCCCGCCAGCCCTGGGACTACTACGAGGTGCTGAGTACGATCGCCGGCAAGGACGCCTTCATGAGCGAAGCTGAAAGCGGTTGCAAACCACAATAGAAACCAGGACTCGTAACCTACTTCTGCGATGCAAGACGGCGTGCATCAGTTGACGACGTCACGTCTGCCACTTCCAGGAAGGTCGAAAACTCACGCACCTCGGCAATGTGTCGCAACCAGGCCACAGCGTCGCCGCTGTTGATCTCGTCGTCGTCCGCGGCGTCGTCACTCCAGCGCACGAGAAGGGCAGCCAGCAGACCGAGTATGGCCGGGGTACCCGACGGCACGCGGGCATAGCCCTCGGCCTCGGCCCGGCCACGATCCGAGCCGTCGTGAACCGCTGCCACCGCCACGGCGGGGTTGGTATCGGTGCGGAGCAGGCAGAACCCGTCCACCCTCTCGTGCGTGACGGGCTGGACCACCAGGCCGCCGTGGATCTGCGGCAGGCTCGCGATTTCCTGCAGAAGTTTGCTCATCGCACTGCCTCCCGCGCGGGATGCAGCGGCACCGTGGAGTCCCGGTCGGACACGATACTGGGCGCTGAGACGAGCGCATACAGCACCACCGCCAGCAGCACAGCGCCGATCGCCAGGCGCAGTCCTTCGTTCCAGTTCATCATCGCCGTCCTTCTGCGTCCTCAGCTCGTCTGAGAACCCAGCCCGGCAGCCGCTTCGCGCCGGGGAACGCAGAGGCGCGCGCAGCGCGGGCCAAAGACCCTTGCCCTTGCGGCACCCGGGGCGATGCGGCTGGGCTTTCGCCTCCTCGTTGTTGCTCGTTTTGTGTGGCGTTCTGCCATGCCGCCCCAGGTCGGCGGCCGCTGGGTCGGATGACGCACGATCCAGCCCTGACACC
>JAABUU010007716.1_pt1 | contig 10948 bp, 18 predicted proteins | sample 5559301 | NCBI WGS metagenome assembly JAABUU01 (sample SAMN10711884, study PRJNA513360) | rock metagenome | isolation source: Antarctica rocks | place: Antarctica: Victoria Land, Richard Nunatak white
GGGCTGTCTGGCCTAGCCTGAGGGAAGGGCCCTGATGGAGGCAACTTGAAGTCTGTCATCAATGCGGCCAGCTCCTTCTCAAAGTCCTCATCCACCTCTTCTATCTGCACCCAAATTCATGCAGACTGATACCGTGTCTTGCATCACCAGCACTGCTGAGCACTTAGCGATTTTTCCATGAACTTTGAAAATGGCCACATGCATGTGACACATATGTGAATGGTCAACAAACTGTGATAGGAGCATCTTGTAGGCCTGGCGCTTTCTCTGTGGGCCATGACAGCTATGATTGACAAGCAAGTGTCTGAGGTGTGATGAGCCTGGCAGCTTGTGTGCCTAGTACCTTGACAGGGTTGAGCAGCTTCACATGGTCATCATCGTCATCTTGATCCGTCACAGCAGCATTGCTGCCATCGTCTTCATCAGCTGCCCCGCGGCCGCCCCTGCCTGCACCAAATGCAGACATTGAGTGACAACCTTGGAAACTACAGGCAACATGGCGTTAAGAGTAAGGTGTTTTGCTCCAAGGGACGGGCTGGAATGAATGCATGTCATCATGCAATAGATGTAGTGTATTGACATGTTCCTGATTGTTAGTACTTTTGTTGATGACCTGACATGCTGAAGCAACAGGATCTGTGCACTGATGTGAGTGCACAATACCTTCGTTGTCGCTGTCAGAGCCACTGTTGCCTGCGCTGTCATCAGATTCACTGTCCTCTTCTTCAATGGCACCAAGACCAGCAGGCCCTGCGGCTACTGACCGGGTTTCACTGGTCTCGATTGCAGCAACTGCCTGAGCAGCTTGCTCAAAGGAGGTCAGGCGCTCCAAAGAAGGTCGCAGATGCGCTAGCAGATCCTGCATGCGCCCATGAGCAATGTCAGGTTTGATATGGAGAGACACTGCCCCAGCCTCAACCTCTTGCTGAAACCAAGAGGCAGGAAGGGCTGGTAGCAGCTGGACATCAAGTGCTGGTCTAATGTACATGAGCATGTAGCATCAAGCCTGAAGATTGATGAAGACAGCATAAGCTGAAAGCACACAGAGACTGCCGCTTGGCACCTTTGTTGTATTTTGAGCTATCACCATCCTCTGTGAACACTAAGCTTCTGATTGACGAATCGAAACATGATTGGCTGTGTCTCGAGCAGGTAGGCCTGTGAGGGCATACCTGCACATCAAATTCAACATCAAGGGGTAGAGGTGGCTTGGCCAGCAGATAGCGCTGGTAGAAGGCCAAAAATCTGTCCAGGCGTTTCTTGGCAAGGCCCTTGTTGAAAAACTGGCCACAGGTTTCCAATAGGCTGCACACAAGGCGAATACGGAAGTAGCTGAAAGGAGGATCCAGGCGTTCTGCCTCCTCTGCTGATTCATGGCCAAAGGAGAGCAGCAGGTACAGCGTGTCAAACACCACCCTGCAGCAGTGATCACTTCAGCACAAGCTGAGACAAGGTATGCTGACTGTCTTGACTGTACATGCAAGGGGCATCCATGTTGCATACAGTGTGAGGTTGAGCTTATCTTGCACTGAACCACAACAGCATGCAATGCTTGAACATCATCCATCATACCAACACACTGTGCTGCAGCACAGTGGCTGAGATGTCGAGACAACTTGCTGGCAAGCTCCAGCATAAAATGGCACATGCAGAGACTGGTGTGGCGCAATCCACACAGCAGTGAAAGGCACAGTCTGCACCCTCTGAAAAATACCTGGAGTCCACCAGTCTGAAATTGTACATCTCGCCAAGCAGCCGCATATGGCCGACTCTCTGCTGGTAGGTGCCACTGTCTGGAGACTCCAAGCCACATCTCACCTGCACCGTTGTATGTGTCTTATTGGTAAGCATTGAAGTTGTGCGCGCCAAGCCTACACTGAAAAGAAAAAGAAAAGACTACACCTTTTGGCGTCAATTTAATGAGAAGCCAAGTATTATACTGGGCTGCTCAGGCCAAGCCTACACTGCAACATTTTGTTGCACAGAGATGCTGTACCTTGCCAGTAATGCCTTTGTGACCACACACAGTGTCTAGCGAGATGCAGACGCCTGTGTAGTGGTGAAATGCATTGTAAGCCTACCTCCTCCAGCAGGGCATCCACAAAAGCCACACCCAAGGAGGGGCGGTAGCGTGAGAGGCCAGAGGCCAGGGATGCCACTTGAGGAACTTGACTGAAACGCCCCTTTACTGCCTTCAGCAGGACTCGCACCAAGTACGCCTCGTTCTCTGCCCATGACAACTTGCGCAGCTTCCTCAAGACCTGCATGACAGCATATTACAGGCTGCAGGTATACATATACATCCTTACAATCATGCATGTGTGTGAGCCAGAGAGCAGCATATTCAGGGTGCACATCTGCTCAAGCAAGGAAAGTAGGAAGCTTGACCTTGCAGGCAATCAAAAGCTGAGAGAGGATGAAGATGATAGTGGTGTGCAACCCACCTTCCTGACATCATCTCTGCCCAACTGCACAAAGACCAGATGCCGCATCCAGTCTTGGACGACTGGCCGCTTTTTGCGCTTGAGGGCAGAATGTTGCGGTGGGTTGCACTGGTAGTATGCACTCTCCACCAGCATGCTTTGGCGCGCATCAAGATTGCGGTTGTTCTTCTGCTTCATCATGACCTGTGCAATTGTGAACATAACTACCCATGATGCTAGGGCATTGACTCACTTGTCCATGCACACACTACAACAGCAGCACATGCTTGATTGCAACCCCTTATGTATGGCAGACAGGCACACAGCATGTACAACATTGCTGCAGGTTCTGACTAGTCCCCAGAGATGTCCTATTGCTGTAAATAATGTCTGCAGTTATCTGCAATGCCTTGTAGAGCTATCAGCTTTGCTGCCAGCAAATGTCACAAAGTTTTCAAGAAGTGCACACACCTCAGCCATGTTGGCCATGCGTGTGTGTGTTTCTGGCAGGCGATACAGGAAGCGTCCTGCTGTCTCCAATAGCCCACAGGCGGTGTCCACATTGTGCTGAACAAAGTCATCCAACAAGGACTGCAGCATAGCACGATGTGAGCCTTCATGTTGGCTGTCATGTGTCATGTCCTTGGAAAGCAAAACATCGGCTTTTAGCTAATTAATTGATGTCTGAACAAGGATTGGCAGGACTGAGGCGGGTAAAGGTAGGACATGTTTTGTAACATGTGCTGAAAATCTGACCTTAAGCATGACAAAGACGGTGCCAAAAGGGGCCAGTCGGAACTTGACAAGCTCCCCCAGGTAGCGGGCATTGCGCAGACGTGCTTCCAGCGTTCGCAGGGTTGGATCTTTCTTGGCCTGCATGCAGGCAAAGGGACAATCAGACCTGGCTCTACAAAGCTTGCTGACGTTGGTGAGGCTGACATTCAGGGTGCATTTCAGGTGGTTGCCAGCCTGCAAGTTTGGATCAACAGCAGATCTGATATCTGTACCTGCAAATAACTGAACTCCTCCTCTTGAGCTTTGAGAACAGCAACACCCACATCAGGAAACACCTGACAGAGGGTTGCAGCTACTCGGCAATAGAAAGGTAGCAGCTGCAGGTTGCTGCGGTGGTTGCTCTCACACAGTGTGCGCACCAGGCGCTTGCGAGCAGCCTTGCTATTGAGGTAGCAGAAGTTGACAGATAGCTCATCGCACAAGTCTCTGCTGATGCACTTTGGCAGCTGAGACAGCAGAGCGTCTACAGCTGTCTTAGTCTTGGCTCCTCCAAGTGCCTCTGTGTCAGCTGCTGTGTTGTCATCATCTGCTATACCCTCTGCACAGGCAAGAAAGAGGTGAGTCTTGCTATTGGTATCAGTCAACATGCAGATGCCTATCCAGCAAAAGTGGTCTTCTTGCAGCAGCAGCCCAGGCATTGATGCAGATGGCTTATGGCTGCTTGATAATTAGACCTTATCCAAAATGCTTTGTGATGCAATGCATGCCCAAGGGTTGATGATCTGGTTTGTGAATATGGCGCACCAGCATCAACGTCTACAATGTCAGAGGCTGGGGCATGAGGCATGGTTGTGTCTGAGCCATCCACAGTTGACTCAGCCTGATCAGGGGCATCAACAGGGGCAGTCTCGCCCAGCAAGACAGCTGGCACAACAGCACGCACATCAGGCAGGCTCTCATAGAATGCCCTGGTATCCTCATCCTCAAATGGACCAGCAGTTGTACCATCATCAGCTTCCTGTCGACACGTTCAGGCTGTTATGTCCGCTTCTTTAACAGGCTTGGGAACCAAACATCAACAAACTCTCATCAGCATGCTATCAATATCAACTCCTGTTACAAGGTCTGAAGTCAAAGGTATGATCATCGCTTTGACTTGTGTCAAATATGCAAATCTGCTGTCAAGTTGCAGTGACAATTGAAGGGAGCTGAAACTGACCCTGCCAGTCAGAACAACAATACCGCCGTCCCTTGTGCGTGTGACAGAGCTTGGCTCTGGGAGGTCAGGCATGCTCTTCTCCATAGTGTCAGCCAGGGATGCCACTGCACGTTGTAGTGCTTCATATGTTTTGCGCTGCCTTTCATATGCTGCACTCATGTCCTCTGGGAGCTCTCCCCTGCAACAGAAAACAGTTGTCAGCCATGAACAGAACAGGCGCGATGACCGCTATCTTGGGGGCCAGGTGTTGTAGCATGTCAGGCTTAACGAGGCATACAAGACTATCAAGCATTAGATATAAGCTTGTGCAAAACTTGCCTGTTGTTAAGCACCCGTGAATTCTCCTTGTCAGCGTCTATCAGCCCCTTGTGGTCCAGTTCAAGCTGCTGACATGCCGTCCCAAAGACCTTTGCAACAGTCAGGCAAAAGTCCTGCTGCTTTGCAGATGGAAGCACAAACCGCTGCTCAGTTTCTGCAAGATACTCAGCTTTTGCTGTGGCAAAAGCCCTTTGTCCACCCTCCGTAGCTGTCGAGCCATCAACGTCCTACAAGATCAATGTGTTAAAATGTCACCATCATGGAGCAGTGCCACCAGCTGGCTGAAGATCATGCAGGAGGCATGTGCATAAGTGTTTGCACATAATGGCATTCATACCTCATCGGCATCTTGCAGTGAAAGTGCTGAGAATGCTTCATTTGGTAGCCCAAGGATGTCCTCTCGACAGCTTTTAGCAAAGCTGGCCAGCAGTGCTAGAGCACTCTGTGCTGCTTCCCTGTCTCTGTGGAAGTCAACAGATGCCAGAGATTTGACAGCAGTCAAGAGAACAGCTGCATCTGTGTACACTCCCACAAGCAGTAACTCAGTCAGCAATTTGAAAGCAGACCGCCTTTTGATGGCAGTTGCTTTCTCCTCATCTGCATTCAAAGACAGAGGATTAAGGGTCAGCAACAAACCTGTTTGTCTGTCACTGCATGCAGTGTTCACTTCAGCGCATTGTTCTGAACACGCCGTGTTATGTGAGGCATATGAGCATCTGACCTGCTTTTGATGCTGCTGTCCGTGATAGAGCTGCGACCAGCTCTGACTGGAAGTCAGGGTAGCGTTGATGGAGAGCAGAGCATATTTGCACGGCTGCATTGATGTCCTTGCTTTTCAGATTAGCCTCTGTGATGGCTGTCACAGCCTCACTGACATACTTGCTCTGATTTGTCTTTTGTATGTCTGTCAAGAGAGAGTCTCTTGAGTCATCTGAAAGCTGTCGCAGCTTCTTGATAAGAGCAGAGTTACGCTTCACGCTTGAATCCAGTGCCTTTGACTCAGAATGACCTGAAGATCATTTGAAACAGGGCAGTGTCGGTGTCAAAGCTAGTGGTGCACAAGATGTCCTTGAAGACCTTGAAGAAACATGCAGCAAGAATACAAGGTAAAGACCTTCAGGAACATGCTCACCAGGTTTAGTCAGATTGTCAGTGCGCAGCTCACGCCTGCGCTTGAGCTCCAAAGTTGCATCCACAAGCTGAGCTGTAGCATTCTGTAACAGCAGCCATTGTCAGGAGGTGCTCAAATGTGAGAGGTGATGCGCAGATGCATGTGCCTTTACCTGATATTCTTCCTGAGACAAGTTTGCTGCACCCACTGATACCTGCAGCAGGGTCAAGACTGAGCCATATGCGGCGTGGAGCTTCTGTCTCCTGACAATTGCAAAAAGCGCTTGTATGGGACAAACTACGCGAAAAGCGAGACGAAAACCTTATCGGTGGGAAGTTGAGCAATAGCCCCCATGACGGACCGGGTGTTGATCACCCTATATGACGGACTGCTTCCTGATGCGCCAGGGTGTCAGGACCTCGTCAGCTCTGTGCCAGCCTCCATTGATCCCTCAAGGATCAAGGGAAACTTGCTGGAGACGGCATTGGTGTTGTCTATGCAATATTTTTTGAAAACTACAGCTGGACAAGTCCTGATCCCTCAGCCCGGTTTTCCAGGAACTGCAGGGACGCAGGAGTTGAGAGTCAACAGTCCTGATTCAGGAGCTCCAATTTGCAAGTTACCAGCAAGGGAAGCGTGACCAAGTTCCTTTGATCGGGCAGCAGTGCCTTGTTGCAAGTCCTCACGTCAGCCATGCTGGCTTGTCTGGTGTTGCTGCAACTGCGCTCAAGGCGACCAAGAAATGGTCTGCTCCTGAGTCGTTATATTCTCATACCACTTCGCTGAGATTGCACATATTAGCTGTCTGATCCTGCAAGATGGCAGCATCACAGGGAGCTGCGACTGCCAGGGAGAGGCTACGGCGCATTAGCAGCACAATGGTTGACCCTTCTGTGATCACACTACGGCGAGACAGTACAAGCCAGGATGGCTCACCACACGCAAGAAGCTTCAGGCGAAGTACCGATGCAGAGCAGGGAGTCAGGGAGCCATTGCTCTCGCCGTTCGCTGAACAGGAGACGCCTGAGCAGCAAGCACAACCCCCTGACGCGGGATCAGATGTCCACTGGTATGCACCTGCTGACAAATAACAGAGTACCTACTGTGTCAGGAAATGTACATAAGGCTCTGCTCCTTGCAGGAAATGTACTGTAGCAACTTGGGCGTCACTGGCTGTTAATTTTTTCTTACTAGCAGCCAAGCTTTGGGGCTTCGCTGTTTCTCAGTCATACTCTGTCCTAGCCAGTGCAGCTGATTCAATTGTTGATATTGCTTCCCAAGCTGTGTTGGCCCTGGCAGACTGGCAAGTGGGCAAAGTAGACCCCAGATACCCTGTTGGCAAAACCAGGCTGCAGACTGTAGCTGTTATAGCCTGTGCTGTCATCATGTCCTTTGCGACGCTTGCTGTCATACAAGAGTCTGGAAAAAGTTTGTACACTGGGCTAGCCACTGGTGAGCGTCATCGCAAGATGTGGTACTCTCCAGAGCCACCTGCCATGTGATGTCTGTCTGCTGCCACATTTCCTACGTGCACAGCTGTTTTGCTGGTATCAAGCCTGATGCGCGCCTTTGCAGGGATCCCTCCTGATCTTGACATGACTTGGCTGCTGTACATCATACTGGGGGTGGCAGCTGGCCTCAAGGTCATATTGTACTTGTATTGTGTTGCACTGCAAAAACAATCCGAGAGCATGCTTGCTTTGGCAGAAGACCACAGAAATGACATCATGAGCAATGTGGTTGCCATTTTGACTGGAGCAGCTGCTAGCTATTGGCGGGAAGGGTGGTGGATAGATCCAGTGGGTGGCATTCTCATTTCATTGTACATTATTTACTCTTGGGGTGCCATCTGCAAAGAGCAGGTGAATTGCATTGCTGCTGTACACCAGAATTTGCTTCAACTAGCCATCAGTCTACATCACCAACTGTATGTATGGCATGCCGTTCTGTGCAAAAGCATTTATGCCCAAAACCATCTATACACTGCTTGCTGCAACTTTATCAAATGCACCCATGGTGCCCTGACTAGCGTCCTCCATGGAGCTTGCACTGATTACTTGATCATGTGATCAGCAGTCCCTTTTGCGAGATGTCCCATCTGTGTACACAACTGAATGTTGTCATAGCGCAATGTTGCCTAATACTGGCTTGTCACTGACTGGCCTTGTCCTTGTTGTAGGTTGACAAAATGATTGGAAAAGGCGCACCAGAGGATTTTATCCACAACCTAGAGCAGCTTGCAAGTACACATCATGCAGACATGTCCCTTGATCACATACGTGCATACTATTTTGGCCAGCGTTTTATTGTTGAAATGGAAGTTGTCTTACCACCAAGGATGACCGTACGGGAATCACATGACATTGCTATGATCCTTCAACACAAGGTATGCAGTAGTCCTGCTTTTGCGGTGCATATCTTGTACTTCATATACACACCTTCTCTATGTTTATGTTCTTCACACAGCAGATCTGCTATAGTGTCTGGTGATGCACCGACATTCAGTCCATATGCAGAGGACAATGTATGTTGGTCTTTACATTGAACACAGGCTGAGACAGCAGTGATCTGTGTGTAAGCAATACAAGCAGATTTGCATTCAAAGCAAGTACCTGAGCTTTGTTGCTGCAGCTTGAAGCACTGGAAGAGGTTGAAAGGGCGTTTGTGCATGTGGACTACACTAAACGAGATGAACCTGAACATAAGGTTGAGCGAAACCTGATGAGTCACCCCAAAGATCTCATGTTGCCGCATCAAGACGTTGCAGAATCAAGTGGCACAGCAGCAGAGGTTGCCGAGCAGGCAAAGAAGGCAGCAGAGCTACATGACCATTTGCAACAAAGCAACTCGGTGTCTGATCAAGCTAAAACGGCTGCAAAGGAAGCAATGGACGCTGACATGCCAGATGCAAACGGGGATGAAAATGTTTGACAGATGTCTGAATTTGCACAGCATGTAGCAGGTGTGCTGCACCCGCATAGTCGTGGCACTTGACTATAGATTCTGATTCACGATCATGTCTTAGGAGTCGTACTACTCAAAATGCAACCAATCTGATTTGCTTGCAGCTGTTTGCCGTGAACTGTGATCAGAGCGCCAAGCTGGTATGACCAACATAATATCAGCAGATATTGCAGCAGCAAAGCTGTAAGCTTTTGTGTATTGGTTGCAATCAATGCTTGGTGAAGCCACAGCATGAGTGTAAGATGTAAAAGCAAGGGTAGACGTTTGTCATACAGTTACACAGGAGAATCTGTCTTTTCAGAACGCTGCTTCTCAGCTGACGAAGCCTTTGCAGGCTTCCATGGTTTGCCAGATGCCCACAGCAGCCCACGCAGTGGTGCCTTGATCAGCCATTCAAAAACATCCCATATTAGCTGTGCAAGCATGCCCACTGGGCAACAGCAACACTTCAATGGAAGCAGCACTATCCAGACGATTATGCCTATCACAGAAACAATGGCCAGTAAGGGCAAAGCAATAATGACCAGCAACCACCGCCAACATGCAGTATCTGAGCTGCCTTCTGTGTGTGCGTCTGTGGTCTGGTGAGATCCAGCAGTCTGGCCAGGCTGAGTGGCAATGATCAGGTTGCCTTCTGCATGGCTGGTGCCTGGCTGTCCTCCAGCAGAGCCAGGATACTGCATGGCTGCAGCCTTCTGTGCATCCTGAGCACGGCAAGTGTTGGCAATACCCTCTGACACTTCTAGGGATGGGGCAGGCATCTGATACTCTGTTGAGGTAGCCAGCTTTTTGGGCTCAGGCGGACTTGGCAGCTCGTCAGGAATGTGGTTGTAGAAAATTGTGTCATTCTCCCTCTTAGCCTGCAAATGCACACATCTCTTCTTGCTCCTCAGGCTCACAGACAGCAAACCTACTTGACGAGCACTGAATCAAGAGTCAGGCAGTCATCAGCATGGCCGCAATGGGGAACAGCAATGATACAGCATGATGCAGAACGTCTTTTCTGTCAGCAAGATGATTGATACCCTGCTATTCTGCAGCACGAAGATACATAGCAGAAGTATAGCAAGGTGATGACCATGCATACCTTGTTGTAGAGAGAGAGGCTGTACTCTCAGCAAAGGCTGCATCAAAGTACTGGTGGTCGCCAGCCAGAGATGCTGGCGCAGATTTGTCAAAGACAGCAGCTGCTTTAGCAGCAGCTTGACACAGGCTGGTGCTTTCTCCAGCACATTTGACAGCCTTGCCTCCTTCGTGACTACTCAAGTAACCCAGCCCTGCAGTCAGTGGAGCAGACGTTCGAATTGTTACACCAGCCTGCATGTAGGTGGCCTATCATACCAGCCATCAGAAGGCTCTGCTTGTGTAGGCTTTTTGCTGAGATCAGGTGCCTTAATGTCTTTTGTACAAAGCAAAAGATCAGGTCTGTCTGAAAACAATCGGGCCTAGGCTATTCACACTTAGCAAAGTAAGCTCTGCCTGCACAGCAAACTAGGTCTGAGTTGATAGTCTCAGGGCTCACCTGTGAAGGCAAACATGTAGCCCTGAAAGACCAGCAGCTTCCATTCTGCATATTTGCCTGCCTTGCTGCCCATGCCGCTGGATGAGGCCACCTGTTGAAAGGCCTGAGCAGCTGCCTGATACATGTTAGCTGTGTCATGGGCCAGAGATGCTACAAGGCTAGGGGCATTGCCCTTCTGGATGGCTCTCAGAACAGTGATGCTCTGCGCATCAGCAAGTGCCAGCTGCATGTGACCTTGTAGCACCTGCAATGCATTCAAACATATGGCTGCCAGGCACATGACATCATACTGAGCCAGCTTTGTGACAGACTTTGTTAAGGTACTGTTGGACAAGACAAAGCCTTGTGTGCCAGACCGCTGCACATGGTTGTTTGGACAGTACTGGTAAAGATACAAGTAGATGGGTACAGGAGAAGCCCATAGACTGGGACTGGAGTTACATACAGAGCACTATTTTAGAAGCAACACCAGATTGAGGCAGTGACCTAGCAGGCCAAATGGCACGACATATATGTCCAAGTACTGTTGGTATTCAGTTCAATGGATAGTGCAGTCAAGGCAATAAACAGGCCAGAGCTGGATGAGAATGTGCATATTGATATACCTGAGCGTTGCAGTCCAATGAATGGCAAATATTGGCCAGCAGAGGGGTGCA
>JAABUU010007717.1_pt1 | contig 10947 bp, 15 predicted proteins | sample 5559301 | NCBI WGS metagenome assembly JAABUU01 (sample SAMN10711884, study PRJNA513360) | rock metagenome | isolation source: Antarctica rocks | place: Antarctica: Victoria Land, Richard Nunatak white
ATGCCGTCAATTATGATGCGGCCGCCGCAGGGCTCCACTATGCGATACAAACTGGTCATCAACGTCGACTTGCCACCACCTGCAATGTAGGACCACAAATTTGCATCCCACTTTGCAAGCAGTCTACGCTGCAGCATATGCTCAAACGGTCAGCAGCAGCAAGAGGCTGGCCCACCTGTCCGACCAACCACCCCAATCTTCTCATGAGGCCGCGTCTGGAAGCTGATGTGCTTCAGTACGGGGTCCAAGTCCTCCCTGTACCTCACAACCAGGTCCTCTGCTTCAATAACGCCCTCACTCGGCCAGCCCTTGGGCGGCCTGTGGTTCGCGATCACAGGAGGCTTCTCTGGCGTCAGCTTTGTGTACTCAATCACACGCTCCACAGCATTCATGTTGACTTCCAGCTCAGTGCTCTGCCGAACCATCCAATTCATCAGACCTGTACTTTGCAATCTTGCTTAGCATGTGAACATATGCAGAGGTGATTGTACCAGACTCCGTGTTTGATCATATGAGACCACAAGAAACTTGTGACAAAGCGAGGAGACAAGCAAAGAGACAACAAAGCAAGTGGCAAATAGCATCACAGGAGATTTTCCACCAGAAGCAAGTCACAGATGAGCAGCTGACATGAAAGTACAGATGATGCACACAGTGCAAATCATAGTGAGACAGTGACCACACAGATGAGCACATTACAGTGTTTTGAGATGCACTGCACATGCCAATAAATGCTGACCTGTAAGGTTGAGGGCACTGGTGAGGGCCAATCCAGCCAGCCCTGCATTGCGGGGCAACAGCACCGACACAAACAGTGCTGCCCCAAACACAATGCAGATCCCAAGCATCTCCAGCCTCACAGACAGCCACCTGCAAGTCACAACAACAGTCTGCAACTGCAGTCATGCCTGATGAGTCAGCAAATCACTCACGAACAGGGGGATTCTGTCAATAATGCCTGCAGATTCAGACAAGACACCCAAAAATTCCGCCTGCAGTGTAAGAGCAGCATTTTCCTACAGCTTGACGAGCTATCAGCACAACGTTATGAGCCCATACCATGCAAGCACTTTGCTTGATGCTGCACCTAGCTCTGCAATTCACCAAGCACACCATGCACCTTGACACATGAAGAATCATACCCAGAGCCATGCAAGCACCTCAGTCTGGTCAATGGGCTCAGCACAGGCACGCACCTGTTGACGACCTGTATCGGCCACCAGCAACGGTTGCTTTTGTCTAGCAGAGCCTGGTTGCGTTGTGTGAACTGATCCTGCTTCCTGAAGGCGCGCAGCGTAAGCAGCCCTTGCAGGCTCTCATTGAAGTTGCCAAAGATGGGTGACAGCGCTAGGCTGTCAAGACGCTTCAGTTCCCTCGAAGTCGCAATATAGTACACCTGGAAATTCACGTCACTTCAGTCACTCCCGCTTTGATGGTCAGAAACACATCATCATGATCATCATCCGGAAACTGATCGACTATTAACAAAACTCACTGTCCGTCCGTATTGACACCAAGACAAGAAGCACACATATCTGTAACCCATGCAAAAGTCATTGCATGCCACCCTGTGAAGGGTGTCAAGATGCCAAAAAGGCAAGAGCAATAGCATGAAGAAGATAAGCGTACCCAGAAGGGGTGAGCAACAGCAATGTCAGCGGTGTTACCTGTACTCTGTAGTAGACAATGCTGAGAGCTGCCACTGCCACAATGATGGTGGGAGTGACAGCTGTAACCACTAGAATGGCACCAAAGACACTAATGCTGCAGGTCATGAAAGACTGGACAGAGTATGACACCGAAGTGTCCACTGACTCTGTGTCCTTGGTGAACCTGCATCACACCACCTTCTCACCATATGCTCATGGCAAACAACACAAAGCTTGAGGTAGACTTCTGGTGTGCTGATAATGCTGAGTGTTACAGCAAACAAGCTGCACAAAGATTCTGCCAAAGTGCTTCCTTACAGCTGTGTTGTGACATACGGTGCATACATTGGATGCTATACGCAAAGGCTCTTGATCCATCATGCCTTGTGCATTGTGCAAAGAAATGAGAACACCCTTTCCAGGTGTGAAGCATACCTATTGAGCAGGCGACCAGTAGGCTGGCTATCAAAGAAGGCCATAGGGAGGCGCATGACCTTGGCCAACAGATTGGCATGCAGCCTACGGGAGGCATTGAAGGAGCCCAGCACCAGCAGCAGTGCCCTGCCACCTTGCACAAACAAGGATACCAGACCCAAGGTGAAGTAGAGTGTCATGTACTTGCCGCTGTGTATATGCAGGCCTTCCTTCTCCAGCCTAGTGGTTTCATTTGACCAAATGCTGAGCCACCAGTTTTGACCCACCTGCAGACAAGAAACACCATGATGTCAATCAATCTTTCAAATGTGCCACAACTTTGCATGCAACAAGGCTATGTTCGTATTGGCCAAGGGGGTTTGCAATTGGGTTGTTGAAGCACCTTTGAGGTTCATGCAGCAGAATCAGGACAGCATGAGTCAATGTGAATATACTGAAGTTGACAAGCAAACGCTGTGCCCCCCAATAGATGTTCACACTTTCTCAACTGAACCCAAGTTGACTGCTGTGCTGAGTACTCAAATCAGCATTGTGTGCAGGCAGATGGGATGAGCGGTGCCGTGTGCACCCGGTCCCAATCAACATGCACTCTGACAAGCCTTGACTGACCTGCAGACCTCGCTCTGAAGTGGCCAGCACGACCATAAGCAAGGGGATGGCAAAGAAGGGTCCCCAAGCAGACAAGTAAGTCCTGTACAGCCTGCGGTCTACTCTCCCTTTTGCTCTCTCCTCAGCTTTCACCAACACTCCTGCCTCCTTGTTTGTCTCCTGCACAGCCATTTGTTGTTTCATCACAGCCATAACACGTATGCCATACATGTAAAACGCAGCTCTGAGCATTGTGGACATTGCAGCAGCATTCTGGTACCATAGCAGTGTCAGCTGCAAACATCCAGATTGGCTTGTGCTGTGGTACATGCCTCAGTCTGCCATGACAGCAAGGCAGCCAGCGCTTTTGAGCAAGCCAACCTCAATCATGACAGCAAGGCAGCCGACGCCTATGAGCAAGTCAGCCTCACCATACCTTGACAGGCTTCTGTGTCTCGCTCAACAAGTCCTTCTCTTCATCTTCTTGATCCTCCTCCTGTTGGAGGTCGTCAACAATACCATCAACAACATTTTGCTTGTAAAAGACATGAGGACTGCTGGCCTTGCTAGGTGTATTGGGATGTAACAGATTAACCATCTCCAAATTGTTCTCCTTGTCACTGTCAATGCTGGGGCTGGGGCTGTTGTCCTCGTCTGCCCCTTCTACAGGGCGTTCCCCAGCATGAGCGTGGGTCACATGGTCAGGATCTGGGTTGGTGCTGAGCAGGCTTGCAATAGCGCTCTCCCCTGCGCCTACACCTGAAAGTACAGAGACAATGCTTGAGAGGTCAACTTGCTCACATGGACATTTTGCTGACGGTGCAATACATACCCAGTATATCACATTGTGCTGAAATGATGCTTGTGTGATGCTGCATTGTGCCATGATGCCATGCCATGCCAACAAACTTCTGCATACAAGTATGAGCAGCATGCTTTGCTGCTCACTGACCACGCGGCCACAATCAGCTTCTACTGAGAAGGTGGTGAAGCACGCCACTCACAAATGCATGCAGATGTGAGCATACTTTGTATTGAACATAGTGTATATTACAAAACAGAATCTTGCACATGTCAGCAACAAAGGCTACGCTTGCTTTTAATGTGCAAAGATTTTGTTTTGATGCCTGCCTGCATCACTGCTGGCAACAGAGTAGAGTGATGTGCATACACAACCCAGGAGAGTGAAGACTGAGTGAAGAGTGAGTGAGTGAGTGAGTGAGTGAGTGAGTGAGTGAGTGAGTGAGTGAGTGAGTGAGTGAGTGAGTGAGTGAGTGAGTGAGTGAGTGAGTGAGTGAGTGAGTGAGTGAATGACAGAGTGGATCGCTGGTATGCTTACCTGCGTCAAGGATGCCCATGCCAGCATCAATCCCAGCCTCGACCACATGCTCCAGAGCAGCCTCAAGAGCCAGCACGCCTGTCTGTGGCTCATCACCTGCTGCTGGCTGGGCTGAAGATGATGCCTCCAAGTGGCTGCTGCGCCGAGACTCTAACAACACTTCCTCTTCCTGTGATAGCAAAGTCAGGTATGCAAGAAGGGCAAAGTATTGCAGCTGACAGCAAGGGCTGTAGCTAGATGCAACAAAGCCATTTTGATGTAACGACCATGCACATCTCTGCCTCGCTTGGTCACGTTTTGTTCAGAGTGCTGTCACTATGATGTAATGACCCTGAACAGAACATGACCAAGCCAGACAATGAAATGGGATTCTGGAAGCAGTACAAAAATGTAGTGGCAAGGTGATACTGCAAAGGCTGGTGAGCATGTTGGGAGCAATCAGCAACTCCCAAAATGCCAATGGGCATTTGACCGAAGTTGTACCTGTGGAACTGCCTCAGCAACCCTGCGCTCAGATGCCGAGTCACCCAACTGGAACTCATGGAAGTCCACTCCTCGAGCCACGAGCTCGTCATAGCTTCCAATGTCACTGATGCTGCCATGCTTCACCACAGCTACCAGATCAGCAGCAGCCAGGTAGTGCAGCTGATGCGTGACCAGAATCCTGGTTTTGCCAGCTAGCAATTCACACAGGCAGCTGTCAAAGAGATGCCGCCCAACATGCGCATCAACAGCACTCAGTGGGTCGTCTAGCAGATACACATCTGCGTTTGCATAGCAAGCTCGCGCGAGTGCAACTCGTGAGCGCTGACCACCGCTCAGATTGATTCCCTTCTCACCAATCTCGGATTGGTCACCTGCTGGAAGCATCTCTAGATCTGTCCTCAGTGCACATGCTGCCAGCACTGACTCATACCTGCAGGTGGTTAGTCAGCTTTAGTATTGCAGCACCAAATTTGCGCTCAGTGCTGTGTGTAGACAGCTCTGAGCTTCAGTAGTAGCAGCTCAGCTCAGTTGCATGCTGTTGCAATCTGTTACATGCTGCTACATGGTTGTTAAATGCTGTTACTTGGTTGGTACATTCTGTTATATGGTGTTACATGCTGTTACAGCCAGTTACATGGTGTTGCATGCTGTTACATGGTATGGAGTACATGCTGATAGGGACCGAGGAGTGAACCACACCAAAGCAGTGCCTAGACAAGGCTATGTTGCTTGCATCAAACATAATGGAATCAGCAGCACCTTGTAAATGGCTGTAACAACATGTAACACCATGTAACAACATGTAACAACCATGTGACAGCATGTAATAACCATGTAACAGCATGTAATAACCATGTAGCTGCATGTACATCAGAGTGCTGGAAGAGGGAAAGTGTTGAATCCAACAACATCCTGCAGAGGACAGTGCCTATCTGGACTGCGATGCATGCAGCTCACCTTGATTTGTCATAGTCATAGCCCATGAGGATATTATCACGCAGGGTGGCATTCTGGATCCATGGGTCTTGAGCAGCATAGCCTGTTGTGCCAGCCACCTTGACAGTGCCACCTTCGTTATACATCTCCCCCAGTAATGCTGCCAGCAGACTGGACTTGCCTGAAAGCGCAGCAACATCAAGGTGAAAATTCGAAATCTGCTGCTTTTCCTGAACTGCTGTTGGTAAGTACATGCGCTGCAGCGTCGCCTGTTTGAAATTGCAATTTCCATTGAGCACTGCCAAGAAACTTTCCTGCAGATGTCTGAACTACTACGACTATGAAAACTACTGCCAGTACAACTACTGCTTCATGAAGCGTGCTTAGCGAGTTTTTCTGTAAGCTGCCTGTTGTGATGTTCCATAAGCTGCCTGTTGTGATATCAGTTATTGTGGCAGCAGCAAATCATGTTACACACAGAGTCATCCACGACAATGCGCCATTCTATCACAGCAAAGGTACACATAAAAAGCATGAGTGGTGATACTATTTTTGGCCTGCTCTGGTAAAAGGTCTGCCCAGAGCAGGTGTCAGCCACTTTTGATGTCAGAAGTGTTAGCAATCTGAATAGCGCCAATACAGGTTGCTGAGCGCTCGCCTGAACCAACTTCCCCAATTACGATTAGCAGGCGGCCAGCTGGTATCTCAAGGCTGATGTGGCGCAGAAGAGGAATGCCGCCAGCCTCCGATGCAAAGCTGCCGTTGGTGATAAGTACTGCTGGGCTGCCGGGGGCAGCAGCAGGGGTCAGTGCGGGGTGCCTCAGCTCTTCTTCCTGTTGCAGAACAGAAGTGACGCATTGCATGCTATAAGTCTAGACTCACAGCGTGCACAGCAGAGCAATTTGAAGCATGTTACACAGGCTGAGCACAGACCCACATTCCCTTCTTTTGCTGTCTGAAATAGTATGTATTGAAACAGTCATTGCAAGACATGTGTATCTGTATCGCAGCTTGAGGATGTTTTGCAGTCTTGCCATGTATACCATATGTGTTGTGACACCACTGGCCAGGCTCTTCAAAATACTGATATAATGATGATGGCTGCAGCAGGACCTACTTACTCATGACTCTAAAGAGGCCATGCAATCTTTGTAGCACACAATGAGTGACAATGACAAATTGAGTTGCGCAAGTGCTCCTGTTTCTACACCTATTATTGATGCACTTCAAGAGCCCACTGACACAGCACAGCACAGCACAGCACAGCACAGCACAGCACAGCACAGCACAGCAGCCCACCTGCATGTACTTCTGAATCCGGTCCAGAGCCACCTTGGCTGCAATGAGATTCATGATCTGATTTGGGAACATCATGACAGGAAACCTCAACAGGTTGAACAGAGCCAAAGCGGGAAACGCTACAGAGGCAGTCAGCGGATAGCCAAGTATGGTGAAGGCGCCAAAAGAAGCCAGGGATACTAAAATGGGGCCACCGCCAAACATGATGGTGTTGAAGATCTGGTAGAAGGCGGCTTTGCGGATCATCTTCAGCTCAGCTTCTCTGAGCTCGTTAATGCGATCAATGTATGGCTGTTCCCATGCATACAGCTTGATTGCTTTGATGCCTGCGCAAGGTAAGGCACTCATGCTTTCAAGCTAGACTCTCAAGCATAGCTTCAGACAATGGTAACGATGGTGAAAATTGAAAATCTGGAAAAAAATTGGGTGTGTGGCCTACCTGTGATGACCTCTGTGACCAGTTTCACTCTGTCATCGGTGCATTTGATGAGGGCAGCTCGCACTTTCCTCAGACGGCGCGACACAACTGTTGTGATGGGAACAAGAATGATGGTGACCGTCAGTCCTGCCAGCGCTGGAAAGACATGAATGATGCGCATCAGTAGAACCATCACCACCAGTATCTGCACAGCACATGAGCACAATCACAGACAAGTATCCTCGACTCTTCTACCCTTATGTCTAAAGCTGATTTCCAGCAGAAGTAAGGTTGATGTTGGCAAGTGGGGCTACATGCAGTGTACCCAAATCATATGAAAATGGGTCATTTCAGGGGCCAAATGCTGATGATGCACACTAAGTGATTACCTGGAATGGGCCTGACCACAAGATGTGCAGATATTGAGCCATGCCCCACAGCTTGGAGGCGTCATTGCTCTGCAAGTTCACAATGGCCCCTACCCCCATACGCCCCTTGCTGGCAGCAGTGATGCGCAGACTCTTGCGGTACAACATGTCCACCAAACTGATCTGCAGATCAAGACAGGCTGCCAGTCAGCATTTTGACCTGACAATATACAGGTTTTTGTGAAATTTTGCCCTTAAGCAGTATGGTGGACCCTAAGCTATGCTTGCACAGACCATGGCCAAGTTTGTGAGGGCTACGTGATTTTCAACTAAATCTGCTGCCCTTGCTGACTATCAAGCTCAGCCGGCACCCACTGCATCCTCTGTCTTTGACAGCAATCTTCTTGCTGTCTGGCTTACAGAGCGCCTCTCATCTCATTCAGTGCAGACAAAAGGTGCTAAGAAAGGATGCTGCTGGGTCTGTGCAAATGTGAAGTCAGGATAGTGAGTGGCAGCATGTCTTGCAACCCACACAGCAGAGCAAGGATGAGCGCAAATCTGAGACTGTTCAAGCACAGCATGCATGCACACAGCTCAGTTCATGGCGGATGCATCAGAGTCTGCATACAGGCAAGACATTGAGCTCCTGAAGAGAGCAATGCATGAAGAGATCAACACGACGCACAACATGTCATGTGCAAATGTATTCTGACTTACGCTGGACAGCAACAGCATGCACAGCAGGTCAGTCGCATAAGCAACCTGCACCCTGCTGAGAGCATGCTCAGCACATTGTGCAAGCATGCATGCTGGAGAGAGAGCCGTGCCTTGAGATGCAGGGCAACTCGGAAGAGTATGTGGAAGTACTGGTTCACTGTCAGCGTCTCCAAGGTGTTACTAGCCCCAAGGGCCACAGCCAGACCCAGTCCTGTCCCTGCATGTCATGTGGTCAGCTTGCAGGGGCAGATGACATTCGACAGGATTGACAGCAGCTGAAGGTTGTGTTGATGTGCAGCCAGGTAGATACGGATCAGACATCTTGCTATTCAGGCGGTTGACATGCCTGCCTGTAATTCCACAGTTATGTATGTTGTGAAAAACAGTGCCATCTTGAAGAGCATGCTTATCAAGGCAGCATGCTCGTCAAATGCTGCCTTGATAAGCATGCTCACAGTCAGAGTCCACAGCATATAGGCAAGCAGCTAACCTGCATTGTGGTGGGTCAGGTCAGCATCCACAAGAACATGATCAGTGGGTGAGTGAATGCTTACATACGGTGCCTCCCTTCTCCAAGAAGATGAGCAGCTGCTCCAGCACAAAGGGCCCAAGAAACATGACACAGTCATGCACCAGCTTGATGAACCCAGCAATCATGAAGGTCTTGCCATGCTGTCTCCACATGGCTTTCCACACGGTGCCTTGCGGTGCCGTCATCAAATTGGCTGTCCTGCTCAATGTACCCTCAAAGGCCTGCATTTCAGAAGTTGGGCTCAGCTATGTAATGCTGTAAAGACTTCTGCTGTATGCAACAGACATCAGCAGCATGGCTGAGTGCAATAGGCAGTTGACTGCTTTGATGCCTATCCAGCAGCGTAACTACATGCCGTGTCATTTGCTGCTTGTGTGCCAGCAATAGCAGACAGAGGCTGTCATGCATGAGGATTGGGCTATTATGCAAATCAATGCTTCCTGTAAGAGCATGATTGGAGTACAGTCCTGCTTCTGTGCAGCAGGGGAGCTTGTCAGCAGCACGTGCAGATCAGCAAACCTGTGAGACGCTTGATGCTTCATCACTATATGGCAAGTCCCACAAATCTTCAGGATTGAGCGCTTTTGCTTTGCCCATCTTGATGAGACCAGTGCAGAAGGAGAAGAACAGACGCGACCACAGGCCTGCCTCTTCTTCAGGACTCCATCTACCTATAAGACCATGTCACCCAATTCACCACATGCTTGGACAAAACACAATTTATACATTGCTATTTTGCCACACAAAACAAGACACAGTTCTTCTGTCTGACAGATCTCTGGACAAGCTGCTGCAAACATAAGCAAATTGCATGAGCATTGGCCCTGCAGCAGATATTGGTTGTATACATGCAATGGCAGAGCCAGTAACACAGGCAAAAGAAGGGTTCTGGCTGTGCTCTGCAGCAGGTGCACATTGCTTGTGAATGAGCTGGTTGTGGGTCCTGCACACTATAGGTATTGCACTTATTGAACTGACATTGAGAACAGCCCAGTAGGTCTGCATCAGGTCTACATCAATGCAATAGGTCTACATCAAATAGTATTGCAGCAACACAATATACAGGCAAAGGATTGAACAAGCTTGACCTCGCTTGCGGCCTGACTCTTCAACGCCATCATCTGCCTGATCAAGCTTTTCAAAGCCAGCATGCTCTCTGGGCCCTCCTCGGGCAAACAGCTCAAGAAATCTGCTTGTCCAGGCAGGCTGTTTTCTGCTGTGCTGCTGCTGCTGATCAGTCTCTAGCAAAAGTGCCACGTCTTCGAAGTCATCAATGTCGGTTTCAAAAGTAGCAGGTCTCTTGGGGCTTGACGCGGACATGCCGTACAGCTACGCGAGGTGTAGCTGCCACTATCTGTGATCTGCGGGTGAGACCACTGGGCTTTAAGCTCTTGTCGCTGGTGACCTATTTTGGCAGCAACCTCTTGTGGGATTGCACGAGGCGGTGGCAAATGTCGCAAGTGTGGTATTAATCAGCGAATCGAACGCTTGCGATTGAAGTAGTAAGCTTCAGACACAGCGGTATGACAGTGCTTAACCGAGTGCCTTACGTTATTTGGCCTGCTGCGCTGAAGATTGTTGCCCACAACTTGCTAATGTAACAACGAGCTCGAAATGCCTCAAGAATTGCGATAAGCTGGTTTGAGTTGGTGCGCTGTTGCGTGTGTGACGCGACCAGTGTGCCTCTACACACCTAGATAGGTCTCGGACGCTGACACTGTGCGGCGAAACACATCACTCAGCAACGTCACGGTGGAAGGACAAGCAGGTCAGTTAGTGCCTGTGGACTGTAATTCTGACACTTCCCTTAAAGCCTCTTGTCTATGCTGCTGACCACCGTGCATACGTATTGAACCTTTGTGGCTCCGTACCATCGTAACGGACAACGTACAGCATAACGTCATACCGCCATTAGCAACCAACACATCTTCAGTGTGTGGCTTTTTGTGCAAGAGGCATGTGTCTCCTGTAGGCACTGCAACTGGAAGAATTGCAAGTCAGCTTCTGACGCTCTGTGACAATTCCCTGTGATTTTGCACACCTTCGTTGCGATAAACTTCGCAAAATCTCTTGCGCATGATAGCTTACAAGATGCATCCAGCGGGCAGTCGCTGGTGCTGTTGCACGTTTAGGTACTATGTGATGCCATGCACTCCTTGTACGCAGGCCGTTTCACCAGC
>JAABUU010007718.1_pt1 | contig 10947 bp, 16 predicted proteins | sample 5559301 | NCBI WGS metagenome assembly JAABUU01 (sample SAMN10711884, study PRJNA513360) | rock metagenome | isolation source: Antarctica rocks | place: Antarctica: Victoria Land, Richard Nunatak white
GTCTGTGTCGCTTCGTGGCGGGGGGGTGGGGTGGGTGTGGTGGCTCCTTTGGTTGGGTTGGTGTGGGAGAAGCGGAAAAGGTGGGAGTGTGGGTAGACGGAGAAAAGGGCGCTTGATTGCGAGGGTTTGGTGGGTTCGGTGCGCCTGTTGTGTTAAAATGTGGGCGTTGAGGATTGGCAGGTTTGATGGTGGGTGTAAGGTGTGAGTGGTAGTTTTGGCTTGTTGGTGGAGCAGACGCTTGAAGCTCAGATATCAAAGTCGAGGTCTGCCGGGAAGTGCCGTGAGTAGTGAGTGGCTGTCTGTACCAAATCCAGGGGATAGGTGTACTGTAAATACACTTGTTTATGTGATGAAGCTCTCCATTCTCTTTGTAGGCTTTTTAAGCCAATTGTTCATGTTGGTCGTCTACTTTTATTTACAAACTCTTCCCGTATCATGAGTGGGGGGTTTAGACGTATCTGCTAGCGGAGCCGCACTACAGCTGACGCTTGAGGAAAGAGCAGAAGGGGTGCATATTGTCTTATAGTGGAGTGAAGAAGCAATTTGAAGCAACTTGAAGCAACATGATACGCCGTGCCAAGAACATCAGGGGGTAGTCCATTTCCGAAGTGAAATTTCCATCTTACGTCTTCCCACCATTAGCCAGTGATTCCCGTACTCGGATCTTCTTCTCCGCTTGGCTGGAGATTCTGGTAAGCTCGCCCACGAACGATTGACCCCAGAAAGTGCTGAAGGATAAGCATTAGTGTTACGGCCTGGACAATGTAAGAGCAGGGACTGAATGACTAACCTGGTATACTTGGACACATATCTGTCAAGCTTCTGGAAATTAATAGCGCGCTGTTCGTCTCCCATCGTCACGGCGTCGTACAGAGCATTGGCAAGTTCATCCGTGTTCCAGGGGTTGATGATAATGCTCCCGTTGAGACTCTGAGCCGCTCCGGTGAACTCCGAGAGTACCATCACCCCGTGACGCTTTTGCTGGGAAGCAATGTATTCATACGAGACAAGGTTCATGCCATCCCGCGTCGAAGAAACGATGCAAACGTCCGAAACAGCGTACAGCGCGATGAGCTCGTCGAAGGATACCGATTTGTGCATAAAGTGAATCGGCATAAACTCAATCGTCCCAAATTTGCCGTTGATTCTCCCGACAAGCTCATTGACCACCGCTCTCAGGTTCTGGTATTCTTCGACATCCTGTCTGCTGGGAACGGCGACCTGGACCAGAACCACCTTGCCGATCCACTCCGGGTGCTCGGTCAAGAAGATCTCCAGAGCGTGTAACTTTTGTGGTACGCCCTTGATGTAGTCGAGCCGGTCGACCCCTACCATGAGTTTGACTCCCTGGAACTTCCGCTCAAGAGTCGCGATCCGTTCTTGAACCTTTGGCTTCTTCAGACCCTCCGTAAACTTTTCGGGATCGATACCAATTGGAAATGCGCCGACCGTGACGTGCTTTCCCTGGAATTCAACACCGTTGGGTGTGGTCGCTAGACCTCTGTCGTATTGTGTCAGCTTTGCGGCACATGTGCTCGGGGTGAGAGGCGAGAACGTACAGGATCCTTGAGCAGCTGCTTAGAAAATGTCTTGCGTAATCATAGGTGTGGAAGCCAAGCAGGTCGGAGTGGAGCACCCCCAGCAGGATTTCATTCCGTACGGGCAAGATCCTGTAAATCTCACTGCTCGGAAACGGTGTGTGTAGGAAGAAGCCGATCTTGACATTTATTTTGCTCTGGCCAATCTCCTCTCGCAGCATGGCCGGAAGAAGCATCAAGTGGTAGTCATGGACCCAGACCAGGTCGCCGTCCTCGACTTCGCTCGCTATGGCCCGAGCAAAGAGCCGGTTCGCTTCTCGGTACGCATTCCATGCAGATTCGTCAAACACTATCTCACCGGGATGGTAGTGGAAGAGCGGCCAAAGGATCGAATCTATCACCCAGAAGGTCAGTGTCCGGAAAAGTGCATTGTCGCATCAAGGTAGCCATACTTGAGAAACCGTTGTAGTGCCTGTCGGCAAGTTCATCGTCGATAAAGACCGGTACCGCATTGTATTCATCTTTGAGTCTCTTGGTGAGATTGTTGGCTTCCGCTCCTGGGACCTCGAGACCGGGCCATCCGTACCACTGAAACTGAGTGGTTTTTGACAAGCCGCTCAGACCACTGACAAGGCCACCAGAAGACATGGAAAAGTCATAACTGCCGTCCTCGGAGCGTTTGATGGTGATTGGTAGTCGATTGGAGACAAGTAACAGCCTTGCGTCCTGCTTCGGTGCAGGAGCTTGCGAAGGCATTGTTTATCCCGAACCGAAACCAGGAGTGTGGAGCTGTAGGTGATGAAGGAGCGAACAGGGTTAGGGAGGTATGAAGTGGGCTGGCAATCAATAACCGGACGGAGTATTGAATGCAATGGCGCAGAGAACCCGTCGAGTCATCAAGACGAGAACCGTTGGGAGGAGTCAGGTATTCTGTTTCCGTCCGTATTTGTACCTTCAGGATGAAAAAGGAAGGGGAAGAAGAGAGAAAGTTTCACAATCTCCTCAATATCAAGCTACATCAGAGCACGGGAGTACCTACCTAGGTATTTGTAGGAGAGGGAGGAAGGGATACCAAGGTGAAGGCTCTGGCAGAAGTGAGGTATAATTTGTGTCACTGATACTGCAGCCTCATGCTCGTGGTACCTGTCGCTGGGGTTTTTCCCCTCTATGGCCATGGGGCGCCGTTACGTCCCGTTCGCTTGGGCCGCGCTTGTCCTAATAAGGAAACTTTAGACGCGGCTGAGAGGGACTTCGCCAATGACATTATTGATGTTGATAATGATAATAGTACCTTTCCTGTACGGTAAATACAGTACAGTCCAGTATATCTTCCTGTCAATCGGGGTCGAGACGAATCAACGGTTGACCATTGGCTTGAGTACATTCGGATTTGTACGCCTCGGGCACTCCATACGCGTTCTTCTTTACATTAGACCTTCATGATGTCCGATACAGACGCGTCGATCACTATACCGTCCGACGAGGCATTGCGCCGAGCGCTTCGGCATGCCGTGGGCGAAGTTTATCGGACCGGCAACTTGGAAGAGCTGACTGTAAAACGGATACGCGCGGCAGCAGAAAAGGATCTGGACCTACCGGCAGGCTTCTTCAAAGCTGACTTCCGCTGGAAGGGCGAGAGCGACAGAGTCATCAAGCAGGAAACCGTGGGTTGAACTGGGCCGCACCTATCATCACCTTTGTTTACATTCCTAGGACGCTCAAGAAGCGGCTGCAACACCCTCCCCGGCAGCGAAACCGAAAGTGGAATCAACATCATTACGCAGCAAAATTGCTGAACCGCAGGCCTCCAAGAAACGTTCGAGAGCCGCTCCGCCTGCAAACACAGCTCAACCACGGAAACGGCAGAAGACAGCTACGCCAACTACTTCCGAATCTGACGGATCCGCCCTTTCATCTCTACCGGAGGACGTTGAAAAGGACTCCACCGAGGAACAACCATGTACAGTGACTAAGAAGCCCAGGAGGAGAGTGAGCAAGGTGGAGAAAACGAGGTCGTCATCGAAGACGGGCGAGAAGGAACCGATTGTAGAGGCGGCATCGAACGATGACGGCGACGAAGTTACCACGACGGAGGTTTCAAAGACCAAGCGTGAGTCTCGCAGCGCCGAGTCTGAGAGTGAAATGTCCGAAGTACTCGATGAAGCTCCGGCTCCCAAGAAAAAGGGCCAGAAAGGCACGGCCACCTCCAAGAAAGAGAAGAAGCCAGTCAAGGCCAAGCGGAAAGAAGATGCAAACATCGATCCACAGGAAGCTGAGATCAAGCGTCTCCAATCATGGCTGTTGAAGTGCGGGATCCGAAAGATGTGGTACAAGGAACTGGCGCCTTACCCCTCATCTAAGGCGAAGATAAATCACTTGAAAGGCATGCTGAAGGATGCCGGGATGGATGGGAGGTACTCCGTCGAGAAGGCAAAGCAGATCAAAGAAGAGAGGGAGCTGAAGGCAGAACTTGAGGCTGTCCAAGAAGGCGCCAAGCAATGGGGAGAGCCAACGGTGACTGAGGAAGATGGTAGGAGACCCACCAAGCGGCTGGCGAAGGGCCTGCGGGAATTCGACTTTCTCGGTGACGATGGTGGGGAGGAGACTGACTGACGATATATGCAATGCCGTTTCCGAGTATTTGCTCTGCGGTAATGCTATGTATGTACCGCTGGAGGCATGCTAGATTTTTTGTCAAAGATGATAATAGTATCTACCTTGCAGTCTTTGATTAATCTTACACCAAGCTTGCAAATGACCACTAGGTGGTTTTTGAACCATACCACGCATTACGCAGTAGAACCCCTGCCACCGCTCATGCGCTGAGCCACCAGACTAAATACAGCCACCGAAGACATGAACAGCACAAGATTGTAGAACTGTTGAAGTATCAGTAATGGGCCGGATTTGGTGACTCTCGAACTACAAGTAGGAGCCGTACTGCATTCCGTGAATATGCGCTCTCCTCTTCCACTGTTCGTGCATCGACGAAGAGGCGTCTGAGGTTGGGCAGGTTTGCCTGTAGAGTTTAGCAAAGTGATCTGATAGCAGATAGATACAGAATGGCCCGCATCTTGCTACTTACCATGCTTGTCAGAGCGTGCATCGCATTGAATCTGTGGCTGATTCTGGCACCAAGAACCGCCTTCCTTACACGAAGTACTTTGTACCAAGCTACTGTAAGCTTCGCGAATCTTTAGCGGTGGATTTGCAGCATGGATGTCATATTGGAAGCCACAACACAGATAGGCCTCACAGAAAGCTTCGACATCTACACCAAGACTAATGCTAAATCTGCGGTGAAGAGTGCATACGGTGTCTGCCTACTTTCTGCACTCGAGGGAGCCCCGAAAAAAAGCGCTGAAGACGACCGCCGCGCTCGGCTTGGCCTCGCTTTGTTAGGCTGCTTCAGTAGGAAGAGATCACTGCACGCTCACGGTGTGCGAGGCGCGACTCTGGTCGCCGCCTCTGGGTTCGAATGAAATATGGCGGTCAATAGGATTCGAGGGGCTTTTGCTGTGCCCAGGAAAGGCGAGACTTTCGAGCTGAGAGCAGGCCTGGTGTGAGGGCTCCGTATCCGTTCACGAACCAAGGCCCCATCCATCAAAGCAGGTACTAACCATACGTACGGACAGGTCGCAATATGCCTACGAACGGTACGACTGTTTAGCAAGCCCTGACCAAACTGTTGGAGGTACTAAGAATTCTCTAGGAAGGAGGCTATACAAAAGACGATCATGTCCATGACATTGGGCAAGGATGTGTCGGCTTTGTTTCCAGACGTCTTGAAGAATATTGCAACTGGAGACTTGGACCAGAAGAAACTTGTATATCTCTATTTGATGTAAGCACCATGCCGCGATCTGTGAAGCCGTTCTGGGCTACCAATTAAGCTCACCTTCACCCTATGCAGGAACTACGCTAAATCACACCCTGATCTCTGCATCCTTGCTGTCAACACTTTCGTTCAAGACTCCGAAGATCCTAATCCACTTATCCGAGCGTTGGCAATAAGAACGATGGGTTGCATCAGGGTAGACAAGATGGTAGATTACATGGAGGAGCCGTTACGGAAGACATTGCGGGACGAGTCACCGTATGTACGGAAAACAGCCGCTATATGTGTCGCCAAGCTCTTCGACCTTAACCCAACCATGTGTCTGGAAGACGGATTCCTAGAGACTCTGCAGGAGATGATAGGGGATCCAAATCCTATGGTCGTGGCAAACTGCGTAACAGCATTGGCGGAGATCAGCGAAACAGCGCCGGAAACCCATGCGCTAAAGATCACTCCACACACGCTCAAGAAGATGCTGATGGCGTTGAATGAGTGTACGGAGTGGGGAAGGGTGACCATATTGTCTACCCTGGCGGATTACAAAGCCTCAGATATCAAAGAGGCGGAGCATATCTGTGAAAGGGTCGCTCCTCAGTTCCAACATGTCAACCCCAGCGTGGTACTTGCAGCAGTGAAAGCGGTATTCTTACATATGAGATACATTGACCCCGATACGGCAAAATCCTACCTCCGGAAAATGGCCCCTCCATTAGGTACGTTTCTTACCCAGCATCACCATACAAGGAGTACTGACATTGCCAGTTACATTGGTATCCTCTGCTGCAGAGGTGCAATACGTCGCCCTACGTAACATTGATCTCCTTCTTCAAAAGCAACCGGATATCCTCAGCAAAGAACTGAGGGTCTTCTTCTGCAAATACAACGACCCTCCTTATGTGAAGTTTGAAAAGTTAGAGATCATGGTGCGGATAGCGAACGATAGGAACGTCGATCAACTGTTGGCTGAGCTCAAAGAATACGCTCTTGAAGTCGACATGGACTTTGTACGAAGAGCCGTGAAAGCTATTGGACAAGCGGCGATCAAGATTGAAAGTGCTAGCGAAAGGTGTGTCAATACGCTTGTCGATCTCATAAATACCAAGGTCAATTACGTCATTCAAGAGGCGATCGTGGTCATTGCGGACATTTTTCGAAAGTACCCGGGTTACGAAGGGATCATCCCTACCTTATGTCAATGCATCGATGAGTTAGACGAACCCAACGCAAGAGGATCTCTCATATGGATAGTTGGCGAATATGCAGAGAAGATCAGCAATGCTGGCGATATCCTCTCCGGGTTTGTGGATGGTTTCATGGAGGAATTTACACAGGTATGCTGTCAAGGCTTGTGCAGTAGCAACAGCTAACATGTCATAGACGCAACTTCAAATTCTTACTGCTGTAGTCAAGCTCTTTCTCAAGAAGCCCGATCAGTCACAAGGACTTGTGCAAAAAGTCTTGCAAGCAGCAACAGCAGAGAATGACAACCCCGATATTCGAGACCGAGCATACGTATACTGGCGGTTACTATCGAGTGATCCGCAAGTAGCGAAGAACATTGTGCTTTCAGATAAACCTCCCATCACGACCACAATCAAATCACTGCCTCCCGTGCTGCTCGACCAGCTCCTCTCCGAAATATCGACCCTTGCATCTGTGTATCACAAACCGCCAGAGACTTTCATTGGGCAAGGGAAGTATGGGGCGGATGCGGTGCAAAAGGCTGCCCTAGAGTACGTGCATAACCGTGTGGTTTGGTAAAGCAGGATTGACTTTATTCAGGGAAGCAATGCAAAATGCGCGTGAAAATCCCCTAGCTGCTGCGGCTGCAGCCGCGGCAGCCTCAGGAACACTGACGTCTTCGCAAAACAATGCCGAGAACCTTCTCGACATCGACTTCGACGGAGCGGCGCCCGCATCGACCCAGAAGGAACCGGCGTCAGGAATTTCAGACCTTGAAGGCCTGGCAGGTACACCGCAACGTGCCGCTTCACCTACCGTGACAGGAGGAGCCTCTCCGTCAGTCGGCAAAAACGATCTGGATGATTTAGCGGGGGTCTTTGGCAACGGTTTTGCACTGCACAATGGAGCCGAAGGCGTCATGAATGGATTTGCGGATCTCGATATGAGCAGTGTCCGCCAACCACCACCACCGGAACAACAGCTTAGTGGGCAAGCGGCGGGCAAGAAAACCAATGAGGACTTGTTAGGTCTTTTCTAGAGGGGTGCGGGTTTAAGTAGGGTCACAAATGGAACTGGAACTTTTGCATCTCGTAACAGGCGCTTATATTCAGGTCGGATGCGTAGTATCAATGATACCGGGCCGAGGGCTTGCTTATTAGAGTATGATGAGCAAACAAAGTGTAGCCATTCTCACGAGGCGGGTCTTAAGAGGTCGTGAGGTAAGTATGGACTGCGAATGAGTTTTCACATGGGGCCTGGCGTTTAATAGGGCTGTGGCTCTAGATGTGACTTCTTGTGAAGTTCTACATATATCATCTAGCTGCCTATGGTACAGGGGTTTTGGCAACTTCTGTCAGCCCTACCTCAGCTTATTGTCAGCATTGCAGTAGCCCACTTAGGTAAGTATCTTAGCTAAGGTACCTTACTAGGTAAGGTAGTCTGTGATCAGTCAGCGGCTATCTTCGGATGTTCCCGTGCCATCATCACAACAAGCGTCCCGTCGTCCCAAGTCATGAACCAGCGTTGTGTAACAGCTGAAGCGTGACAGGAATCGCGAAGTTGCTGTGTCTCTGATTCGCCACTTTCCTAGTCAACCATACCAAGGGCCACGAGCCACACAGTCTGATATCTCAGAAGCTCTCATCTTCAGGCAACAGCCCAGCCCCGATTCCCTTCCTTCTAGGCTTAAGCTCGTGCTTGGACCTCGTCACGGCGAGCTCAAGCACTGAGCTTGCAAATCGTTCACAACGCCTCCTCTGACTAGAAAGAGGAAAGCTCTCGAGTGTCCCGATCTACTAGACGAGAAGGCCAACAAAGCGAAGAGAGTGGCGAACGCGGCATTGCCTACAACGCCACTGACCAACGCGAGCACAACTCCCGTGATGGAATCAGATGACGAGTTTATGAGTGGTGCATCAAGCTTGGAGGAGGATTTTGGAGGGACACAGGACAGCGAGAACGACAGCTTGGGTGATGGTGAGACGTGCTTATGTCCACCGCCATGGGCTGTTTGTTGGTAGGCTGCGATACTAACGCTTCTCTGCCGTGTAGACTTTGACGATGACGAACCAGACATCGGATTCTCACAAGACAAAGACATCATAAAACCTACCAGAAAAGCGTATGAAGTCGAGTTCAGAGTCTTCGGCCCGGCTGATATACAAGCCCATCAAGATCACCAGATCGAGGAGGTCTCCGCCATTCTTGGACAGCCGCCGGAGTCCTCAGCCATATTATTGCGGCATGCACGATGGAACAAAGAGCGACTGATTGAAGCATATATGGATAGACCGGAGGAGGTATTAGATAGTGCAGGACTTGGCCAAGATTATGCTGGCCAGTACGAGACCGAAGTCGTGCCGGGCTTCACGTGCGATATCTGTTGCGAGGATGAACCAGGGCTGGAGACATACGCGATGAAGTGTGGGCATAGGTATTGTGTAGATTGTTATAGGCATTATTTGGCGCAAAAGATCAAGGATGAAGGTGAGGCGGGAAGGATACAATGTCCACAGGAAGGGTGTAACCGAATTGTGGATTCGAAGTCACTAGACTTACTGGTGGCTGTGGACTTGAAGCATAGGTATGTCGGTTCGCATCCATACACCAAGCATAGAGTTGATGCGAACTGTACAGGTATCAAATCTTGTTGACTCGAACGTATGTTGACGACAAAGAGAACCTGAAATGGTGTCCGTCGCCGAATTGCGAGTACGCCGTTGATTGCGCGATCAAGAAACGGGAGTTGGGCCGGATCGTGCCGACGGTGCATTGCTCGTGTGGGCACAATTTCTGCTTTGGATGCACGCTGAACGACCATCAGCCTGCACCCTGTTCCTTGGTCAAGAGATGGTTGAAGAAGTGTGAAGACGATTCCGAGACGGCCAATTGGATATCAGCCAATACCAAAGAATGTCCAAAGTGTGGATCGACCATCGAGAAGAACGGAGGATGCAACCACATGACCTGCCGGAAATGTAAACACGAATTCTGCTGGATGTGTATGGGGCTCTGGTCCGAACACGGCACCAGCTGGTACAACTGCAACCGCTTCGAAGAAAAGTCCGGCCACGAAGCCCGCGACGCGCAAGCCAAGTCGCGGCAATCTCTCGAACGCTATCTGCACTACTACAACCGTTACGCCAACCACGAGCAATCGGCCAAGCTCGACAAGGACCTCTACCTTAAGACGGAGAAGAAAATGACGAACCTGCAAACGTCGTCCGGCCTGTCTTGGATCGAAGTGCAGTTCCTCGACACTGCATCTCAGGCCCTCCAACAATGCCGACAGACGCTCAAGTGGACGTACGCGTTTGCGTACTACCTCGCGCGGAACAATCTGACAGAGATCTTTGAAGATAACCAGAAGGATCTGGAGATGGCGGTCGAGAGTCTGAGCGAGATGTTCGAGAAGCCGACGGCGGAGTTGGCGGCTCTGAAGAGGGACATGCTGGACAAGACGTCCTATTGCAATAAGAGACGCATAGTCCTTTTGAGTGATACGGTGGAGAACCTGAAGAACGGTGAGTCCCGTCTCCTTTCACCTGTCTTCGAAAGCCCCTTGATGTGTACTGATGCTTGACAACAGGGGAGTGGAAATTTAACGTCGAGATTACTCCATGATAGGTGTGTCGTTTTCAGCTTCAGCGTCGGCGTCAGCGCTCCGTCTCCTCTCTGCGTACATATTCCTCACCAACATCGGTACCTCCGTACACGAACGAAGTTTCTGACTCGAGCGCCAACCCTCACGTCTTCCACCTTCCATCTCCTTCCCTCTCTGATGCATAAGAATGGAGAATCGTCATTGGGCTGGGCGTGTTTGGGCGCGGCTGGCTTGCTTTGCTTATGATGCTTGTCCCGCACGACGCGAAACGAACGGAATCTGAGACTCTTCTTCTTTTGGGGCGCAAGATTTCTTTTGAACTTGACTATAGCTCTATCCGCGACCGACATTGTACGAGTCCATTATGTGCGCACCTACCTCAAGTACCATAGAGATCATGGAGTCGAAGCGAAGGAAAGGGGACCGAAAATGGCAGAATTTATCTACATAGCTGCCAACCACTGACTGCTTTGAACCTCATCTTCTCCATCCCCACCGTGTCCGTATTTGCCAAAAAGGAAGACCCCTGGTTTCCTATAAACTCAAGCCCTACTAAACGAGACGTAACAACGCAACCCCTCACCGCTTTTCATCCCAACAACCCCACCTCCTAGCCATCCAAAACCCTCTCCATCACGTCTCCTCCAGCATGCCAGGAACCGGCCCCAGCTCATCTCATCTCCGACCACCAAACCGTCTCCCATTCCCCATCCCCTTCCCTCGACTCTTCGCCCCCTTCCCCCTCAACTTCAGCGTCCTGAAATTCGCATGCGCCGTCGCGCTGA
>JAABUU010007721.1_pt1 | contig 10944 bp, 14 predicted proteins | sample 5559301 | NCBI WGS metagenome assembly JAABUU01 (sample SAMN10711884, study PRJNA513360) | rock metagenome | isolation source: Antarctica rocks | place: Antarctica: Victoria Land, Richard Nunatak white
AGATTCGCTTCTCCTCCTTTGAGCTCCTGTTTATTGACAAGAGTTCCGTAGCGTCCCATGTCTGCAATACCATATGATAAGCTGACCTATTGCACGAGGGCTTTTGGCTCACACACTTGATCTTGCACGAAGGGTTACCTTTCACACGAAACAAGGGCGATGTGTAGTTTACAGTCACGGTCGCATGTTGTCTAGAAATTGATTTGTCTTCGTCGACAACAATGCAGCTTTGCCCAATAGCTTGAGTTCTTCACAAGCCTGCCGGCAAATAGTGTCTGACCTGTTGGGCAGCTAGGGAACGCTCGTCTGTGCTTCCAGAAGGCCGAGCCTCCAAGACCCACATGTCGCAGCGTTGACAAGCTGCTCATGGGGCGCGACAGCGACTGGGGAAGCCTAGCACAGCACGCATGTCACAGGTGCCCTGAAAAGTGTTGATCAGTGCATATTGGGGTCGAAACTGGCCCCGGGACCCCTCATGAGTCATCCTGAGGATAGCTGCCTGAGTCATGCTTCGTTGACCTTCATGCAGAGCTTTGTGCTACTGGTACAGGACCTCCAGAAGACGCAGACTGAGACCATGGACCCAATACAGAACGCAATCATATTGCTTCTGGTCACATCTGTCGGGTTTGCTTTATATCGTGCTGTCGCAAGCAAAGTCAAAGGTGTTCAGGGTAAACGGTAAGGTCTCAGCCTGCGGGTGAACGACTTTTTTGTGGACTTTTTTGTGTATTCAATGCAAATGCACACCAGTGACAGCGAGAAAGCAAAGAAGGTCGCCCCTGGTGATCAGCTAGCGCATCTGACGGAATACGTTCGCGTGCAGGTCGCTACCCTTGCCGCCACTCGGCAAAGGCATTCCATACATTGGAGATACATTCTCGCACATCGCTTCAGGTCCCCGCATTACCGGACAGCCGCACCATGACAGGCTGGGCAGCATCTATAGGTCGGGAAAGTTAGCCAAGCTCCGCTGACTGGACACCCTCTATGCGTGTGAAGCAACATCAGTCCTGTGCAGTAGGTCGCATTTCTGCTGATGACACCAGTATCAGCATTATTCACCAGATGTGTATGTTTGCGCCAGGACCTGGTTCCTGGGGGAGCAGGTTGTTCACATTGGTGACCCAGACGCTGTGCGGATGATATTCAATGCAGAGCATGACCTTGTTGAAAGTAAGCCAACAACATAATGCACAGCTGCTGACGCCAGCTGATTGCGGCATGTCAACATGTTTTATCTCACCATTGGCATTGTAGATGCCTGCTGTGTTCAATGCATTTGATGACCGCAAAGTCAGATGGTACCATCAAACGACGACATAGATTGCCCCAAGTCACTTGCCAAGGCACCGTTGGACCATGTGGACTTGAAAATGAGTCTTGGTGACTCATTTACCCTGCTTGAAGCTATTGAGCAGCCCGATCTGCATGCACAAACTTGCTTTGGCAACAGAAAGGATATAACTGCTGCTGGTATGCATTGTGTTGACTGGCCCTTGAGTAGATCAGCAATTGTGGGGCAGCCAGATGGTCACCGACAGTGGCAGTATGGACAGCTGAAAGTGGTATCTATCGGGAAAGCATAGTACTGCAACTTGCATGGCCAGCAGCACATGCAAACATACAAGATGGTTGCACTCATCACTTGCTGCAGGTGACTGGCCTTCAACCATTCGACAGCTGCTAGGGGCACATGGCGTTGCCACTATGCATGGCCAGCAGCACCTGCAAGCACGCAAGATGGTGGCTCCAGCCTTTGCACCTAAAACAGCTCTGGCTTACATCCCGCGCACAGTGGAACTTGCAGAAAACTTCTGTGCTGAATGGGCAGATGCACGCACTATCCAGGGCTTTGACAGCATGAAGAACTTCACGTTTCAGGTAGCGCAACGTGTGAATGCGGCATTAATGCTCTATTTCCTGTCGTCATGAAGGTAGGTGACAGCATCTCGGGCTCATTCACTCCACAGTTCACAAACTTATTGGATGGTCAGCACTGTTGAACATGATAATTGCACAAAAGCAGTATGACACCTGGGCCCATGCAACAACACTGCCTGCCAGTTGTGCCTTTTGGCTTACACATTGTGCCATATATGCAGGTGGCGACAGAGTTGGTTGTTGGCTTTCCTGAGAGCTTCATCAACAAGGAGATGCTAGCACGTCAAAAGCAACTGTGGGGCGACTGGTTGGATGGCTTTTTGGCATTACCCATCAATCTTCCAGGCTTTGGTACGCCATCATGTATCATGCCTGCATGCATGTGTGCATGCGCACACCATCTGTCCACATACATGCATGCCTGATGCTGACAAACATGTGGGGCATGCAGGCCCATATGTACCAGTCATGCTTAGAGTTGCTTGTACAGCTTCCTGAGATTGTGTCCCCTGTTACCATCAAGCCACAGTTGCGGATAACAAACATTTGCAATCTCCTGATCTGCCTTTGACTCTGCAACATTGCATTGATTCATTCTGCGTGTTAAGTGCAAGGCCCAGCATGCAATCGTGCAGCTCCACATGCAACTCTTCGATGATGCTGACATGGTCATGTGGTGATGCAGCTTTTCACAAGGCCATGCTTGCCAGGAAGAATCTTCTGGCAGAGTACAAAGCTAACATCATGAGATTGAAGAATCAGACCACCAGGTAAATACCTTGCCTGTCAACTGCACCTGGATTCTTCAGATGTACTGTGTAAAAGTTGCTTCACATGTAAGGAAGCTGCTTGCTGTGTACAATATCAGCCACACATGACGTGCTGTAGCAGGGAATCAGACCTGTGCCCAATCATTTCAGTTTCAGACAATGCTGCAAACCCACCTGCAAGGCCTACCTTGTGGCATGCCATGACTCTGATGATGTGGTGCATTGATTGATGCTGCATGGGTGCTGGTGGGTGTAATATCAGCCCTTATTGCCATGCAATGCGAGCATAGTGATGTGCTGACATCTGATGCTTTGTCCTTGCCAACAGCCTGGCATGAAGATGCTTCATAAGCATCAGCACTGCAGGCCCGGTCTCTGCAGGGCAATGTCTCTGTCAAGAACGCTCTCTGTCCTCTGTTTGCCTTTTGCTCATCTACTCTGCCCTTATTCTGCCCTTGACTTGCCCTTTGCATGTTTACTCGGCCTTTCAGCAGGCCATGCATGCTGCCCTGCATGTGCTGACTGCTGCCACAGGGCAGCAGAAGGAGCTGCCAAGCCTGCCATGCAGTACTTTGTAGAGCTGACAGAGGGCGAGCCAGATGATTACATGTCCTCCATGGAAGTACTTACGGTATGCTGTTGTGTCGCAATTGTCAGGCTGTATCCTCTCATGCCCTATATGAAGCGGTCTGCAAACTAGCGCACTATGTCTATCACACTGCAGTCAACTTACATACAGCCGCAGTTTTAGCCAAGCTGAAGAGTGTGTGCTTATGATACGCCCTTACAGCATGTCTTAACACAACAACAATGTTGTGCACAAAGGTTTGCATAACATAACATGACTGCATTGATGTTAGAATGGCAGTGTGCACTAGGATGTGGTCAGGGTGTACAGTTGCAAGCGCTGTAATTGAGGGATCCAGCCTGCATAAATAGGCACATCTGCAACGCCATGTTGAGCATTGACTGATTCCATCTCTTGCATTTGCACTGCCAACATTCTTGGGCCAACAGATTGTTCTTTAGTGAAGTCTGACGGCCGGTGGGTGTTTTGCAGGATGTGACATTCAATCTCCTCTTTGCTGGGCATGACACCACAGCTGCAACCTTGACTCTGATGCTGCGATACCTCAAACAGGAACCTACTGTGCTCCAGAAGCTGTGTGACGAGCAGAAACAGGTGAGCTGCTGGAACATGCAGAACAGCAAAATCGTTATCAATGCTTTCTCTTATGACAGCTTGAGTGGTATGAGCCCTCAAGCTGAATACAAAATCTCTTCTTGCACGCGACTCATCAGACAAGATAGGCAGTTTGGTAAAATCAGCAGGAGCACTAGCAGTCCTATGCCATCTGTGCAAGCACGCCATCTGCACTCTGACAGCCTCTCACCCCTTCATATCAAGATCACAAATTCAGTATTCAGCATAGCAAGTGAGACATCCTGCAGTGCCTGTAAACCCTGCAAGCATAGCAAGTCTTAGAGCATGATATCACTGCTACAGCTGAACTGCAATGAATGGGTGCAGGTGATAGCTGAACATGGAACAGAGATCAACAGCACAGCTTGCGGCAGCATGCCCTATGCGGATGCAACAGTCAAAGAGATCTTGCGCATTGAGACAATTGTTGGCGAGGTGTACAGGCGGGCCCTGAAGACCTTTGAGTGTGGTGGCTACACCATCCCCAAGGTGTATTGATTATTGGGGTTTTAATATTGAATACGCCTGCATGCTGTGCTGCCTGGGTGACTCGGAGTCTCAACAAGTTTTGGGTTGCAATCTTACTACTACCGGTGCTTAGCATATGAGGTACTCAAGTTGGTCCGCTTGTCAGGGTGAGTGCTACTGCATTACTCGTTGTCATGCAGTTTCCTGCTGTGGGATTTGCTTGGCACATGGCCTCATTCATTATTTTGCATGCCAGCGGTCACAGTGATGACCTTGTCTGGAAGCATGAACTGAGCTGCAGTGAGTGAGTGAGTGAGTGAGTGAGTGCATCTTCAAGACGCGACTGAACAAGCACACCAGTGAACAATTGATAACATTGCATGACTGATTGAATGCATGATGATCTTAGCAAGTACTTGCAGGGTTACAAGATGGCTCTGGAGATGTTCAGAGTGGTAGAAGAAGATCCAAGGTGGACAAAGATGGCACCAGAACTGGCTGCATCCAAGTTCAACCCAGACAGGTGAGGTTTGCCTTCTGTGCCTGATCATGCTAGCTGCAGCAATGCTTAACACCAATACAAGACTCACACACTGTTTGTGGGTGCATCTGTCCAAACTAACAAACACCGTATACTTGTGGTGTCTTGAAAGGTGGCTGAGTGAGGAAGGGAGGAAAGCTGGCTCCTGGATTCCGTTTGGTTCTGGCCCACGCATGTGTCTTGGCTATGTTTTTGCCATGCAAGAGATCAAGGTACACTGCATGAAAAGGGCCTAGACACATGCAAGTTTGTGTCAACTTGTGCAACAACCTTGGCTCACGCATTTGTCGGCTTGCCGGCTGTATGCAAGAGTAATCTGCTGTAGAGTTGCTTCCCAGCACCATGTCACAGCGGCAAAGCCTGCAGAACTCATGCCTAATGCATTGCATACATGGCCTGAAGTTTCAGGCCAAGATTGGGTGCAATGTCATTAGTGGACCTATCATTGCAGCGCAGTCATGTTTTGAGATAAACCGCCTGCACTGGCTTCTAGATGCATGCTGCAAATTGCACATGTGGAGATGGCGTGCTGGTGCACAATGGCACTGTGTTGCCAGCACAGTACTATGGCATAGCTGCCCTATCTTCTGAATAGTTCATGAGGGTGGTACTATCATGCTTTATGAAGCCTGCACTCTAGCAGGGCAAACCAAGTCTGCTGTGTCTTCGTAATTATGATGCTTCTGGCAACGACAGCCAATGTGACTGACACACAATGACAGCCACATCTGCCACAGGAAACGCTTTACAACCAGCTGTTTCTGGCATGCAGATCATGATGGCTGTCCTGGCAAGAGGCTATGACTGGCAGGTGGACCTGACTGAGCCTATCAAGAGCTTCCCAATTCCTACTCCTATCAGAGGGATGCCAATGACTTTCAGCAGAAAATAGTGCCCCTCAACTGCGCCTTTTTAGACTGCATGGTTCTGGTCTAGGCTATAGCTACCTCTTAAGGTCAATGCTATTGTCACATGAGATACAACTGTAATTATTCTGAGCATGATGTGAGCAACGACGTCAAAAAGGCTTACAGCCTGCTGCCTTCTGACGATGACATTCAAGCAGCCAATGAGCTGGAACTGGGGGAAGACCGCTTCATCTCTGCAGCGATGAAGTGCGCAAGGGTGTTCGTTCAGGCTTGAGGCTGACACTCGACTGTTTGACAGGGGCCTTGACTCGAGCAGCCCCTGCCCCCATGGTGAGACGAGAGGGCTGCTGCCCTGAGCTGCAGGCAGACGCAGGCTTGGCCTCAGCTCGAGCCTTTCTGTACTGCTCAAACTTTGCCATGTACTCTGCCTGCAGATACACAGACTCTGAAAGATGTAGCTATGACACGGATTGTCCATTGGTGAAGTCAAACAAGACAATCATCTAGAAGGTGGAATGAGTGCACCTGCTTCTGCATTAAGAAGATGTGCATCATCTGCATATCCTAAGCACGTGCAGATGGCCTTGGGAGCTTGGCAATCAATCATCAGCAATAATTGTGTGTGACAAGGTGGGGAGAAATAAACAACACAAGAAGGTGAGGAGTGCAGGATGGCCGACCTTGGAGCTTGTGATTGGCTTAGGCGGCCTGGCTGCTGTCTGCCTGCCTGGCCTACCCTGACACTCCCTTGGCCCCCTCACCGCCCTAGCCATACCCCCAGGCTCATTCTCCTTACTACCAACAATTGCACCATTGCCAGTCTCACTGTGGAAATCCTCATCACCTGAGCCTGCTGCTTCAGCCAGCCTTGCCATAGGCCGAGCCTGGGATACGGGCCTGCCCTCAGCAATATGCTGTATGCCTTGGCTTGCTGGTCTATGAAGACCTGACTCTGAGGTCTGTTGGAGCAAGGGCGTAGGCTCTGCAGCAGCAGTTGTTGATGGCAGCGGTCTGTGCATCTGCCATGACGACTGAGAAGTGCCAATCAAGGCTTGAGGTCGCGCTGAAGACGATGCTGCACATGTATGCGATGATGCTAGTTGCTGCTGATGCAGCCCCGTTGTAGGCGCAGCATCAGACCCTTGAGAGTGGGCATCTGCCTGGTCGCCGGCTGCTAGTCTTGCCTGAACAACACCTCTTGCAACTAGATCAGCCCCTCTGGGCTGAGCTGCATCTGGTGGATCAGCTTTGCTGCCGAAATCAACCAGAGAGTCCTCTTCTGCAGCTGCCTCAAACACGAATGGCGGGCTAGCAGGCCTGAAAGCTGCTCTGGTTGAAGTATCGCCCATCGGTTGTGTGTGAGTGCACCCAAGCCTGCCAAACTCTGTGCCTCTGTAAGTGCCTGCCGGCAAGGCCTCTGTGGCTGCTGTTGCCTCAGACTCACAGTCTAAGCTTCTGTCTGTAGCTTGACCAGGCACAACACGCCCACCTTCAGCAACTGGAGCATCAGCTGAAGCCAAACCACCTCCAGACTGACCACGCTGACTAGACGCAGCAACAGTCCTATCAATAACATGAACTCCAGCTGATCGTGAATGAGTCTCAGCTGAATCATGCTGATGCTGCCTAGCTGCTGGCCCTAGCACTGGCTGCTTGGTGAGGTGGATGTTGGGGCCAACCAGCTGCTGAGTGACAGCATCGCTCAGAGAGGAATTTACAAGTGATGTGCTGGCATCTGTGCTGTTGGCGGCAGCAAATTTGCTGGAGAAGCCTGAAGAAGTGACTGCAGCAACTGCTGTGGTGGGCTGTTGTGGGTGGGATGCTGGAGCAGACCCCCTCAGGCTGCTGTTGGCTACACCTACAGTCATGCATACATGTTCCCCACCGTCATGAAAGCGGCGACTTGAGGCCAATTCAACTTGTACATTAACAACATCAATTGTGGTCAGCTAGGTACTGCACAATTCGAGCAGGCTGCAAAACATATAAACCATGTGGGCAACAGGAGACCGCACTCTATGAGCCGCATGCAGGCTGAGCAAAGCTGTAAGACACACGAAGCAGAGCATACAGGCCTGTCTGAATGCGTGATGTGTAGTTACAATGTCTGACTTGAATGATCATTTGCGCTAACAGTGCCATTCTTGCAGCTGCAGCATCACAGTTGTTAAGAGACTGCGCATGAGGTGCCTGGCCTGTGCCAGCCAGGCAGGAAAGCCATGTAGGCCTGCCACATATCATGCTTGCATTGACAATGTGTACTCATGCAATCTATCACAAGTCAAAGATTGCTTGTCTGTCTGTCTGTGGACTTCAACCAACCTGAGAAAGCTGCCATGCTGGTGCGAAGAGCAGCAGTTTTGAGGGGAGTGCTGGCAGCAGCGGTAGGCAACATGCGCTTGAAGGCTGGTGAAGGTGCCACACGAGCAGCAGAGGTGGCCCTGAAACTGGTCCCAGGCTCAGGTACCTGCAAGGTCCAAGGCATGCTGTTGCCATAAGGATCTGCTGTTATGTGCAGATGTGCTGCGTTTTGGGTCAAGGAAGGCATGGGGTGCAAAAGCCAACCTGCCTCGCGTGGGGCGAAGGGGGGGGAGGGGGAGGAGGGAGAAGATTGTGTTCAGATTACCAGTTTTGAGCAGCACAACATAGCTTGCTGATGAACAAGCCAGACAAAGTCCAAAGCAATGGGACTGTCGGCATTTCGAGACAGCCTATGTGCATCAGCAAAAAGGGAGGTGTGTTGAATATGGCACACAATCACGTGGGACATTTTTTGAGGGCTATACCTTGGGCTTTCCGGTAGGGCCAGGTGAGGCCCGCCCTGTGTTGGTCATGCCCCACGACCCCTTCTTGCTGGCTGATGGGGGCGTGCTACAGAAGGCCCCAGCCCCAGCAGCTGTCTTATGCTTCAAGGCTGTGTGGAGCAGGCCTGCTGGCCGGCCCAGGCCTGAGCGTGAGGATGCCAGTGACACTGCACTGTCGTTGGCTTCAAGCCTAGACTGTGCTGATGCTGCTGGCCTGCACCACAGGAAGGCATCAGTGGACGCTGCCCTGAAGCTGTCAAAGAAAGCAAATGTGAAGCATGTTTTGTAAGTCTAGCGGAGCTGTCAAAAGCGCCCAACTTATGTGTTGATAATTATACAGCATTGATGCTGTTGGTCAGGGATGGGGCCTGCAGAGCGAACTGTCAGGCCTGATAGAAGCTTGTGGAAACAATGGGCAAATTCTGGTAACCTTGCATAGGCAACAAGAGGCAGATGTCTATGGGGCCCAACAGGCAAGAGAAAGGCAGACCTGCAAGGGCCAGCATAGCCTGCCAACGACAGGGCCTTGCTGATGGTCCTTGGCACCCCCAGGGAGCGGTGTGATGGGGGAGGGGGTGGGGGTGGCATAGCTTCAGGGGAAGCCAGACCCAACCCCCTGTCAGCCTCTGATACCTCAGCTGAGAGTCTGCTGTCCAGCCTGCATCAGCACTTCTTTGGTTCTGGTCTGGCTGCAGTGAGACTCAGTCACACATAAAGGACACAGGACTTAAGATGCACCTTTCAGAACAAAATTTGTCTTCAGCTACTTCCAGCCCAAGGGCTCGGCCTAGTCAACATACACAGGCTCTCAAGGTGATTGCTCAGTGCTGCAACACAGTCATCTCATTGCCTTGTGCAGATGCTGCATGTGGGTGCAACAGTCCCTCCTGCAGATGATACCAATCACAGGGAGCAACTCAAGACTGTTTGAGCCTGACTCTGAAGCAAAGACACATGTTCAACAGATACATGATTGATTGAGTGCTTCACACTGATGCAGCATTCAGTCCTAGGCTCACCCAGCTGCTCGTGCTCTTTCAGTCTGCAGCTGGGCGTCTTTGGCTGCCAGTTGTGCTTCCAGGTGCGCCAGCTTGTCAGCCATGAAGCTGTAGCCTGCCGCCTCTGTGGCACTCACCTTGTCTGCCAGCCGCCTCCTGTCATCCTCTACTGCATGCATCTGCAAAAGCAAGCAACTGTGAATGACGCTCGACATGATGTGGTGTAGCATAGCGCTGTACCTGAAGCACTGAGCTTGTCTGTTGGTCCATGATCTGACCACTTTAACAGCATTTTTCTGCAAACAAAGGAGTACTTGACTTGAGAGAAGATGTATGGCAGATAAGACCTGCAGCCTCTGTAGCCCTCAGCTCATCCGCCGTCTCTTTCCTGTCATTCCTGACAATGTGAACATGCAAGTGATTGAAAAGTTTTGTGGACATACTTGCTGCAACAAGGCCTGGCATAACCACAGGCTGAGATATCTGCACCAAAAACACACAACACGATCCTTGATGGCGTGTGGCTTCCACCAGATGATCCTCTTGGCAACGAGAGTGGGAAGACGTCTGTTTTGGACCTGTCCTAAAGACTTGATGTCACGCAGTGAAACGCTCTGGGAAAGCTGCCTGTCCCCAACAAACCAAGGAAAGGACAAGACCAAACAGCGCACAATACATTAATTCTGTGGTTAAGTTGCCGTTTGTGGGGTTTCTATGTCATTTCTGCAATTCAATCACCTGCTGCCGTAAAGCATCTAGTTGACCCTTGAGCTCCTGCACCTCTGCCCCAGCCTCGATGTGCTTCTTGGCAGGGCCCAGCTCCACCCCCCGCACCCTGGAGGCAAACCCCAGGGAGCAAGCAGTCTCCCCAGCATCACTCTCGGTGGGGTTCACATTCACCAGCATCAAAGTCTTGCTGTCACCTGACAACGAGTCCTGCAAAGCAGGGCAGCATTGAGACAAAGATAGCCGAGTATAAGATAGACATACGGGCAGTTGAGAACACTGGGGAGCTCAGCAGGAGTCAGTGTGAAGCTGCCATACGTGACTGGGTGAGACTTGATCATTGCCCCAGACTACAGACAGACAGACAGACAGGCAGGCAGACAATCCAAGGAGAGTTTGCATTTGTCTGGGGTCATGAAAGGAGTCGTGTCAGGGTTCATTGTGCGAATGCATGAAGGCAGTTGGCATCTTTTGATGCACACACACGCACAGACAGACACGGACAAACACATTCACACAGACAAGCTATGCTGTGCTATGCTATGCGGTAGACAGACAGAGCAACCAACCAACCTGGAGGACGTATGTGAGCTTGGAGTTGCGGAAGGGCACATGGGCAGAGCGTGTGGCCAGGGCATGGATGCAGTCTCCAAGGGCACTCAGGCTCTTGTTGATGAACT
>JAABUU010007722.1_pt1 | contig 10942 bp, 15 predicted proteins | sample 5559301 | NCBI WGS metagenome assembly JAABUU01 (sample SAMN10711884, study PRJNA513360) | rock metagenome | isolation source: Antarctica rocks | place: Antarctica: Victoria Land, Richard Nunatak white
TTGTCAAGCAGGCAAGCACCTGGCCTGCTGGTCTGATGTTGGGAACATGCATTATCTCTTGCAGGGTTGTGTCCTGCCAATGCAAAATGTCACGCAATGTGACAACAGCTATTGACGACAGAAGAGCAAATGGCAGCAGCAGCAGCAGAAGAGCGGATGGCAGCAGAACAGCATCTCAAATCAAAGTGTTACCTAGCCTGAAGCTGAAGGTTTTGTTGCCCTTGGTTTCATCAAACACTTTGCCATTGGAAGCCAAGCTGCCCTTGTACTTCACCACCACCTTCTTCCCTGGCTTGGCCAGCTTCCCATCAGGCTTGCCCATTGCTAGCCGTTCCAATTGGAAGCCGTTCTCCCACTTCTGGATGCTTCCCTTTTTGGGTGCAGTGTCAGCTGGTACAGGAGCAGCCTGAACTGCAGGGGACAACAGCATGGCAATCAGTGATACAGCTTCAAGAAAGGCACAAGTGATCTATTGGGGCCACATGCATTGCCTGCAGAAGCGCTGCTGCTCAGCATCAGGCTCTCTGGCCATACAAAGGGGATGAAGACATATACATGAAATTGAGCAACATGTAAGGAAGATGTGTACCTGGAACGTCAGATGCTGGGGCAGCTGCTGAACCAGCTTCCTGTGCCTTCTTCCTCTGCTTCTTCAGCTGAGACTTACTCAGAGGTGCTTCTGCTTCTGCAGCTGCAGCCTGACTTGCTCCAGCAGCTGTTGTAGCAGCTGCCTTGCTTGGCTTCTGTGCTGCAGCAGCTTGACTGGCAGGTGCCACAGCAGCTGCTGCCTTGTCACTCTTCTTCTGCTTTGTGCTGACAACAGCAGGGGCAGATGCAGGAGCGGATCGGGGCTTCTCCTGGGAATCTGCCTCAGCCTTTGCTTGCTTCTTGGGGTGGGGGGTGGCAGGGGTGTCTTTGAGGGGGTCTGCTTTGCGTTTTTTGCTGGACTGCGCTGCAGGTCGTTGATCCTCAAGGGCTGGGTCTTCAATCTGCATTTAGCACCACCTTACTGTCTGCACAAGGGAAAGCATGGGAGACTACGCTGCGACATGGCCATCAGCAATGACAGAGAGGAAACAGTGACACATGTTCAACTGACTGGCCCTCAAACTAAGAGCAGAATCAGTAGTTACGCACATGATAGCCTTGAGAGCGCATTGATTGCGTAATAATCTGGTTATGCAGGATGATCTCAACAGCGGTGAATAAAGCTTATTATTGAGCTTGGCTGACCTTTGCTGCGATTGTGGTTGTAATTTGGGCAACATCATGTTCGCCATCTTTGACCTCCTCAATGATTACACTGCAGCGATGCACAAAGCCGTCGTCAGCTTCGTCAGAGTCATCTGACTCTTCTTCGTCATCATCTGAGTCACCACCTGCATATATGCTATTGAGGCCTGCTCTGTTCTCTTCGTCTTCATCTGACTCAGAACCCTCTGAGTCGTACTCCTCTGTGTTGTCTGCATATCACATTAAGAGTGTGAGTAAGCTAATCACATGATGTGATGCAGCATATCATTGGCACATGCTTTGTGTCTCACATACAGATGAGCAGTATGGCAATTGACAATTGACTGTGCTATGGCACAAAAGGTGAGAACAAGGTTGTCAAACAAGACTCATTCATAACAAAAGGAAAATAGGATACATGGAAGCTTGTTTGCACACACACATCACTGGCAACCTTTTTACGTTGAGTCTGAATACAGAAGGCATGCTGACCAACCCACCGCCAAGAATCAAGCCCCGCCTCATAAGCTCATCAGCCATTTCAGGTGTATACTCTTCATCCATCTCATCATCCTCGTCTTCTTCCTCTTCGGCCATCTGCTCTTCTGGCATAAGATACCCTGCAAATGCCAGCCTGCCGTGACAAGATGCAAGTGGAAGCTTGACCGCCAGTGGCAGTAGGTTGCTGCTGCTACAGACTTTGATATACACATATCGTATGCTAGGAGCCAGTGATCATCGCAGCAAAAACTGCAGAAACAAAGGAAGGGCCTAGTCAGGGGCGAAATGCAGCAGATGCCATCTCCGCAAGACGCGCCTGTAGTCATGCGCTTTCAAGATGTATTTCGCCGGTAGCATACCGGTTATGTGTAGAGCCGCGCCCTCTACAGTGAACTCGGTGTACTCGTCCAATACGAGGTCCAAGTTTGCGAAATCTGATCGACCTTCGGTCAGGCGACATACGTAAAGCTCGGGACCATCCTGAACCTTGACCTTCAGAGCTGATTTTGCTCCGACATCTACGGGAACTTAACAGTCAAAACAAGACTTCCGACACAAACTGACAGCGCTCAGAACAGACACTGCATGATGCTGTGAGCGCTTGTGCCATAGGTGTTGAGCGTGAAGATGATTTGCTGATTTGCATACTGACCTGCACCGGGTGCCAAGCACGCTTGTGATATATGCAGTCGAGCATCCTGAGGTGGCGGCACGAACGGCACGACTTTATCGGGCTTGACTTCGGTACCCCAAAATGACATGACGCTGGTCTACAGTATATACAAGCAATTAGACACCGCCAGCACGTCTGTGTCTGGGACAAAGGCCTTGTTGATGAACGCCGACAGCACAGACGCACTCCGTACTTGATGCGCATTCCGTCAACTGCCCTTCTAATTCTAAGAGCTGTGGCCACTTCGAAGTTTTCTGTAGACACATTGCAATTGTGGAGCATCTGCCGATATGGTATGAAGCCAGCACCAGACGACACGCACGCAACGATCACACCATGTCGCTGATCATAGCGTTGCTGTCATATCGTCGCGCTAGCACCAACTGGCCGAAGGCCGCTGCTGCGTAGCAGAAGCGACCTGAGAGCGTCTGAGATACAGCTGCACAGAGCACGGTCTAGATTGCGAGGCTGTTCCAAGCATGGCAGCAGACAGCTGTCAACACATCTATGGCATATGCAGCAAGCTGCTGGCCAGGGCTGTGGCAGCCTGCAGGCCTAGCAGCAGTCTACAGAGTGTGCAGCAAATAGCAGTGACACTAAGGAACAAAAGTCATCTGACGGCTGAGCCGCAAGTTAGCATTACCAGTGAGCCACAGTGCGCCAAAAATCGTATGCTTTTGCCTACTGCGCATTGAGCGCTCTGTTTCTTGTTGAGAGCCATCGCATCTTGGTGCTGCAGTCTCAGACACTGGGAAGGCATTACCTGATGACATAAAGGTCAGTCAGCATATCCTATACCCATTCGGCGCATGTTTCCGCCAATCAAGATGGTGGTGTATGCTAACATGTCTTATGCCTGATGTGATGCCATACGCCCATGATACCCAGGGGCAAACTGGACTTCAAGTCACCAGGCCTGCTTTTGTATATGCACAGGTTCTCAAGACAATATTCAGTGGCCTAATTACAGATGGCGCAGAAAGCATATGTGAGCAGGAGGTCGTGGTCAAGAGCACAGGTACCACTTGAACCCTTGCCTTGGTGCATTCCCCCTTACACTTGTTGTTGCACTATTCATGCCTCTGATCACTGCCGTGCCTCAGGCACCAAAACATGACTCCTGAGCTGAACGACAGTCTTCATGAGACAGCATGCAAGTGTCATGAGACTATGCCTGTGACTGCAGAGATGCATGAGTCAAGCATAAGGGTGTACAAAGCGACACCTGGAACAAAGAGCTCAACCAATCCTGCAGTCTCTATTGCCAGGCTTCCCATTCTTGCCAAACAAAGCAGGCTACCATTTGCTGGCAGTGAGATCAGCTTTCAGTTGTTATCAAACGGTACATAGCTCATGATCCTGTCTGCTGATGCTGCTGTCTGCAAGTTGCATGCAAACATGCAGTTTGTACTAGTGCAGGTACTAGACATGTGCTTTGCAGGGAGTTGAACACTGAACCTGCATGGCTGTCATGCAGACTTAGGCTACTATTTTTTTTCCAGCATCATGTCCCCACCATTTGAGTGCTCAAAGAATCTCTCACACAGCAGCTATTCTCCTGCTGCAAAACTCTGTCTACATGTATCAGGGCGAATCTGCCACACACGCTCTGCAGTGTCGACAGATGTAACACTGGAAATAGTGAGATAACCATCGAAGGTGTTGTGCTGGTCTGCATGTAGGCTTGATTGTATTCATTTTTTTTGTCATTGCTGTGATGTAGTACATGCTGAGGATGTCATCAATTGTGTGCAAGCTGTCCTAGAGCTCAGCAGCATGATAGCTCCAAGGACCTACCTGGAGCTACGTCTCAAAGGCTTTGCATTAGAGGTATGCCAACCTCTTTGCAATTGTGCTGTCACTGCATTGTTTGGCCCAGCACACCTCATGCCTGCTTTGCCATAAACGACAAGTCCATGATGTGATAGCATGGCTTTGCATGCTGATGAGTTTGTTCGACTGTGTGGTATTGCACAATAATAACAATGATCGTAATAAATACACTTTCCGGCTCATGATGAGCTAGGTACGTGCAGAGGGAAAGAGCAGTCTGGTCTGAGCATCCCTATATGGTCTATCGGTACGACAGTTTTGACACAGACATGATTACCAGACTATGTGATGCAGCCTTTCTGCCAGGTCAAGGACACCATCTGAACTGGTATGTGCATCCTAGGGGAACGAAGAGGCAGAGAAGCCAGGGAGTGTGGCCTTGAAGTATGACATTGAGCCTTTGCCATCTGACATGACGGCAGAGCAGCGCTTCTTTGAAGGTGAGAACCAAGCGCAAAACACCTGGCAAGACATGCTTCTGAGCGCCCTTTATTTGTCATGCTTCCTGTCTTTAAGCTCTTCATCTGTCAAGCTTCAGTCTATCAGCTACTGCTGCCAAGTCTGTCATGCAGGCGTGCCAGTCATGCTGCTGTCCACACTGCATGGCATGCTGCATCGCCTAGAAGATCTGCTCAATTGATGACCACTAACCCTCCAGGCTGTTCTCAGCAAATGTGTCATCTGTAGGACTGAAAGCCTGGTTTGAAGAGGATGATCCCGCTCAGCAGACATGTGACTATATGGAAAGTCATGAGCCATCGCAGCCCATGAATCCAGATTGCTCCTACCGCCAAACGCTGCTTGCCGACAGTCAGCTTCAGCTCCAGCAGGACCAGCAGCCAGGCGTGCACCCAGATAATGCATGCTGGCAGGCTGATGAGCCGTCGTGGTGTGACTATATGCATGAGCCGGATCTGATGGATGATCAGCCAGCCTTGAACGCTTTGCATCAGCCACACATGATGCACAACCAGCAGTATGAAGAACTAGAGCATGCAGTGCATGCCCAACCATACCTATCATCGCAGCAGCAGCAGCAGCAGCGTCAACAACAGGATGCACAACATGAGCTTCACATGCAAATGCCACAGAGTGAACAGGAATGGCAGCAGCAACACGGTCAGCAGGATGAGCCTCTGATGGGCTACGGACCAGGGCAGGACAACTTGACGCTCTGTGATCATCCTGTAACCAGTCAGGCGCCTTCATGGGCCAGCCACACTGACAATCCAGAGGACCATTGCATTGCACAGGAGCATATGCAACCATCAGGTCAGTCCTATGCTTTTTATCCGAGGCTGCATCAACTGGCAGTCATTGCTCTGTGTGCGATATATCTGCCATCTTGCAAACTGACTGGCAACTAGCAACTCTGATTACACCAAACAAGCACTCACAGCAATTAAATGGAACGCTGTGACAATTTTGGCTTTGCAGTTTTATAGCTTTGCTTGTACACTGAAGCAAAGAGTGTTGACATGAATGTGCTGCAGGATCTGCGCAGCCAGATCAGTGGATTGATGCAGAAGATATGCACATGAGAGATCAGGACAGCATCATGTGGCAGCCACATGGGACAGGCATGTGTGAAGAAGATGAAGTGCAGGATCAGCCAGACAGGAGGCCTCAGCTGGCCATTGCCATAGGTTAACTGTGCAGTCAGACATCACATACAGCACAACTTTGTGCAGCACTGTCAAATTTTATTGGAACTGCTGCAAGAGGACACATCTCTGGTCTTGCATCCTCAACAGGTCATTGCATTTTATGAGCAGCTATGCTGGTGAGTATTGAGTGTGTCACAGCAACCTTGCCTGGCACCAAGCAGGCAAAAAGGCAACAACAACTCCTGTTTCCAACTTGCCACCATATTTTATGCTGCTGTGTGTAACATACAGGCTTGAGAACATCCCTTAATGACAATGGCCATGCCATCATGGGGCATTCAGGAACCATGTGTTACAATGTGCCTGGTATGCTCTGAACCGCCAGATGGTAGCGCAAGTATGCATGGCTCCTATTACGCTGCAAGCTGAGTACAGTGCTACAGCTAGACTGTAAGGCAGGACGGCGTATGCTGACTGCCTCAGCGTGCTCACGTACTGAAACCTGTACCCTGTGTGTAGGCCAAGCAGGGGCAGACACAGCAAAGGCAGGCCCAGGCAGTAAGCAGGCAGGAGTGATGCTACAGCGCAGCAAGTGGACTGCCCAAGTGGGCCTGGTGCTGCACAGCCAAGTGCCCTCCCCTCTTGCTGGCTATGTTCTTCCCCCGGGTGTCGTCTCTTCCCTCTCCCTCTCCCTCTCCCTCTCCCTCTCCCTCTCCCAAAGATCTGTGCCATGATAGCATGGAAAAAGCCCCACCAGAGGGTAACTTATTTAGTTTGCGCATACAATGCTGGTCTGGCGGAGACCACCCGTACAGCCCCCTCCCCAAACACCTCCACACCACAACTCTGCCCTCCCTTAGTCAAAAGTAGACGTCTAGTGCATGATGTGACAACATATCATCTGGGTCCGCATTCAGCATCCGGAAGTACACACCATCATGCCAGTCCATTCAAGACCTAATGTCTCATGCGTTTACAGTCATGAAAGCTGAGGTCTGTTGCACCTGATTGCAGGCAATGCTCAGGTGTACTTGTTCCAGAACTACGCGCTGCTGCAGAGGCCGCCCGACAACTGCTTGAAAGCTCTGGAGAAGTTCTCTTGGCAAAACTTTGGGCTAGATGCTGAGGTACATGATATAATGTGCTCCATCTAGATGAACATGGCGTCAGACTCACATTCTACAAACAAAGCTTGCACTGTAACAGTTGTGACTGATGAGACTAGCATGCCCACATGTGACTGGCTGCTGACCTGCGCAGTCTGCAAATGAGTACACTTGTCTTTGCATGCAATCTCAGGAGGCAGTCATAATGGGACACAGTGACTGATGTGGTGCATGGGTGATCAGATCATGCACTGTGGGGCTGGCAAGCTGGCCTTGTATAGCCATTCATGTGAGCTAAGGACGTATGACTGGGATGTTGCCTTCAAAGCCAGGCACAATGCATGGCACAACGACCCAGCAGTCCTTGTACTGCTTTGTGACAGACAGCCATGAGGCCAGTCTTGCGCTTTTAAATTTGTACAGATGCAGCAACCTCAACCTGTGCCTTTTCCTACCATCTTTTCAATCGATGCCAAAGGGCATGATAATTTCTTTGTCTTTTTACAGGTGCAGGCTTTGCCGTCAGGGGCCATTTCCTTGTCATTTGGAGCCAAGAGTGACCCTCTGTCACAGGACATCTCAGCTCTAGTTTTGCATCTGTACAACAGTGAGGTCAAGCAAGAGGTTACAACTGGAAAAGCCCCAGCTTTGGCTGCAGTGACCGAGGTATGTATAGTATACTGTGCAGTAACGTACTGTGGCTTATACTGGCCGCATTCAATTGAGGTGTTGCATGACAATGTCCCGGCCTTGGCTGTTGTTACAGCAGTGACCTGACTGATGTCAAAGAGTTGTTGCGAACAGAAATTAGCGATACATCAGGAGAATGACAACACCATGGGTTCCTGCAGATCCTACCACAAACGCATTCCTCTTCTGATGCTTGCTTTTTGGTGCTGAAAACACACACAGTACATTGTCTGCAACACTGACAGGGTGAGCTGGTAAACCAAACATGGTGCATAGGAGAACAAAGTGTGCAATTGAGACTTACTGACATTCTGCATGCTGTCCTGCAGTCCAGTAAAGTTGCCTGAATGCTGCGCAGGCAAAGATGATCAAGGTCGCACTTGAAGATGCCCTCATGAAGCTCAAAGACCACTTTCATGGTGAGAAGCATTCACAGCAGGGCTGTTTCTCAAGCAAAAATACAAACAAAGCCAATAAAGAAAAAAGTATATACAAGAAAAAACTCAGCCTGCTGCATCTGTACAAAAAAATGACAACGGTTTTCATTGTGGGACCACAGCATGCCTGCAGGGTCGCAAATATTTTGATGGCACATAGAGACTGCAGCAAGGCCTGTTCAAGATGACAAAGAGCTTTATCACAATGCTGACTGTCACTTTTGTTTGTGCTGTCATTGAATTACATAGTGGCGAATTCCCTTAATATATCAGTATTGGATCCACACACACATTCCAAAGGGTTCATTGATTTGCAGAGCCCACTAAAATGCAGAAATTATATTGAATCACTATTATACGCAGTTATGCAAGGCTGTGTGAGGCTGCACCATGCATGTACTGGCAGGTCTGTGGTACACAGGATATCTTTTGTACAGGCTCCTTGTGCAACAAGGTGGAGAGAAGATTGCAGCTATGCCTCCCATATCTGGCTAAGAGCCTGAGCAAGCTTGTGATCAACTCAGGGAATGCTGACTTACAAACCCATGCCTGTCAACTGATGAGCTGCGAGATTGACTACTTGCAGCAGGAATTGGAACTGCGGTTGCAGGCAAGAGCACCACTTGATTCAGTCACGAGCATAGACACCATTGTGTGGCTGCCATGAAAAACTTCATGCATTAGATGCTTGAGGGAGCATTGCACTCTGATGCATTGGCTTTTTCTCTAAGCCTGTTGCCCTGCAGTCTGCAGTCTGCACATGCTCCAATTATGCGTTAAGGGTGAGCAACAGTCGCATTGTATGCCAGGTCGCATGCCAGGTTATATGCCACTGGCATACATCAATGGAATGCTATGAATGTTGCATGTGAAGCACTCGCAGACAAGCATGCTTATGTCTCTGTGCAGGATGCAGCTGCAGCTGAGCTTCACACAAAGCTCCTGTGAAGGTTTTCGTGAGGAATAGCATACAGGGTGTAAGGGGAGCAAGGAGTGTAACAGCATCGATAAGGGGAGAACGGGTGGTATGGTCTAACAGAACAGGAGCCCAGAAGCAAACCGTTTGGAAATGCCTTGAAACGCTGCTGTTGATACTGTGAGGCTGTGTTCACACAACCATGTGTGTGCTGTAGTACCCAATGCATCCATGTAAATTCATGTTGCACCCTAAATGCGAACTTGAACTGATTACTCTGTGTAGTGTTCATGCAAACTTGTATGCTCAGGGATGGCAGTGAGCTTCAGAACTGATCCAGGCTTTGGACAGGAGATGTGCAGCACAGCCTGTTTACAGCTCAGGTGAAAGGGACAAACAAATGATGAATAGATTACCCCTAAACTGACACATGGGTGCATTTCACATCAGTGCATAAACTTGCTACAGAATTGAGCAGTCTGAAAGCAGAACAGTATCAAGTTGCATGTCATCCTGCCAAAGAATGTGTCTCTAGTACATGTGCATGCATGCAGACATCAAACAGTGTTGACAAGCACCATAATCCTCTGTAGCATCACAGTACTGCACACAGCAATGTTCCTTGCAAGGCCATCTGGCCATTGGGGTATCTGAGACAACAGAAATTACTGGCGTGTCCTGTGGCTCAAGTGTCTGGCTATGATGAGCGCCCATATGCAGCTGCTCTTTAGTACCTTCAGCAGAACTTGGTCCTTCAATGTCTGATTCAGTAAGCTTGCCACTGCTCTGATCTGGAGTATGCACTGCTGCACAAGCACGACTGTTTCCCTCACTGTCAAAGCCTCTCTCTGGTATTTACACTGTCATTCATGTGTCTGCACTTTCCTAGGTTCCTGGGCTGCCCCACCATCCTGCTTGGGCTAGCCTGACAACCCATGTGGGAGCTACTCCTCATTCGCCTTCTTCTTCTCATGCCCAGGCTCGAGACTATTGATTACAGATGTGGTCTGCTTGGTGGGGAGGTTAGCCAGATGAGGAGTGTCCTTTGTAGCGCCTTTGCTTGCCGCATTTGAATGGACCGCCTGCATGAAAGAAGACACGTCAGCTCATGTGACTGGAATTGCTGTACAGCCTGCATTCTGATTGCTACACATGTGCTAGTTGCACCATTGCACCCTACATCAAAGCTGCAGGCCAATGTACTGCATTGACCTGCGCCCCAAGCTACATGCCAAATTGCTGCCTTGGATTTCTTAAGCATGCATCACAACCCGCATTGCTATGATTCAATGCACTGCCTGCATCACACCACTCCTCACAACATGCTGCATTGAAGCAAGATGGCCTGCATCACACCACTCCTCACAACATGCTGCATTGAAGCAAGATGGCCTGCATCACACCACTCTTTTGTGCTGGCTGCAGACAAGTAAACAGACAAGTATACTCTACATTAACATGACAGTACACTTCAGCACTGACCACTTCATGCAATGCACAAGCGTGATCAAGTGCTTTTTCAGCAGTGATCAAGAAAACGTACAGTGTCAGACTCTCCATTGGCGGCTTTGCTTTCGCTTGGTGGCACAAGGTTGCCAGCAATCTGGGGCTGAGCATTCTTGTCAAAGCCACTGGATTTGCCAAGCGTTTCCATGTTGACATCTTCATGGTCATGAGCCCCAGCAGCAGCCTGCACATGAGACACAATTCAGATGTGTACAGGTATGTATACAATCTATCACATGCAGGTAAGAATGACTGACAGTTCTAATGCCAGAGCTGCTGTGTTGCCCAGCAGCAGCCTACATATGAGGCACAAATCAAACCTAGATCTGTAAATAACCTATCACACGCAGGTAAAAATGATGAACAATTTGATGGCAGAGCTGCTGTGTTGCCTGGCATGGCCATGCTTAACCTTCTGAAGGTCACAAGCACCACCAGCA
>JAABUU010007723.1_pt1 | contig 10942 bp, 11 predicted proteins | sample 5559301 | NCBI WGS metagenome assembly JAABUU01 (sample SAMN10711884, study PRJNA513360) | rock metagenome | isolation source: Antarctica rocks | place: Antarctica: Victoria Land, Richard Nunatak white
TGTTGTTGATGTTTAATTGTGAGTTGGTGATTTTTTGGGGTTCGATTTTCTGGAGGGTGTATGAGTGGTAAGGTATTTGAGGGGACGATGGGGAGGTGTTTGCACGTTTCGGGAGTTTCAGGCTGGGGGTTTGAGATATGTTTTGTTATACTATTATTCCGTGTAGGATAAGATAGAAAGTGATGAGAACATCATACCTCTCCTCTCTTCTGATTCCAATTATTTCCGATCGTACCTTGTAGACTACCAGACCCACAATATAACGCCCGGGGAAAACCCCCTTTCCAACCCGTGGCCCCTAGAGCCTGACACGTAAAACCCAACGCCATGAACACCCTTCACTGCCTGTCATGTGGTTGGAGTATTCTTACAACGATCCGGAAATCGACCATGATCCTATCATAAGCGGGCTATTCTTCCCAACTGTACCTTTCATACCTCCTCCCCTTGCCTGGGCCTCTGCTCCCGCCCTCGGCTTCGACTCCTGCCGTAGCCGACTCCTCTCCTCCAACACTAGGATCCACATTTCTCTCTTCCGTAAACCGACTGACGCGACCCACGCGACTATCGCCTTCACCTACAACTCGATCTCTATCCGGCCATACCGCCGGACCCACAACCGTCTGCGTCTGCGTCTGCCTCTGCGTCTGCGAGTGCGCGACACCCTCCTGCAGGCTAAACGGCAGTCCAGGCTTCCCAGGCGTCAACGGGCTCACAAGACCAGGTGTGCTCAGTGGACTCGATTCGCGCGACACGTCTCGGCTGATGGTGGTCGGGGAATGAGGAACCAGCGTGCTTTCTGCTCCCAAGTGCGCGGGTCTCATGTGCGGTACTTGCATGTACTGGTTAATTGGTGTGATAGGGCTGACAAGGCCGGGAGTGGACAAGGGGCTGGAGTCGCGCGATACGTCTCCACTTGCGGTGCGGGTCTGCCGGTTTGCATTTCTGGCCTGCCCGACGCGGCTGGGTGAGTAGGCGGGTGGTGTTATGGGGCTGGGTTCGGGGCCGTAGTCTTCGCGTTGGGTGTTGGCGGTATCGGAGTGGAGTTCGACGGGGGGTTTATAATCGTGGCCGTAGGTCAGTATTAAATTGTGAGGCGTATTTTGTTGCTCTTGGCCTGGAACGGATATAACGTCTTTGATGACTTCGGTTCCGTCCAGTTCGTGTGGGGTGCTTGCTGGGAGTTCGACGACCCTGCTTTTGGCTTGGACTTCCACGGGGTACTTTGTTTCTCCTAGAAGCTCACTTGGCTGTTCTCCTTTAGTTTTGTGGTTGGACCAATGCAGGAAGTTCTTTTTGGGCGATGAGGGTTCCTCGGTTTGTTCCCTGCCGTGGCGTTTTCGGAGGCAGAAGATCAAAATGGCTACGACGACCACGAAAGCCACGACGCAAGCGATGACAATGCCTACTATGGCACCTTTGCTGAGAGAGCTGCTGGTGCTATCATTATGATTCGACGGCGTGCTGTTGTCTGGCTTGTTGATGTCGACGAGACTATAATTTGTGAGTGCATCGCTGGCGAAGGTGGCTTGATGAACGGAGAAGTTGTTTCTTTCATAGTCTACGATGAGGTAAGCCTCTTGCAGGAACACACGTCCAATCGTATATTGTGAGCTGTTGGCGGCTTTCCGTAAGGGGAAGTAGTTGATAGCTGGAGATGATGCAGTTGCGTTGAGACCAGGGAAAGGGTATGAAAGCTGTAGATCGAAAGCGGAATATGGCAAACTGATGTTCACAGATTTGGTTGAGCCTGGTAAATCCGCGATGATGAAGTTGAAGGTCAAATTCCAGTTGACCAAAGCATCGTGCTGCGACGTATTGCGACCGAAAGTATATAGCTGTAGATTCGTATCGTAGACTAGGCCGAGTGCTGTCTCGAAACGTTTACAGACCGACTCCGGCAGCCAGAGAAAGGGAGTGGAAGAGTCTATGGTGAAAAGGTCGGCTTCACCGAGCCCAAGTAGGGTCGAAGGATTGGTGGTCCACCCGGTGCCCGCACCGGAACTCGAAAGAGGATGCGCGGAAAGGGTAATCTCGTTAATTGCTGCCACTGGGTTTTGGTACGGATCTAAGTCGAAGCTGATGTTATGCGGTAGAAATCTATTGGTATCGTAACCACCAAGCGTAAGAGACGCAGGGACGTGCTTCAACCCTAACGAAGTGAGCTCAGGCAATCTGATTTCTAATTCCTGCAACCAACTCACGGTTGTAAGCTCCAGCCGTATATCCGTAGCTGTGACTTGGAATGATGCTTGTATTCTCCACCAGACTGCTTAGAAAAGGCAGTTTGTTGGCTCCGGTGAAATTTGTGACTCCGAGCCCAAGCCCTAAAAAGCCTAGCCAGTACTCTGTGCTGTTGAGAACGCCAACAACTTGTGAAGGTACAATTTTGTGCTCGTCGAGATCCACGTTGTCGTATCCATAATGTGCGTAACCCCCGAAGCCTAACTGGGGATCCAGGCCTAGCTCGTAGAGTCCCACATCTTGCCATGTACTAGAAGCATTGGACTGGAACAAACCACCACGCTTATCTCGACATGTGGAAGCTGCAAGAAGATACCATTGTTAGTCACACTCCAAGGAAGGCTTGTACAGAGGCTCAGATCGCGTCACGCTTTTCCTCCTCCGTCAATTGAACATGCTTAGAGGGATTGTCGGTCACTGATGCCATGATCAACGGGGGAGAATCGAAAGTCTCACTTCGATCGCAACCTCCTATGCCCACCACCCAAGTCTCCCGACTCTGCGTACTAACCAAGACATCGAGCCACTGCGGTGGCGATCCGACTCTGATGGTTACGCTATTGTCAATAGTCAGCATCGTGTCAAGTGATGAACCGCCTTGTTTGAAGATCTTACGAGCTCCAGAACCCATCATATCCATACCTACAGTAGAGCTATTAGATGTTGTCAGTAGGTCTGGATCGGGGAGGGGATGTACCACTTTTGCCCCACAGGTACCGCAACGGCAGCAGGCGTGGGGTTCGTTGCAGATAGGTTTGTACAGAAGGATACGAGAACAATAAGGATCGTGAAGGCCCTCTTGGGTGTGATGAGAAAAACTTGGAAGCTCTCACGCATATTATCGAGCTTGAAATCAAATGACTAAGGTAATGAAATAAGTAAGCATGAGTCGGGTATGCTATGAACAGCATGAGCTTTTGGTCGATGGGAAACACGTCCACTGGCATATCATCACCGTGACGTTTGCCTCATAGAGAAGATCATTGGCGACAGTGAGTCGATAGATTTGCTGGTCGCACGAGGAAAGCTCGTGGAACCGATAATGCACGTAACGAGAGAGATTGTGTCGACGCCGAGGTTTGGTCAGCCTTGTGGAACTGAAATGGATAAGTAACTAGACCAGCCACAGCCGGCGAGAGCGGGGACTGGGCGGTGTGAACTGCAAGAAACGATACACTGCTGGCTGATGGCCGCTGGCTGCTGGCGGCATGATCCAGCCAGCCAGCCACTCATTAGATGACCGGGGGGTGGAAGTGAGCACGCACGAGAGACTGCGCTCTCTTCTCTCGGGGATTCCGGATTTACCTTCTTAGCGTAGTCTGGCCGCCGTAGCGTACCAAGTTGGGTTAGTCGCTTTATCAACCGTGGCCGTGGCCTGCGCTGTCTCTTCTGAGTCTTCTCTACCTTACTACTCCGTAACGTTAAGTTACTCTACCTTCGTATGCCAGATACGATACGGGTCGAGCAGATACACAGCAGGAACTCGTGTCATGTCCGACGTGAATTGAGGGACCTCCAGATTAGAGCCTTCTCAGGGGTTACAATGCATTGGGTCTGATCCATTTCCGGTCCGATTGTGGGTTAAGTCGAATATTTCCACGATTAACAATCTGATCAGTGAGATTGTTTCTTTTTCATCTACTGTATTTAATTATTGTTTGATGTAAGGACCCGGACCTTGCATCTGGCCCCCACAGGCAATGCCGAAAAGAGAGGGAGTAGTATGGTCAACAACATTATGATTTCCGATCCTATCATTACTCACAACGACCACGCCAACCTTGGCAGAGACTCATCATGTGGAAAGTCGAACTCGGTACTTTCACAGATCAACGGCATGGCAATGCGGTCTGCCTTGGCTACTGTAGCTATCTGACCTCTGGCCGGACAATCAATTGCAAGATCTGCAATCGCTGTCGCTTACTCTGTAACACAGCATATAAAGTCTGACACTATCTGTACTGTTACATCTCTCACCCTTCGTCGCAGCAAACGTCGAAGCACAAAGCAGATGCATTATCTAGCCCGAGCACGAATTGACTGCATCAACTTTCCTGGCCTCGCCGCAACGGGGATCCGGACGAATCCGAGAGGTAAGAGATGTTTCAGCCAGGATTCGCTGATCATATCAGCCAAAGGAAATGGAAGTAGGAGTGGCGTGACGATCAGAAGCCCGAATGCGTGCCGACGCATAGAATAGTGTGAACCCTTACGGAGTACATCCGACATAGTACCACTTCTGACACAGATGGAAGTAGCAGACTTGGAAGCTGAAAACTGCCTGAAAGAAAAGAGAAGAGGTGACGAATCCGAGATCGAATTGATGAAGGTCGTCAAGGTTTGTGGGTGCCGAATACGAGACCAAGTGGAGAAAGCGGCTGAGCCTAGCATGCATGTCATGGCATGGCGCTGCATCGTCGGGACTTCATTCGCCTAACAGCTCCTCATCTAAACCTCCAAAGTCTCCAAAGTCAGACGGACGATCCAACAGAGCCCTGCACCTTCATGCAACGTATTCTACTCTTACCTCATCTTATCACAGACACCAGTGCGACTAAGTACGAGTACGTACTTTAGGCTATGAATAGGTAACTGACACAAGGCGTTCTTGCGGTATGAGCCATCCCAGCCATGCCCTAGGTGGGCAGTCTCTAGCTGCCTTCCCGAGCCACGCGAGAATCCCTCCGCCGGAGATTGCCTAGACTTCACCACGACGACTTGATATCTTTCACTGCAGCTGATTGCTGCCTCCAAAGACCAAACGTCCTGACTGTCGTTACCAGCATTTCACCGCCTTCGTCCTGTCTCTCGAGCAGTTTGTTCTTTCTTCAAGTCTGTCGTTCAAATAGTCGCTCTCTTCCAATCCTTTCTGGGCAGATAGGCTGCGTTTAATACTGAAGGGTTGAGCTTTCTCTTCAAACCACTATGAAACTAGACGGACGGGTCTTCATGTCCTTTCTTCCCCCGTTTCTGTGCCTGACGCTTGCGTTGTCAACGCTTGGCGAGAGGCCGAAGAACTATGAGCAGCTATGTGAGCTTGCTAGCGGACTGACCCCTGATATCGAATGATGTGGAGATTGATGTCTATTAGTCCAACGTCGCTCTCGGGTCGGCTCGTACCCACTGACCAACTCTTCGTCAACGATACTATCATCGTCCTCCACCACACCGCCAAAGCCGATAGTATTGGCGACAACCACATCCGACTTGACCAACATATACATGCAACCTCCGAGGATACCATCATCGCTGGACACAGAACTGGGGTCAACGTTCGATAGCTCGGACTCGCATGTTGAGTCGACAATCACAACCACATCGACTGCCGACGCGTCTAATGTGTACATACAACGGCCCAGGACAACATCGTCGCTGATCAGCAAAGATGCGTCCATGCCCAGCGGATCGGTGCCCACCAGCTACTCGTCTTACCCATCAGCTACCTCTTTTCCAAGTAGCACGAGATGGAGCTCTTCTGCGAATCCCGCAGCTAATCAAACCACAAGATATTTCCTCCCAATTAAAACGAAGACCTCGATAGCGAGCTCCAACTTTACGATAACGCTGGATCCGGCTGTTTGCTCTGGAACAACGACCGTTTTTGCATCACCCAATGCTCCCAGGATCCGCACGGTGACAGAAACCTATTTTGTGACCATCTTTGGTGAGCTGACAGATCTGACTCCGTCGCCGATGTCGACTCTTTTGCCTTTCTGTGATACAGTGAATATTCCTTACCGGAACACTACTTCCTCTACTTGGACGTGCTCGGGCACTGGCCACTGTATCACCTTTCTGCACACCACCACCGTAGCACTAGGCTCAGCTATGCCTAAACAATCTTCAGCAGCAAGTTCGCAGGTTTTCCAACCGCTTACTGCAGCGCGTGCCAGTAATACTGCATTTGAAACACCGAGGCCCGAGGTTGTAACTACATTGAAGCACACGCAGACTGTCTTGATTGGGGATACAACTCCGCCTTCGTTCGGCCCTGTCAACCCGCCAGCCCAACCTATCCAAACAGGTCCCGATGCGGCGAATCCGACCCAGGAACGAAATGTTCCCATAGGGCCTACTATACAACCCCCTCCTTTCGTTGATCTTGGCGGAATCATCGCATCAGTCTTTAACAATCCCTTCACACCTCCAAAACCGGCTCCATCCCCCCCGGCTGGTGACTCGAGCAACGGAAGGCCTTCAAGCGGTGCGACTGGACCGAACAGAGGCTCTTCAGAGCCTGGCAGTCCAAACGGACAAAGCTCTTTCCCGACTCCGCCAGCGCAAATCTCGCCACAAGCTCCCCCCCAGCTCGACGGTCCGGTGGTCGAAGTAACGACCGGGAGTGTTCTCGTATCGTTAGCAACATCCCAGATTGTTGTTGGTGGAACGACATTCCCCGCTGATCTGCAACCTACTACAGTGGCCATCGACGGGGAAACATTTTCCATCAACCCTTCTCAAGTCGTTGCGTCAGGAATTACACTCAATATCCCTCCGCCAGCTTCGGTCGGGGCAGCTCCAAGCCTGAATTCACCCGTGAGCGTCTATATTGACATCAAGTCCAACAACGTGGTGATAGGCGGGCACACCTTCACCGCAGGCTCTCCGCCAACGTCGACTGTAATCAATGGTCAATCGATTGCCGTCAACGCTGGCCAACAACAAGCTCCTGGTGCAGCCATTACAACGCCCCCGTCTACATCTCCTACGATGGCTCCCAAACTCGTGACCGTAGCCAACGTTCCCTTAGTCATTCAGTCCGCAAACGTTGTCATAGGTGGACAGACCTTTCCACCAGTCTCCTTAACAACCTCGGTGGTCATTGACGGCCAGACGTTCACCATCAATCCGTCTCAAGTTATTGCGTCCGGGACAACTATCGATATCCCATCGGCGGTGCCTACTAACCCATTATCAACAGTCACTGCCGGTGGCCTGACCTTTTCCGTTGGATCAACAGCCGCTATAATCAGCGGCACGACTTACGAAATCGGAGGAGCTGTTTCACCTATGACGAAGGTAATTGGTGGCCAGACAATTAGCTTCGGACCTGGTGGGGTAGGCTTTGCCAGCACGACAGTCCCAGTGGCCGCGTTATCCCAAGTCACCGCCGGTGGCCTCATATTTGCCGTGGGATCTATGGAAGCGATCATTAGTGGCACAACATATGCCATTGGCAACGGCGCATCAGCGACAACAACGGTGATAGGAGGCCAGACCGTCAGCTTTGGTCCTGACGGTGTGGGCCTCGCCAGCACAACTGTTGCAGTGCCAACAATGTCCAGAGCTACTGCTGGTGATCTCACATTCTCCATGGGACCTATGGCAGCTGTTATAAGTGGTACGACATATGCCATTGGCAACGGCGCATCGGCGACAACGGCAGTGATCGGAGGCCAGACTGTCAGCTTTGGGTCTAATGGCGTGGGCCTCGCCAGCACAACAGTTGCAGTCCCAACAATGTCAGGAGTTACTGCTGGTGACCTCATATTCTCTGTGGGACCTACGGCAGCTGTTATAAGCGGTATGACATATGCCATTGGCAACGGTGCTTCAGCGACAACAAAGGTGATAGCAGGCCAGACTGTCAGCTTCGGACCAGATGGAGTTGGCTTGGCCAGCACCACCATTCAGGTACCGACTGCATCGTCCACAGGAGAGACCACACCCGGTCTTCAGCTTTTCGTGGGCAGCGCCGGCAATCTTGGCGTTCAAGGCGTTGCTATTGTGACGCTCTTGGCTTTTGGTGTGGGAATCCTGCTTCTTATGTGAGAGGGTTTGGGATAATGATGATGAGTTGACGAACGGCGCTGGACTTGGGGGATCTTGGGAAAATAATATTTGGTTAATAACCATAAGGCTAATGAAAAGTATCGCTTGTTAGGGCTACTGGGGATTGATATACACTCTGTCACCGCGTTCTGTTCTTCTAGTTGCGATTGTACAACAACATGCAGGGGTTTTGGATAGAGAATTTCAAGGAGGCCAAGCATTAATGAAAATGGTCGTTTTAGCCGTCACTCATCCAATACGTTGCCCTAGAACAACAGGGTGTTGGATGGAACATAGTACTCGACGAGTCCTCATGCCCTGTGCTGGGGCCCACATGGTGCTCTGATATGTTCCTAAGCGTACCGTAACTGGCACGTGACATGAGGACTTGTTGGCTGCACAAGCAGTGTATGGAGTTTGTGAAAAGTACATGTATAACAAAATGCCTGCCTTATCAATAGTAAAGTGGATTATTGAATTCTGCTTACAATCTGATAGTGAGGCTTTTCATTAGGGTATTGTAAGTCGGACCTCTAAGGTATGTACGCGTACGTCAGAGAAAGGCTTACTTAACACCGGTAAGGTCCGACAACATCCAACATCCAACATCAACAGACCGTACATGATATTTGCGCTTCTGTCGGTCTCGACAAGATTGTACTGACGGTCTACACCATTGATGACAGCTCTACTGCTGTCAATTCCACTCATGGACCAGTAGCCCCTCCCGCCGGTGCCTCCTCTTTCACCATGTCATTCACAGAGGACATGACCAGCGAGTTGAAAGCGAGCTCGGCAACGTTGGCCTCCAATGTAGCTACTGCCGTTCCGTTCCTGTCCTCAGCTCTGGATCATTTCAAGACTTCAGCAAGCAACGCGACTTCGTTGCTCAATCCCTCCCCGATGGATCTCCTTCTGTTGGTGCCGCGGATGGTCCTTCGTGCCGGTACCTTTGCCTTGGTCACGGTGCCGGAACGGATCGATAGCATGGTGCTGAGGGGAATGGCGGGAACAGTCATAGCCAGCGCGACTGGGCCAGAAGCTCAGCTGGCCGCAGATGTGCCAGTCTCTTCAATACATGGTACGGCTGCGGCGACTATGGCTGCGGCTGGGACAGAAGGAGTGCAGGGTGGGGGCTTGAGTCAGGCCTTTGCCTTTCAGAACATTAGGAATTTTGGAGGGATATTTACCTATCTGACAAGCAAGTGGGCACTTGGTTGCTTCACTGTAGTGCGTTCCTAGGGCTCACTCTGCAAGCTTGTACTAACCTAGTTTACACAGGCCATCATACTTAATCGGACCCAGGTATACGCCTCCTCTCGTCGTCACATACATTTAGGCTGGCCGTTGCGGTTGGCATTGCGCATCATACCGCTTGTCATGTTCATGTATCAAGGCATTTCACTTCTTCAAGCAATGCGCTGCCAGACATCACCAGACTATTCTTCCCTTCGCTACGGCAAACCTGGCAAGCATTTTGCACTGGACTTCTCCGCTGATGGGGGCCTACTCTACCACCTGAGTTCGATCCTCCTCTTCTGGCAAGACGATAGAGAAAGTTGTCGTGCGGTCAGCATGCTACAACCTAGTGACTCTCGGCAACTACAAGGCTCGCTATCTCTCTTGTGGCCGCTCTTTCAGGGGTTGTGCCTGAGTCAATTCATCGAAACACTCTCATGTGCTCTCCAAGGGCGGCAGGTCATGACCGAGACCGGCATGTCAATCTTTGAGCACTCACTCGCCTTTGCCGAAGCGGAAGCCATGGTAAGCAATCAACTTGGGTTTGGCCCCTTCGGTCCATCGAAGCCGAGCTTGGCCAAGAACGGGGTCAACCTAGCCAACGGCACGACTGACACCTCTATATTGGTGACAAAGTCTTTTATCTTGGAGCGGATGAATACTCCACCCGAAGTACTTCTGATCGGTCTCATCTCGGCCCTGAACAACCTTAGCAGCCATGTACTCAGCGTTCTTGGCTTACAAAACAAGTTCCGACTTATCAGTACGGGATTTTGGGGACTGTGCTTCATGAGCGCGTTCCTTTGGGGGTTTTTCTCCTTTTCACCCGAAACCGGCGGCGACGTTGGAATACTACGTTTCCCTACCGTCTGCATCGTTGGTTTCATACCGCACCTGCTGATTCTGGTGGGTATATGTATATGTGCTTTCATATACCTTCTGGCGCTCACGCTTACTGCAATTTCACCTCCTGCCGGCGTTCAGCCTCCACGGTCGTGGAAAGAGAGGTTGTCTATGGCACATGAGAACCTACAGGCGAACGTACAACTTTCAAGCATTCGAGTGAGCATGCATGAAGACTTCTACACTGCGCTGCTCAAGGTAGGCTTCACCGCTTTGACGGTTGCCAGCGAGGCGGTGTATCTGAACGAGGGAAGACGAATCGGCGTGGCAAGATGGACGTGGCTTGAAGAGGAACGTATGCAAGAGATTGAACAAGCCAGGGAATCTCCCCGCGTTCATGGTGTTTCTGCAACGGCTGGTGTGACGCCGACAGGGGAGCAAAGCGATGAGATTTCTGGCGGCAGAGTTCAAAGAGGTGGATATGCCCGTGAACGAACGACAAAGATACTCAAAGGACGGCAAAGAGGTGCAGACGGTCGATCTCGAGCAGATGGCGTTGGCGCCCTGCAGCGAGGGGCCAGATGGATCATGGCGTACGATTTCTTCAACGGGATATTCTGGCTCATCACGGGCTGGTTTGCTTCGGGCTTGGACAGGCTTCTCGACAAAGCAAGCATCACACGAAGACCACGATGGCTGGGCAAAGTACTTCGACAGGCCAAATTGGCAGACAAGAGCCGAGTTCCGAATCAGACCCAGGAGCCTGACATGCTTGAATTCTGGCTACTCTCCGATGAAGGTGAATTATCGCTGCCAAAGGACAACCACGTCGACGTAGAAGTGG
>JAABUU010007724.1_pt1 | contig 10942 bp, 10 predicted proteins | sample 5559301 | NCBI WGS metagenome assembly JAABUU01 (sample SAMN10711884, study PRJNA513360) | rock metagenome | isolation source: Antarctica rocks | place: Antarctica: Victoria Land, Richard Nunatak white
CCCAGGCGGTCGCCGCGGCCAGGTTGGGATGGGCGGTGCGCGGCTGCGGCGGCCCGGCGAGCACCAGGGTGCAGCCGATGCCGGCGTAGGTAGCCGCGGCGGCGGCGGCCTGCACGAAGTTGGAGCCGGCCGACCCGCCCGTGACGAGGACGTCGGCATCGCGGGCCTCGGCGAGCAGCAGCTCGAGCTGGCGTGCCTTGTTCCCGGCGACGGCGAACCCGGTGAGGTCGTCGCGCTTGACCAGCAGGGAGGCGACACCCAGGGCGGCGGCCAGCCGAGGGGCGGCGACCAGCGGGGTGGGCAGGACGGCCAGCGGCGTGCGCTGCAGGACCGTCATCGGGCGGCGCTCGCAGCCGCCGACGGCCTCACCGGCCGGCCCTCGCGTGCGCCACGACCAGGTCGACCATGGCGCCGGCCGATCCGGTGTCGACGGGCAGGGCCGCGACCTGCTCGGCGGTGAGCAGCGTGTCGAGCCCTTGGCCGGCGAGCGCGCTCTGCAGGGCAGCCTGGGCCCGGTGCTTGCCCAGCTGGGGCGTGAGCAGGGTGAGCGCCGCCTCGCTGCGGGGGTGCGCGCCGAGGTTCGCCGCCATGCGCGCAGCGTCGACCTCGAGCCCTTCGAGCAGCTCGACCGCCGTGGCGGTGGCCGTGCAGGTGAGCAGGCAGACCTCGGGCAGCGCGACCCACTCGGCCTTCCAGCTGCGGCCGTCGCGTTCGTGCACGCCCGTCATGCCCTCCAGCAGGACCCCGGCCTGGGCCCGGACCAGGCGGGCGAGGGTGTCCAGGTGCTCGCTGCGCTCGGGGTTGCGCTTGTGCGGCATCGTGATGCTGCCGACGACGCCCTCGCGCGCCGGCTCGCGCAGCTCCCCGAGCTCGGGTCGCTGCAGCTCGTACACCTCGCCGCCGATCCTGGCCAGGGTTCCGGTCACCATGGCCAGGACCTGGCCGACCTCGGCGATCCGGTCGCGGGCGGTGAGCCAGGAGGTGACGGGCTCGGCCAGTCCGAGCTCCTGGCAGAACCGACGGCGTACGGCCAGCCCGACACGTCCGTGCGCGACGAGGGTCCCGACACCACCGCCGAGCTGCCCGACCAGCCAGCGGGGCTCACCCTCGGCGATGCGGTCGAGGTGCCGGCCGAGCTCGTCGGCCCAGGACGCGGCCTTCCAGCCGAAGCTGATCGGGGCACCCGGCTGCCCGTGGGTGCGCCCGACCATGACGGTGTCCCGGTGGCGGACGGCCAGGTCGAGCACCAGCTCCTGCAGGCGGAGCAGGTCACTGCGGACCAGTCGGCATACCTGCTGCAGCGCCAGGGAGGTCCAGGTGTCGGTGACGTCCTGGACCGTCGCGCCGACGTAGACGTGAGGGTGGACCTCCGGCGGCAGCGCCTGCTGCAGGGCGCGCACCAGGCCGAGCGTCGAGTGCCCGGTCGCGCGGGTCTGCTCGGCGACGAGGTCGAGGTCGAGCAGGTCCACCTGGGCGAGGGCCGTGATCGCGGCGGCGGCCTCTGCCGGCGCGACGCCCTCGGCGGCCTGGGCCCGGGCCAGGGCCGCGAGCACGTCGAGCCAGCCCTGCAGCCGGCTCCGCTCCTCGAAGACGGCGCGCGACTCCGGCGTACCCCACAGGTGGGCGTACATCGAGGAGTCCGTCAGGCGGGCGGTCACGGGCCGGCCAGCTCGACGGCGGCGTCCAGGGCCTCGCGCAGGTGCCCGAACGACGCCCCCCACGGCACGACGACGGTGTGCCCGTCGACCTCGACGTGCTCCTCCAGCAGGCAGCACTTGGTCAGCAGCACCTCGCCGCGGGCGACCTCCACCGCGGCGGCCAGGCTCCGGGGGCAGCTGTCGACCTGGGCGACCGGTTGGGCCAGCGCGCCGTCGCCGGTGTCCTGCCCGTACAGGACGTCGTGGATGGCGCGGGACCTGGCGCACCCGAGCAGCGTCCAGTCCTGTCGCGGTGGCACCTCGTCGAGGTAGGACACCTGCGCGCCGGGGACCTCCATCGTGCCGCCGCGGCAGGGCAGCAGGTAGTGCGCGGCAGGCGCCCGCGGGAGCAGGTCCGGCAGCTCTACGACGTGCGGAACGGGCAGGACGCCGGGCAGGTCCTCGGCGGTGGCGAGCACGCGTTCGACCTGGTCGAGCAGCTTGGCCGGCCAGGGCGGGGCCACGTCGAGCACATGCAGGCGTACCGGTGTCGGGTCGAGCACGAAGCTGATGTGGCCGTAGCGGCCCTCGAGGACCACACATCTCGCGTCCGGGACCTCGGCGGCCGCCCGGATCAGGTCGCTGGGGATGCCGGGGTCGAACTCGGGCCGGTGCAGCCACACCGTCTCAGCCGGCCCAGCGAGCAGGGTGATGTCGTCGATGTCGCGGAACAGCGGCGATCCGCTGGTCGCGTGCTCCCCGCCCAGGTCGCCCTGGTCGCCCGCATTCTGCTGGCCCACGACCTGGTGCACCTCGACGAGCGCGGCCCGGCCCGCCCGGCGCACGAGCATGTACCGGGTGCGCCGGTAGACCGGGCGCGAGGTGAGCAGGTCCCGCAGCGGCGCGAGCTCGAGGGGCACGTCGACGTCGGTCACCGAGACCTCGCGGTAGCGGTCCGGGAAGGTGCTCACCGGGTGCGTACGCGGCTGTCGAAGGTGTCGGCCCGCAGGCCCAGGCGCAACGACTCGAGCCCCAGCGCGTCGCCCGGCACGACGTTGGCCAGGTTGACGTCGGGACCGAAGCGGCGGATCAGCCAGGCCTGCTGCTGCTTTTGCGGCGCCTCGAAGACCGTCGTGCCGACGCCGATCGCGCCCACGACCGCGTCGACGAGCTCGGGCCGGACCTGGCCGTCGGACGCGAACAGCCCCACGGTGCCGCTCTCCCGGCCCTCGGTGACGACCCAGGTCGCGCCGGCCGCGAGGTCCGCGGCCGCCTCGAGGGCCCACATCGTCGGCACCGCAGCACTTTCCGGGTCCTTGCTGCCGATCTCGGCCAGCACGATGAACCGCTCTGCCGCAGCCTCGACCAGTTCGGCCTTGGCAGCCGCGCTCATGCTCGCCACCCCGCTGGACACCTCCACGCACGGAAAGCCCATCTCGGCGGCCCAGTCGAAGTACGCCGAGGCGGCGCCCTGCTGCCAGGCGACCTCCAGCAACGTCCCGCCGGCGCAGGCGAGTACGCCGTACCGGTCCAGGACCGCGAGCTTGTCGGCCAGGCCGGGGTCGAGGTAGGCGGTGCCCCAGCCGAGCTTCCACACGTCGACGTACGGTCCGCACACACCGAGCAGGGCCTCGACCTCGGTCACCGGCAGGCCCTTGTCCAGGACGTGCGTGATCCCGCGGCGCCGCGGCTTGGCGGTGCGTTCCGGCAGCGTGAGGAAGGTGGGCACGGCGTTCACCATGGTAGACAACCGCCCACCGATCGGAGGTGGCCGTGACCGAGCTCGACGCCCTCGGGCAGCACCTGCGCGAGCTGCCTGGCGTCCTGGCCAAGGCCGACATCGGGCTCGTGGCCGAGGTCTTCGGCGGCGGTGACTGGTACGCCGGCCCCGGCGACGACGGGGCCGTGCTGCCGACCGGGGAGGGCCAGGTCGTCGTCGGCGGCGAGGCCATCCTGCCGGCCTTTGTCGCGGCCGATCCTTTTGGCGCGGGCATCGCGGCGGTGCTCGCCAACGTCAACGACCTGGCCGCGATGGGCGCCCGGCCGCTCGCCCTGCTGGACACGGTCGTGGGCCCGGAGGACGTCTGCCGCGAGGCCCTTCGCGGGATGCACTGGGCCGCTCAGCTGTACGACGTCCCGGTGGTCGGCGGCCACCTGACGCGCACCACAGGACCGCCGGCGCTGTCGGCCTTCGGCGTAGGGCGGGCCGACCGCGTGCTCTCGGCCAACCACTGCGCCCCCGGGCAGGTACTGGTCCTGGGCTGTTGCCTGGACGGCGCGATGCGGGCCGACTTCCCCTTCTTCCCGTCCTTCGACGAGCGCGGCGCGCAGCTCGCCGGCGATGTGCGGCTGCTCGCCGACCTTGCCGCGGCCGGGGCAGCCGTGGCCGCGAAGGACGTCAGCATGGCCGGCCTCGTCGGCTCGTTGGCGATGCTGCTCGAACCGGGCCGGCTCGGTGTGACCCTGGACCTGGACGTGCTGCCGGTGCCGCCCGGCGTCGAGCTGGCCGCGTGGCTCGGGTGCTTCCCCTGCTACGCCTTCCTGCTCACGACTCCACCCGATCGGCTGGCGGCCTGCCTGGCCGGCTTCCGGGATCGCGGGCTCACTGCCGAGGCGCTGGGCGTGCTGGACCCGACCGGCCAGGTGCGACTGCGCCGGGGGGACGCGGCTGTCACGGTGTTCGACCTGGACCGCGGCGGTGTGACCAACCTGCGTCGCTGACCGTCTCACCGCAGTGCGATCGACATCTGCTGGTGCGGGACGCCGAGATGGTCGGCGGCGGCGCCCTCACAGGTCCAGCCCAGCTCGCGGAAGAACGCGGTGTTGACGGCCTGCACCTGCGCCACCATCCGCGCGCCCCCGAGAGCACCGGCGGTCTGCACCGCAAGCCGCACCAGGGGGGCGCCGACGCCCGACCGGCGGTAGGGGCGCAGGACCGCGAGCCGGTCGCCCTTCCACAGCCCCCCGCCGAGCGGGTACAGCCGGACGGCGCCCGCAGGCACCCCGTCGATCAGACCGAGGACGTGCACCGTTGCCGCGCCGCCGTCGTGCGCGTCGAGATCGTCCAGGGCGAACAGGTGCTGCTCGTCGACGAACACTGCCCGCCGTACGGCGTGGTGGGCGGCGAGGTCGGTGGCACAGCTGACCGGGCGGCAGGTCGGCGCGGGCGCGGTCGTGCGTGCGCCGGCCTCAGGCGAACAGCGGGAGGGAAGGACGTCCGTCACGCAAGCCTCCGTCCGAACGCTCGAAGGCCCCCATGCCCGAGCAGGCCTGGCACCGGGCGCAGCCGGCCGCGACCCCCGCCGCCGACAGGCCCTTGCTGGCGAGGTAGGGCACGACCTGCCGGTACACGGCCTCGACCGCCTCCTTCGGCGGGGGCAGCAGATCCTCCATGAGGCTGCCGGGCACCGGTCGCAGCGGCACGATGAACGGGTAGACACCCATGTCGATGGCCCGCTTGCACCCCTCGACGGTGGTCTGCTCGTCCTCGCCCATGCCGAGGATGACGTACGTCGACACCTGGCCGGCCCCGAAGGCCTTGACCGCCCGCTCCCAGGCGCCGAAGTAGGCCTGGATGCCCCAGCGGGCCTTGCCGGGGGCGACCCGCGCGAGCACTGCGGGGTCGAAGGTCTCGATGTGGATCCCAACGGAGTCCACGCCCATGTCGGCGACCCGGTCGATCACGTCGAGGTCGGCCGGCGGCTCGAACTGCACCTGCACCGGGAGCCCGGCGGCCTCCTTCACGGCCTGCCCGCAGCGGCCGACGTACATGGCGCCGCGGTCGGGGGTGGCGGTGCTGCCGGTGGTCAGGGTCGCGTCGACGGCACCGTCGAGCTCCTTGGCGGCGACGGCCACCTCGGCGAGCATCGCCGGGGTCTTCTTCGCGATCGTGCGCCCGGCGGCGAGGGTGACACCGATGCCGCAGAACGTGCACTGGTCGGCGTTGCCCCAGTAGGCGCAGGTCTGCAGCACGGTGCTCGCGACGGAGTCCAGGTGCAGCAGGGCGATCTGGGAGTAGGCGATGCCGTCGGCGGTCGTGAGGTCGTAGTAGCGGGGACGCGGGGCGAGCGCCGCGCCGGCCAGCCGCTGCGTGCCGGAGTAGATGCCCCAGCTGCCGTCGTCTTCGCCGCGCAGGGCGTACGGGGAGTGCTCGACGTAGCCGGCGCTCGTGGGCACCGTGGTCTGGACGCCCTCGACGTAGAGCATCCCGGCGTCCGCCGGCCCGGCGCCCCCGGCGCGCGCAGCCAGCGGCACCTCGACCCGCAGACCGTGGCTCTGCAGGGCGGTGAGCAGGTGGGCGACCTCGACGGCGGACAGCGGTTCGGCGGAAGGCAGGAGCGTCATGCTGGCGTGCCCTTCTGTCCAGAAGCGGTCCGCGTCATCGGGGCGAGGCGTTCACTATAGGAAATATGTTGGGGGGCGCAAGGGCGCGCGGGCGTCCGCTCAGGAGGCTGACAGCTGGTCGCGGATCGCGGCCGCGTGCTCCTCTCGGGCCGTCGCGTCGGCGTGCACCGTGGCGGCAACATCGGTGGTACGCGCCTCGTGCACCTGACCGCTGGCCAGGTCCACGTGGACCGGTTGGACCTCGTGGGTGCTCGCGCGGAACTCCTCGTCGCTGCTCGCGGTGACCAGCAGGGCCCGGCCGGTCGCGACCTCGGCCTCGAGCCGGTGGTAGGGCACGAACGGGTCGCCGGGGGAGTAGCCGGCCTCCTCGAGCACCACCCAGGTCACCCCCCTCGCGCCCGCGTCGTGCAGGGCGCGGACGCGCCGCGCTGCGGCCTGCTCGGCCAGCACCTCCCGGTGCCGCATGGCGAGGGCCGCGCCGGCGATGAGATCCAGGTCCAGCTCGAAGGAGCTCAGCCCACGTTCCTCGACCACCTGCGCCACGAGGTCGCCACCCTGGGCGCCGGCCGCGAGCAGCGGGCCGGTCGAGGGCCCGAGCTCGCGCAGCCGGTCGAGGGTGAAGCGCACCAGGGACACAGCCCGCTGGTAGATGTCGGGTCGGGTCATGACGGCGGGGAACAGCTTGGCCTCGCCCTGCTGCCATGCGGCCGCAGTGACCGCGGGCACGGGTGCCTCGTCGAGCTCCCACGAGCCCTGGCCGCCCGGACCGCGTCCGCCCTCGGCGGCCCGTCCACCTGCTCTGGTCATTGCGCTCCCCTGCTCCGTCGTTCACCATGGTGCACATGACGTTCGCTATCCGACGTGCTTTCGGCCCGTCCCGATGATGCCTCTCGCGGTCGTCGCCGTAGGAGGCAATGCCCTGACGACCGCGGACCAGACCGGCACCTGGCGCGAGATCGCGGCCAATGCCGAGCAGATGGCGTTCTGCCTCGCTGCGCTGCGGAGCTCCGGCTGGCAGCTCGCCGTGGTCCACGGCAACGGCCCGCAGGTCGGGAACCTTGCCCTGCAGCAGGACGGGAGCGACGGGCTCGTACCCGGACAACCCCTGCACCAGCTGTGCGCGATGACCCAGGGCCAGCTCGGGAGCGTCCTGGTTCGTGCGGTGGACCGGCACTGCGGCGCCGAGACGGCGGTGGCGATCGTCACCCACGTCGAGGTCGACCCCGGCGACCGGGCCTTCGAGCACCCGACGAAGCCGATCGGTCCCTTCTACAGCGCGGCACGGGCCGCGGAGCTGGCTCAGGAGCGCGGCTGGACGGTCGCGGAGGACTCGGGCCGGGGCCACCGGCGCGTCGTCCCCTCACCCCCTCCCGTGCAGGTGGTCGAGGTGTCGGCGGTCCGTACGCTCCTGCAGGCAGGCCACGTGGTGCTCGCCGCGGGGGGCGGCGGTGTGGCCGTCAGCAGGGGACCTGACGGCGCCTTGACCGGCGTGGATGCCGTGATCGACAAGGACCATGCCGCAGCCGCTCTCGCCACCGCCGTCGGCGCGAGCGAGCTCTACCTGCTCACCGGCGTCGACTGCGTCCTGTTGGACTTCGGCACCCCTGCTGAGCGGCCGGCCCACGTACTCACCCCTTTGCAGGCGCAGCAGCACCTGGCCGAGGGTCAGTTCCCCGAGGGGAGCATGGGACCCAAGGTGACCGCGGCCCTGCGCTTCCTGGCGGACGGCGGTGCTCGGGTCATCATCACCTCGGCCGACAAGCTGGCCGCGGCAGCAGCCGGTGAGCCCGGCGTCGGCACCTGCATCACCGCCGTGCCTGCCGACCAGCAGCCCAGCCTGGTGCCACCCGAGGCCCGGCAGGACGGTGCGCTGCGGCCGGTCGCCGCCAGCGGGCGATTCGACGTGGCACAGGCGTCGTGACCGCGACCGGCACTGCGGTCATCAAGGACTCCTACCTGGACTCGCTGCTGCTGATGGTCGCCACCGTGACGATGACCGACGCCCCGGGAACGACCTGGGCGGGCGCGGTCATGGCCTCGCGTAAGGGCCTCGGCGACCTTGCCGCGGCCGGGTTCTCCGGTGGCGGTCTCGACGGCCTGGGCGCCAACGACCTCGTTCTCGCGGTCAAGGCGGAGGACGACGACGCGGTGCAGGGCGCTCTCCAGGCCGGTCGAGACGCGGCCTTCTCGGAGCAGGCTCCGACCGGATCGGCAGCTGAGCAGCCCCCGACGAGCATCGCCGAGGCGCACCGCCGCAGCCCGGACACGAACGTCGCGATCGTCTCCGTCCCCGGTGAGTACGCCGCTCTCGAGGCCCACCACGCCCTCTCGGAAGGGATGCACGTCCTGCTGTTCAGCGACGGCGTCCCTCTGGAGGAGGAGGTCGAGCTCAAGCAGCGGGCCGCCGAGCTCGGACTGCTCGTGATGGGCCCAGGCGCGGGTACCGCGGTACTCGGCGGTACGGGACTCGGCTTCGCCAACGCGCTCGGGGAACGCACCGACAGTGCCGTCGGTGTCGTGGCGGCCGCGGGTACCGGCGCGCAGGAGGTCTCGGCCCTGCTCGACCGCTGGGGCGTCAGCGTCTCCCAGGTCGTGGGCGTCGGCGGCCGGGACCTGTCCGAGGCGGTCGGCGGTCTCATGGCACAGCTCACTGTCCGGGCGCTGGACGCCGACCCCGGCACCAGCGCCGTCCTGCTGGTGTCCAAGCCGCCGGACCCGGGCGCTGCCGGCCTCGTGCTCGCCGAGTGCCGCCGCACCCCTGCGGTCGCGGTCTTCCTCGGCCTCGACGACCTCGCGCCCCCCGACGGCGTACGACTGGCCCGGACCCTGGAGGACGGCGCGAGGGCCGCCGCCGAGCTGGCCGGGGGAACCGTCCCGGACCTCGTCGACGGCCTGCGCGAGAAGGTGGCGGCGGTCCGGCTCGACCAGACGCGTACGACGGTGCGCGGGCTGTTCTCGGGAGGGACGCTCTGCTACGAGGCGCAGGCCATCCTCGAGCAGCACCTGGGCCCCGTGTGGTCCAACGAGCCGCTGCGCAAGCAGTACACGACTCCCGTGCCGGACGGCGCGCACGTGCTGCTGGACCTCGGCGCGGAGGAGTACACCCGCGGGGTGCCCCATCCGATGATCGAGGTGTCGACCCGGCTCGAGCTGCTGCGCCGGCAGGCCGACGACCCGGCCGTCGCGGTCGTGCTCATGGACGTGGTCCTGGGCCACGGCAGCCACCCGGACCCGGCCGGCCAGCTGGCGCCGGTGTGCGCCGGGCTGATGGCCGACGGCGGTCCGCAGGTCATCGCCTACGTCCTCGGCACCGAACGCGACCCCCAGATCTACTCGCGGCAGCGCGAGACGCTCGAGGCGGTCGGCTGTCTCGTGCCGGAGACCAACGCGCGCGCGGCGCATGCCGCCGCGGCGATCGTGCTTCGCCGCCCCGAGTTGGCCGAGGTGGGAGCCGGTGCGGGTGCTGGGTCGGGAGTGCCCGCGTGACCCCGGTCGCGCTGATCACCTACTCGACCAAACCGCGGGGCGGCGTCGTACACACCCTCGCCCTCGCTGAAGTGCTGCACGCGCTGGGCCAAGCGGTCCGGGTCATCGCCCTGGGCGACCCGGGCCGGGGCTTCTTCCGCCCCGTGGAGGCGCCGGTGACGATCGTGCCCGGGCCGTCCGGCGAGCTGTCGCTCGAGGACAAGGTCGCCGGCAGCATCGGCGCGCTGGAAGACGTGCTGCTCGACGCCGGCGAACCCGTCTTGCACGCCCAGGACTGCATCGGCGCGCGGGCCGCGGCTCGAGTGCGGGACGCGGGCGCACCGGTCCAGGTCGTGCGGACCGTCCACCACGTCGACGACTTCTCCAGCACGGTGCTCATGGACTGCCAGCGGGCGGCGATCCTCGAGCCCGACGTCGTGCTCGCCGTGAGCCAGGTCTGGCGCCGCCAGCTCCTGAACGACTACGGCGTCGCCGCCGGCGTCGTGCCGAACGGGGTGGACGTGGCCCGGTTCGCGGCGCCCGACCGGTCCCGGGCCGCGCAGCTGCGCGCCTCGGTGGGGGCTGTCGGGCGCCCGCTGCTGCTCAGCATCGGTGGCGTGGAGCCCCGCAAGGGCAGCAACGCGCTCGTCCGGGCGCTCAGCCGGCTCGCCCGCCAGGGGCCGCGACCGGTGCTGGCGGTGGTCGGCGGCCACTCGTTCCAGGACCATCGGGCCTACCGTGACGCGGTCCTGTCCGAGCTGCCGTCCCTCGGCCTCGAGCTCGGGGTCGACGTGGTCCTGGTGGGCACCGTCCCGGAGGCCGACATCGCCGCCTGGTACGCGGCGGCCGACGTGCTCGCCTTCCCCTCCGTCAAGGAGGGCTTCGGGTTGGCTGTCCTGGAGGCGATGAGCGCCGGCCTGCCGGTGGTGACCAGCGACCTGCCGGTCTTCCACGAGTGGCTGGTGGCCGACCGCGACGCCCTGCTCGTCCCCGTCGGCGACGTCGAGGCCCTCGCCGACGCGCTGTCGCGGGCCTGCACCGATGCAGACCTGCGCCGGTCGCTGGTCGCGGCCGGCCGGGCCGTCGCGGACCGCTTCACCTGGGCAGCCAGCGCCGAGCGACACCTGCAGGTGTACGCCGGCCTCGGCGTACCGGTGTAGCTCAGGCTCAGCGGAACACGACGGTCCGGGCGCCGTTGCGCAGCACCCGGTGGTCCAGGTGCCAGCCAACGGCGCGGGCGAGGGCCATCGACTCGAGGTCCCGGCCGACCGCGACCAGCCGCTCCGGGGTGTGCGTGTGGTCGACCCGGGCCACCTCCTGCTCGATGATCGGCCCCTCGTCCAGCGCGGCGGTGACGTAGTGCGCGGTCGCGCCGATGAGCTTGACGCCCCGTTCGTGCGCCTGGTGGTAGGGCCGCGCGCCCTTGAAGCTGGGCAGGAAGGAGTGGTGGATGTTGATCGCCGGTACGGGCAGCGCGCGCAGCAGGTCCTCGGACA
>JAABUU010007725.1_pt1 | contig 10941 bp, 7 predicted proteins | sample 5559301 | NCBI WGS metagenome assembly JAABUU01 (sample SAMN10711884, study PRJNA513360) | rock metagenome | isolation source: Antarctica rocks | place: Antarctica: Victoria Land, Richard Nunatak white
AAATCCGTACGCGAGCCAGATCTCTACCTGGCATCCAGAGGAAGATTTCTGACCAGCAGCGACACCCTTTGCCGGGACCTGTCGTTGTACCCACGAGACATGGCAGGAGACGCAGGACCTGGAAGACGATATCACGCCTGCTTGCTGTGCGAAGTCGCAGCAGATATCCAACCACCTGCAAGTCGCCGGCTGCTAGTCTATGAGGCTTCTTCTTCATTACAGATCCAGGTTTATTTGCACATTCAGGCAAAAACAGAGTGCTGAGACTCTTGCAAATGCTGGCCGCTTATGATCCACTGAAGCTAACACTGGCGCTGGCTGCAAATGTATGCCTCCATGTGATTGCATGTAAAAGATTGTTCTACAGAAACCCACGAGCTTGTGTAGCAAGAAAGTGTTATTTAGCTAACGGCATGATGGTTTCCACAACAAACTTGTCTTGTTGTAAGAAAGCCTTGCTGGAAGAGATCTGTGTTGCCAGTCAGCTGCAACAGATCTTGTAAAACGATCTCAAACTGGACTAACGCAGGCTCTGTAGGCTGTAAGCTTATGTTACTATGAATACACTATGATTTAATGTTTGTCGTGACTGAAAACACAGTAACAATGTACATTCGACCCATACGGAGTTCACCCACACACACTTCAATTTAGCTGTTTCAGCATATTGATTGCAACAAAGTCAACAAAGTAAGCAGGCCACCCAACAGTGTACACAGCTATCTTCGGGTGGGCAATTCAAAGCTTATAGCTCTTCAAGAAACTTTCTGCTTCCAAGTACCGATTTTGGATGCTTTCAATCAGTTCACTGGTGCTCTTGTAGCTATGCATTGAGCTTGCAGGGCTTGCGGGCACTGCTGGTGCTCTCATGCTTCTAGCAGGGGACTGCTGTGCCATAGCAGACAAGCCAAGCTGTCGGCTAACACCAAGATTCCCTGGCCTGTAGCGTGGTGTGCCAGCTGTGCTTCTGGTCGGGGAGGCTTCTATATCCTGCAGTGATTTACCCAAGACATCAATCACTGTGTGTGCACACCTCTAACAGCATGTTAGGTGCCACTTGAAATTTTGTCAGCCACTGGTGCTGACTCACAGCATGGTTTGTATATAGTACCACATGATGTGAGGCATGACAAGACAGGGCAATTTGCTCCACGATTGCATGCATTCACGGTCTCTGCCAAGCATCAACAATGACACAACCATGCTGTGCTGCCACTGCTGACCGTGTGTCAGGAGTGCTCTCGTTGTTTGAAGCGTTGGACGCTGGAGCAAACTGCATCCGAGACTGCTGACTGACATGAGCTGTGACTGATGAGCACAACATGAAGTAAGCCATATGCATGTGCAGGACCTACCATGCAGCGATGAGGCGTGGTCATAGGGGGTTTACTGACAGCTTGTGGTGCTGCCAGTCCAGCTGCAGCCTTGTCTTGTCTGGACTTGGCAGCTGGTGGTGACAGACACACCGCAATCTCTGCGCTGCGCTGTGCACCACCGCTGTCACCTGCTTGGGCAGCAGCAGCACTGCGCTGCCTCTCAGCTGCAAGCTCACCTGCATCTCGGTTTCGACTTGTCAGTGGGCATATCCTCTGTAGGCGCCGTGGGAGCCAAACTTATAAGTGACTGGTTATGAGAACAGGCTCTTCTGTCATGAGGCCAAATGACAAATAACTGTCAGAATTGCGGTGCTTGCTCCGCACACACGGTGTGAATGGGTGCTAAACTGAAGCCTGAATACATCGTGCTGTTTATTTCACAAGCAACCTAGAGGCTGGAGAGGCTTTTTGATAGGCAGAGCAGACAGTCTTGATCTCCTGAGCAAGAAGTCATTCCCTTGAGGTCATGTGACACAATGTACACCATTGACCACATACATATTTGAATGACAAAGAAACAAGTCAGTCAATAGTATGACGCTGTTGATGCACATTGTCTTTGCGCCTCACAATTGCTACATGCTTGCACAAGTTGTCGCATGGACAACTGCAGACAAATAACTCAATGACAAGCAGGAATGAAAGCACAGGAGGTGTTGCTCACCCTCCACAAAGCTGAGGCGGCCCTCCAGCAGGGTGATGCGGGCTTCCAAGGTGTGAGCTCGCCGCTCCCCATGCTGGCGAGCCTGGGCCGCCTGCTCCTCTGCTGCCGCCAACCTCTGGTGTAACCCCTGTACATATGCCCCCATGTCCACTCCACTCATCCTGCCACCACCAAGCTGCTGCTGTTGCTGCTGCTGCTGTGCTGGCTGCTGCTGTTGCAGCTCCATTAATGTTTGCCCTTGCTGCTGTTCTGGCAATTGCCCCTGCAGCTGCCCATCAGACTGCTCTTCCTGCGGCTTATGGTGCTGTACTAGGCGGTGATGTGTCCCTTGGTGAGGCGAGAGGGGCGGATGCCTGGCATGCGGCGGCAAGCTTGGGTCCGACGTGTGGGAGTAGCCTGCTGTTGCAGGGCGCTGCACGATAGCCTGGTACTGCAGCCCAGAAGTGCTTGCCTGCTGTGGAAGCTGCTGCTGCTGCTGCCTGGCTGGCATGCTTGGGAAGACTTGGCGGCGGTGCAGGTACGATTGCTGCGGTGACTGATAACCAGTTGCATTGAGCGCATGACCAGCATGATGACTCAATCCATCTGCCTGTACATTTGGCTCAAATGCGGCATGCAAGCTTGCTGCTGCAGGGTCCCTGTGCAGTTCTTGCTGGTGCAGTCTGTTCTGTGTGTGCCCAGAGAGAGCAGCTGAAAGGGGAGGGTGCATGGACATGTATCTCGCTGCCTGCTGCTGGTCATGCGCCAAATGGGGACCAAAGGACATGCTCCTTGAGGCGTCCTGACTGTGCTGCTGTGGGCTGGCCTGCTGCACAGCAGCATGCCCAGATACAGAAGACAAGCCTTGTTGTTGAGCGCTGATGCCTGTTGTATGCTGGGGGCCTGCACCCCCTGGGTAGGTGCTGGGGTGGGGCATGGGTGGGCCCTGACTGCGGGGCTGCTTCTCAGGGCTGGGCATAGGTGACTCATTTCCAAAGGCTGGATTCACAAACCAAGCCTGTGTAGCAGCTGGCATGCTCCCTGCTTTACCCTGAGCCCTGCTCTGACTTTGGCCTCCAAACATATGCTGCTGTTGTGCTGGCAGATGACCAGCTGACTGTGACAGCTTGTCATAGGGGCCATGCAACGGTACTGCTGCCATGCCATGCGAGGCCTGTGGGTGCCCAGTTTGCATGCACAAAGCCCCCAGAGCATGGGCTGATGGGCCCCAGGGGTTGGGGTCCATGTTCTGGGACTGGTCCATGTGTGCCAGCTGGGCTGAAGAGGGACCCAAGCGTGCTTGCAGGGCAGCAGCTGCAGAGGCAGATGCTGTGTCAGCTTCTGATACAGCATCAGAGTGACGCTGCACTCTGGGCTGCTGGGGTCCCCTGGGCAACTGCAAAGTAAAAACTTCGTCAATCAATGCAAAGTCATCAGTCAACTAAGAAACATGGCAAGGGCCATACAGTTGGTAGGTGCATCTTGTGATGCAGATAACATTGAACAGCAATTGCTAGCTTTCAATATGTGTGCAGCATGATGCGCTAGAATACTGCTGCCAGTGTCATTCACTGTATCATCATACACCTTGTCAAGTGCATATGAGACTCAAACAGCTGCAGGCTGCATGTCACTACAGTTGTGGAGTTGTGGGTGTATGTTTGCACATGTGCAGCCCATGCCAGGCTCACTGAATTGCATGCACACAAGGAAGGCTGAAAGTACTGCACACATTTAGCAAGTTGCTGTCATGTATTTATGACAGCTTCATAGGGGCACTGAAAGCCAACACACACCAGTAGGGCTGATACCACATGTTCTATGGTATTGAGTGTGGCATACTAGTCTATTGGTGTCAGCAGCATGTAGGATGCTTGTAATAGTGGTGCTTACCCCAGATTTGGCTTTGGATTTGCGAGAGCCTTTGCTGACTTGACTAACAGCCGCTTTTCCGCTGGTTGTTGCATCCTTGCCAGACTGCATCAGAGTTGCAAACACAACTGACCATTGGCAGCTCTGCTGAGCATGCAGTGCTTGAGAACAAGAGAGCAGATGAATGCTCAAAGTGTACCTTGGTAGGTGCACTGGCAGCCGCAAGCCTGGCTCTACGCACTGCAGCATTGTGGAAGCTCTTGCAGTAAGCAATGACATCAGACACCAGCATCAGCTTTCTCTCAGCAAAGCCCTATATGTCACTGTAGATAGTCAGAGACTTGTAAGACATCTTTTAGCAAGCACAGTGATTGGCACCTGAAAACACATGGTTCACCTGTTCCAGGAATTGTGGTGCTGTCAATACTGGCCGTAACCCAAATTTATCCCTAAAGACCTTGAAGGCTGCCTCAACAAACCTAGCATCAGTCTTCCCTTGCAACTGTATGTGTCATGTACAGATGACTATGCTGTGAGCACCTCTGACTCGCTTGGACTGACCTTGCAACACGGCTGATGCCCATGCTTACCTCATATCCTGCACTGACAAGTTGGTGTGCCACGTGCCTGGAGAACTTCAGCAACACATAGTTCAGAACCGGCAAAAATGCTGCTGCCACCCCAAGTTTTGCTCTGCAGACAGGCAAGCTAATCAGCCTGGCTGAATCATTGTATTTGTGGCATGTTATCTGCTTTGTTCCTGTCGGTTACCCGGTGCAGTCTAGTTCTGCTGGATATCGTATGTGCCTAAGCTCACTCCTCAACCGCTCGACGCTCCCTTGCACATCCCCAGTGGCCATATCAACAGGTCAGGGCAACAAAAGCCCGACCGCAGCGTTGTCTCGTTCAAGCTGACGCAATTTCAGAGCACTCGCAGCCACTGGTGATCAGGTTTCAGACGGGAGCCGGCAACTATGGCACTATGTACGAATGTTTGGACTTGAGTACTGAAACAGCTTGCAAGCCTTCATGCAGCAAGTCAAGACCGTTGCGACATCACCATGCTGCAAGCGGCGTGTGTGTAAGGACTTCGAGGTCAACAACGTTTCAAAATTCTGTCACGGGCTGTCATTACTGTTACGGCTCCGTAAATCAGACCGTAAATCGTACTTTATACAGCATGAGTCATTGATGACTAATAAGACCAATTTCAAATTCAGGGTTTTGCCGGCAGGTTTTGTCTGAGCCGTGTGTCGGTCAAGGTGAACCGTGATCCAAGCTTGTGTCAACGAGATCGGTGCAACCTCGCGATATGTCTGTCTCGCCGCATAAACTTGCGTGTGCATGTAAACGGTAGTAGGTTAAGCTCTCGAGCGTCTTCCTTGGCAACGATAGCCCCCCACTAGTTGCATCACCTGTGTCTCGCAATGCATGTTCCCCTTCCGCAGCAACTACAGCATGGACAGAACATGGTCACAGGCGAGTGTTACTGCATTGACAAGACGCGTTTGAGTGTTCGCGACGCAAACGCTTTCCTGCTCCGCAGGTCCAAGCGCTTGTCCACACCACCTGAGTCCCAGGCACTTCAGATGTGGCACTCTCCAGCAGAGGATGCAGGCGACTCAGCAGAGTGGCCATTGCCGTAATCGGCGTCTGTGCAACACTGTACAGGCAGCTGCATCGACTCAACTAGACATTGTGGCAGATGACAAATGGATACAGCGGACTTTGTCCAGTCACACTGATAATCACAGACCTCAAAATGAGACGTGAGCAAAGCAATTGCAATGAGATGTGACTCACCCTTTGACCTGAAGGCAAACCTAAGGGTTTTGTGAATTGTGCAGGCTAGAGCGCTTGCGCCATCAATGCATAGACACTCTAAAGACAATGCGCATGCCAACAAATCGCAGCGAGGCGTACAGGTTTACAGATGTGGCACCAATTTTGTCTGCGTCATTTCAGGTCAGACTGTAGCAGCAATAAGCACTGCTGAAGTTCTTGAGATTCAGCACAATGCACAAGCAAGCGGCCACCTGCAACTCATGCATACACAATTGGCTCAACTTTGCCTCATGCAGTGCTGACAGTAACAACCATGTCTCAGACTTTCTCTCTCAACCATATCATAATTTGCTGTTCACATGCACGTCTCAATGCTTTTCACTTTGCATTGCACTACATCAAGCTGCTTTGTATGTTAAGGTAGCAAGCGGCAACGGCGCTGAAGAAGCTGTTGGCCAGCACCCCTTGGATGCAGCCAGCTCCTCTTGTCTTGTCATTGTTGACGGTGTTGCCTCACCAGAGCTCAGCAGCCTGTCCAGCATGCCAGACGGCGTATACGTTGGCGGCATTGAAAATGCCCCCAGTCAGGCTGTCTCACAGCAACTGGTGAGCTGTTATTGACAACTGAAGGAGCTATTATTGTGTTCACGCCTATATCACAATTTGAGCATGTTTGCAAACAAACTGACCAATGACTGTGTTGTGACTTCCCTGTACCATCCCCAAAGAGCACTCAGCACTCTATACCTCCACAATATGTGCCACCTGTACAACTCCTCAATTCAGGCGTGTATCAGCCATCACACATCTGTCTTGTTCCCTTGTGTAGCAGTTGCTTTGAAGTTGTTGATGCCAAGCCTGTTTTTCATGCACGAATGAGCATCAGTGCGCGTGTGTTCTCACAAGGGTGCCTGACTGCAGGGAGCGCAATCAGCTGCATATGGGAACGCACTGCCTTTTGCAGCTCTCAATGGCGCCCTGGCGACTGATGTAGCATGCGTAGTGGTCCCAGCTGGTGTGCACATACAGCAGCCCCTTCATGTACTGTATCTATCCACCGGTCAGCCTCGTAACCTTGCAAGGCTGTTGAATGCCCATTGCTGGTGCTTTGCACTCTGTACCTTGGCCTGGTATGCATGTTGTCTCAAGGTTCTTGATAAACATGACTTCTGCCATGCCCTGCTGATTCAATCTAGATCAAACATATATGCTGCATGTCACTGCCAACAAATCGGTGTACCTTCAATCTGCCTGTGGAGCTCAAATGCCTTCACCTGACTGTGCTTCCTGCATACAATGCCGAGTGCGTTACTATCCAAGCTGCTTTGTACAGAGAGCACATCATCTGCCACAGCCATGAGCAACCCCCGTCTACTGGTGATGATGGGTGACTCCTCCTCCTTGGAATTGGTGGAAGAGTTTGCTCCAGGTCCCGGCACCAGAACCAAGTACTTCACTAACAGTGTCACAGAAGTGCAGCTAGACGAGGGTGCCCAGCTGAATCATGGGTCAGCATTCATGTCAAACATGCTTTGGACTGACGTCATCAGCAACTGCTTGTCATGTATGGCTGCAAAGTGCAACACTCATGTGTCGTAAGTTGCATCTTGTGCATCAGTTGCGGAGGAAGGCAGCAAGCATGCAACACTACAGCGGCTGTTCTTGACAAGCCTGCACTCAGCAAAGTGCGCAGTCACTGTCGATCTGGTAGGTAGAAGCAAGTGGCAGTGGTAGTAAAGTGTGGGTTGTTAGCAGGTATGCGGAGGTGCAGAGTGGGGCGAGCTATCACATGAAGGCCAGCATGGTGCGACAGGCAGCGCGCTCCTCCTACACCTGCAACGAAGCCGCCATGGGCGCTGCCATCTCCCGCCATTACTTGTCCATACAGCAGGTCAGTTTCAACTTCCAATTCCAGCTTTGTCAGGCGTATGATGTGAAGGCTACTGTCATCTGCGTAACGCACAAACACAGCTGAGGCATATTGCCCATTCACATCTGAAGCTGCCAGACTAGGCAACACGATATCTGCCTCCAAGTCATCTGCATTACATATAGTCGTGTGCACAATGGATGTATCAAGATATGGGTGGCTCGGCCATTGCCTGTGTCCCTGAGCCATACAAGCGCAAGGCAGTTTTTAATGTCAAGGCCCTGTCTGAGTCAATAGCATGATTGATTTTGGGCAGCAATTGCCTACAAGTGTCAGGACACTCATGTTGATGGATACTCACGCTTGCTTCCACACATGCAACAGCTCTCTTGGCCCATGCTAGACAAATTTGTCCCTGCAACAGTGCCTCGAGACTGAAGACTCTTGCCCAGGAGTGTCACATACCCCCGCAGCTGATATTGCAACATTTTCTATACTGCTGTGCCTGAGCAAAGCTGCAAGCATAGCTTGACCAAGTCTGTTTGTCTGCCCCAGATTGGCGAGGCCACGAGCACAACTCTACGCGCTTTCACGGTGTGTGGCGAGGGACAGCTACATGACTTGCATTCAAAGCTGCATCTGAATCACCCTGAAGGCCAGGCAAACCAGTTGCACAAGTAAGGTTTTCTTGCCATGAGCCCTGGTATGGCAAGTGCCTGCACCATGTACTGCATTGTAATTGTTACTGCACATTTCTGTGGCCACTCCATCTGCTGAACACTGCAGGCATCTTTGCAGCCCTAAGTTGCGTCTGAGGCAAGCAGGTTTTTGTTTGTGTATTGTAGGCAGATGCTTCTACGCAAAGTGTAATGAGCACCACCTAGGAGTAGCTGATCGTGTCTTTACTAAGTGTGCAACACAGCTATGCGCACTACATCTATCACGTTTACGGATTGCGCAGGTCTGAGCTTCAGGCCAAAGTCACTGATCATGCTGTACTCAAGATACATGTTTGACAGCACTCTTCACCAGTTAGAATACGGCATAAATGACTGTCAATCATTTGCTGGTAAGCGTAGCATAGCATGCCTGACAGATGCTTCTTTATCATGCAGCTCTTGCCACAGCAATGGCTTCAGACTCGTCTCTCCTTTGTGCAGGTGCATAGTGTCAGCAGCCAGCGGCAGGGGCGTCTTTGATGGCAATGTGCGAGTAGGTCAGGCAGCTCAGAAGACAGATGCACAGCAGCTCAGTCGCAACCTGCTGTTGGTCCCAAGAGCAACTGTGAATGTCAAGCCCAACCTGCAGATTATTGCAGATGATGTCAAGTGCTCACATGGCTGTGCAGTAAGTGATCTTGAGGAGGACCAGATGTTCTACTTCAGGTATGTCGTGCTACAGCAAGCTTTTGCCTGTCAGGGTGCTGCTTGCTGATACATGCAACTCATTCACGGCATGATTGCACGCCTTGCTAAAGCTCTGACTTTGTGGGTGGTGTAGAATTTGTTGCTGTGTGGACTGGACTTTGTGAAATGCAGGGCGCGGGGCATTGATGCTGATGCGGCACGTCAGGTGCTTGTCTACTCTTTTGGAGCTGAGGTAACGCAGCACTTGAAGCACAAGCAGCTCATTCAGAGGGTGCAGAAAGTTGTGGCAACTACTCTAGCAAAAGCACCTTTGCTTCCGGTTGAGAGCAGATGAGCAAACTTTGCTTCTGTGCATCCAGATGTAGTCCTCAGATGAAAACGTGTGTTGGTCTCTAGTCAAAGCGATTATTCAGTGTCGGACATATTGTCTGCAACCGGAATTGATCTTTGCCACATCAGTATGTAGACAAACCCCCTGTGTGGTAAAGCGTACTTTGATTCCCATGAGGCTGATGGACAGACATGTTCTGATGGCCTGTCTGTAATGGCGTTATCTTGAGATGTTGCAAGTCGCTCCGGCTGAATGAGCTTACTTTCTAGCAATGTAAGCTCACATCAAATGATCTGCCTGGTCTCCAAGTTATCATCATTAAATTGTGACCTTCGGTGAAGTTATTACTCCACAACTTCTACAACTACCTATGCATCGCAGTCTACCGTGGGTTGCCTCACTATGGTGCGTGGCGTACGTCTTGCGCAGGTTACCTACGCAGACGAACAGACATACACATCAGCATTGGCATAGGGTAAACTGCTAATTTTGCAACGAAATCGGGAAATTCGGAGACGCAGAGACCATCTTGTGTGACACCGTGATTGCCTGCACGGACGGTACATCGCGGCGTTCCCGATTTATGAAATTTGCTCGATATCGAAAGCAGTACTGCGTGGCATGAGGGCTTGTGTCTCCATGCTTGCTGTCCTTGTAGACTGGCACTGCAATAGCAGCTGATCATGGCAGAAACTCTCAGAGTCCACAAAGGAAACGACCTGGTGCCCGGTATTCGCCATGCTGTTACCGGTCAAAGGGCCTACAAGCGGAATGTGCATGTTCCAAGAGCCTTCTCGGGGTCGAACAGTCATCCTAGAGCAACACCACAGAAAGATATCAGGTGAGCGTGCTAGGCCTGCCAAGGCTGTTGGTCAAACGTTCAGCAACATGCTGGTCTTTGTGCTTCCCCGGACATTTTCATGCATCGTTGTATGGCATGTATCATGCCATGAGACAAGTTATCCCTGCAAGCGCAGGAGCTCCCTGGTGCGCCATGCTGCACCTCTAGCTCGACAGCCTTTGTCCACATATGGTTGGCAGCAAAGTAGACCTGCAGTTCTGGAGTGGCTCGAACAGTCAATTCAGTACGCTGTTCAGAAGCTTGACAAAGCTCCATTTCTTGAACTAGTGCACTCAGACAAGCAGGACACGCACTGCTCAATATTCCCAGTTGCAGAGGCAGTTGTTGAGTCCCCACAGGTGAGCGTTTGTGCCGACTCTATCTGGATGGGATGTTGCCCCAAATTGTATCCTCCTATTTGCAAATCTTGTATCACAAATCACACTCGTCATGCTGGATGCAAATTTCAATCCTTCTGGGCCTGCTTGCAGCTCTGGCGTGGCATAGCAGAGCACTTGAGCAGCAGTAAGCCAGAGATTGTCATACTGCTTCATCAATTGCCCCCAGTCGAAGATGAGCATAAAAGCACCATCACCAATGGCCAATGGTCCTCACACAAAGACAGCATGTTCACTGGGATGGCATCCCATGAGGCTCTCAATCAAAGCCGTCTGAAATACTGCAGCATGCTTCTCAGAGATGGTATTGCTGAAGGACTCCTTGCTGGGAAGGTTGGTGATTGCTGTGAAGGTGATGTCCAGAATCAGATATTGCCTTTCAGCAAACAGCAGCATTCTCAGACCAACTGGGATCAGCACAAGAATCAGCAGCACAGGCACACTGACTCAGAAGAGCA
>JAABUU010007727.1_pt1 | contig 10939 bp, 17 predicted proteins | sample 5559301 | NCBI WGS metagenome assembly JAABUU01 (sample SAMN10711884, study PRJNA513360) | rock metagenome | isolation source: Antarctica rocks | place: Antarctica: Victoria Land, Richard Nunatak white
ACAGACTGAGCACCAACAGCTGCATTTGATGCTTGTCTGAGCTCTGCCCTGTGGTCTTGTCTAATGCTTCCAGACAGAGTTACTGCTACATGTTGCAGTTGAGACGGTTGAGGTGCAGGTGATTGACGTGTGGGTGAAGATTCTGCAAGCGGTGCCAAGTGCTAGATTTCTTCTCAAGAACAAGCCCTTTGCCTGTCCAGCAGCCAGGGAGCATGTGCTGCAATTGTTTGTCAAGAAGGGTATTGCTGCTCACCGCATTGATCTGCTACCGCTGGCTCCTGCCAATGCAGGTCAGATACATCTGCATCACTGATCACAGTGAAAGTGGCAACCATTTAGCGTTCCTGACCTATTTGTGATAACTTGTGCACTGGCATCGTTTACTGTTGCTGATGATTTGAGTGCATGTTGTGACAATGAGGACAGCAAGGTCAAGATCGCACAGGCTATTCAACACATCACTAGGAGTATCTTGCACATGTACATGTGCACTTGGATGATAAGCTGACACATGTGCGGGCAATGCAGATCATTTGGCCATGTATGGGGATATGGACATCAGCCTTGACACTTTCCCATATGCCGGCACCACAACAACATGTGAGAGCTTGTACATGGGTGTACCCTGCATCACATTGGCTGGCAATTGCCATGCTCACAATGTTGGGATGTCACTGCTGACCACAATCGGCCTCAACAAGGGCTGGATTGCCCAAAATGAATCAAAATATATAGAGTTGGCTGTCCAGGCAGCTGGTGATCTACATGCTTTGTCACAGCTCAGGAAGGATCTGCGTCAGCAAATGAGAAGCTGTCCTCTTTGTGATGCTGAGGGCTTTGTCACAGATCTGGAAGCTTGCTATCAACAGCTGTGGCAGCGTTATATACACCAGAGCAAGCAGGCTGCTGTGCAAACTGTCAAGACATAGATGAGGCTGACTCATAAGGACTGTACACAGCCAAATTTAGTATTGAATAGTTTAAAAGCAGCAGTCATATCCAGTGCAGTGGTGACAAGCAAGAGGCCTGGCATTGCGGTCAAGTGATTGTTAGGAGCATGTAATTTTGAAAGCCAAGTGGCCATGGCTGTCTTGACACTCACAGCAGCATTGTGGCCAGTGTCTGCAGAAATTGTTGCAGAGTTAGCAAAGATGAGTGGTGTGCTGCATTCTGTTACACTTCTGTTGACAGTTCCTGTAACAACACAGCTCAGCATGCCTGAGCTGATCTCAGCCTGATGTAACTTAGCAGCAATCCAAAGAGCACATGATGTCTTCCACAGCTTGCATGTGGACAACATGCACTGGGACGGCTGTTGTCAGTCTGGGAATGACATGTTGTTGTAGCTACGTAGAGGGTCTCTTGACATTGCGCATCATATTTTGTGTTCAACAGCTGCACATTTGCTATAACACACGTCACTGCCCTTATTCATAAAGCACCAGGGACTTCTGCCAAGAGGCCAGCAGTTAAAGTTAGTAGGATCTGGACCAAGCTTGAGCCAGGCCCAACTCACATATTAAGCCCTTCGCTCTGCTGCAATGTGTATCAGACTTTCAAGTGATGTGTGACAGCAAATGTTTCTACATTACAGGCAATCTGCTGCCTATCGTAATGTGGGAAGATAAAAAACCGTCTTAGCTTACAGCATTTCCTGTGGATCTGGCGTTGGTGAACAGCTTGCTCAGTAGTCAAAAGGCCGATATGGAGTGCTTGACGGGAGATTGAGCAGGTATGTATATGCTGGGCTTCCGAGCACAACGGGCCTCTGATGACTGCTTGTCTCAGCATAGCAGGGCAACGTGCTCCCGAAGTGCGCCTTCTGCGCAACGTGCTGCAGAATCTATGTATGCCAGCTAATCAGTTTCGGCTCAGCAAATCCTGATACCCGGTGTCACGGCCAATCAAGGCGCAGACACGCTTCATAGCTCAGCCGTCTTGAGAGCCAGCTCGCAGCGTCAAGGCTCACGGCTGTTCGATCGTCTTAGGCACTGAGCTCAGCCAATCCCGAATGTCAGTCATAGGGTTTAGTAGGGGATCATGCGAATCTTAATCTCATCCGCAGCTGGCGCTCGACTTGTGCGCAGGATAAGAAGCTATAAGCACACTTCGCTCGACACAACTTTGTCAAGCTGTCCTGTGTTCTCAATCGCTTTCTCTAGTTAACTCTTTCAGCTCGATATCATGGCAGCCTCATGCATGACCAAGGCCTTCTTGGGCTCCAGCCTGGCCAAGGCTGTTCCCACTCAGGGCAAGGCAAGTTCTTGCTCAACTTGCCGGTTTGCTGTCTCTTCAGCCACCTATCTCTGTCATCACTACTGCCGGGTGTCTGTACTCCTTGTCTGCACATGATCGTAACCGTTGGCGCTGCTGCACATACCTGGGGATCGATCATCCAGCTTATCGACATCTCTTGTCTTGTCGCAGGGCAACAAGCAGGTGACCCGCGCCTCCATTGAGTTCTACGGCCCTGACAGAGCCAAGTTCTTGGGTATGTCGCTATCCCTTTTGTCGTCTCCTTACCGGCCTGGCTTGACCCGACCAGCCAGTATCTAACTTTTGTATCTCGCTGCCAGGTCCCTTCAGCGAGGGTGTTACCCCCGACTACCTGAGCGGAGAGTTCGCTGGTGACTACGGCTGGGACACAGCCGGTCTGTCCGCAGACCCACAGACCTTCTCCCGTTACAGGTGCGCATCACTTTCTCTGATTCTTACGGATTGGATCGTATTGAGGGTACCCACGGCGCATTTGGTGTGCTGCCTGACAACGCTGCCGCGTCGTAATCACGTTTACGTGTATAGACTTTGCCTTCTGACATCCATCGCTCATGCTGACCGCTGTCGCTGCTCGTACAGGGAGATCGAGGTCATCCACGCCAGGTGGGCTATGCTTGGAGCTCTGGGATGCATCACCCCCGAGCTGCTGGCCGGAAACGGTGTCTCCTTCCAGGAGCCAGTCTGGTTCAAGGCTGGTGCCCAGATCTTCGACAAGGACGGTGAGTTATGGTGCCCTGGCGGCTTCGACTACCATGCGACGTTTTCGCATGACCAGTGCGTTAGCTGTGACCATGCCCTGTAACATTATTGATCATTGATGGTTTGTCCTGTAGGCCTGAACTACCTGGGTAACTCCAGCCTGGTCCACGCCCAGTCCATCATTGCCACCCTGGCTGTCCAGGTGATTACTTATTCTCTTGAGTCATTGCATTTTGAATGGGCCAACACCAAAGTTCTGGTAAATCAGTATGCAATTGTGTGGGTACATTTACTGCAGCTGCTAATCTTTGCATCCAGTGCCGGCTCATAATCATACTACTTGTTGGCTCTATTGCATGTATTGTTTTCTGTGCGGTCGTCCTTGGTGTTGAACTGTAGTTCGTCTGCAGGTCATCTTGATGGGAGCTGCTGAGTCATACCGTGCCAACGGTGAGGCCCCAGGAGTTGAGGGTCTAGACAGCCTGTACCCAGGTGGACCATTTGACCCCCTGAACCTGGCTGACGACCCAGACTCATTCGCTGAGCTGCGTGTGAAGGAGATCAAGAATGGCCGCTTGGTAAGTGACCTGCTGAATTGACATAGACATTGCATTTGCTGTCCCTCTGCTTTGCCCTTCGTTGTTTTTATTTTTATCACATGAGAGCAAGGATTAGGGTTGGGTATTGATGTGACCTGTGTTTACTGCTGCAAGGCTAGATAGTGTTGATGGAACTGATGCAAGATTAGATTGATTGTCTCACCAGAGCCTCAGCATTTTGTTTTGAGTGCAGGCTATGTTCTCCATGTTTGGATTCTTTGTCCAAGCCATTGTGACAGGCAAGGGACCCATTGAGAACCTTCAGGATCACCTGAGCGACCCTGCTGCCATCAACGCCTTCAACTTTGCCACCAAGTTCACCCCATCTGGTTAAATACCTTTCTAGCAGTATCCCAATTCAGCGACTGTGATTCAGCAAAGTGTACGGTCCATCCCCACCTCCAGTTACTGTTACCAGGCGCAGTTTTGAGGGCTATGCTTACACAGCAGGCGCATTTTTGAGGCAGCAGTTGCCTTGTATACAATTTAGGCTCTTTATGTTGTACAGCTGTATAGCTGCTGCATTGTAATCAATTTCTATACAGTACACCTACATCGTGTGCTTTGCATTTTGCATATCATGCTGTGCATGCTGTGAACCATGCGTGTGCATCATCTGATATGTAGCTTTGGATGCAAGCTGATGCAAGAACTGCCCAAGCAGCATTGGGGAGTTGCTTACTGTATGAGGAATACTTGCATGGCATCCTCATGTACATTGCAGTTTGGTAGACACAGGTTTGGCATCCGCCATAACTTTACATGGTTGCATAGGTTGAAGCGTATGCCTGCTTCACCCAGTGTTAGCTGCCAGGGCAATTCAGTTTTGTAGCTCTCTTACAGCCTTTGAGCTGCATCCTTCAAAGCACAGATGTAGTCCATACATACTCATATGCAGTTTGCAACAGCACACCAAAACGCTAGAGGCCAAGTGTACAATATTTGGGAGTTGTCAGTGACCCCACTGCGCAGTCATACTGTAGCTATCATTGGGCAATGTCAGGGCTGGCATACACATACGGATTCTAATATTATGGGTCCACAAACATGTCCTCCCAAATGCAGAGCCAGGTCATATGCTTGCAAGATAAGCACAATTGAGCATTTGGAAACTGAGCGTCAGCTGTCATTTCAGTTGTGACATTCCTGTTGTTGCGTTGGTTTATGGACAAGTGTGCAAACGAATAAACGTTTCTCCAAAAAGCTGTACAAAAGGAAAAACCCTAAAAAACAAATCACAAAAGGCAAAGCACATTTTCCACTGTTCGTTATATAGAGCAATATACAAAAGAGATACAATATGATTAACAAAGGTAATAGTATTTTTATACTTTTGTGCCATAATAAATGTGTGTTATTTTATACCTAAAATGTATACAAAATTCACACATTTTGTGCAGCACAAGTGTGGAAGCTGCAAGTGGTGAGTGAGGCAAGTCAGACCAACAACACTTGCTCTGCCTGAGCTCATCTTTGTGTTCATGAAAGTGCTCACTTGTGCATCTACTAGACCATTCTGGGCACCTTAAATGGCACCCTGAAGCGCCGCCTTTTCACAGGATTGACCACAGCTGTTTCACCAGCCACCCCTGTTGGGCTATGATGGGTGTCAGGAGCTTGTGGCTGCGCAGCAGCAGGCCGTTTTGGTGCTGATGTCCTCCAGGCACCAGATGGCACAGGCTGCTTGAACACAGTTTTGCCTATATTTCTGATTATGGCAGGTAGCTTCACTTCTGGCCTCTCGCTGCTGTCGCAGCTGGGGCTAAGGCCCTGAGCCTCTTCCTCATCAGAGCATTGGACCGCCTCATCGCTGGAGGAGTCTGCTTGCTCTGGGGTTTGGCTTGGAGCTGATGCTGCCATTGCTTTGTTCTGCAGAGCTTCCTCTAGCTGTTCTGTTGACTTGCACAGCTTCATGGGGTCTTGGCAGAAGTCACAAAGCTGCTCTGTCTGCTTCTGGCATTTGGTGTGCTTCTCGCCAAAGTAGGCCAGCACAGCCCTACGCCGGCACTGAGGCTCCTGCAAAGAGCACCAACAAACTGATTACTGATGTGGCAAAAGGCCCAGACCTGTTTTGCAACGTCACATGATGCTGCTTGGTAGTATGCAGTGAAAATGCTAGAAGACTTGAAATGTAAAAACAGTGACACTCTGTATGACTTGTCTGCAGTGGCAAAACGCATATGCCTGTGTCGAAGCTAACAGGTGTGCCCAGGACTTTGCAGCCAAAAGTTTGCCAGACAGGGTGTCTAGTCTCACCATTGCATAGCTTGCCATGGCACTGACAGAGCTGCGCTGGCCTGATAGCATCTGCAGCTCAGCATGACTGCTGTATAGCACAGACACGCTGGGCTGCCCATCACGTCCTGCACGCCCACTCTCCTGGTAGAAGCCTTCAAGGCTAGTGGCTGCATTCCAGTGGACAACCCAGCGCACATCTGCCTTGTCAATGCCCATGCCAAAAGCAACTGTGGCCACCACAATGTTGCATGAGCCATCTGACCATTCAGCTTGTGTGCGGTGTCTAGTGGCTGTGTCCATGCCTGCATGGTAGGCTGAGGCTTCGATTTCTTCGCTGTTGAGTGCTGATGCCAGCCAGTCACATGTGGCCCGCAGTCGAGCATAGATTATGCCACACTCATCAGCGTGCTCCTTGATGAACTGCACCAAATCCTGCAGCGGCCCCCAGTACCCTACCATCAGCAGCAAGTGATGCGTGTGGTGATCTGATCATCAGCAATGTATCACAGCAATGTATCTACTACCAAACATTGGCATTATGCCTTATGTTTGACTCAATGACCTGCTCCTTGGTAGACATAACTTGATGTGGCCGCATCATGACATAGCAACGGAAGCGCAGGCACACAGCCTCTTGTCATTGATGGGCAACATTCTAAATAGAGCCATGCATTGAGCACGGTGCTGGCTGCGTCTGTACCTGCACGACAGCTGCATCAGAGCCATCACCAATAAGTTCTTTGTGACGTACAGAGTACTGTATGTTGGGCCTGTTGAAGGACCCAATCAACACCTTGGGCTGCTTTAGAGCTAAGATGTCATTGATTTCTGTGATGACAGCAGATGTTGCTGTTGCTGTGACTGCGACCACTGGCACTCCAGGGTATTCCTGTCGAAGATTTGCTAGTGCTAAGTATTGGGGCCTGCAGCAATGTATGCATATATTCATGATCTGTAGTGACATGCTTGAGGACAGGCTGCTAGTCCTACCTAAAGTCGTGTCCCCATTGCGAGACACAGTGAGCTTCATCTATGGCAAATGAAACAATATGACCGCTCTCAGACGCAGCTTGTAAAGCTGACTTGAGGTCTGGCTTCTGAAGTGCTTCAGGAGTGGTATACAGCAGTTTGAGGGTAGGTTCTGAGCTACACATGTCAGACAGAATTGACTGCCTTTTTCCAAATGTCACTTCGCTGTTGAAAAGCTCTGCTTCAATGCCTCTGTCTAGGCAGGAATTGACTTGGTCCTTGGCCAGTGCAATCAAAGGACTGATGACTACTGTCATGCCATATTCTTGCAACAGACAAGGAAGCTGAAACACAAGTGACTTGCCTCCACCTGCGCAGGCAATGGCGTATAACAACAGTGCAATAGTGCTTGTTCAGATGGAGTCCAAGGTGACATGTCATGATGACAAACGTTGCATTGAATGGGGAGTCAGCTGGGTCCAGTACCTGTTGACAGGATCAGTATAGTATCTTGTCTATCCATGGTGGCCGTTACTGCCTCCTGCTGCAGAGCTCTAAATCTGGAGACTTGCCAGTACTGCTGCAAGAGGCGATGCAGGGTTGTGTCCCTGCCCATGTCTTCCATCGAACGCACAAAGGGCAAAGCCAAGTGATCAGTTATGTGATCACTACTCTCAGCAACGTTGCTGCCAGAAATGCTGAGTCAGTTCGAATGTGCATTCAAGCCGTCGAACAAGCAGGCGAACTGCCAGCGTGATGGTGCTGCGTAATGTCTGACATGATCGAGTCAGACCAGCAGCAGACAATGCTGCTATGTCCGCTGGCTGTTTTTGTACAATTTGAATCATACCATATCATATGGGTGTGCAAACCCAGATGCAAGCTTGTCCAGGCTGGACAGTCCAGCGTGTCTTGTGTCATTACACCTTGAACCAGTACGCATGCAAAATCAAGCTGTCCACAGTCGCCAGACGCAGTGCTGCAACAAGCCCGCTACTATCCTGTCATTACAAGTATTTGCAGTGTCAAGGCAGATGCATGCAGCAACATGTGCAGCGCTGTTGAACCAATATGTTCCACTCAAACATGCAACGGTTGCAGGTTGTGGTGATACAGTGTGCTGCACGGCCACAATGCATATGCACTGTGATATGCTCCTGCTCCAAACTTGTCACATCTGCTCAGCAGTTGACAACACCATTGCCTGTCTAGTCTTGTTTGCTGACCACTGCATGTTTGGGAAACAGGACATCAGACAGATTCTGCCAGACACCCTGATTGTAGATGTTGTGTGCCATATGCTGTTTTGCCTGCTTCTTCACAGACTGCGATTCAGCCCAGCGAGCCCACAACTGCCAGGAATTGAGTGATACAGCAGGCCTGCAAAGTCAACAGGAGGGTGAAGACATCTGCAATGGCAGCGGCTAATAACAGCATGGATCTGCCTTTGACACCAACGTACAGAAAGTGTCAGCTATACCACTATCTCTTGGTGAAACTAGCATACCTTGAGCCTTGTGCAACTGCTTTGCAATGATCTTTATAATCTTGCCACTTGAAGGTCTCATATGAGGTCATCCCCTTGACAATCAAAGAGCAATGATAGCCTAGGAAGCAGGCAATCAGCAGTGTTCCAATGGACAGAAAGATAAGCAGCATCACCTGCGCAGCACAACAGGCCAGCTGATCATCCATGCTCTACAGGAATGCAGAGCAGACCAAAAGCTGCACTGGGATGAAGAACAATGATCTTGTTGGACAATTGCTGAGTATGTATTTGATGATGATAAGCTCTGCTTCAGGTGTCTGTTGCAAAAGATCATGCTTTGTGCGCAGTCAAGCACCTAGTCAGAGCTTGACTGCAACTGCCACGCTGTCTGTACATGTGTGAGCTTACAATCTGCAGACAAAAAGCAAAGGAGGAAAAGTGCAAAGCAAACCACAGAAGCTCACCGGTACAGAGTAGTAAACCAGCAGCCACTGCAGAAGACGGGCAGCAGGCCGTCTCACAGGCGCCAGCCCTCCAGTCTGCCACGGCCTTCTCTCATGCCACATGTGATGCTTATCCAAAAGGCCTTTCAGAACAATACAGAGCAACACAACAGCTGCAGCAAACAACACAACCTAAATCGGTCAGCTGCGATCTCTATGGTTCAGCACAATTTGATGTTTTGACGCTGCCATTTCTGGTGAGCCTGTGTCTGACGTACCATACAGACACAGGACCAAGTTGGCTACCAAAAATGCCAGGAAATATCTGATGTTGTACAGACCAATGCAATTGTTCACCCACCCACAGTGATGGTCAAATCTTGCTATACACCTGCATCATCACCCTGACAACCATTGCTTGGCAAAGACCACTGATGATTGGCCGCAATGGCAGCTGCACTCAATTTACTGTCACTAAGCAGAAAGATCCTGACGCAAAGGACACAACTCTTGAGTGCAGCATGCATATGCCCGTGAGGATTTACCTGTTGCAGATCCGGCAGTGCTTTGACCTAGCAGGTCTGCTGATATGGCAGGTCTCGCAATCTTTCTGTGTGTTAGTCACATCATCATAAGCATACAGGGAGCAGTGAAAAGCTTCACTATCCTTGGTCACAACACCCGGGTCTACATAGCTTATAATGCCCATCAGGAGCAGGCACATACCTAACACTGCAGCCCCTGTCCATCTGCATGGCACACATCAACAACACACTGAGAGGATTCCTGCAATGATCTGTGCCAACATGTTTGCATGGGTGCGCAGGGTACAACAAATTTTTAGTCACAACTTACTGATGCCAGATTGGTGCGTAAGGGAGTGGAAACAGGGAGAACACGTCTCTGCAGTATAGGTAGTATGAAACTCCCAGGAGCGTTGCATAGAACAACTGCAGGACTGGGTTTCGCTGTTCACAGCAGTACTTGGAGACATGTGTCAGCTGAGTTTCTGCGCCTCTGCCACAGACGGTCTTGACCAGCCACCTGAAGACTCCAGTGATGCTCTCAATCACAAGCTGATATTGTCAAGCAATCTAGCAAGGAGCAGAAGCATGAATCCGGCTGTAGTAGCACTTACCAGAAGCCTTGGCAGCAACCCTTGGTGAACAACCAGTGAAGCCAGTGCACCGGTGTGCTACGGAAGGCTGAAGAGTCCCCAAACAGAGAGACAAAAATGAAAAGAGCCAGGCCGCCTGGTCGCAAGAATGAGTGAGCCTATCAGGTCTTTAAACAAGTTGCCGGCTGCTTTGTGAGCTGCATATACCTATATAGAAGGCCAGAAAAGTGAGTATTTCCATGAGAGCTTCTTGTGCTCACTTGCTGATCGCGCCATGCAAGCAAGCCTTCCGTTGCATCTTTGCAAGCTGCGAGGCATTGTTATTTGCCATGCACCACGCCCCAGCTGGGGAGGCAAAGGTTGAGTTTGTGCACATATCGGTGATCAACCCAAATGCCAAAGGGCTAGCCCATAGGCGAGCAGGCACACGCTTGACGTACGGCTCTCCATTCGCCGTGCAACTGGCAGACGAAAAGTGGCGAGGTGCCTGCTTTTGGCAATAGCAAAGCTTTTGGCAGTTCTCTGCTTTCTGTGCTCCTCATGCTCTTCTTTAACGAAGTTGACACAGTTTGACCCAGTGTTGGCACCCTTAATAAGTCCAGGGGTTAATTAAGGGTTAATTAAGTTATTAAGTTAAGGTTAATAACCCGCCGGCGATTTCGGCCTTAACAAGTCTTAATAACCCTAAATAGCCGCACAAACAGCGTTAAACGCATTGCCGGCAACGGCATGTTGCTTGTTTATCATATATGAAGCCTTGAGCAAAGTATGGATGAGTTCGCACCGCCAGAAAGCAGCGGTTTGTTGGTTGCAGTTGATCTGACTGATGATGATCAACCTAGCGGCGCTGAGCTCAGCGCTCCTTGATGGATGTAGAAACACTCACCTCAGCTACAGAGATTCGCTTGACTGTCAATGAGTGGCTTGCTGATGTTGATGCAGAGGAGACGCAGGCTGCAGGATTCAACTTGGCAGCATACATGGACAGCCCAGCAGTAGTCAAAGCCCCTCTTAGCAGCATCTTTGGATCAGCTATGCTGCCATTGTTAGATGATGACACAATCGACACCTACTAGGCAGCAGATTTGAAATGCATTGCGCCTGATTT
>JAABUU010007730.1_pt1 | contig 10935 bp, 11 predicted proteins | sample 5559301 | NCBI WGS metagenome assembly JAABUU01 (sample SAMN10711884, study PRJNA513360) | rock metagenome | isolation source: Antarctica rocks | place: Antarctica: Victoria Land, Richard Nunatak white
GAAAGCCGCAAAGCGCCAGAAACGTTTACCTATGAAAACCAGCCCGCCCCAGCGCCCTACCCCCGCAAACACTGGGGAAACGGCTGCTCAACCCGCCAAAACACACACGGAACTGTCGAACCCGGGCTAAAGACTGTCTCGGAAAGCTTGACTCAGGACACCTCCACCGAACCCAGAACGATTCACTGGGGTCTCTGCTGCAATCTTCACCGATCTAGTGCACCAAGATGTCTGCTTGACTTTTGCCGGTCGCGCGATACGCACCAGGGTCGGGCACTCATCAGTCGTCCGTCACTGCCTCGCGAGCACGAGCACCGGACAACCTGTGGTTGGATTCGTCGGCCGGCGGCCGAGCTACGCGGGAGCGCGCAATAGAACCTCGATATGGCAGCCGGTGAGGTCAGCCGGTGAAACGCCCGGCAGCAGGTCCTCGGCGGCGTCAGGGTAGCGCGCGAGGAGCTTGTCCACCCACGGAAAGCGCATCACCTTCCAGTCGATGAGCTCAAGGCCCGCACGCACGACCGCAGCCTTCCAGCCCGCGCAGGTCAACTGGTTCAGCCCTTCGAGATAGCTTCGCAGACGCGCCGCCCGAGCTTTGCTGTGGTCCTCGGCATGGAACCGCTCGATCTCCGCCGGGGTGAGTCGCGCGTGCGCCCAGGGTATGTCGACGACCCCCTTGCGGTGGCAGCCACGCGCCCAGAAGTAGGGATCGATGGCGTGGTAGGCCAGACCGCCAGGACGGAGGACGCGCGCGATCTCGGCCAGCGATGCGGTGAGGGGGCGCACGTGCTCCAGCGCCGTCCGCGACCAGACGATGTCGAACGTGTCATCGGGGAAGGCGAGCCGGTCGGCGCTCATCGCCGCCAGGCGGATGGGAACGGCGGCGAGGGCCGCATCGATATCGCGACCGAGCCCCAGACGGTTCAGAGTGCGGCGGGCGAGGCGGCGCGTGAGGCGCGCGCGGGTCCCTCGCCCGAACAGCACCAGGTCATGGTCGATCCCCACCGCAAGCTCGACGTCTTCCATGGCCAGGCGAATGCTGTCCAGTCCGCTTCCCGTGCCGACTTCAAGGACGCGCGCGCCGGCCAGCTCAGCGCCTGCAGAGCGCAACCGGGTCAGCACATGCTCGGCTCTGGCGATGCGTTTGCGGGAGGCGTTGCGGTATTCGTTCACGCTCCAGGTCTCCCGAGGGGTGTGCTGCTGGACGGCATCGAGGACTTCAGCGCGGAAGCCAGGCACCACCTTGAGCCGGCGGCCATCGTCGGTGCAGAACCAGCGGTCGCTCACCGGACCACGAAGAATCGCTTGTAACTGCGAGCGAGCTGGCGACCGGAGGCATTGATGCTCGCGCGGGCGTAGTAGAGGCCCGGGACCGGAGCGGCGAACGAACCCTCGAAGCGCCCGAGCGTGTGCTGGCTGACCGGGCTGGAGCCGGAAGGGCTTAACATCCCGGCCACGCAGGACTTGAGCTTTACGGTCACGTGCCAGCGTCCGGGTGGCGGCTCGGCGACGATTCCGCGGAAGGCAATAGTCGCACCGACGGGGTAGACCGCGTAGTGATGGACCAGTCCACATCCGACTAAGCGCGTGTCGCCCGTCGCCCCCTTCAGCTTCAGCGAGATCTGAGTTGAGAGCGGAGTCGCGCCCCGTGGGCGCGGCGCGTGTCCTTCGCGACTGAGCAGCAACGCGACTCCCACCGGAAGCGCGGCTAGGAGCACGATCACGATCAGGAGCCGGGGACGCATCCTCTAGCGGCTCGTAGACGGGCGCAGCCCCCGCGCCGTACTGGCGACGCGGTCGAAGAGATCGAGTGCCGCGTTCATCCCGTCGGTTCGGGGCGCGGGAGGGGGCGCCGGGCCGCCCGCGAGTCCGCGAGCGATGGCGCCGGCGAGCGCTTTCGGCGTTGCGCTCCCAGCATCGAGTACCTCGGCTCGCCCCCAGCGGACGAGCGCCTCACCGCGCAACTGCTGCTCGCGGCTCTCGCGTGCAGCCGGGATGATGATCGCCGGAGTCCGACAGGCAAGCAGCTCGCAGGTCGCGTTGTACCCGGCCATCGAGACGACGACATCCGCTTGGTCCAGCAGCGCGCCCATCCGAGCGACGGTTCGCAGGACACGAACCCCGGTGCCGGCGGCGGCCTCCTGCAACGCCGTGAGCTCCCCTGCGGCCAGCAGCGGCCCGGCGATGGCCAGCCAGGTCCCGCCCGCCGCGCGCGGCGCGGCCGCCTCAGTGAATGCCTGCAGCAGCGGGCCGCCGTCTACTCCGCCGCCTGTGGTGGCCACGACCAGCGGCCTGGGGCCGCGCGCTTGACGAGGGAGCTTGCCCACAGGATCCTCGACCAGGTAGCCCGTGTAGTGCAGCGGCGGATGGTCATCCTCAGCGAGACCGTAGGCGGCGAAGTCGCCGACTTCAGGCGACCCGTAGACGCAGACGGCGGCATAGTACTCACGCAGTACCTGGTAGACCCCCGTCTCCTGCCACAGCTCGCGCACGAACGACGGCTCGTCGATGATGTCACGAAATCCCGCGACCGCCAGTCCCCGGCGCTTGCGAAGCTCTTCGAGGGCCAGCAACAGTTCGCCGTAGGGCCCGGCGGGCATGAAATCGGCGACCAGCAGATGGGGGCGAAATCGGCGCACCGCATCGCGGATGAGTTCTGCCCGCATGCGGCTCAGGGTGGCCATATCGATGCTCACGTCCCGAGGGGTCCAGGTTCGGTAGCGGTCGACCATTCTGATCGAGGGCAGTTTCAGGTAGTCGACACCGTCAGGGAACTGCAGCGATCCCGCGGCGTGTGACCCTGTGATCACCAGCACGCCCGCCTCGGGGTGACGGCGTCGGTATGCCGCCGCCAGACGCAGCTGTCGCTGGACGTGGCCGATGCCGACACCGTTGTGCGAATAGAAGAGAAGACGCCGGCCGTCGCTCAAGGGATGTGCTCCATCAGCGAGCACGCCAGCAGCTGGAAGTCTTCCGAACCGCGTTCGAGCTCGTCCCAGCTGCCCCGCGCGCGGATCTCGCCATCGACCAGCACTACGATCTCGTCGGCCTGCCGCGCCAGGTCTAGATCATGGGTGACGATCAGCGCCGTTCGACCCTCGACCAGATGCAGCAGCGCGCGCACGACCTCGCTCTTGGTGACCGGATCGAGCCCGGTCGTCGGCTCGTCGAGCAGCAGGATCGGCGTCTGGCGGACCAGAGCGCGGGCGATGGCAACGCGCTGACGCTCGCCACCGGAAATCGCCCCGCCCCGCTCAGCGACGACCGTGTCCAGACCCTCGGGGTGGGCGGCCACGAACGCTTCGAGCCCTGCCGCCGCGACTGCTGCCTCTACCTCCTCATCGGTCGCCTCGGGACGCCCGTAGCGGATGTTCTCGCGCACCGACATGCTCATCAGCACCGACTCCTGCTCGACCACCGAAATCTGCGATCGGATGCTCTGGATCGTAGCCTGACGGAGATCCAGTCCGTCGATCGTGACCCGCCCAGCGGTCGGGTCGTACAGCCGTGGCAGCAGGCGAATCAACGTGGATTTACCCGATCCGCTGGGTCCGATCACGGCGATCTGCCGGCCGCGCGGCAGATCCAGATCGATGCCGTGCAGCACGTCCTCATCCTCGAGGTAGCCGAAGCGCACGCTCTCAAACCGCAGGCATTCGGTGAACGGCGGCGCGAAAGTCGCATCCGGCGCGTTGCGGATGGAGGGCTGGATCGCCAGCACCTCGGCGATCCGTTCCGCCGCGGCCAGCGCCTTGGCCGAGCGCTGGATCGCCTTCGAACCTCGCCGCAATGGACGGTAAGCAGCACGGAGATAGGAGGTGAACACGATCAAATCCCCTGGCGAGATGTGTCCATGGATCGCCCGAAACGTGCCCACCCACAGCACCACCACGCCGCCGAAGGCCAGCGCGACCTGGACGGCTCGGTTCATCTTCGCCTCCAGGCGAACCGTCTTGGTGCCCTGGCGGAGGCTCAGCTTGTTCGCCGCCGCGAAGCGCAGCTCCTCGCGCGGTTCAGCTCCGTGAAGCTGGACGACGCTCATGGCCGCGAGCGACTCGTGCATGAGCGCGGCGACTTCGCCCTCACGCCGGCGCTGCTTGCGTGAGCGGGCGCGGATCTGGTCGCCATAGACGTACGTGATGACGAAGGCCAGCGGCATCGTCGCCGCGGCCAGCGCGGTGAGAATCGGGTCGGTCAACAGCATCACGACGATCATCAGGACGATCATCACCGCCCCGGCTGCCACGGTCACGATGAAGTCGATCAGAACGTCGCGCAATACGACGATGTCCGATGAGAGCCGGATCAGCGTATCGCCGACCGGCCGGCTCATGTGAAAGGACATCGGCAGCTGCTGCAGATGACGGTACAGCCGAGCGCGAATCCCATAGACGATGTCCTGAGCGGCGGAGGCCAAGAGGTAGTCCTGCTGGTAGTAGGCCATCCCCTGCACGACCCCGACGCCGATCAGCGCCACGCTCGCAGCGGCGAGAATGTCTGTCGGGGTGCCGCCGAAGACCAGAAACAGATGGGTCACCGCGCCCTTGGCCGGACGGTGAAACAGCACTTGATCGAAGACGATCTTCAGCGGCCAGGGCTCCGCCACCCGGGCCACGGCAAGGAGCAACGAGAAGCCGATGCCCGCCCCCAGCTTACCGCGCCGGCGTCGCACGTCACCTCCGAAGTACGACCACACCAGCCGCGCTCGCCCATGTCCCGCGAGTCGCTCGGGCGCCTCCGGGGGAGTCGCCTCGATCATGCTGCCGCCAGCACAGTTCGGGCCGTGTCCAGCCAGGACGGACCCGCGGCGGCGCGGCGGCGCGCCGAGGCGCCCAGGCTCCTCAGTAGCTCGCGATCACGATCGAGGGTCAGGAGCGCCTCACTTAACGCCCGCGGGTCACCGGCCGCTACCAGGATTCCGCTTCGCCCGTTCTGGACGAGCGTTCGCAGTGTCGGGAGGTCGGAGACAACCGGGCACAACCCCGCCGCCATGTACTCGCCGAGTTTCAGCGGCGAGAAGTAGAACCCGGGGACGGCAGTGAACGGGGCTACGCCGATGTCCCAGCCGGCGAGCACGTTCAACATCGTCGGATGGGGGAGGTGACGGTGCCAGCGGAAACGCTCCGGCGGCAGGGTGCAGGCTTCCAGCAGCCCTGCGCACGGGCCCACGCCGGCGATCTCCAGCCGCAGGCGCGCCCCTGCCTCCAGCGCCAACCCAAAACCCTTGAGCAGCACCTCTACGCCGTGCCAAGGCTTGAGTGCTCCGGCGAATCCGACCACCGCTACCTGCCCAGAGCGCAGTGGCTCCTTCTCTTCGGTGGCCACCGTCGGGAAAGCATTGGGAGTGACCTCGATGCGGTCGCCGGCCACCCCCTCCTCGCTTAACCACGAGACGAGCGGCTCGGAGACGACGAACATCCGAGTGGCGGCTGCCAGCACCTCACGCTCGTCGGCCCGCGCGGCGTCCGGATGCGGCAAGGTTCGAAACCGCCGTGCTTCGTCGCGCAACGGCGCATTAACCTCCAGCAGCAGCGGAACGCCGAGGAACTTTGCCACCCGGGCTCCCGCCACGCCGTGAAGCGAGTAGCGCTCGTAGATCACGTCGGGGGCCCGTCCCCCCAAGCACCGCAACAGAGTCTCGGCCTGTGCGTTCTTGAGTCCCTCGAGGGCATCCGCGTCGACCGCCTGCTTGGGCACGACCCCCGGTATCGGAATGATCTCGACGCCCTCGGGCAGAACCGTCTCCCCAGGCTCCAGGCGCGGCGAGGCGACGGTAACCCGATGGCCGAGTTGCTTGAGGGCCCCGACCAAGGCGCGCACGTGGACGGACGCTCCCTTCGGCCCGTGGACCGGCACACCGGGATCGGCGCTCAGATACAGCACCGACGTCACCGCACCAGCCCCACCGCCGCGAGCGCCTCGTGCACCCGAGGGCCGCACTCCCGGCGATCGAAGCCGGCGGCCACGCGCCCGCGTCCGGCCGCCCCCAGTTGGAGGCGAAGGCTCTGATCTCCGAGCAGTCGCTCCAGTGCATCGGCCAGGGCAACCGAATCGCGTTCGCCGACCAGCAGCCCGGTTTCCCCGTCCAACACCGCCTCGGCCACACTGGGCAACCTGGTCGAGATCACCGGCAACGCCCGCGCCATGGCCTCGAGCACCGTGTTGGGGATACCGTCCCGGTTTCCATCCGGCATGCGCTCGCACGCGAGCACGAACACGCTCGCCGACAGATACGCGCGGTCCAGCTCGACGTCGTTGAGCGGTCCGAGGAACCGCACCATCGATCCGAGCTCCAGATTGTTGACGCGGCGCTGTAGCGCGGCCCACTCCGGTCCCTCTCCGACAATCTGCAATTGCAGCGGCACCCCTCGGTCTCGCAGCACGCCGATCGCCGCGAGCAGCGTCCCGTAACCCTTCTTTGGCACCAGCCGCCCGACCGACAGGACCACCGGCGGAGACTGCTCGGTCCGATCGCGCAGCGGCGGAAGCTCGGCGCCGTGGCGCACCAGGGCGAGCGGCGTGCGATCACCAGCCAGCCGCCGCAGATGCTGGCGAGCCTCCTCAGAGCAACACAGGACCGTTTCGGCATCGCGCACCTTGGCCCGGAGCTCATTGGCTGGCGGAGTCCAGACGTCCACGGCGTGGGCCGAGATCGCGTAGGGGATGTCGAGCATCAACGCGGCAAACCGCCCGATCGTCCCCGCGCGATGAGCGAAGTGCACGTACAGCGCCGGACACTGGTCGCGCTCCATTTCCCCGGCCAGCAGTACCGCCTGCTGCAGCCGAATGCGCTTGTAGTCTGGGGACGCGTAGACACGGGCCAGGGCTCGCAGGTGGGCGACGGGGCTGCGCGCCGCCAACATCCCCTGCACGGCCCGCACCAAAAGACGTTGCTGGCGGCCGCTGACCTCGGGTACGTAACGGACCTCCGCCTCGAGTCGATCGGCAGCCTCGTGGTTGATCTCACCCGCCGTCTTGATGACCGAGTAGACGGTCAGCCGCACGCCGGAAGCCTCCAGCGCGAGCAGATCGTGAAGCACGAACGTCTCCGATAGCTTGCCGAACTCGTACACGAGCACCCCGAGATCAGGGGCTTGTCGGGTCCCGCGCCGGAAGCCACGCCGGTTCGTCTCGCCGGGCATTCTCACGTGAGGAGGCTAACCGTCCCGCCAGCGCCGACCGGCAGCTCGCCGACCGGCAGCTGCAGGGTCAATTGGTGACCGCGAAGAACACCCTCCGGCTGAGGGCTCCGCCCGCCCGAACGCGGGCGACGTAGTAGACGATCGCCCTCCGGCGATGCGACCGAGGCGCCAACCCGCGGGCTTTGAGAAAGCCCTTGTACTTGCCGGTCAGGTTCTTCCCCCGGGTGTGATAAGTATGGAACTTGCGATAGCGGCCGGCGGAGCAGCGCTCGACCTTCATGGCCACGGAGAAGTGTCGGGCAGGATGAGGGGTCAGAACACCCTTGAATTCGATCGTCGAGTTGCGGTGGTAAAGGCGAAAGCGCTTACGCTTTCCGCAGGCACTCCGAATCTGTTTGGCGTATTGGCCTTTCAACTTGAACGTCACCGAGGTGGTGGCGGCGGGCGCCACGCTCGCGAACGCGAACGCGACCAGTAGAGCTGCGATCGCCGGCAGCACGAGCCGGCGGCGGATGAAAAGGAATCTCATGGCAGTCCTCCGTGTCTTGACGAGATGTTTGCTTGCTTACGAAATGCCGTCTGGCGCGCTGACGAGAGCGACCCAGTGTCTAAGACCTCCCGAAATCGGGAAAGTAACGCGCCGGGCGCAAATTAAACTGGCCCCAGGGTCGGCGATCGTACATTCGTCCAGACGCGCGATCTGCGTCAGCCCGCTGGGAACTGCGCCTCCGACCTAGCTTCCGACCTAGCATGACGGGATGATACGGGAGATGCGCCGACGAATCGCGGGTAAGCCACGCACGTCAGTGATGCTCGGGCTCGGAGCCATCGCGGCGCTGGTGCTGACATTAGGCGTCCTCCTCGGCGGCTCTGACGACGGGGGCGTGAGCCGGCACGCAGCGGGCGCGCGGCCGTCGACAACGTCCAACCCGCCCGTCGTGGCGACGCCCGAGCCCGTCCAAGTGCGTCGACACGGCTTCAAGCGCCCGCGCCGCGGGGCGCGCCCGGCGCCGGCGCCGGCGCCTCGCCTTGGCCGGCGCCCGGCACGGTCTGGGGCAAACAAATCCCTGTCCGCGCGGGCCCTGCCGCCCCCACCGGCTCCGGGCGGGGCGGTCTCAATCGCGTTCACCCTCAGGGGAGGCGGGAATACGAGCCTTCGTGCCTGCGGGGCGACGCATCACTACCGGACCTACGCCTCCGGAGCACCCGTGAGCTTTGTGGGCACCGTCCACCCCGTACCCACCGGGCGCTGGAAGGTCAAACTCAAGATCAAGGTCTGTGACGGGGCGAGTTTCCGCTCGTTCGCCAAGGTCGACGCGCAGCGCCGCGGCTCCCAGGGCGCGTTCAGTGGCGGTTTCCCGGCCCCTCCCACGGGCCGATACTCGATACGCGCCGAGCTGTATCTCAGCGGAGCTGTTGTGGGCAAGAGCGAAAAGCGGCACCTGGCGACGCGCTGAACAGGTCCGCACCGGGCCCACTTTCGGCTCGACGGGTACTAGCCGCCCGACCCCAGCTCCAGATACCATCGCCGCGCGCGGCGCCTGGCCTTGGGCACGTCCCGCCGCGCCGCCTTGACCTGCGCCCGCAGCCCCTCCTCGAAGCCGATCTGCGGCGTAAATCCGAGTTCTTCCCTGGCCAGCGTCCCGTCGGCGCCCGTTTCTCGGACGTCGCCTGCCGTCGCAGGCAAGCCGAGGACATCCACCGAGCGTTCGAGAATCGTGCCTAGCAGTTCGTAAGCCTGCCGGAGTTCCACCGGGTGGCCGCCCCCAACGTTGTAGACGGCCCCGGGACGCCCGCGGGCGGCGGCGATCGTGGCGCGCACGGCATCGTCGACGTAGGTGAAATCTCGGATCTGGCGGCCGTCGCCGAAGACCGTGATCTGGTGACCGGCAAGTAGCTGACTGATGAAGCGGGCGAAAGCCATGTCCGGGCGCTGGCCGGGTCCGTAAACCGTGAAATAGCGCAGCCCGATGGCCGGCACTCCGTGGTTACGCAGGTACACGCCAGCCAGCTCCTCTACGGCGAGTTTGGTCATGCCGTAGGGCGAATGGGGGCGCCGCTGCGCGTCCTCCGGCGTCGGGTAGATGTTTTCATCACCGTAGACCGAGGAAGAGGATGCGTAGACGAGCGCCTCCACCGGCTGAACGACGACCGCCTCGAGCAGGCGCTGGGTCGCTTCGATGTTGTGACGGACGTACTTCTTGAATCCGGACCCGAAGCTCGTGCGCACACCCGGCTGGGCCGCGAGGTGGTAGACGACATCGACACCGGCGAGCAGTCCGTCCAGGGGGTCTCGGCTGAGATCCACGCGGCGGAACTCAAAGCCAGGATGATCGCGGAAGCGCCGCATGTTGGCTTTCTTGACCTCCTTGGCGTAGTAGTCGGTGAAGCAGTCGATCCCGATCACGCTGGTGCCGTCATACAGCAGACGGTCGACCAATCGAGAACCGAGAAACCCGGCGCAGCCTGTCACGACGGCCCTTCCATGCGGCGCGTTGAAGTCGTTAGGTGCTGGCACGGTCATAGTTCGCACCCGGCAGGATTGGTACACGGCTCCTCCTCACCGGTGGGTTGAGTCTAAAGCGGGAGCTGGCGAGTCTGTGCCGGTGTGGCCCAGCTAGCCCGCCGGGCGACGAGTGCGCGGAGGAGCGAGGCGGCGTCCACATCGGCCGTCTTTGCTACGGCTAGAAGGCCACGTTCTCGACGAGGTCGAGTCGGACCACCATCCGCGGGTCGGCAGCAGCCGGACGATGAATTGGCGTGATCGCTCCCGCCTGTACACCGGCACCTCGGCTCACGAGCGCTTCGGCGAGAGTCGGGTGGCCGGGGCGTTGCAGCCCCCGGCCACCCGACTCGCGACATTGCGGAGCGGTCGCCGCGCCCGCCGTCGAGCTTTCGGAATCGCCCACAAGGAGCGGTCCCGTTCGCCGCGGTCGGACGCCTCCTTTGCCGCTCAAGCAGAAGTCTCGGCCGCTCCGAACCGGCCGCAGCAGACTTCTCCTCTCGGCCGAATTCAGAAGCATCAGGCAGCCCCTCGTGTTGCTCGTCCGTGAGCATCCTCACCGAACCGACCAGGGGCCCTCCTTCGGGCGGAACTCGAGACTCTCCCGGTGTGGCCGCGGATGCAAGAGTTGCGACGAACACGAGAACGGCCGGCAACTTCGTGCTCGCAAGAGAGATGCCTTCCAGCAAGCGCTGGCCGGTAGCGCCGAGTGGTTGCTGCAGCGGACCCCGGCGGCGCTTTGCAAGCGCCCGATCCGGATCGCGACGGCTTCCGCCTTCGCGTGGGTCCAGTCGCGCGACCCAGCGGCATGATCGACATCATGCGGCTTGATCACGCGGGGAACGTGTACGACAGGAAGTCGAACGACGTGTGCTCATAAAAGCCGCGCCGGTCATCGTCCTTGCAGTACACGATGCGGGGCTTGCGCTCGTTGAGCTCAAGCCCGCACCCCGCCAACCGCTTCGCGATCGCCGCCCACAACAGGCGGGCGTGGCGTTCGCTTCGGGCGTGGACAATGATGTCGTCGCAGTAGCGCTCGAACTGGACGTCCGGGTGCTCCCGGGCCATCCACGCATCGAACGCGTAGTGCAACATCATGTTGGCGAGCAACGGTGAAATCGCAGAACCTTGAGGGGTTCCGCGATCCCGCTCGACCAGGCTGCCTTCGGGATCATCCGCTCACGCACGGGCAGCGGAGCGAAGCTGCGGGCCTTGAGATCATCTCGCAGCTCACGCAGGAACTCCTCACCATCCTTGGCGCCGATCGAGCGCGGCTTCACGCCGTCGACA
>JAABUU010007734.1_pt1 | contig 10933 bp, 10 predicted proteins | sample 5559301 | NCBI WGS metagenome assembly JAABUU01 (sample SAMN10711884, study PRJNA513360) | rock metagenome | isolation source: Antarctica rocks | place: Antarctica: Victoria Land, Richard Nunatak white
AACAAGGACCTCGAGGCCCCGATCTTCGAGCTCGCCGACTTCGGCCTCGTGGGTGACCTGAACACGGTCGTGCCCGCCCTCACCGAGGAGATCAGCAAGCGCAAGGGCTAGCACTCACCCCAGAGCGGGTCCCCACCAGAGCGGGTCCCCACCAGAGCCGGCCTGCACCAGAGTCGGCCTCCACCCAGAGTGGGGATCTTGACGCTGTGGCGGACGACACGTCTAGCGCTCGCGCCGTAGCGTCAAGATCGCGCGAGGGGTAGGGGGCTGGAAAGGGGTGGGGGCGCGAAGGTGTCGCCGTCAGGCGGTTGCGGGCTCGAACGGGACGCCGGTGAGCTGCTCGGACACCTGCCACAGGCGCGCCGCGACCGCGTCGTCCTGGGCGGCTCTGCTGCGGCCGGCCCGAGTCGGGTGACCGCGCAGCTCGAGCAGGCCGGGCCCGAAGTACTCGCCGCCGCGCACGTCCGGCGCAGTCGCGGCGTACAGGGAGGGCCAGGCGCCCTGGGCCGCGGACTGGGCGATCGTGGCGTTGCCGCACCTCATCACCAGCTCCATCAGGGGCTGGCCCTGCCCGGTCTGCAGGTCCGTCGCGGCGTAGCCCGGGTGCGCGGCGGCAGCCGTGAGACTGTTGCCGAAGCGCCGGTCGAGCTCGCGGATGAACAGCAGGTTGGCCAGCTTGCTCTGCCCGTACGCGCTCCAGCGGCCGTAGGACCGCTCGCCCATGAGGTCGTCGAAGGCGACCCGGCCCATTCGGTGGGCGCCGCTGGAGACCGAGACCACCCGGGGGGCTGGGGCGGCCAGCAGCAGCAGCGGCAGCAGGCGCGCGGCCAGGGCGAAGTGGCCCAGGTGGTTGGTGCCGAGCTGCAGCTCGAAGCCGTCCGGGGTCAAGGTGCGCGGGGGCGCCATGACCCCGGCGTTGAGCACCAGCAGGTCCAGGGACGCGAGCCGGGACCCGATGTCGGCTGCCGCTGCCGCGACCGAGGCGAGCGAGGACAGGTCGAGCTCCACCAGCTCGCCGGCGGCGCCCTCGGTCCGCAGCCGCTGCAGTGCCTGCTCGGCGCGAACGGGGTTGCGGCAGGCCAGCAGTACCCGGGCGCCGTGCCGGGCGAGCTCGAGGGCCGTGGCGTAGCCCAGACCGGAGTTTGCACCGGTGACCAGGGCGGTGCGCCCGGACAGGTCGGGCATGTCGGAAGGTGTCCAGCGTGTCACGGCGACGAGCCTGCCACGGGGTCTCCCTATGCTGCGCCCCATGAGCTCCTGGGACCGGCGTACGCCGAAGCAGCTCGCGGCCCGGCGGGTTGCTGCCGTCCGGGCGCAGGTCGTCGATGCAGTGGGGCCGTTCTCGCCGTACTGGCGGGAGCGGCTGCTGAGCCTGGGTCGGACCCCTGCGCAGGCGGGCACCCTGGCCGGCCTACCCGCGCTGCCCGCGGCGGGGGAGCGTGACGTCTGCCCGGACGGCGATCCGGCGGGCGCCGGTTCCCTGGTCCTGCAGGCGGGGGAGCGCGATTTCGCGCTGCACGCCGAGGGGCCGATGCTACGCCGCGCCCTGCGGGCCCGGCTGGTCTCCAAGGGCTCCTACCGAGCGGTCGTGGAGGCCGACACCCGCCCCACGTCCTACGTCTGGGCCGGGCTCGGCCTGCGCTTCCCGGTCGCGAGCACGCGCAGCGACCTCGACGTCGTCGCCCGCGCCGGCGCCCGGCTGTGGCAGGTACTCGGGCTGACCCGCGCCGACGTCCTGGTGGCTGCGCTGCCCCTGTCGCCGACCGCCGCGCTCCAGGCCCTGCAGTACGCCGCGCTGGGCGCCGGTTCGCCGGCGCTGTTCCCGGGCGCCGAGCCGGACCAGGTGGCCGCTGCGCTCGCGCTGGTCCCGGCGACCGTCTTGGCCCTGGACACCCCGAACGCGGCCGTGCTGCTGAACGACCTCGACGAGGCGGGGCCGACGTGGCCGAGGCGCTCGCCCGGTCCGGCGCCCGTGCCGCGGTGGTGCTCGCCGTCCATGCCCCCGACGGTCACCGGCTGCTGTGGGGCGAGTGCCGGCAGGGCGCAGGCGGCGAGCAGGGTCTGCACACCTATCCCGATCTCGAGCTGGTCGCCCTGGTCGACCCGGAGACGGGCGAGCCGGCAACCGGCAAGCCGGTGAGCCAGCCGGCTGTCGGGAGCGGCCTCTACGAGGTCGTGCTCACCCAGCTCGGCCTGCGCGGCAGCGCCCTGCTGCGCTGGCGCACGGGCGACCTCGCCGACAGCCTCGAGGAGGCACGCTGCCCGGCCTGCTCGCGCACGGTGCCCCGTGTGGTCGGGACCCGTCGCGGCGCGCTGGTGCCGGCGCTCGCGCTGCGTACCGGCCTCCGCCGGGTCGACCTGCGCTCGGTGTCCGGGGCTCTGGTGGGCCGGGCGGACGTCGCTGACTGGCGCGTCCTGGTCGGACCCAGCGCACGCGACGGAGCCGACGAGCTGCTCGTGCACGTGGCCCCGACAGCGGGCGCGGACGCCGGGGACGTGGCGGTCGCCGTGACGCGCGACCTTCGGGTGGCCGCCGGTCTGCTGCCGACGCAGGTACTCGTCGTGGGCACCGAGGAGCTGCCCGCCGGCGCGGGCTGGCTGTCCCGTCGTGTGCTCAGCCGAGGGCGACCGGGTTAGTCTGGCCACGTGGCGTATCTGGACCATGCGGCCTCGACGCCCATCCTGCCCGAGGCCGTGGCAGCGGTCGGCGCGGCGATGACCGCGCCGGGCAACGCCTCCTCGCTGCACGCGGCCGGGCGTCGAGCCCGGCGCAGCGTCGAGGAGTCCCGCGAGGCCCTGGCCGCGGCCCTCGGAGCCCGGCCCTCCGAGGTCGTGTTCACGGGGGGCGGTACCGAGAGCGACAACCTGGCCGTCAAAGGCCTCTACTGGGCTCGCCGGGCCGCAGATCCCCGTCGTACGCGCGTGCTCGCCAGCGCGGTCGAGCACCACGCCGTGCTCGACGCGATCGAGTGGCTCGTCGCGCACGAGGGCGCGCAGGTGACCTGGCTCGAGGTCGACGCGCTCGGCCGGGTGCACCCCGACGTGCTCGCCGACGCCCTGGGCGACGATGTCGCGCTGGTCACGGTGATGTGGGCCAACAACGAGGTCGGGACCGTACAGCCGGTGCGTGCGCTGGCCGATGTCGCGCACGAGCGGGGGGTACCGCTGCACACCGACGCGGTCCAGGCGGTGGGACAGCTGCACGTCGACTTCGCGGCGAGCGGGGCTGATGCGCTGACCGTCACCGGGCACAAGCTCGGGGGACCGCTTGGTGCGGGCGCGCTGCTGCTCGGCCGCGAGGTGGCCTGCACCCCCCTGCTGCACGGCGGCGGTCAGGAGCGGGACGTGCGTTCCGGGACCTTCGACACGCCGGCCCTGGCGGGCCTCGCCGTGGCGACGACGCTCGCGGTGGAGCGCCGTCCCGAGACGGCAGGTCGGCTTGCATCCCTGCGCGACGACCTCGTGTCCCGGGTCCGCGCGGCCGTCCCCGAGGCCGTGCTCAACGGCGACGTCGGTCTCGGCCGCCTGCCGGGCAACGTGCACTTCTCCTTCCCCGGCTGCGAAGGCGACTCGCTGCTGCTGCTGCTGGACGCCCGCGGGGTCGAGGTCTCCACCGGGTCGGCCTGCTCGTCCGGGGTCGCCCGGCCCTCGCACGTGCTCGTCGCCATGGGGGCCGATGAGGAGCGGGCCCGCAGCTCCCTGCGTTTCTCGCTCGGCCACAGCTCCACCCAGAGCGATGTCGATGCGCTGCTGGACGTGCTGCCAGCCGTCGTTGAGCGGGCCTGCCGCCCGCTCGCCTGGTCGGGGAGCCGGGCCGCGAGCCGGTGAGGCTGCTCGCTGCCATGTCCGGCGGCGTCGACTCGGCCGTCGCGGCGGCGCTCGCCGTCGAGGCTGGGCACGACGTCACCGGGGTCCACCTGGCGCTGTCGACGGCCCCGGCGACCCTGCGCACCGGCTCGCGCGGGTGCTGCTCGAGGGAGGACGCGCGGGACGCGGCGCGCGCTGCCGACGTACTGGGCATCGCCTTCTACGTCTGGGATCTCGCCGACCGCTTCCGACAGGACGTCGTCGAGGACTTCGTGTCCGAGTACGCCGCCGGGCGTACGCCCAACCCGTGCCTGCGGTGCAACGAGAAGATCAAGTTCGCGGCCCTGCTCGACCGGGCGCTCGCCCTCGGCTTCGACGCCGTCGTGACCGGGCACCACGCGCGTCTGCACGACGGGGTGCTACGCCGCTCGGTCGACCCGGCCAAGGACCAGTCCTACGTCCTGGCCGTCCTCGCGCCCGACCAGCTCGCGGGCGCCGTGCTCCCGCTCGGGTCGATGACCAAGAGCGAGGTCCGGCACGCCGCCGCCGCGCGTGGTCTCGCCGTAGCCGACAAGCCCGACAGTCACGACGTCTGCTTCATCGCCGACGGCGACACCGCCGGGTTCCTGCGATCCCACCTCGGAGCGCAGCCCGGGCCGGTCGTCGACGCCCTCACCGGCGCGGTGGTCGGCTCCCATGACGGTGCCTACGCCTACACCGTCGGCCAGCGCCGCGGCCTGGCGTTGTCGGTTCCTGCCCCGGACGGTCGCCCGAGGTACGTCCTGTCGGTGTCGCCCGTCGAGCGCACCGTGACGGTGGGCTCGGCCCAGGCCCTGGACGTGCACACCGTGCGGACCGGGCCGCCGGTGTGGTCCGGCTCGCCGCGCCTGCTGCCGCTGCACTGCCAGGTGCAGCTCCGGGCCCACGGCGCAGTCCACGACTGCACGGTCCGGCCGTTCGGCGACTCCGGCGTCCGCGGCGACCCGGGCGCGCTCGCCCCCGGGTGGGAGATCGCGCTCGAGAGGCCGGCCCGCGGCATCGCCCCCGGCCAGGCCGCCGTCCTGTACGACGGGGACGTCGTGCTCGGCAGCGCCACCGTCGCTTCGGCCCGCTGACCGCCCTCTTCTGCCTCGACCGCGCCCCCTCCTTCGCCGATCGTTGCGCTGCGGCCCGGCGCCCAGGCGCTCAGCAGGCGCTCAACAACTCCATGATCAGCGGGGCTGCGCGGGGGACGTCGTGCAGCGCAGGCCCCGGCTAGGCTCTCCACCATGGCCGCGGACGACGACGTGCAGCTCACCGACCTCGAGGTCATCCAGCAGTTCAGCCTGGCGGTCCGGGGCACCAGTGCTCCGCGGGTCGAGGTGATCGCGGCCCTGCAGTCCGACCTGGAGTACCTGACCCGTCCCCGGCGTCGTACGGCGGCCCCGGCCCCGGCCCCGGCCCCGGCGCGGGTCGCGGGTCCGGCCCGGGCGGCTGCTCCCGCGGCCGGCAGGGGCGAGGTGACGGCCGGCCGGCCTCGGGCCAAGGGCGCGGCGCGCACGCCGGCCGCCGAGAGCGACAAGGCCGTCCCGGGTCGCGACCAGACGGCGTGAGCGCGGCCCCGCCGTACCCGTGGACGGCAGGCAGCGCGACCGGGGTGGGCAGCCTGCCGGGCCAGGACCCGCTCGAGGCCGCCAAGCTCGCGCTGGGCACGCTGCCGGACTTCGCCTTCGCACCCGAGCTCCCTGGCCGGGGTGCGCCGGCCGACCTGGCCGGGCGCGGGACTGCGTTGCTGCACGACCTGCCGGTGGATCTGCAGCCCAGTGGATGGCGGCTCGTGAGCCGCTCGAGCGGGGACGGCCACCGGGCCCGGGACCTGCTGCGCCGGGACGTCGACGCGCTCGAGCTGGCTGCGGGCCTGTCCGGACACCCGCCCGTGCTCAAGGTCCAGGCGACCGGGCCGTGGACGCTCGTGTCGCTGCTCGAGCTCACCCGCGGGGACAAGGTGCTGGCTGACCACGGCGCGGTCCGCGATCTCACGAGCAGCCTCGCCGAGGGTCTCCGGCTGCACCTGGCCGACCTGCAGGGGCGGCTTCCGCAGACCCAGCTGGTGCTCCAGCTCGACGAGCCGTTGCTGCCGACGGTCATGGTGGGCGACATCCCGACCAGCAGCGGCTGGGGGCGGCTGCGGGTACCGCAGGAGCAGGTGGTGCGCGCCCGGCTGACCGAGGTACTGGGCGCGACCGAGCACACGGTCATCCACTGCTGCACGCCCAGGCCGCCGGTGGCGCTTTTGCAGCGCGCGGGTGCGGGGGCGGTGAGTGTGGACGCAACGCTGCTGACCCCTCGTGACGACGACGCCCTCGGCCAGGCCGTCGAGGCCGGGATGGGCCTGCTGCTGGGGTGCGTCCCGAGCGCGGACACCTCGTTGCCGGAGCCGCAGCGCACCCTCGCGCCGGTGCGGGCCCTGTGGCGGCGGCTTGGGCTCGACCTCGGGTTAGCGGCGGCGGCCGTCGTCGTGACGCCGACCTGTGGACTGGCCGGCGCCTCCCCGGCGTACGCCCGCAGGGCCCTGGAGCGGTGCGTGGAAGCGGGGCGGCTGCTGGGGAAGGAGTCCGGTGGATGAGCAGCCCGGGCAGGTCGGGGGCATCGCGGTCGAGGCGCTGGAGCGGCACACCGAGCTGAGCCGGCTGCTGGAGGAGGAGGCGTTCGGCTACTACGTGCTGGCCCAGCCGACGGTCGCCGACGCCGAGTACGACGCGCAGCTGCGGGAGCTGATGGCGCTCGAGGAGCTGCACCCCGGCCTGCGTACGCCCGACTCGCCCACGCAGAAAGTGATGGAGCGCTACACCACGGACTTCACGCCGGTGGAGCACCTCGAACGCCTGATGAGCTTGGACAACGTGTTCACCGGACCGGAGCTCGAGGCGTGGGCGGCCCGGGCGGCCAAGGAGGTCGGCGACGCAGCCCGCTACCTGTGCGAGCTGAAGATCGACGGGCTGGCGGTGGCGCTGGTCTACCGCGACGGGCGCCTGGTCCGGGGGGCGACGCGCGGTGACGGCCGGACAGGGGAGGACATCACCCCGAACGTCCGGACCCTCGTCAGTGTCCCGGACCGCCTGGCCGGCACCGACGTACCCGGCCTGCTCGAGGTCCGCGGCGAGGTGTTCATGGCCAGCGCAGACTTCGCCGGGCTCAACGAGCGGCTGGTCGCTGAGGGCAGGGCGCCGTTCGCGAACCCCCGCAACGCCGCGGCCGGCAGCCTGCGGCAGAAGGACCCGCGGGTCACCGCGACCCGGCCGCTGTCGCTCACGCTTCACGGGATCGGCAAGCGGGAGGGCTGGGAGCCGACGTCGCAGAGCGAGGCCTACCGGCAGCTCGAGCAGTGGGGGCTCCCGGTGAGCAGCCGCTTCGAGGTGTTCGCCGACCTCACCGGTGCGCTCGGCTACATCGGCTACTGGGGCGAGCACCGGCACGACGTCGAGCACGAGATCGACGGTGTGGTGGTCAAGGTCGACTCCCTGGCGCTGCAACGGCGGCTCGGGGCGACGAGCAAGGCGCCGCGGTGGGCGATCGCGCACAAGTACCCGCCGGAGGAGGCCACCACGACCTTGCACGACATCCGGGTCAACGTGGGCCGCACGGGCCGGGTGACGCCGTTCGCCTTCATGGAGCCGGTGCTCGTCGGCGGGGTGATGGTCAAGCTCGCGACGCTGCACAACCAGGACGAGGTGCGCCGCAAGGACGTGCGGATCGGCGACACCGTCGTCGTACGCCGGGCGGGCGACGTCATCCCTGAGGTCGTCGGTCCGGTGGCGGCCCTGCGGGACGGCAGCGAGACCGAGTTCGTCATGCCGACGCACTGCCCGGAGTGCGGCACCGCGCTGGGGCGGCCCGAGGGCGAGGTCGACGTCCGCTGCCCCAACACCGTCGGTTGCCCGGCGCAGCAGCGGGAGTCGGTGTTCCACTTTGCCGGGCGCGGAGCGATGGACATCGACGGTCTGGGCTACGAGACGGCGATCGCGCTACTGCAGAACGACCGGGTGCGCGACATCGGCGACGTGTTCCACCTGTCCGAGCAGTCCTTCTCCGGGCTGCGCGGCTTCGGCCCGAAGAAGATCGCACAGGTGCTGGCGGGTGTGGCGGCGGCCCGGGAGCGCCCGGTCTGGCGTCTGATCGTCGGGCTGTCGATCCGGCACGTCGGCCCGACAGCGGCGCAGGACGTCGCGCGGCAGTTCCGCACCCTGGACGCGGTCATGGCCGCGTCGGCGCAGGAGCTAGCCGCCGTCGAGGGGGTGGGCCCGGTGGTGGCCACCGCGCTGCACGACTGGCTGGCCGACCCGCAGCACCGCGAGGTCGTCGAGCGGATCCGGTCCGGGGGCGCCCGCTTCGCCGATGAGGGCGCAGACGCCGGGCCGCGCCCCCTCGAGGGGATCACGGTGGTCGTGACGGGCACCCTGACCTCGTACAGCCGGGACGGGGCGACCGAGGCGGTGCAGGAGCGCGGCGGCAAGGTGACCGGCAGCGTCAGCAAGAAGACCGGCTTCGTCGTCGTGGGCAGCGATCCGGGCCAGAGCAAGTACGACAAGGCGGTCAAGCTCGGCGTCACGGTGCTGGACGACGCCGGGTTCGTGGCCCTGCTGACCGACGGCCCGGATGCGGCCCGCGCCCTGGCCCAGGTCCTGACGCGGGAGCCCCCGCCGGAGTAGCCGTGCGCGGCGAATGCGGGCTCGGCGGCCGAGGGTTCGCGGCGGGCGGCCGCGTGCCGGTCAGGCGTCCTGGCGGCTGCCGGTCACGGTCGAGGCGATGCCGGCAAGGTGCGCGAGCCGGAGCACCTCGGAGGCGCGGAAGCGCGGACCGCCCGGGCGCCCCACGAGCACCACCCGGTCGGGTGAGCCGACGGGAGCGGCGACCAGCTCGGTGCCGAGGGTGTCCCAGCGCTCGGGGACCCAGGACTCCGAGCTGTCCATCCGTCGAGCCGTGATGAGCGGCAGCCAGGGCAGGGCCATCCCGCCCAGGTCCGGGGCACCGGCGCTGGCGGAGACCACGCCGTTGCGGCTGTCGAACAGGCTCGCCCAGCCGGCCCGGAAGACCCCCGGGGCGAGGTCGACCAGCAGCTGCAGCGCGCTGGCGGGAGCGGCGGCCAGCTCGTCCACGAGCTCGAGGTCACGATGGAGGTCGTCGGCCCCCAGGTAGGGACGCAGCGACTCGACGATGACGCCGGGCACGGAGCGGGCGCTGGTGATCAGCACGTCGGCCAGACCCCCGGCGGGCAGCTGTACGAGCAGGTCGTCGACAGCGCCCTCGGGTCCGCGCTCGACGACGTCGAGGCTGACGATGTCGCCGCCGACCTCGCCCAGGGCGGTCGCGACGGCGCCGAGCATGCCGGGGCGGTCGGGCAGCACGAGACGCAGCAGGTAGGTCATGCAGGCATGCTCGCGCCTGCCTGTTGCCGTCGTGTTGCGGGACGGTGACGGCGGCGGCCCCCGACTAGCATTGCCGGCAGTCCCATCGAGCCGAGGAGCCGCATGCCGGAGATCACCCGCGAGCAGGTCGCGCACCTTGCGCGGCTGTCGCGGCTCACGCTCGAGGACGCCGAGCTCGACTCCCTCGCCGGCCAGCTCGACGTCATCCTGGGCGCGGTCGCCCGCGTCGGTGAGGTCGCGGCAGCCGACGTCCCGCCCACGACCCACGCAGTGCCGGTCGAGAACGTCACCCGTCCGGACGTCGTACGGCCCTCGCTGGACCGGGAAGCCGTCCTGGCCGGCGCCCCGGTCGCGGAGGACGGCCGGTTCCGCGTCCCGCGCATCCTGGACGGCGAGTGATCCGCCGCACCGCCGTCCAGACCGCAGCCGCAGTCGCGAGCGGCGAGACCACGGCCGTGGCGACGACGCAGGCCCACCTGGACCGGATCGCCGCGGTCGACGGCGACGTGCACGCCTTCCTGTACGTCGATGCCGAGGGCGCGCTCGCGCAGGCAGCGCGGGTGGATGCGGGCGAGCTGACTGGACCGCTGGCCGGCGTACCGCTGGCCGTGAAGGACGTGCTGTGCACGCGCGGACTGCCCACGACGGTCGGCAGCCGGATGCTCGAAGGCTGGCGGCCGCCGTACGACGCCACCGTCGTGGCCCGGCTCAAGGCTGCCGGCGTGGTGCTGCTCGGCAAGACCAACATGGACGAGTTCGCGATGGGCAGCAGCACCGAGCACAGCGCGTACGGCCCGACGCACAACCCCTGGGACCTCACCCGCATCCCCGGCGGCTCAGGCGGCGGGTCCGCTGCGGCGGTCGCGGCCTTCGAGGCGCCGCTGGCGATCGGTACCGACACCGGCGGCTCGATCCGGCAACCGGCCTCGGTCACCGGCACGGTGGGGGTCAAGCCGACGTACGGCGGGGTGTCGCGCTACGGGCTCGTCGCGTTCTCCAGCAGCCTGGACCAGGCCGGCCCCTGCGCGCGGACCGTGCTGGACGCGGCCCTGCTGCACGAGGTGATCGCCGGCCACGACCCCGCCGACTCCACCAGCATCGACGCGCCGGTGCCGCCCGTCGTCGAGGCCGCCCGGCGCGCGGACGTGACCGGCCTGCGGATAGGCGTGGTCCGCGAGCTGACCGGTGAGGGCTACGAGCCCGGGGTGCAGGAGCGCTTCGACGAGGCGGTCGAGCTGCTGACCTCGTTGGGGGCGAGCGTCAGTGAGGTCAGCTGCCCGCACTTCGGCTACGCGCTGCCGGCGTACTACCTCATCGCCCCGTCCGAGGCGAGCTCCAACCTGGCCCGCTTCGACAGCGTCCGCTACGGGCTGCGCGTCGGCGACGACGGCGTGCGCTCCCTTGAGGAGGTGATGTCGCTGACCCGCGCCGCCGGCTTCGGGCCCGAGGTCAAGCGCCGCATCATCCTGGGTACCTACGCGCTGTCCAGCGGCTACTACGACGCCTACTACGGCCAGGCGCAGAAGGTCCGTACGCTCATCTCCCGCGACTTCGCCGCGGCCTTCGGCCAGGTGGACGTACTGGTCAGCCCGTCGACGCCGGGAGTGGCCTTCGAGCTCGGCGCCAAGGTGGACGACCCGATGGCGATGTACCTGCAGGACGCCGCGACCATCCCCTCCAACCTGTACGGCGGACCGGCGATGTCGCTGCCCGTCGGGCTG
>JAABUU010007735.1_pt1 | contig 10931 bp, 10 predicted proteins | sample 5559301 | NCBI WGS metagenome assembly JAABUU01 (sample SAMN10711884, study PRJNA513360) | rock metagenome | isolation source: Antarctica rocks | place: Antarctica: Victoria Land, Richard Nunatak white
GGCTGTAGTGATCTCCCCTGTAGTGGGCTGTCCCGCCCCCATCATGAGGCGGCTGTCGAACTGGTCTTCCGAGAGGAGCAGCAGGCGTTCGCCCGTGCGGCGATCCTCGGCCTCGACCTGCCACGCGACGGCGGCGGACCAGGCTCGGCGGACCTCCAGGACGCGATAGGCCGGCGTATGTTCCACGCGCCGCGCCAAAGTGTACGCGTACTCCTCGTCCATAACGATGGGCACCTACCTTTCTAGCATGTGAGGACATGCTTGCCGTTATGTAAATGCTCATGCTAGCCTAGAAGGAAGGCGTGCAAGTCGCGCCAAGGCAGCACAGCACTAGCCTCTATTTAATTATACATATAATTAAATAGAGGCTATGCGCGTACTATACTACGGAGTTTGCAAGGCGTCAAGGTATGTGATGTTGATTCGCCGACTGGATAAAGGCCCCGCACTCTAGATCGGTCACGATAGGGCCTGAATTGTGGGTGCAGACAACATGAATGAGAAGAAGTCCCGACAGGCGGCCGCCGCTCAACGCTTCGCAGGACGACTCAACCGGCTCTTTGACGAGCACCGCCGACCGGATGGGGAAGAGTACACCTTGGGACAGGTGGAACAGGAGACCGATGGAGAGCTATCGGTCGGCTACCTTTCCATGTTGCGCAACGGAGGCGTGGCGCATCCCCGCATGGATAAGTTGACGCGCCTGGCGGATTTCTTCGGGGTGGACATACGCTATTTTACGGCCCTAGATCCAGATGTTTTGCCCGTTGCTATACCTCCCGAACAGTCGACCAAGTTGCGCAAAGCGCTGGAAAACCCGTGGACACGGGAGTTCGCCGCGCACGCCGGGGACATGGGGCCGGAGGATTTCGAGGCGCTCATGAAATTTTGGGAATACTCAGCGCCACTCCGTAGGCGACAGCGAAAGGATGACTCAGCTCAACAGGGTGAAACATCCGACGGCATCTGACACGATAATGGAGCGAGAGCGGGAAGTCATGGACTTGATGCAAGACACGGCACGCGACGAGGATGCGTTGGCCCAGTGGGATGACCTCAATGTGGTGGCGGTCCGCGCGGACGCGGTTCATAGGGCGTACAGCGAGTACCGCGATTTAGGTCTCACCTCCAAGCCGGAGGGGGAGGCTGGTGAAGCACTCGTTGCCGCCCTGTGCGCGCGCGAAGGCTGGATCATCGAGGTGCGCCGCGTTTCGATGGACGAGCTGCCCAAGTATTCGGGGTTTGTCCGCCTCGCGGGACCGAACCACTGGGTTATCGACGTCCGCGACGACGTGAGTAATGGACAGACCGATCTCATCATCGGTCACGAGGTGGGGCATATCCTACGCGGCGACGTGACGCCGGAAGGTCGAGCGCGTGCCCGTGTCATCCCGATCACGCCGGCCGAGGTCTGGGCCAGTGCGTTTGCTGTGACGATAAGCCGTCTGTTCACCTACGGCGACGCAGAGGGCGAGCGCGAGGCGAGCATGGAGCGCCTGCCGGCGACCCAACGCGCCTTTCTAAGCAGTTTGGGGCCGCGGTTTCTGGGCAAGTTAAAGTCGAGGTAAATCTGGATGGACGAGTATCAGCTGCTCGGCTTAGTCTCGGGCATTACCATGATTTTGCTTGGGCTGGTGCTGCTGGTGCAGATCCGACCTAGCCCCCTCGGATGGACCTTCGCCGCTTCCTACACGTCGTCAGGGATTTGCTACGTCCTCTGGCCGACGCGGACTGCGCTCTATGTCGATCATGCGTCCGGAGTCGTCGGCCTTAGCGCGCTTCTCTGGGCTTGTGCGGCGACCTTCGCGGCTGTCCTGGCGGTCACCTTCTTTCGCCGCCTCGGCGACCGTGAGCTCTGGTGGGTGCGCGCGACCCCAGCCCTCGTCGTAACGATCATCGTCACCTACACCGCCGCCTTGGTCTTCGTCCGTCGCACCACAGGTCCCGCCGCATCCCATCTCCTCTACGATGGCTATCATGGCAATCCGCCGTCCCTGTTCGCGTGGAACCTTGTTGTCGGACTGACAATCGTCGTCGTCTACGCGATGGCGGCTCGGGAAATGCTGGTCCTGCAGGGCGGCGACTGGGCCGAAACGACCCTGATCGGCGTCTACGGCGCCGGCGTCGTCTACGGATTGCTGATAGTCGGGCAGGCGCTGTCCTCACGCTTCGGATACGGGAGTGAAACAGTCATCCCCCTCCTTCGTGTGATGCGCGTGTCGGCGATCGCACTGTCGCCGGTGCTAGGTTTTTGGGGAGTCATCGGGGCCGATGTATGGGTCGCGGGGCAGATGGCGCTCCGCGCGCGCTATCTAAGGCGGCAACTCGACGAACTTCTGGGCCTTGTCGTGCTGCTTTCTGATCGCCTTGTGTGGCGGCACGCACCGGAGGTCGGCAACTCGCTGGCCGAATTAGCACGGTTATGTACGCGCCGAGACCGAAAGGGGCACCCGCTCAGTAGGCAAGTTTTCATCGCGCTGCAAGCGGCACGTCGGATTACTTGGAGGCGTGGCGCCCTCGTCACCAGCCCTTGGAGCGACGCAACCCCTACGGATCGTGCGCTGGCCGATCGCAGCATCGCTGCCGAGGCCGCCCATGACGTAGCGGCGGGGAGTGCCCCGGTGTCGGACATCGGGCACGTTGTCCTCCTTCTGTTGCCCGACGTCGCGCTCCCAGCGGGTCTTACCGATCCACTACCCGCGCCGATGGCCGACCATATCGCGGCCGCCGCCCTCCTCGCTCCCTACTTCGGCATACCGCAGCCCATCGTCACGCTATCCGACAATAAACCTCCGCAACCGATGCGGCCTGCTGGATTACCCGTCGGCTTGCGCAACGACAGCGCGCTGCGGTGGACTCGCGCCTGGTACCAGGCCCTTGCAGAGAGGCGCGCGCAAGCGGAGATGAACCTCATGATGTGTTGCGAGTTGATCGAGGATTACATGCTGCAAGTAGACGCTCCCGATGACGACGATTTGGCGGTACATGCCTGGGCGTTGGGAGAAGCGCGACAGTTGTCACCCCTCCAGACAGAGATCGCGCAGCGCGCGTCTCAAATCCTCGGGCTCTTCGGCCCCTACGCCGTGCGATGCGTGTTCCCCATCCGTGCTGCCGTATCCCTCCGGGCTCCGAGGTGGCGAATTCGCCGCCCGCACCATCCATCGTCGGAGACAAAGGTCACGCTGTGGTGCGCCACCGCTGCGGTCATACAAACTGTGCTCGACCCCGCGCGCATCCCAGTCGATGTCGCGCTGAGGCAGGGCCGGCTCGACCGGAACGGGGGTGCGATTGCCCAGATTATTTGTCAGGCGGCCTGCGGCGTGCAGGCCGGGGAAAGGTAATAGGCCAGGGGCGCTACACAGCAGCTCGCCCGGCCTTGATCTGTGCCGCCTGGCACCGCCGCCTCGCCGCAAGGCGCTTGGCCACCGTTCGCAGCACCTGGGGTCTTCGCACGACGGCACCAAGTGCCACGGCGGCTGTTAGGTCGGTCCGCAGCAAGCGCACGTAGTCCGATGGGGCGCAATCCGCAAGTAGTCGAATCGAGTCGTCCCAGTCGTCATCCGTGAACGTCGCCATCTTCTTGTTGATGGTGTAGGCGTGCCGCAGCTTACTGGCCCACTGGCGCCCCCAGCGCCGCTCGTAGACGCGGAGCGCCGACGCCGAAACGTCCCCCGCCGCGAGCGCGTCGGCCGCGACGCCGCCCGCGAGGCGACCGGCCCACAGCGCGAAGCGTATCCCTTCCCCGACGAGGGCACTGGACTGGCCGGCAGCGTCGCCCGCCGTGATGATGCCATCAGCCACCAGATGCTCCCGCAATCCCTCGGCCGGGATAACGCCGTCGTGCAACTCGATGGGGACGGCGCCCTTGAGCCCCGCGGCCGTCGGCGGGTAGTCGCCAACGAGGAGATCGAGGTAGGCCATGGGATCGGCCGGGACATCGGGCCGAAGCACCCCGATCCCCGCGCGAACGCGGTGATTGCCGTAGGGAAAGACCCACGCATAGCCCGCCGGTGCGATCCCGTTACCAACGATCAGGGCATAGGTGTCCTCGGGCCAGTTCGGGGCGTACAGATCATATTCAGCACCCACACCCGCCCGCTTGAACCCAGGGTGGATGCCTCCCTTGACGCTCAGTGTCGAGGCGAAACCTGTCGCGTCAATGACAAGCCGGCAACCAACCTCCGTGATTTGTCCAGTGTGATCACGCAACTTCACGCCCCGGACGTGGCCGGCATGGTCACGCAGAATGTCTTGTGCCGCGGTGCGCAGTCTCAGGGTGGCACCCGCCTGGCCCGCCTCCGCGGCGAGCCACTGATACAGCGCTCGCACGTCCAGCACACAGCCGTACGGTTTCTTGGCCGTCACCGTAGTCTCGTGCGTCGGGCCGATCAGGCGGGCATGTGTGACGGGATGATACAGGTGTGCAGGTATCCCCAGCGCCTGGAGATCCGCGACGAATGAGCCGCCGCTCGTGCGCGTCGGGACGCCGAATGCTTGGTGCTTCTCCGCTAGAAGAACGGACAAGCCGTGGTTGGCGACGATTTTGGCTGCGGCGAGCCCGGCCGGGCCACCACCGGCTACGATAACATCATAGTTTGAATCATAGGCTACCATCAGTGATGCCTCTGCATGTAAACGTCCTTGCATATTCGACTTAAGTATGGCATATCACCCCGGACCATACTGCCGCCCTTACTCACACAATCTAGTGTACTCGTCGCGCAACTCCCTCCCCGCGCAGCCCGTCGCCGAGCTTGGGTAGACCGTGCCTCCGCCCACGCCGCCACGCCCGCATAGGAGCGCCGGGCCGTCGATGTCTATCACGAGCCCGGTGCCCCCATTCGCTTTACGGTCGGGGTGTGCGCAACGCAGTTCTTCCCCAAAGCGACAGCCGGCGCATATATCCATCGTGCCGGGGAAGGGTTCGTTGAAAGCCAATCCGTAATAGAGCCGAGGGTGTGGCTTGATGAGCCGTGCGCTGCAACGCGAGCAGAGCAGGACGGCGATGGGCTCGGGGTGATCGTCGTCATCACACTCCTGCCAGACGCGTACGCCGCGCTTTCCCGCCTCCATGGCGCGCACGAGTTGAGCGATCTCGGGGTCGATGCCGTCGGCCGACTTGGGGGTGGGCACGAGTTGGGCATTGACGGCCCCGCACGATTGGCAAGTGCCCGGTTGCCTCGGTCCGGCCAAGCTCTCCGACAACCGAGGCCAGGGATGAGGGGCGATGTTAGCCGCTGTGGATAGTGTCCCGCTTGGCTGGTCCAGCGGCAAGAGGGCCGGAAGAGCATCCTTCCCATCTGGTCTTTGTGGCTCTCGCCTCTGCCATAAGCGTGAGAAGAAACGACCTGCCATTATCCCTCCCTCAATCGTTGCCGGAGCCCTATTGTATCGCTCCCCCTAACCAGTGACAGGGCGTGCAAGTCGCACTACCCCCCTTCCCCCCTTAGCATACGACGCCGACGAGTGATCGTGCGGCTGTTCTCCCTCGCTCTCGTGTCGCGCGTGCGGGCGGCGCTTGTGCGGGGTGGCACGCCGACGTGTCGCGTTGTTTGCTATCATAGGCCATCGCATGGCCCTACAATCTACGGTATGGCCCTATCGACAGTGAGGAGAATTGCCGGTGTCTCAGCCCACGCGCGCGTCAATGCCCCTGGTGATCGTCGCCCTCATCGCCCTACCGCTGCTGCTCGCCGGCTGCGGCGGCAACAGCAGCGCCGCGCCGACGGCCGCCACGGCGACGGCTATTCCTCCGACGACCCCGCCCCAGCCGACAAGCCCGCCCGTGCCGAGCGCGACGGTTGGACCGCCAGCGACCGCGACGCCCCCGCCGACGCCCACGCCCATCCCGCTCGACGCTCACGCGCGGGCTATTGCCATCCCCGATCTTGGAGAAGGCACCCTCCCCACGCTGTATGCGAGCGCGCGGACGCGGACCGTCGCCGACCTGACGAACGGCGCGCTGCGGGTGGTCTCGCTCGACCGGGGCACGGCGTCGTCACCCATCACGCTCACGCAAGACAGTCAAGGTGCGCAGGTCACCCTCGACCTGGCGCGCGGCCGGGCCGTCGCCGTGAGTGCGGCAACGGAGATCAGTCCGACCCTTTGGCTGACCGACCTCGCGGGGACACGAGCCCCGATCTCGCGCACGATCACTGGCCCTAACGCACCGCAGCGGTACATCGGGGGTGTCGCCGTCGACCCGGCCACGGGTGATGCCCTCGTGGCCGCCCAGGGCGACAGCTTGGAGGGGATTGCGGCGCAACTCCTGCGCGTGACCGCTAACGGGACGGTACGCCGGTCGCATCAGATCGGGGATACCCCCACGGCGCTCTATCTCGACACCGCCCACAACGTCGCCGTCGTCGCCACGTCGGCGTCCTCAGCGTCCAGCGGGGCCACGACATTGACGTTCGCCGGCTACGACGCGCGCACCCTCGCGCCGCTCTGGACGGCGCCGGCCCCGTATGACCCGGCCACGACGCGGTTCGACCCGGCGCGGGGTCAGCTCTGGCTCATGGCGACGGGCGGCCGCGCCACGATCCTCTCGACGCGTACGGGCCGCGCCGTCGCCACCATCGACCCATCATACACGAAGGCGCAGTACTGGACGCAGAACAAGGACCTGGTGCTCGACGGGGCACGCGGCCTCGGGTACATTTCCTGGGGGAGCGGGACGACAAGCGGCGGCCAGCAAGTCGGCATCGACCGGATTGACCTGCGCGCGGGTCGGCGCACGACGCTCACGACGGACGGTGGGACGCTGCTCGCGGTGGCAGCGCGGAGCGGCCGGCTGGTGACGCTCGACGCGGGGGGGGCCGATCGTGGTGCGCCGGCCGTCGTCATCGCCCCGCTCACCGGCCAGGACCTGACGACGGAGAGCGTGGGCGGCGCGGCGGTGGCCGCGGTCGATCAGGACGGTGAGCGCGTCGTGCTGGCGTTGCCGGCGACGGTCCCGTATCAGGACCCGGTGAGCGGGGCGATGACGACGGCCGGCCTCGCCACCGTCACCGTCCACGATCGGCCATGAGCCCGGACGCCTGGCCCGTACCTGAGGCCCCGTCGCTACGCGCGGGGCCGGTCCTGCCTGTGGGCGCTCGTGGGAGGGGGTAGCGCTATGATAGCGCTAGCGTGACGATGGCGCTAGCGCTACGGGTCGGCGCTACCCCAGGATAAAGAGTAGCGCCATGGTAGCGCCAATCCCCCGTTTTCACGCTCAAAACGTGGTGCTATCGTAGCGCCATGCCTTTAGCACTAGAGCTAGGAGTAGCGCTACGTTTTGAGGGCCAGTAGCACCAAAATAGCGCTACAGTAGCGCTACGATCTGAGGAGGTGGGAGGGCCGCTTGCACCACGTTGAAGGGCTGCGGTAACACTCCCATGAGGGCTAGCGGTGGCCGTCCAGGCGGGGCCGCACGACGCGCCGGACGGCGACGATGAGCAGGACGGCGAGGGCCACGTACGCGCCGACGAGGACGGCGGCGAGGACGGCGGCCACGACGTGGAGGGCGAGCGCGGAGGCATGGGCCAGCGGGGTAAGGAGGGCGGCAACGGGGCCGGTGAGGGCGCAGAGCACGAGGGCGGCGAGGCAGAGCATCCAGACATGGGCGCGGGCCTGAGCGTCGGTCATGTGTCCCTCCCCTGGCTCGTCTGTCCCGTTAGCGGTGCCGCGCATCACACGCGTCCCCTGGCGGCGTGGGGCCTCACCAACAGTATCGCAGGTAGGGACGTGTTAGGTGGGGGCGTGTCAGGAGGCGGCGGGGGTGGCGTCGTCGGCGAGCCAGTGGCGCAGGGCGGGGTCGCGCAGGCGCGCAAGGGCGCGGGACTCGGCCTGCTGCACGGCCTGGCGCGTCAACCCGAGGCTGCGGCCGATCTCCTGGAGGGTGCGCGGGGGCTCCCCGTCGAGGCCGTGACGGGCGACGAGGATGGCCCGCGCGCGGGGGTCCAGGGTGGCGAGGGCGGCGCGCACGGCGTCAGCGAGCTCCCGTGCCTCGGCTTCGGCGTCGGGACGCAGGGCGGTGGGATCGGGGAGGAGGTCGCCCAGGGTCGTGGTCTCGCCGTCGCCCATCGTCAGGTCGAGGGGGACGGGGGCGGGCAGGGGCGCGGTGAGGGCGTCCACGCGGGCGCGGGGGAGGCCCGTCGCGGCGGCGAGGGCGGCGCGCGTCGGCTCCCGCCCTAAAGCAGCGTGGAGGGTGTGGGTCTGGCGGGCGAGGCGGGCGCGCTCGTCCTGGACGTTGACAGGGACATGGAGGGGCGTCTGGCAGGCCAGGGCGCGGCGGAGGGCCTGCTTGATCCACCAGACGGCGTAGGTGGAGAACTTGTAGCCGCGCGCGGGGTCGAAGAGGTCGACGGCGCGCAGGAGGCCGACGGTCCCTTCCTGCACGAGGTCGTCGAGGGGGAGGCCGCGGTGCTGGTAGCGCCGGGCGAGGGCGACGACGAGGCGCCCGTTGGCGGCGACGAAGGCGGCGCGGGCCGCGGCGCCGGCGCGGAGGGCCTCCTGGTCGAGGGGCCAGGCGGCCAGGTCAGCGAGGAGGCGCGCGCGGGCGTCGGCGGCGAGGGCAGGGGGCAAGAGGGGGCCGACGACGGCGGGGAGGACGGCCGGGGCGAGGGGCAGGTGGGGGAGGAGGGCGGCGAGGACGGCGGCGGCGGCGGCGCGCGCGGAGACGGCGGGGGGCAGGTCGCGGCGCAGGCGCGCGGCGAGGTGGCGCTGGGCCAGCAGGCGGGCGCGGCGGCCGGCGCGGATCGCGCGCGCCAAGTCGCGCTCCTGGGCGGCGGTGAGCACGGCGGGGGCGGGGACGGGTGGCGGGATCATGCGGGCTCCTGTGTGGTCCAGGGTCTCTACACAGAGCGTACCAGGCCGACCCGCGTGCCTGGCGGTCGTATGGGGATAAGGGCACGCGGTGCCGGACCGCGCGCCGATGCGCCCCTCTCCTCACCCCGCCGGCGGGGCCGAGGCGGCGATCGTGGCCCCACGCTCACCCGCCCGGTCCCGTCGGCGGGAAGAGGTCGAGACCGGCCTGACAGGCAGCGCGCGCGAGATCGAGGCGGAAGAAGGGGTCGGCCAGGGCGACGGGGAGGCCGGGGAGGACGCGCTGGTAGACCTGGGCCTGGCCGGCGCGGAGGAGGCGGCGCAGCTGCTGGGCGCCCTGGCGCACCGGAGCGCTGGGGCTGTCCGCTAGGGCGGCGACGAGCGCGGGGAGGTCGTGGTACACGCCGACGACGCGGGCCAGGCGGTCGGGCGTCAGGGGTCCGGCGGTGGGCTCGGCGGCGAGCAGGTGCCCCGCGACGAGGACGAGGAGGGCCGTGGCGGCCTGGTCGTTCCAGCCCGGTCCGCTGACTGGCGGCCGACGCGTCGGTTCCATCACGCGCCGTCCCCCGTCATCGTCGTGGGGTGCGGTGGTCGAGCGGGCGGAGCGCCAGGGCAGGAGGGTGCTGTAGTCCGCGTCCCGGTCGAGGGTGACGCCGGGCACATGGTCCAGGGAAACGATGTGGTCTCCTCGTCGGCGGGCGTGGGCAGGGCGCGCCACGCGGCACCAGGCGCGGGATCGCCGAAGAGCGCGGTGCCGATGTCAGCGGCGGAGAGGAGAGGGGGCCACGGGCGCTCACGAACTGGCCGGCGGCATCCACCCGCATGGCGAACACCTCGCCGGTGCCGACGTGCTGCCAATATTCGACCGTCGTCCGTGCCATGCTCCCCGCCTTGCTCTCGCTTCTTGCCCTAGCCGTAGCCCCGCGTGGCGCCGCGCCGCCCCTCCCCCTCGCAGTATCGCAGGCGCCGGCGATCCTGGCGGCTTGGTGGTCTCCCGCGCGTCGGCGACGCGTCCCTCGCCCCCGCCCGTGATCGGCCATGAGCCCGGACGCCTAGCCCCTACCTGCGGCCCCGTCGCTGCGCGCGGGGCCGGCCTCACGCCCGGTCTGCGCGGGCGTCTAGCGCGACGATGGTACCAGCGCGACGATGGTACTAGAGCTACGGGTAGTACCGCGCCCAGGATAAAGGGTAGCTCCATGGGCGCGCCAACCCCCCGTTTTCCTGTGTGAAATGGGGCTCTGGCGTAGCTCCATGCCTGTGGTACTAGAGCTACGGATGGTACTACGTTTTGAGGCCCGTTGGTACCATGATCCGAGGCTCGTTGGAGCCCCAATGGTACCACAATAGCGCCACGATCTGAGGCCCCTGGAAGGGCCGTTCACACCACGGCGGAGGAGTGCGGCGGCGCTCCCACCAGGGCTAGCGGTGGCCGTCCAGGCGAGGCCGCACGACGCGCAGGACGGCGAGGATGAGCAGGACGGCGAGGACCGCGGCCCCACAGGTGAGGGCCGTCGGTGCCAGCGGGTAAACAGCCGAAACGGTCAATCGCCCTTACACTATCCCGACTATGGCCCCCGCGACAAAGCCTGGCAACGACACGAGGGGCGGTGTTCGTATTGCCTCATGGAAGAATGTAACCCTTCGACGGGTTGTTGCCTCATGGGATATCTTACCGCAACGGGCCCATAACGATCGGCGAGGACGGCCACAGGTCAGCCGTGGAGATGTTGTGCCGCCGTGTCCTGACCTGTGGCCGCCGCAGCCGAAACGGGGTTCAAGGGGCAGGCCCCTTGGTCCGGCGCAGCCGGACAGTCGTTACCGCCGACGGGCACGCAGAGCGGCCATACGCTGACGCGCTTGCTCGCGCTTGCGCTCCTCCCGACAGACATCGCAATAGGCGGTGAGGGGGCCACGCTCGCCCCGGATGACCGTCTCGCGCTCGCCACAGGCGGCACATTTGATGCGCCGTTCTTTGATCGCCATAGCCGTCCTTTCATTGTTACGCTAGTTTTCACTAGAAACTAGCGTAACATATAGCGGGCCATAGCGCCGCTCATCCCGCGGCGGCCGCGACGGTGCTGTCGCTGCACAGCCGTAGGGCACCTGGCCCCCGCTGACCGAGG
>JAABUU010007736.1_pt1 | contig 10928 bp, 12 predicted proteins | sample 5559301 | NCBI WGS metagenome assembly JAABUU01 (sample SAMN10711884, study PRJNA513360) | rock metagenome | isolation source: Antarctica rocks | place: Antarctica: Victoria Land, Richard Nunatak white
ATCCTCGCCCACTTCTTCCTCGTGCGGCTCCAGTGCCGGTGGGGGGGAAAAGGCCCCCGCGTTGACGCTGCCCCAGGCCCACCTGCTGGTCAGCGTCGTCCTGCCCCGGCGCACGGTCGATCCGGCCTGGGCGCTGGACGTGCTGCGCCACTGGCAGCACCGGAACCGCGTGGCCTACCGCGCGCACCGCAAGCGACGCCTCGCGCGACTCAACGGATACCTTGAACTCTCGCTGTAGTACTAGGGACACACGCGGTGTGCTATTCGCCAGTTGGTTCGCGTCGTCCCACTCTTGCGCCTTCGGTTGAAGGGCATTGCTGATTCGCTGTGCATCGGCGGTTGAGCATCGTCCGAGCGGTGTTGGGCCGGGGGGATCGGCGCGTGCGCCTTCCCGCAAGCGGCCCAGAGCCCCAGTTTTTGCGATTGTGCGGCTTGCTGCGCCGCAGTCATATCGGCCTGATAGCGCACGTTTGGTGGTGATTTATATACCGACGCAAAGCCCCCTTTCGCTAATTCGAGATTGACTTGCCGTCGCACGCCGTCATCGCCCCAGGCCCAGGCATAGCGGAGGAGATCCAGGCGCTCTACGAGGCGGATCGCGCGTTGGAGCAATTGCACGACGCCGACATCGCCCGCGGTCGGGTGGTCGGCCGCATCGGCTTCTGGCTCGAGCACGTCACCACCGAGGAGCACGTCGCCGCCTTGGAGCAGCAACTCGCCGTCGCCCAGGACCGGGCGCGCCAGACAGAAGCGCGGCTCGATCCCGAGGAGAAGCAGCGGCGGCTGAACGGGATATTGGCCCGGCTCAGCGTGCAACTCACCGCGTGGGCGCGACGCCTCGACCTCGAGCATACCGAGGCGGGGAGCATCGTCGTTTTCGACTGGGCGGGCCTGACGATCGAGGCCCAGACGTTCGGCGACACGATCCCGCTGCGGCAGATGGGCTCGGGCGAGAACTGGCTGGGGTACCATCTCATCGCCCATCTCGCGCTGCACCACTACTTCGTCGGGGCACGGCGCCCGACGCCGCGCTTCCTCTTCCTCGATCAGCCGACGCAGGTCTATTTCCCCGATACCGACCAGGCGACGGCGGTGGTGAGGGAAACGGGGGAGATCGATCGCCTGACCATGGATGATCGGCGCGCGGTCGAGCGCCTGTTCAACTTCATCTTCGATAGCGTCGAGGCCCTCGCGCCGGATTTCCAGGTGATCATCAGCGATCACGCCGATCTCGCGGCCGATCCTCGTTTCCAGGGGGCGGTCCGCGAGCGTTGGCGCAATGGGCGAGCACTCATACCGCAGGACTGGCTCGACGACCTGGCCGCTGAGTAGCGCAGGAAAAGTCGGCGCTCGCCCTTCTCGAGGAAGTCGTACGGCCCGCGCGGCGTCAGTTGTCGCCGATTTCCCGCGCCGTCGGGGCCAGGACCGCCGCGAGTCGGGCGATCTGCGCCTGGGTGAGGCTTCGACCGGGCGCCCGACGGCGGATCCGCCCGGTCGCCTCGTCCACGCGCAGGATCGGCCAGTGGCGGCGGCCCCGCGCCGCCCACACCGTGGCGTAGGGGTGGACGAACACGAGCAGCCCCTCCGGCACCGCCCCCGCCTCCCCCGCCAGCTCGGGCGCCCGCGACGCTGCACCCGCACCAGACGGCACGTCGCCAACCGCCGACGGCGCGGGCATCGCCACCAGCAGGCGGTAGAGGCCAAGGGCGTGGCGCTCGTGTCGGGCGACCCGCCAGCCGGCGCGCTCGAGGAGCGCGGGCGTGTCGCGGTCGAGGTGGCAGCCGCCGCTCAGCCGCAGCCAGAGGGGGGCGACCGCATCGATCGCGGCGTCGCAGAACGGCCGACCGGTACGGGTGTGCTCCAGCAGGAGGAGCCGCCCGCCGGGGCGCAGCACGCGCCGGAGCTCGGCAAGGGCCGGGAGGAGCAGCGGCGCGGGGATCGAGCAGAACACGAGCGGGGAGACGACCGCATCGAAGGCGGCGTCGGGAAACGGCAGCGCCGCGGCGGACGCCCGCGCGAGGGGGTAGCCGCGCGCCCGGGCGCGCGGCACGGCGGCGCGCAGCAGGGCGGCCGCGGGCTCGATGCCCGTGACGCGCGCGCGCGGCCCGTAATGGCGCAGGTTGAGGCCGGTGCCGACCCCGATCTCCAGGATGTCCTCGGCCAGGTCGCCGACGAGCCGCCGCCGCAGTCGCCCCACCCCCGCCAAGCCGAAGGCACCGACGAACGCGTCGTAGACCGTCGCCGCTTGCAGGACCCCACGCATATGCCCATCCTTCTCCAACGCCACGATGCCCGGAACGATCTGCACGATGCACACTTGGTGCCAGCCCGGACGCCGGTGCGGTTGTCGGTGGGGCGTTCGCCGACGTAGGGGACGGCGGCGCGGGTTCCGCCCCGTTGCGCGGGACGCGCCCTCCTCCCGGCACCGCCCCCGGCCGCTGGCCCGCCCCGGCCGCCGGACGGGTGGGACGCGGGCCCGTGCCCTCACGCGCGCCGCCGGACCAAGAGGCCCCCGGCCTACCAGCGATCCCTGCGCAGGGCGAAGACTGGCCGGTGCGTCCGGGTCCGACGAGGGCGATGCCCCGGAAGCGGCCGCTGGGCCGTCGCCGGGGCATGCTTGCGCCCGATTCCCGTGCAGGTGCCGCAGGGCTGCGCCGCAGTCCCGACCCCGGGACGGCGATGGCACCAGTCCCATGGGGCAACGAACGCCCCGGCAACAACGTGCCGGTCCCGCCTGCCGGCGACACCGCACCGGTCGCGCGGGCGGGCGACGCGCCCGGCTCAGTCGCCGCCGCCGTCGCCGCCGAAGCTGCCGATATCGCCGCCGCCGCCGCCGGAGTCGCCCACGTCGCCGCCGCCGTCGCCGCCGAAGCCGCCGACATCCTGGCCGGAGTCGGACGGAACCCCCGCATCATTGCCGTTCCCCCCGGCCTGGCCCTGCCCTGGGGTGCCGAAACCGCCGCCATTGCCGCCGTCATAGTCGCCGCCCAGGTTCCCCTGCTGGCCGCCGTTGTTGCGCTGGTCGAGCTCGTGGGCGATCAGGCCGCCGGCCACCAAGCCGCCCAGCCCGCCCACCGCCGCACCGGTCCCGAAGCCGGCACCGCCACCCGTGTTAGGGCCATACCCGCCGCCGTAGTTGCCGCCGTAGCCGCCACCCCCGCCGTATCCCGGGCCGCCATAGCCGGGGCCGCCCGCCGGGTACGAGCCGCCGCCCGCCCCGCCCATGAAGCCGCCCGACCCGCCGCCGCTCCGCCGCCGCGCGACGAAGAAGATCGCCAGGCCGACGAGCACCAGCGGCACCAGGCAGAAGAGCGCGAGCGGGAAGAGGCCGAAACCGCGATCTCGGGCGGGCGCCGGGGTCGGGCGCACCGGGGCCGCAGCCCCCTGCTGCCCCCCGTTCGTCGTCGCCGCGCCCGCGCGCAGGTCGCGGTCGAGCGCGTCCAGGCCCGTCTGCAGGCCCCCGTCGAAGTCCTTGGCGTTGAACCGGGCCAGCATGGCGTTGCGAATCGTCGTCTCCTCCGCGACCGGGACGAGCTGGCGCGTGTCCTGGCCGACCTTGAGCACCAGCTTCCCGGCATCCTTGACCACGTAGATCAGCACCCCGTTCAGTTGGAGCTCCTGGAAGACTTTGTCGGCAGCCGCGCTCGCCTGCGCGTCGTCCTTGCTGCCGATGGTGGCCACCGTCCGCAGCGCGATCGTCTTCCCGGTCGCCTGCTGCACCTGCTGGCTGCGCTGGGTCGCGGCCGTCACCGCGGCCGGCGAGAAGAACCTGGCGTCGTCCTGGATCACCCCGGTCGCCCCGCCCGTCGCGGGGAAGGCGAGGAACGCCAAGAGTGTCAGCACTGCGGCGAGCGCGACGGCGTGCGGCGTGCGGCGTGCGATGCGTCCGGTGGTATCCATGCGTTTCCCGCTCCTTCACATCCGCGCTGTCCGTGGCCGGGCCGCACGGCCGCGCCCGGGCCCGGCCACGCTTGCATCTACGTCATGGCGCGCCACTGGTTACAACCGCGAGTTGCTCACCGGGGCGTGCCCTGCATCGCCGCTGTCCCGTTCAGCCCGCATCGATGCAACTCCCCACCGCCGCCGACCATACTCGTGCGGCCGGAACCCGGCCCTGTTGTGCCTCAGGCAACGCAAGCACCATGCCCGTGACCATGATCGTACCGCGCTACCATGCCGGTACGTCGACCGCACGAAGAGACTGACGTCACATCGCGCAGTTCCATGGATAGTGGGCAAGTCCCCCAGTTCCACCCCTGCTGCTGGCGACCAGCCCCAGAGATGCGACCGGTCGCGAGCGAACAAGCCGCTTTCAGAGGAAGTTTTCCGCACCCTCTCCACACGATTCCGACAAACCGGGCGTATGGCAATCGGGGCCTCGCATAGAAGACGATGAGCAGACGTGCCCACCTTGCCCTGCGCCTGAGCCCCACCGATTCGTGAGCCTGAGTCCCGCGAACGGTGAGCCTGAGTCCCACGCCGTGAGCCTGAGTCCCACGAACGCATTGCGGGGGTGAGCCTCAGTCCCCGCTATGGGGCGAAAAGGGCCCCAGTCCCATAGGCCGGCGGACGCCTCACCGGGGACATGACTGGCGGGCGGGCCCGGGCGGGGGCATGTCCTCGACCGTCGGGCACGCGGTGTCGACGTCACCATACGCCCGGTATACTCGCTCCACGACAGGTTGGCACGGGAGGACATCGTGCCGACGGCGATGCGAGGGCGGCGATGGCGACGGAGACGACCGGCTCGGGCATGATCGAGGTGCACATCTGCAAGTGGCCGCGCCGGGCGACAAACGCGACCCGCGTGCAACTCCTCGGCGAGGACGTGCACGGTCGCTGGCTCGGTGTGCGCGCCAGCGACCCGTGGTGAGCCCGCGACGGCTCGCGCGCTGGCGTGCACCTGCGCCCGATCGTCAAGGTGGTGCCGCACGACGCGTACTGGTCCGCCTGCTTCGCCCTCACAGATCCTGTCGTCGACGTCGACATCGTGCTGCCGGCACGCTGGGACAGCGATCGCTTGGAGGAGACCGACCTGGAACTGGATGTGTTGCGCGCCAGCGATGGCCGGGTCCGGGTGCGCGACGAGGAAGCGTTCGCGCGCGTGCGGGTGGAGTGGGGACTGCCGGACCCGATCGCGGCCCGTGCCCTGGCGACGTGCGCGGACATCCAGGCGCGGCTCGCGGCCCACGCCGAGCCGTTCGGCATGGTCGGACCCGCGTGGCTCGCCCGCTTCCTCGCCGACGCCGCGGCCGAGGCGGCGCGATGAGCGACGGTGCGCGCGCGGTGGCGATCCTGGCGGACGTGCACGGCAACCTGCCCGCGCTGGAGGCGGTCCTCGCGGACGTCGAGGCGCGCGGTATCCGCGAGGTGGTCGTGGCGGGCGATCTCGTCGGCTTCGGGGCCGACCCCAAGGCGGTCGTCGACCGGCTGGTGGTCCGGGGCGCACGCCTCGTCCTGGGTAATCACGAGGCGGAGTACGTGGGCGGATACAGCGACCCGGCGACCCGCGCGGACTGGCGGCGGGACCCCGACCGGACAGCGATGCTGTGGTACCTCGACCGCCTCGGGCCCGACCGCGCGGCGCTGCTGACCGCCCTGCCCGCGGCCCACTGGCTCGATCCGGCCACGCTCGTCACCCACGGCTCGCCGCGCCACATCCGGGATGCGATTCGCGATGATACGCCCGACGCCGACCTCGCCGCGATGTTCGCGGGCGTGCCCGCCCGGCTCACGTTCTCGGGGCACACCCACCGGCCGGTGCTCCGCGCCACCCCCTACGGTCGGGCGGTGAACGTCGGGTCGGTCGGCGACCCGCTCGACGGCGACCCGCGCGCCGCCTATGCCGTGGCGACGCGCCCGCCGGGGGCCGCGGACGGCGACTGGGCGGTGACGATCGCGCGCGTCCCCTACGACATCGAGGCCGCGATCGCCGCCTACGCGGGCGGGATGGGGGACGCCGATCCCGCCTTCGCCGTGCTGATGGCACGGCAGCTCCGCACCGGTGACCGCTACCTCGTGCCGTGGCGGCAGTTGAGCGCCACCCTCCGTCCGGCGGAGCGGCCTGCGGCGCTCGCGCGCTTCCTGGCGGATCACCGGGGCTAGCGGGACGGCGACCGTGGCAGCGTCCGGGCGGCGCCCGCGCTCAGGTCGGGTCGTCGCGCAGCAGGCGGGCGCGGGCCCGGCGGGCGCGTCGACGCCGCGGTTGTGCGCCAGGTTGTCCGCGAGGTCGGCCAGCTTCACGCGCCGGGCCAGGGGATCGGTGGCAACACGCTCGATGTAGGCGGCGTAGGGCTCGCCGTCACGCCGGGACAGACGGTCTAGGGCGGCGAGGATGGCCGGGCCGTAGCCGCGGCGGCGCAGGTCGTCCAGGGTATACGGGGTGTCCTCGAGGAGGTCGTGGAGGGCCGCGACGATCCGCTCGGTGTCCGTGTCGAGGCGCAGCAGCACGCGCAGCGGGTGCAGGATGAACGGCTCGCGCCGGAGCGCCGCGGTGGGGTAGCCCTGCCCGCGGTGGGCCAGCGCCGCCAGGGCGATCGCCTCCTCGAGCGCGGGCGCGGCGTCCGCGCCACGGTCGTCGTGCGGCATCCCCGGCCCTCCTCCCGCTCGCTCCGGCCCGGTCGCCCGGGGAAGTGCGTGGTGCGACGCCTCAGCTGCCCCCACGGGCCCGGACATTCCTCCTCGGGTCCGAGCGGGAGCGAGCCATGCGCGCCCCCCACCGTATCATATACCAGCATTGCCGCACCCTCAAGGGGTTGGCCCGGCCCGGGTCGTCCGCGGCGTGCCACTGGGTGCCCGGCCGGCACGCCGTCCCTTGCCCCCCACCGCGGACCCGGTCGCGGGCTATACTGGTCGTATCGGCTTGTCCGGTGCGCTTGCCATCGTCGGATCGTTAGCAGCCACCACACGGACCACTACACGAAGGGAGGTGCTAGGTGCAAGACCAGCCGCGCGTCGAAGTCGAGTTGCGGGTGAAAGTCGAGGAATCCCTGGTGGAACGACTCATGGTGACACCGCACACGACCGCGACCGAGCACGACGAGTATTCCGCCATGTGTCCGATAGCGCCAAGACCTGGATCGCCAGGATTCGCCGGAAAGATGATCGGTACGCGCTGACACTCAAATCAAGCAAGCGGTTTGGCGAGGGCGCCTGGGACGAGGTGAGCCTGGCCCTCACGCCCGATCAAGCGGCACAGCTGCGCCCGTTCCTGCTTGCCCACGGCTTCGATCGCGAGGTGACGATCGCGAAGCGCCGCAGGACCTTCCGCCAGGACGGGATGGCGATCAACCTCGATACCATCGACGGACTCGGCACCTATCTGGAGGCGGAGATCCTGGCGGCACCCGGCGAGGTGGTCGAGGCGCGGCACCGCATCGGCACCTTCTTCGCAACCCTCGGTATCGACGAGACACAGATCACCCAGGACGGGTATGTGCGCCTGATGCGCGAACACTTGGCCGCGAAGGGCTGAGCGGCGTGGGGCGAGGCGAGCGCGACCTGCGGGCCCCGGCTGGCGGCGCCGGGCGGCGGTCGGGGTCGGCGCGATGACGGGGTCCGGTCCCCACGTCCACCGCGCGTTGCGCCTCGGCGCGCTATCCCGGTGCGGCGAGCGCGTGGCGGGGGGCGACCCGCCGCTCGTGTGTGGGGAGGGCCGGGAGGCGGCGACAACTGACCGGGAGCCGCGCGCCCTATCTGTCCCGTGGGCAACTGCTGCTCGTCGAGCACCGCGACCCGCAGACCGGGGGCTCCTACCGGGCCCTCCCCGGGGGCGGGCGCGAGGCCGGGGAGACCGGCGCCGCGGCGGCGATCCGCGAGGTCCGCGAGGAAACCGGCGTCGCGGTGCGCGTCGTGCGGCGCCTGCGCGTCCCGGCCCGGCAGGAGGGCGTCCGCTACGCGCTCTTCCTCGTCGAGCCGCTGGCGCACACCGCGGCGGCCCCGCTGGTGGATTTGTCCGCCGAGATGTACCTGCGCGGCGCGGCGCGGCGTGGCATCCGGTGACGCCGGACACCCCGCTCGGCCCGCTGCTCGAGGCGTACTGGGGCTACCTCGCGCCGCGCATCCGGCGGTTGCTCCGCCGGGGCGTGTCAGCGGGGCAGGGGCACGCGGGGAAACACCACGAATAGGAGGCGGCCGATGCCGTATGCACCCCTCGTCGTGCGGGATTACGATCCGGCATGGCCGCGCATGTACGCGGAGACCGAGGCCGCGATACTGCGGGCCATCGGGGACCAGGTGGCGGCGATCGCGCACATCGGGAGCACCGCCGTCCCCGGCCTGGCCGCGAAGCCGCTCATCGACGTCCTGGTGGCGCTGCGGCGCTTCCCGGCGGACATCGCGCTGGTCCGGGAGCCGCTCGCCGGGATCGGGTTCGTGTCCGTGCCGAAGCCGTGGCCGGACCGGTATTTCTTCCGCCGCGGCCGCTGGGGACACGGCACGCACCATCTGCACGTCGTCGCGCCGGACGGCGAGGACTGGACCCGGCAGTTGCGCTTCCGCGACTATCTCCGCGCGCATCCCGCGGCCGCCGCGCGGTACGCGGCCCTGAAACGCGATCTGGCCGCCACGTTCCGGACCGATCGGGGCGGCTATACCGCGGCGAAGGGCGCGTTCATCGCGGCGATCCTGGCCGCGGCACGGGAACAGCACCCGGGGGGGCAGGACTGAGGGCGGGGAAGCCGCCCGGCCCTGCGGGCCCCGTGCCAGCGCAGCGTCGCGACGCCCCGCGTCCGGCTGTTGGGACAACGCCACCCTCGGTCGGGCAGCCCAGGGCCGACCGCGTGCGCGCTCAGGGGTGGCGCAGCGCCGCGACGAGCCGCGCGCTCGTGCGCGGGAGCGGGCCGGCCTCGCTCCGGCCCAGGCCCGCCCGGTCGTAGACGACGACCCGCGCGACGTCCGCCACCAGGGCGGGCACGGCCCCCCAGCGGTCCGCAGCGTCGCTCAGGCCCGCATCGAAGACCACGGTGGGCACGCCCTGGCCGAAGACCTCGAGGTGGAGGCGATGGCCGCCGGCGTCGATCAGCATCGGTCCCTCCCGCGTCGTAGCAAGGCGCTCGCGTCGCGTCCCCCCGGCGTGGCCCGCAGTGGACGCCGCTCACCCGTGGGCGAGGCGCCGCAGCACGGGCACGAACCCGCCCGTCGCCGGGGTGAGTTGATGGTAGTCGATCCCGAACGCCCCGATCCGCCCGCCCACGTCGGGACTTGTCGTCGAGGAGCACGCTCTCGCCCGGGCCGAGGCCCTCGCGTCGCAGGAACGCGTCGAAGAACAAGCTCCGCCCGTGGGCATCCACATCGGGCTTCACCGCGCCCAGTCCGACGAGCAGAGGATGGCGTCGCATAGCCGGTCCAGGCCGAGGCTCGGCACGGTCCAGCGCACAAAGGCGTCCGTGTTGTCGGTCGCGATGACCACCCTGGCCCTGTGCCCGCGCAGCTTCGCGATCAGGGGCGGCACCGCGTCGGACACGAGGGCCATGCGCCGACAACCGACGATGAACTCGCGCAGCGCGGGCGCATAGGCGACCCCGCCCGCCTCGGCGAGGGCGCGGACGACCGCCTCGCTGGTGAGCGCGCCGCGGAGCCAGGGCAGCAGCAGCGCCTGGAGATCGCCGGTCGACGCGAAGAGCGGGGCGGCCAGCGGCGCGAGATCCGGGCGGTGCCCCCAGAGGCGAGCGGTCGAGAGCGTGCCGTGCCAGTCGATGAAGACGCAGCGATAGCGATCGTGTCGCATAGTGGCGGAATTGTACCACCGCACGGTCGCGCTCTGGCGTTCGGGTGACAGTGCACCCCAGTCGCGCCAGGAAGCGAGCCCCGGTCGCATAGGGAGGTGAAGCCCAATACGTATCGATACCTACGGCCGCGACCGACTCCCGGCCGCGCTTGGTCCGGTCCCTCGCCACCGTGCTCGGCGGGCTTTGACCGGGGTGGCAATAGGGTGGGGAGCGGGGCTAGTACAGTATGCTCGGAATAGCTCGGTAGTATTCTTGGCGTTGTAGCAGGAAAATCGCGCTACGAAACCCCGGAGGAATACCGAGCGCGCTGTACTAGTGGTGCCCCTCGGGCGCGATGGTGTCGGCCCCGTCGCGCTCCAGGTAAGCGGGGACAGCCTGGGGGGCGAGGTAGCCGCGCCCGTCCGCGCGGAAGGAGTGGCCACAATCCTCACAGTAGAGCAGCGCTTGCCAGCGCCGCGCCGCGCGCTCGTACCGCGCCTGTGCCGCCCTGTTGGCGCGTCGGAACTGCCCGGTGGCGAGCGCCGCCACGAACCAGACCGCGAGGAGGAGGACGAGCGCACCGAGGAGGACGGCGAGGTCGACCAGTTCCACCGCACGGACGAGTCGCCCGGCGAGGTAGAGGGTCAGGCCCAGGAAGGCGAGATCGATGACCACGGTGAGCCGGCCGTCGACCGCCTGCCCCATCGTCCACGGGCGGCGCGGCGGGACGAGCGCGCGGACGCCCAGGCGGCGGCGGTCCACAGGCGGGGCCGGGTAGCCGAGTTCACGCAGGGCGTTGGTGACCGTCGGCACCTGGAGGCCGCCGTTCGGGCGCAACTCCGCCCCGAAGATGTCCCAGATGCGGCCATACTCGGCCCGTGGCCCGCCACTGACCGCCTCCGTGAGCGGGCGCACGCCGCGGAGGTGACCGCAGCAGGGGCAGGGCGGCTCCGGCATCTCGCCGCTGGCGAAGCGCGTCGGTACGCCGTCGATGTCATCCGCGGCCAGATCGTGCGATGGCATGAGCGCTGCTCCTCGGCTGCGTCGCGGGCACGCCCGGCGGCCCGCTCGACACCATAGCGCCGCTTGGCAGAGTGCGCAAGTCACACTAAGTACGACAGTTGTAGTTGGGGGGCGGCGCGGCGGCGGTAGTGGCAGGAGCGGGCGATGGCCTGATGGCGGCGACGCCAGCGCGACCAGTGCCAGATGGCCCCCACGTCG
>JAABUU010007738.1_pt1 | contig 10926 bp, 7 predicted proteins | sample 5559301 | NCBI WGS metagenome assembly JAABUU01 (sample SAMN10711884, study PRJNA513360) | rock metagenome | isolation source: Antarctica rocks | place: Antarctica: Victoria Land, Richard Nunatak white
GCCGCCACTCGGGCCCACCGCAACCTGGCCCCCATCGAGTCCTTCGATCCCCGTCCGGGGGCACCCCGGGTGTTTGCCATGCAGTTCAAGCAGGACCTGGCCAACGTGGCCACCTACGCCGCCTTCCACGCCAAGATCGAGTGCATGCTGCGCGAGTACGTGGTTCCGCGGATGGCCCGGGGGCGGCCCAACGTGGTGGTGTTCAACGAGGACATCGGGCTGATGACCATTGCCACGGGCTCGCGGGGGGCGCCGGCCCGCGCGGCCTTCGGGCGGCGGGGAGGGCCGAGCTGTGAGAGCCAGGGGGCCCCGTGCGCCACCCTCGGTGCGCTCGGGGCGGTCACCGCCGCCTACGCCCCCCAGCTCGCCGCCTATCACGCCCGCTTTCCCACCCTGGGGTCGGTGAGCCAGGCCTTCGTGGGCGCCACCGACACCCTGGTGCGCAGCTTCATGGGCGCCTTCTCTGACCTCGCCCGCCGCTACGGGATCTACCTGGTGGGCTCCAGTGACCAAGCCCCCTTCGCGCAGTCGCGCGACCCCGGCGACATCGCTGCCTTCGCCGACCCCGACGGCCCGCGCCCGGACTCGGTCTACGTGGCCACCAGCCCCGCCGTGTACAACCAGGTGTTCATGTGGGGGCCCCACGATGTGCGCTCCGACGGTCCCGACGTCCTGCGCAACGTGGTGGCCAGCAACCGCAAGGTCCCCCTCACCCCCATCGAGAATCAGCTCCAGTTCACACCCGGTCCCAGCACCGGCCCCGAGGCGGTGGCCAACCTGCGCCCCTACGCCCTGCCGGGCACGGGCGCGCGCATCGGCTTTGCCACCAGCCTGCCCGCCTTCGTCTACGGCAACCCGCCCCCCCGCACCGATCCCTGCTCGGACACGAGCCTCTACTACATGCGCTGCCTCGACAGGCTGGGCGCCAACCTGGTACTCCAGGACGAGGCCAACCCGGGGCGCTGGACGGGCGCTGACGGTGACGGTGTCGAGCAGTGGCAGCCCCTGTCGTGGATGAGCTCGACGTCGCGCACGGTCACCGATCCGAGCGTGACCTTTGACTACAACGTCACGGCGATGATGGTGGGAAACCTCGCCGACCTGCCCTTTGACGGACAGACGGCGATCACCCAGCGCGGACTGGGCGGGGCGGGCTGTCACTACGTGGGAAACACCGCCTTCGTGGCCGGCGAGGACCGCCCCGACCTCCGCACCAGCGCCGGGGCCCAGCCCCAGTTCCTGGCGATCGCCCCCTGGGTGGTGCCCGACGGCGCCCGGGGCACCCTGCGCCAGGTGGGGGCGGCCCTGGCTCCCGGCTCGGGAAGCCCGCTGGAGAACGACTACGCCGAGACCGCGATCGTCGCCGACCTGCCCGTGCCTCTCGATCCCGGCCGCTCCGACTGCGCCACCGGGCCGGCCCGCTCGCCCGCTGGCGTCGTCGCCCCGAGCACCCACGCGTGCACCAGCCGGCGCACGGTGACCATCGCCCTCCCGCGCCGACGCCGCGGGCGCATCGTGTCGGTGGCCGTCACCGTAGACGGGCGACCGGCCGGGCGACGATCGGCGGCGGCCCACCGGATCCGGGTGTCCCTGCGCCACCACGCGGCGGGCTCCACCCATGTCACGGTGCTCATCCGCTACCGCCACGCCCGTCCGCGGAGGCTGAGGCACACCTACCGCCTGTGTGCTCGCCGGCGCGCTGACGTCCTCCCTCATTAACTAAATTAAATGGGGCCCTCCGGGCCCGGCGACCGGGCGACAAGGACCGCTCAGCGCCGTCGCCCCACCACCACTCTGAGCAGCGTGAGGACGGCCAGGGCTGCCAGGGCGGGCAGGGCGAGCACCCCGACCACCGTTCCCAGCACGTCGGCCAACGTCTGGGTTCCCCCGAGCACGTCCACGATGGCGATGGCCAGGGCCAGCAGCGCCACGAGGAGGATCGCTCCCACCACCCCCAGGCGGTCACCCGAGGAGGGAAACACGGCCTGGGCGCAGGACAGCGACAGATAAGCCCACAGCAGCGCCCGCCACAGGGCGACGCCCCCCAGGGCATCGGGCAGCCGCGTCAGCGCCGCCGAGCCCAGCAGCAGGGCGCTGGCCACCGTCAGCGCGGCGGGGACGAGGACCAGGGGCGCGATGGCGATCAGCGCGCCGCGCAGCGCACCGGTACGGGCGTGGGTCACCGAACCGAGGATGAGGTCGCCGTCTGGCTCCCGCCGCGGCCAGAACAGTCTTACTCCTCCACCCTCACCCCGCCCATCAGCCCCGGAGGGCCGTTGCACGCGGACGCCGAGCGCCAGGCAGGCCAGGTAATGGGCGATTTCGTGCAGGACCGTGCCCGGGAGGGCGAGTGCGTAGGCGAGCATCCGCGACCCGCTGGCGTGCACGGTGGCCGCGAACAGGCGCCGCTGGCCGGCCCTCAGCGCGATCAGCTCGAGCGCCAGCAGGAGCAGAAGGGTGGGGTTCTCGTCTGCGGTGGCCATTCAGTCACCCCCGCGCGCTAGCCTGGCGGGCTGTACAAGCGCATCGTTCACTGCTAGAAAGTGTTACCAAGTCGTGTCTCGGAGGGGGGACGCGTGCGGGTAAGCGCTAGAACCTAAAGCCATAGGGCACGGAAGCCGAAAAGGAAACCAGGAGCCATGAATCGTCGAATTTCCATCATCAGTGTGGTGTGCTGTCTCGTGCTGGCCCTCAGCGCCGTCTCCGCGGCGGCTCAGAGCCCGGCCGTGGGTGGCTATAGGTCCTTCCACGCCGTGCATCGTCCCACGTCGCAGACGGGGACGACCCCCGATGCGAGCACGAGTCGCGATGGGAGCACCGCCAGCTCCAACCAGACCCGCACGGTCGCCTCCCCCAACCGACTGCCCTTCACGGGAGTGGACGTTCGACTCATCGCGCTCGGCGGCATTCTCCTCCTCGCCAGTGGTTACGGGCTGCGTCGAGGCAGCCGCCCGCGCAGCGACTGAGAGCTCCGGGGCGACATGGACGGAAGCCCCCCAGGAACCACCGCCGGCCCCCCTTCGGTGCCCGATCTCGGGGGTACCGCGGAGATCCGCCGCGGCCAGTCGTTGCCGACGCCTCTGGCTCACACCGTCGGCCCGCTGGCGGCCGCGGCGGTGGTCGCCATTCTCACCCGCGGTTCGGCCGACGTCTTCGAGGGCAGTGCCCTCACGTTCCTGGCCTTTCTCCTGGGGGGCCTCGTGCTGCGTCGGGAGGGCCAGCACACCGCCCTGCTGCCCCTCACCGGGAGTCTGCTGGCGCTGGCGCCCGCGGTCCTGGGCCTGGCGGGGCTGACCACCATCCATCTGCTCTTCGACCTCCCGGCCCTACCCGTCTGGGAGCTGGCCCTGGTGGCGCTGCTGGGCGGGACGGTCACGCTCGGTGCACGGCGCCTGCTGGGCCCACATCGCACCCTGCGCACCGCCATCATCGGTGCGCGACCGGGCTCGGTGCTGGCGTCAGAGCTCGAGCTCGCCGGGGTGGCCCGCTATGAGCTGGTGGGCGTCATCGCCCCCGATGGGCAGACGGCCCGTGATCTGGGCCGCGAGGTCGACGGCCTGCCGGTCCTGGGCAGCCTGAACGAGCTCGGCGGAGTCGTCGAACGCCAGGGCATCGAGCTGCTGCTCATGACCAGCGGGATCTCCCGTCTGGCGGTCTTTGAGGAGATGGCACGGTCCTGCCTGCACCTCAGCGTGCGCCTATGGGAGCTGACCGGGTTCTATGAGGAGGTGTTCGGCCACGTCCCCGTAGGCGAGATCAACGCCTCATGGTTTCAGTACATCATGCACCCCCGGTTCAATGCCAGTGCCGGTGCCTCCAAGCGCGTGGTCGATCTCGTCATCGCCGGTGCGATCTCCGTATTCTGCCTGCCCCTGATCGGACTCCTGGGGCTGCTGGTCAAGTCCGACGGCGGGAGCGCTTTCTTCAAGCAGGTGCGCATCGGCGAGAGCGGCCGTCCCTTCACCGTTTACAAGCTGCGCACCATGCGCGAGGGCACCGCCCCGGCCGCCCAATGGGCCTCGGCGAGCGATCCCCGCATCACCGGCCTCGGGCGCGTGCTGCGCAAGAGCCACCTCGACGAGCTGCCCCAGCTGCTCAACGTCCTGCGCGGGGACATGAGCCTCGTCGGCCCCCGGCCCGAGCAGCCCGAGTTCGTCGAGCGCCTGGAGAGCACGGTTCCCTTCTACAGCCGTCGTCATCTCATCCGTCCCGGGGTGACGGGCTGGGCCCAGGTGCGTTGTGGCTACGCCGGCTCGGACCTGGGCTCGGCCTGGAAGCTCTGTCACGACCTCTACTACCTCAAGCACCGCACTCTGGGCCTGGACTTCGCCATCATCGCCGAGACCGTGCGCACGCTGGTCGCCGACCGCCAGTACGGGATCGAGCCCGCCGGAGTCTCATTCATCATGCGCAAGGAGTCTCCCGAGGCTCTCAAGCCGGCCCAGTCGGCGGCGGCCTGACCGTTTCGGCGGTGGCCCGACCTGTCTCGGCGGGGCTTGCCCTTTTCGCCGGTGGGCTGACCGTTTCGGCGGTGGGGGCGCCTACCCGGGCAGGACGTCGTCGACGATGGGCTGGGCGTCTGAGATGTTGAGGTTGTTGCGCAGGTAGGACTCGATCTGCTCCCGGGTGGCGCCCTGGATGGCCATCTCCATCGCCACCATGCGAGCCGGGCTCTCCTCGGGCGCCGCGTCGGTCGGGGGGGTCGACGTGGAGGGGGCCGCCGGCGCCGCCGCGATCGCCTCGGGCAGATCGCCCAATCCGGCCAGGGTATCCTCGAGCTGGGTGCACTGGCGCTTTACCCGGGCCGCCTGGGTGGTCAGTGCGTCGGCCAGCTCGGAGGCCAGGCGCAGTGACTCGCGCAGAGCACGCGCCTGGTGGGCGGGGCTCTTCAGATGAGAGGGTTCGACGGCGGGCATGGGCAGGCTGGAGCCGGCCAAGGGTACCCCACGTGGTGGTCGATCAGCCGGTGGGACTCAGGCGGGCCACGAACTGGGCGTTGAGCTCATTGTCGACCTCTCCCGGATCGATGTGGCGCCCGGATGCCATCTGGGAGCGCAGCGCCCCGAGCACGGGCTGGTGGGGGTTCAGGCGGGTGGCCGAGGTCAGAGCGCGCATGGCGTCCTGACGGGCACCCGTATTGGTGGAGAGGATGGCCAGCTGCAGCTGGGCGTACCAGTTCTCAGGCTCGCGGCGCAGCGCCCACCGGAAATCGGTGGCGGCCGTCCGGTTGTCGCCCAGGGCCTCGGCTATGACCCCGGAGTCCAGCGGGGCGTCGGCGCGCATGAAGTTCAGCCGGGCGGCCTGACGCAGGCGCTGCAGGGCGACGGCGGGATGGGTGGCCGACACCCGATTGGCGCTCTCAGATAGGCGGGCAGCAATTCCGGGCAACGCCAGCGACACCGCCGCGGCCAGGGCGAGCACGGCGGTGGCGCTGCGCCGGGCCAGTGCCCCCCAGCGCGCGCGGGCCGGGGATCCGTGGTCGACCATGCGCTGGCCGACGTCGAGGGAGGCTGCGTCTGCGCCGCCGCTGGGCTCGCTGACGCGGACCGACAGGCCGAGCAGGCCGAAGGCGAGCACACCGAGGGCGGGAAACTGCCACAGCCAGTCGGCCAGCCCGTGGATGAAGAAGACGCCGAATCCGGCCGCCGCGGCCACGGTGAGGCCGCGCCCGGTGGCCCCCGAGCGTCGAGCGCCGCGCGCGGCGGCTGTCAGCGCCAGAGTGAGAAAGCCGGCGAACAGCGCCGTGCCCACCACGCCGAGCCCGGCCAGGGTCGAGAAGGCGAAGCTGTGGGCGTAGTTAGGGGTCTCGGGGCTGTGGCGCTCGCGCAGGTAGGGGCCGGCGAAGTTCTCCGCGCCGATGCCTCCTACCGGATGGGCGGAGAACTCATTCGTGGCGACGCGGTAGAAGTCATAGCGGTTGGAGCCCAGGCCCCCGGTGAAGCGGTTGGCGCCCGACTCGACCTTGGTGTAGCCCGAGGCCTTGAAGTCCTGATAGCGCGCCCGGGCCCAGTGCACCGGATCTCCGGTGGCCAGGAGCCCACCCACCACCGCCGCGGCGACCAGCCCGGCCAGGACGAGGTCGGCTGCGCGACGGAGGCCGCGCCGGTCACGTAGCCACGGCCAGATCGCCCGCCGATCGATGATGGCCAGCAGCCACCCCACCAGGAGCAGGGCGAGCGCGCCGAGCACCACCGCCCGGCGCACCTCGGTCATGGCGGGGGCGATGCCCGAGGCCAGATGGACATTGCGGATGTCGGTGAGAACGCTGAAGCTCACCGCAGCGGGGACCGCACACGCCACGAACGCCGCCACGGTGGCCCACCGGCGGGAGGTGAAGGCGACGAACAGGACGGCGGTGGCGACAAGCCCGATGAGCGCGCCGCGCGACTGGGAGAGCAGCGTCATCTCCAGCAGAATCCCGGCCGCGGCCAGCGCCGGCCCGCGCAGAGCCCAGGTCAGCTTGGGATCGACGGCCAGCCACAACGCCGGCCACAGGCCGATCAGCCAGAAGTCGGCGGTGGCGTTGGCATAGCCGAACGGCTCCGACAGCCGTCCGCCCAAGAACAGTCGGGCAGGATCACCGTGCACGCTGGCCACCAGGGTGCCCAGCGCCACGCCGACGACGATCGCCACGACGGCCACCAGCGCCGCCCGGGCCACCTCGCGAGGCCAGGGGCGCAGGGCGACGAGGACGAAGACGAGCCCGTAGAGCAGGCTGCGATTGGCGGCGTCCCACGTCTGGCCGGGCACATGGGCCCACAGCGCCGACAGGTAGCTGAAGGCGCAGAAGGCCAGGTACAGAGCGCTGGCGCCCTCCACCAGGCGCGAGCGCTCCCGCGTCCGGGGAGGGGCGAGGAGCAGGGTGACGACAAGCAGGGCCAGGCACCCCAGCGCGGCCGGATACCAGACCGTGGTGGCAAATCCGCCGTGGCTGACCGCCAGCACGCCGACGAGGACGAGCAGCAGCGCCGCGGGACCGGCCACCAGCGCCCAACGACTGATCGCCCTGGGAGCCGGAGCCGACCAGACCGGTCGGGGGACCTCGCTCACCGCGTGCATGCGCTGGCCTCCGGTTCGAAGCCGACATCGCGCGCAGGCAGGCGCCAGGTATGGGGGACGGGTCGCGGGAGGATTGGGGCCGCCGGGTCGATCTTCACACTGAAGTCTAGAGTCAGCACCCAGACGGCATCCTGTCTGAAACGTCCTCTGCGTCCTCATGATCGACCTCCACAGCCACGTGCTTCCCGGCCTCGACGACGGACCTCCCGACATGTCCTCGAGCGTGGCCATGGCCCGGGTGGCTGCTGACTCGGGCACGCGGCGGCTGGTGGCGACGCCTCACCTGCGAGAGGACTTTCCCCGAGTCCACATCGCGGAGCTGGCCGACCGGGTGACGCAGCTCAACGCCGCCATCCAGCGCCACGGGATCGACCTTGAGGTCATCCGCGGAGCGGAGGTGGACCTGGCCACGGCGCTTGACGCATCCGACGAGGAGCTGCGCCAGGTGACCCTGGCCGCCAACGGCAGCGACCTGCTCATCGAGACTCCCTATCGGCCGGTCCCCTCGATCCTCGAATCCCTCCTGGACGTCCTGCGCCACCGGGGCTTCCGGGTGACGCTGGCTCATCCCGAGCTCAACGCCTCCTTCCATCGTGACCCCGAGCGACTGGGTCGCCTGGCCGACGCCGGCGTGCACCTACAGCTCACCGCCCGCTCGCTGCGCCCCCAGCGGGGCTCGCGGGCGCGCGATCTGGCCCTGACGGCGATCAAGCGGGGCTGGGCCCACGTCCTGGCCTCGGACGGCCATTCGTCGCAATGGCGGGCGCCGTGCCTCGGATCTGAGCTCAAAGACGCCCAGCGCCGCCACCCCGAGCTGGCTCTGCGTCTGGCCTGGATGGTCGGCGATGCCCCCGCCGCCATCCTGAACGCAACGGCGCTGCCGCCGATCCCCGCCGTGGATCCTCATCTGCGCAGCCGGCGCCTGCTGGGCCGGCACTGAGGCAGGCGGAGAGCTGTCGGTTCCCGCGGACGCGCAGCGATCAGGTGTCGCGGATGGTGACCAGGGTGCCCAGCGGGACGGTCTGCACCAGCCAGCGCCCCTCGGGCAGGCTCACGCGGACGCAGCCGTGACTGAGCGACTTGCCGATGCTGGCGGTCTCGGGCGTGGAGTGGATGGCGACAAGGTCCTGGCCCGTCCAGTCGGCCTGCAGGCGGTACTGGTGGGCCGACAGCGCCAGCGCGCAGCACCCGTAGGCGGCGCTGGTGGGACGGAACATGAGCCGGTCGGTGACGACGAAGCGTCCCACGGGGGTGGGGGTGTCGGCCGAGCCGACGGCAGCCAAGAGCGTGCGCACCACGCGACCGCTGCGAAAGACGGTGACCTGATGGCTGCGCGTCTGTACGCGAATCGCGTAGTCGACGCGGGTGAGCCGGGCCCCCGCCGCCGGGATCCAGCCGATGCGGTTGTTGTGCAGCGATCCCGAGATGACGCCCAGCCACCCGGGCGCCGTCTGGGTCACCGCCACCACCTGCTGGGTTCCGAACTGGGTGTGACCCGCCATGACGCCGATGATCCGGCCACCGGGCCGGTCGTGCAGCGCCAGGCGCTGGGAGATCGTGTCCACCAAGGATCCCGTGGTGGTGGACACGTCGAGCTTGGCGTTGGCGCCGGCTGGCGTCGAGCCCGGGGAGGCGGCTCCCGGCGCGCCCGAGCCCGTGGCGGCGCCCACGCCGGCGTGGGCCGACGGGCTGGGTGCGTAGAGGGTCGCCACCAGCAGCCCGACGAGGGCCGCCACCACCAGCCCGCTGAGGGCCAGGCGCCAGCGCGGCGAGCGCCGCGGCGGGTGAGAAGCCGCCGGCATGGGTTCGGGATGGGGGGACGGGGGAGTGTCCATCTGACTGCTGTCTCCGGCTCTATCGGCCGTTGGGCGCTTGAGGCTGAGGGTCAAGATAGCTCGGGCGGTAGACCCTCTGCGACACCCGTCCTCAGAACCCGGCGTCAGGTGCTCGCACCGGCCGGCGTGGGCGACTCCCTGCGAGGTGGCGCCAACCCCGAGGAGCGCGTACCGTTTTCCCACTTGCCAAAGATGGCAACGCAGGTGGATGAGAGCACAGAGGTAACTGGCAACGCAGGTGGCGAGAGCACAGAGGTGACCGTAATGCCGACTGACCGGGAAGCCAACGCGCAGCTTCTACGGGAGTTGCCCGACGATGGCTGATGCCCTGAGGTTTGACCTCGCCTCCTTCGAGGCGGTCACGGTGGCCTCCGATCGCATGCTGCTGCGCGTCAGTGGCACCTGGACGGCATCGGCTCCTGTCACCCTGGACGCTCCCGAGCTGCTCCTCGACGGTCCCGGCGCCATCCATCGCCTGGCCGCCCTTGCCGGTCCGGGCGTCGATGAGATTCGGGTCGGTCCGCAGGGCGCCACATGGCGCGCGGCCTACCCGGTGGCGCCGAGCTTGGTTCTACGAGCGGCCTTCGCCCTGATCACCGACGAAGGCCGCGTGCACGACCTGCCCAACCCGCGAGCGCGGGCGGTGTCCGGGGCCAGGGCGCAGCCCTCACGGTCTCAGACTGCGACCGGCGAGACCGCCACCGACGCGCCGCCGGCGGTCTCAGCCCCGGGGCTCGGGTCTGTGGCGCACCCTCAGGTTGCGCAGGTGGCCGCGGTGCTCGCGACCGCCGAGGCACCGACGGAGGACCTGCTGCGCACCCGGCGCCTGCTGGCGCAGACACGTAGCGAGCTGTCTCATGTCCACACCGAGCTCGACAGGGTGCAGGCGCTGGCCCTGGAGGCCGATTCTCGCCGTGACCGCGCCGAGGCGGAGGCTGCCGGGGCCGAGGCCGTCGGCGCACGCGCCGAGGCCGCCGCCGCTGAGGCACAAGGCGCCCGGGAGGATCTGGAGCGCCGGCTCGAGCAGGAGCTCAGGACGCAGGCCGACCTGCGCGACAGCCTGCAAAGCACCCAGGGCCGCTTCGAGGAGGCGACGCGTCGGGCACAGGAGGCGGTAAGCGCCAGCGAACAGGCATCCCAGCAGTCGGCGGCACTGGCGCTAGCCCTGGATGTCTCACAGGCCCGGGTCCTCGAAATCGAGCAGGTCGCCCAGGATCGACTCGGCGCGGCCCAGGAGGAGGCCCAGGCCCGGGTGCGCGAGGCCCAAGCGGACGCACAGCGACGGGCCCAGCAGGCCGAGGAGCAGGCGCAGTCGCTGGCCCAAGCGGGCGAGCGCGACGCTGAGTCCCGGATCCGGGAGGTCCAGAGGGCGGCCGAGGCTCGGGTGTGCGAGGTCGAGGCGGCCGCTGAGGCTCGGGTGAGCGAGGCCGAGGGAGCGGCTGAGGCTCGGGTGAGCGAGGCCGAGGGGGCAGCCGAGGACCGGGTCCGGGAGGCCGAGGGAGCCGCCGAGGACCGGGTCCGGGAGGCCGAGGGAGTGGCGAAGGACCGGACTCGGGAGGCCGAGGCGGTGATGGTCGAGGCTCAAGAGCTTGCGCAGGCGGCCCAGAAGCGCGAGGCGGCGGCCGCCGAGAAGGCGCAGGCCCAGATCCGGGAGACCGAGCTGCGGGCACGAACCCAACTGGCGGAGATGGCTCAGGGAGGCGAAGACCGCCTCCAGGCCGCCGGGCGCGACGCCGAGGCTCGGGTGCGCGCGGTCGAGCTGGCACTGGAGGCAAGGGCCCGAAGTCACCGGGAGGCGGAGGTGCGCCGGGCCTCGGCCGTGGAGGCCCGCGCGATCGCCGAGCAGCGCGCCGCCGAGCTGGTTCGCGCCCGTGACCTTGCGCTCGGAGAGGCTCGCATCGCGGGCCAGCTGCGCCAGCAGCTGGCAGAGCTCAACCACCAGACCGAACATCTCGCCGCCGAGCATTCAGCCCATGTGGTCGACGCGAAGGGTGAGCGCGAGGAGTTGACCGCGCAGCTGGCCGACACCCGT
>JAABUU010007742.1_pt1 | contig 10921 bp, 10 predicted proteins | sample 5559301 | NCBI WGS metagenome assembly JAABUU01 (sample SAMN10711884, study PRJNA513360) | rock metagenome | isolation source: Antarctica rocks | place: Antarctica: Victoria Land, Richard Nunatak white
CCACTTTGCGCTACACTTAGTAACACAGGATAAGTGCAGAAAGTCTAGGCATGTATCCGTTGCTGAGTAGCAGACACCAACCTTGGGCATTTTGTTGTCTATGGACTTTGTTCTGAAAAACCCCATGACTACCGTTGCCAATAGACAGGAGACACCTGTGTACAGTGTGTCGAAGAATCAACTCCTGTACTATAAGTGACTGGCTGTCAGCAAACTACTGATTCCTTGGACGAGTCAAACGGATAGCAGCACGCTCATTCGATGTAGATCGATATGTACTGACAACATAGACACAGCAAATTCAATATGCCGGAATCTGTCAAGCTGCATGAGGGCTGGATGGTCTAAATCCAGATGATACCTTCAAAATAGTGTCAACAGTCAGCTCAGGCCGAAAAAGTTGTACAAGACAAGCTTGTGAGATGCAGGTGACTACTACTGCCGTGATCGGCTTGCCCGTTTTGCAAGAGAGGTGCGCTAAATGGTCAAGCGTCCGACGCTGAAGATCTTTTATGAGGTGAGTGCACCTACGTCAATCTCTCAGCGGAGGTGCCATATGGACCTGGAATGCTGAATGGTGCAGCTAAAGCCCGTGGCCGTGACGTTAAGAGATCGTGCAGCTCGTTGGTGCAATTTGACTTTGACAAGCGAGTTGTTAGCGTTTGCCAGCTATGCTTGGTTTTGTTTCCCTGGATACTGGATATTACATCGGTTTACAGCAGTACAAGTGAAACAGGTGCTGCTGACTGAACTGCTTGTGACAGCTGAGTCAGTGGCCATCAAGGGCTTTTTTGCACTTCTGCATGTCATGCTATATGTAGGCCACACACCACAGTCCTGCAGCTGCTGCTGATGCCAGCAGCTATGCTGTACTTTCAACTTTCCCGCCAGGCCACAAGGCTGTTGGGATACAGAAGAGTTGTTGGAGTTGTCCTGACTGTCTTCAAAAGCCAACAGACATGCAGCAAGCACAATTTGGTGTGACAGTGCTGACAACCTGGTTGCAATGTGACACTTGACACCATGGCCACACAATGCACACATCAGCCAAATGGCTCATCCTGCTTGTAACAGATCACAAAAGGTTTTCACAGCACTGGAGGAATACTCATAACTGAGGTGATTTCTTTTTAAGTCTCTTACAAAGGTTGTGACTTGCTGAGCAGTGTTGCAACAAGACGTATGAAGTCTGCTGACATGCACTCTTCAGTGGAAACGCTGCGCATCAAGTCGGCCTGGTCCCAGAAAGCATGCATTCTGTGCTTGAAGAGCATGGTCACTGACGGACTGCTTTGTGCACATGAATTACCCAGATTTGGCTTGTCACTTACAGAGGTCCCCTGATACCTTGCCAGTTGTCTGCTGACCATCAGATTTTGCAGTTCTTAACAGCATAAGCAGGATGGTTGTGCACAATCCGTTGACTAACGCCATCAATTCAACAAAGGCAACAGAGCGGCAAATTAACTGTTTGAGTTCTCTGCTGGAGGCCAGCTGCTCATTGTTGCTGACAGCCAAATGACATAACGCCACATGTCATGAGAATAGCCAGCAAAATCGGTTAAATGCCGGCCCCACGCTTTTGCAGCAGTTGGTTGTAGCCTGGTTTCTGGCAAATTGATGCATGCATGCATTGCATTCTGAGCTGTGCATGGCATTGCCAAATCCCAGATAAGACTCATGCTATCAGACAAGTTGCAACCTGAACAGCTGCAATATCAGTACTGATACCTTAACACAATCATCAACAGGTATGCTTGCTGGGTCATACGGCATTTCAAGCGCCTGGGTAGGAGCATCCAGTAAGCCTGCACCAGCAACCTGCTGATTGCTGAATTGTGGCAATAAAGTAAACTCCTCTGTCAATGAATTCAATCTACAAAAGCAAGAATGAGTAATGTGCAAAGTTCATTGATGGAGCACTGCCGGACAATCAGTCTTGCCAGCTTGCAGCATTTGCTGTAGTTACCTCAAGCTGCAATACGCTTGATCCGTGATGTTCTGGAACGAATGCCTCACGCATGGTGTAGATAGTTGCCATACATAACAGCAGACTGGAAACAAAGAATGAGGATTTCTAGCTTGGACCAAAGCCTAAGACGACAGATGACAGACGCTGGTGTTGCAAAACAATGTGACGGTTGCAGCACACCCTTATTTCAGAACTGAGCGACTGTTACCACTGACCGGGCCAGCAAGCGACAAGTGTTAGTAGCAATAGGATGGGGCTCAACCTATAAACAGCCTATAAAAATACGCCTAACAGCATAGGTTGGAACGCGTGTGCGTTAGCTCTGCAGGGCCCTGGTTGCTGTATACAGGCCGAGGATCAGCTTCGGCAAGAACAAAGGGGTGCGACCGGCGATCGGCAACTGTGGGCAAGAGAGCCCTAAATTTGAAACAGGCAAGGGTTCTGGGCATCTTACCAACCCTGAGTCTTATCATCCTTCTGACTCATCTTTCTGACTCATCCTTCTGACTCATCCTTCTGACTCATCCTTCTGACTCATTCCGGTTTGATCGTCCCCATCAATCCCCATTTCATCGTCGAGCAGTCGAATGGGGACAAAGCTACTTTCTATCTCGCTTTCTTATGTCAGAAACTTCACCTAACAGCATGCAGTCTTTTGCATGGGGCTCTCTTCTGTTGCTGCCTTTTTGGCAAATCCAGCGTCGGACCCTTAAAACAACTTGGCAGGTGCGACGGGCTTCACGTTCAGCAAAAGCTTTCTTTGCTGTGCTGACCGGAAGACTTTGACCCGCAGGCACAGAACCAAACTGCGAAGGTGTCTTCCGCCAGCGGCTGGCAGGTCCGCCACCGCGCTTCCATGAGTCAGATCTGTTGCTGCACTACTCGCACCGTGGCTTGACTGCTAGCCTTGCATCGTAACTTCTTTGGCTGTCCATTCATTGCTTCTCGTGTTTTTCGCAAAAAGATACGTAGCATCCTTACAATAGCAGAACATCAGTTTGACACACATGCTGCTGACCGCAAGACATGCCCACATTAGTTTGCCAGAGACTTGCTATCAACCAGAGCAGGAGTGCTAGGGAACAGATGCCAAGCTTCTTGACGTGCTTGTGGTGGCCTGCTTGTAGGTTAGGCATACACACACAATCTGCATTTTTCGAGGCCATTTCTGTGCTGGCAGAGCTGGTACAGATCCAATCTCAGGCAGAGCAGTCCTTTGCAGGCTGCTCCTGGTAGCCAACTGAAGGTATTTGTCTGCTCATGAATTTGGTGCATGCACACACACTGTTCAGATGCTCAGATTTTGTTACACTACCTACTTGCAGGGTTGCAATGGCAATTTGCAGATTGTAATGTTCCTGAGTGCATGCGTGCTTTGGGCTATACCTACAAGCTTCAGCATGCCCGCTGTACATTGTTTCGCATTGTAGCTTGTCTCACGGCGAAGCTCCCACAGTCTGCAGCAACCTTTGTGGCACACAGACAGTTTTGCCTGCAACCACGTGGGGGATGCAGATCATGATGCTTTATGCATTCAGTCATACTATGGCCCACCACAGCATATTAAATTTGCGCTATTCTTGCAGGCACACATCTTGCTCAAGTCATCAAGTGGTCCTACGTTGGTTACAATGGCTTCCACTGGCACAGAACCCCATCTGATGAAAGCAGTTGTCATTCGTAGACCAGGCGGTGCAGAGGTGCTGAAGATTGAGAGGCTGCCGATCCCGAAGCCTCACAGTGGGCAGGTGTTGATCCGTGTCAAAGCCTTTGGCTTGAACCGTTCAGAGCTGTTCACTAGACAAGGCCACTCGCCGGGGGTGCCGTTCCCACGAGTGCTTGGTATCGAAGCCGTTGGCCTGGTCGAAGATGCACCCGGCAAAGAGTTCGAGAAGGGCGCCACTGTGGCCACGGCAATGGGTGGTATGGGCAGGCAATTTGACGGGGGTTATGCAGAGTATACCTGCGTGCCAGCGACTCAGGTTCAGGTTGGAATCAGCCTCATTTGCTGAGCTGCTCTAACGAGTACGGGCAAACCGTGTGTCAGACAACGCAATCTGTGTGGATCTGCTTCTGAGCCTGCATCATTCAAAGTTTCTGAAAGCACACCTCTCCCATAGCACACTCCAGCCAGGCAGGATCAGCAGTTCTTGCATTATGTTGAACGGGGCAAGGCCCAAGCTTGACCCCATGCCTGAACCCATCCAAACCCATCCCTGCCACTCCTTCGCATCTCGTTGAGGGGTGTTTTGCCCGTCGCTTGCAATATTGCGACAAGTTCCGGCATGACAGCTCAGCGGCAATTTTGCCCTGCAGGTCATCGACAGCGAGTTACCTTGGGAAACGCTGGGCGCCATCCCCGAGATGCTGCAAACCGCCTGGGGGTCGCTCTTCAAATCCCTGCGCCTTCAGAAAGGCGAGCGCCTGTTGATCCGTGGAGGCACGACATCCGTCGGCCTAGCTGCTGCAGCCATCGCTAAAAACTTTGGAGCTACTGTTGCAGCAACGACCCGCAGCCCTAAGCGTGCAGAGTTGGTCAGGAGCAACGGTGCTCACGAGGTGTATATTGACACAGGGTCTATTGCTATGGAGGTCAAGTATGCAGGGGGTGTCAACAAAGTGCTTGAGTTAGTGGGCACGACAACACTGCAAAACTCAATTTTGTGTGCAAATGAGCAGGGAATTGTATGCATGACCGGCATGGTGGGCAATAGCTGGGCCCTTGCCAACTTCAGCCCAATGGACTCTATTCCAACAGCTGTCAGTCTGACTACATATTCTGGAGGGCCTGAGGACTTCATGTTGACACCTTTGGCAGACTTGGTAAAGCAGATTGCAGCAGGAACAATGCGTATACAGATCGGCAAAACCTTTCACATTGACCAGATTGTGGAGGCACACCGCTGTATGGAGGAAAACACAGCAGGTGGCAAAATTGTGGTGTTGACGTAGCTGTCACCTCTGCTCAGGACCTGCTGAGACACGTTTTCTGTCGTTGGCTGTATGGATTGGTGGCCACTATGGAATGGAACCATCTAAGCCATGTACATTTTCCTAATCTTGCTTTCAATACTTGGATGACCGTTTTGCCTACTAGGTAGGCAATACTGCCTCAGATGAACCTGCAATCTTATGTTGTCATTGCAATGGCAACAGTTTGCCATACGAAGGTGGATCCTTGCGCTACCTGCTCTTTTTGTTCTGGACTCTATCAATTGTGCCAAGTTGTGTAGTGAGACTGTGTTTATCACTGAAATCCGTTCCAGTATTGTGCGCACCTCAGTCAGCGTATGTATACTTTCCAAATGCTCTTGTGCTGATACAGTGATGTACTCATTGATTGTGTGCCAAGACCTGGCTTCCATAGCAGTCATTGCTGTACATCAGAGAAAGCAATGCTCTGGAATCTTAAGGAATGACCCTTTGCTGATATGTAGCATGTAAATATTAGCTGATGCTGTTCTGCAGCTTGCAATGCCATTCAGAACACAGCAAACAAAAAACCCTGTTGTCCTTGTAGCATGCATGGTGTTGATGCAAGTTCTAGGGCACGTTGCCTGCACAGGGCATGCGCGTGCTGTGAACGCGCCATTTGAATTCCAGGGTCATCAAAAATAAATAACAAGGCCATGTATGTAATACCACAGCCATGATCATCCTTCGCAGCTGACATGTGAGTCTTGGCGCTAGCTAGCACCGCCTGCAGCTGCCATACTTTAGCCATACGGTACAGTCAGAATGCTGCTGGTCAGTCAACCTTAATGCGAAACAGTGAGGATATGCAACCTTGCAATTCCTATGCGTTGCTTCTTCAGCTAGCTGTCTCAGCCTGCCACACACGGTATATGTATGACAGGCCACCTGTTGACAAGCACTTGGTCCAGTAAATGTGAGCATGTGAGATGGTTCTCACAACAGAATGAATGCCAAAATGAGACATCAAATCACATTTGTTTGCACATACGAGGCTATTTGCTTCTATTAACATAACTGTGCAACAGATGTTGTAATCAACTGCAGGCAAACCTTATGCCATTACATGGGCTAACAGCTTCTGTCTTGAGATGCATTTGACCTTGATTGTGCTGACCGCTAAAATCTGCACAATCTTGCGAGCGTTGTTTGAGCAGCCACAATCCATTACGCACTGAATGGAATGTATGTGTGCCATGGCTGCTTGCGGCCAGGTGTGATGTGCTCATGAGGACACACAACCTTAAGGCATGACTATCAATACGACAAAACCAATCACACACCTTACTGTAGCACCAACATGTAGCTAGCATGTAGGAACAGGTGGTAAGTGGGCATTTTTGTCACGCAGCAAGCAGGTGTCCATCAGCAGGCAATTAAGCAGCTGGAGAGGCGTGGCAGCCCTACCGTCAGGTCAAAGCCCATGTCTGCCTTGTGATGTCAAGTGTCACTCCACAGAAATGGGTGTGGTGCCTGTTTCCAGCGATCCTTGCCAACTTGTTTTGCCTAAGGCTGCTATGAAAAGGCAGATTGCAAAGCACGATACAGGGACTTTGTTGGTGTTGACCTGACATGCCATTGTTACACTGGCATTGCTAGCACTGCGGGAATGAAGCGGCGTATTTCAGCTCGAGCTGAAGTGCATCGAACTATCAATAGCTCAAGTGGCCTTCAGGTCGGGTCGAACAGTGTCAAGTTAATTGATGTAATCACATGGCTGAAGACTAGCTGATCTTGACTGGAGTTCTTTGTCTGCGTCGTATATAATAAACAGGCTGAAGCCAGCTGAAGTCTTGAACCTAACCTGTTGTAGCTGAAACAAGCTGAAGCATGTGCATCACCAGAAACATGCTGAAGTAACTGATTAGCTGCACACAAATCTCTGCAACTCATCAAGCTGACTTGCATGCATCCAACATAAAAACATACAGCTATCTCTGCTCTTTCAAACCAAAATAAAACGAGAAAAACCTAGCATGCTGAGCTCTAGCCTAAAGATGAGGCCTACAGGTATGTAGCTACAATGCATGTGAACAGAAAGAGCAAAGGGAAAAGCGAAAAATTGGGTAGGACAAATCACAGAGGTAAGCAGGAAGCTACTGGGCGTTGAGTTCAGCTGAACCTGCGCAGGCCTTGTGAAACAGGTCACAAGCCATGTATTGCGGTCAAGCTGATGGTTCATCATGATGAACAGAACTCCTGCATGACATCAGGCTGTCCACCGCTGCAAGCTGTCTCATGCGCATCTTCCAGCTATAGGCGAACCTCTCCAGGGCCACTGTAGTGCTACTCACACATCACACCCTCCTCCAATCCATCAGGACCATGTGCGGGTGATGAATTGTGAGCAGGTTGCATACGGTCACAATGTGTAGCAAGCTCAAAAGCAAGCATATGCTAAATGAAGCGAATGTCAAGTGAAATGCTTGGTAAATGCAAGGAACACAAGATGTTCAGTGCGGCCACTTCATGCTGGGGATCAAGCCAGGTGAAGATATGCCGACTCAGCTGCAACTCCCTTATCGGTGGATCAGTACACAATAAGAGGACTGACTTACAGAACTCAGTAAGACGCAGTGACAGCTCAAGATGCAAGGCGTTGCAAAGGCCATGCAGTATCTTGAGTGTGAGCATGCTTGCATACATGCTAACGCACTGTTGTGGCTATTGCAAATGCCACATAGTGTGTGCTTGGGTGCTGACTGTGTGACAGCAGCAAGCCTAACACAGGAAAAGCTCCAAGTTGACAACACTTGTATTGCCCACTTAGACAGTACACCATTGCTTGCCAGCAATGTAAAGTGAAAGTTGCTGCATCAATACAGCATGTGACCGAGTGATACATGCATGAGAGGCATCTGCAGCAGTAATGCAATTGCATTCTGAGTATACGTTATCAAGCTTTGACAGCACACAGCAGCAGCTGAGGGAAACACATTTACAGATGTATGTTGTGGACAGACAGGTGATGGCATAGCTGGCTGCTGGAGTCCATGTGCAATGCTCAGGTGCTCACTCAAAGCTGTCAGAATGATGATAAACTCGTAGACTGCAGAACATGATGGGCCTGGCTAGCATGCTGCAATAGTCAAGGACTCCAGTCGTAGTGCAGTCAGTGTCATTTACAGCTTGTCAACAAAGAATCCACATTACCTGAGCTAGCAAGTCTGCATCTGTTGCTGATTCAGCAGCATTGCGGGCTGATTTGCCCCTGTCCCTGCCCCTGCCTGTGCCCCTGCCTGTGCCCCTGCCTGTGCTTCTGCCTGTGCCCCTGCCTATGCCCTTGCCCCTGCCACTTGTGACCCCACCCCTGGGTCCCCTTGCCTCCCGTCTGCCCCTGCCTTTCCCACCTCAGCTCTCAAGGATGTCAGGAGTCTCCATGTCATTGGGATTGTGTTGGGAGCTGTCCTGACTGACTTCTTCTCTGGCTGCTGTATGACCTTTGAGTCAGGTCTCATGCCATCACTCACCCACTCACTAACCCACTCACTCACTCGCTTGCTCACTCACTCACTCACTGCATGCTTTTTGTCTGCAGGGTGTCACACTGTGCCAAGATACGCTTTTCCACACGCACAGATGGAGAAGATCTGTATGTAGCTGCAATTCAGCATTTTCTGAGAGTGCTGATAGATGCTGGGGACATCATCAGGCTGGCGGTGTGCAAGCTGTACGGCCACTGTGAAGACATCTTGACAGCCAAACTTGCCAGTTCAAAGCAGCAAATGCTAGCTATGGACATTGCAGAACTCGACACCAAACTAGTGACAGCTGTACAGAATGATCGCTTGTTTGGCTTAGTTTACAAGAACACACCTGGCATGGGTTGACAGGCAAACTTGGTGGAATGCTTGCCTTACAAATGCGTTGACTGTAGTCATATATAGCTTGAAGTAAATGTGCCAATTGGTTCAGTTGCAACATGCTGAGGTGCATTGTTGTCGAAAAATTTTCAGCTGAAGGGCCAGTCAGCATTCTTTCAACCTGTTAGTTCTGCAGATTCTACTTCAAAATACATCAGCCACTTTCAGCTAACCTTGACAACGCATGTGCTGTCATTGAAGTATGCTGAACAGGCTTCAGCTGGCTTCGACTGAGGACCGCGATATCTTTCTGTCATTGAAGTATGCTGAATACGCTTCAGCTGGCTTTGACTGAGGACCGCGTTATCTGTCAGCACGTTTCAGCTGCAATCAGCACAGCTGAACGAGTTCGGCAGTCTTCAGACGGGATTAGCCGATTTTGTTTGGCTTTGAGGGGTCCTACGTTTCCCGCAGTGTAGACATTGCATGCAGATCTGCAGATGTCCTTAAAAAACCACTAGAATACAGTCCTGCGGGCAACAAATATTGTATTTTCGCCCAAGCCAGGCAGGCAAAGACAACAATGTCAGTCTGACTCGCAAATTCAGCTGCATCAGGTGTTGCCTACGCTAAAATTCCCACAGGAGCAGATGGCTGTAAGGCCGTGCTCTTATAGGTGACCGCAGAGGAAGGTTTGTTAATGAGACAGGCTCTCCCTGTGAGCAAAGTAACCTGGTCGAGTTAGTGGTTTTTTTGGCCCTTTTTCAAATGCCCTTCTTGCTGTCTCCACTGAATAACAAGCTGGCATTGTTGCAAAGCAAGTGTCAAAGGAAAACGTGTTGCTGGAGATGACTTGCGCCACAATGCTGCTCCGTCATATGATACTTTTGCCTTTGTATGCTATATAGCCATATATGTCGCTGCCACAGCGTTCAACGAGCCTTTGAAGGTCCGGTGAATTACTCACCCACAAACCCAGTCGTGCATCTTTCGCTGTTGGTTCTGCTATGCTACGCGCATTTGCCATTATACCCTTGCGCTTTACAATATACAGATGACGTGCGTAAGATGGAGCGTGAGTTGTGATGTGCGCAGATCTGCAGACTCTAGAGCAGACTGTTGTGTGCACTTTTAGGGAGCTTTTCGATGCACTCGAGTATGCTGAGGAACATGGCTGGCACCAACAGCGTCTCGTTGTTCACGTGTTTGCCCGACGCATTTGGACGAGGTCGATAGATCGTCCTTACCACCACAGAGAATGGGTTTTCAAGAAGAAGCATACACAACGGTACACATTCCTACTCTGCTGATACTCTACTGATGACTTGCAATGTAGGCTGATGGCCATTAGGGACTCAATCACACTCACACAGTTGCATGACCTGTTTGATGGTATGAACGATAGAATGAAGCTTGTTGTCAAGCTGCAAGGCAGTCACATAGGCAAGTGAGCAAAGCTCAGAACAGTGTTTGTGTTACCGGCACATGCCATTGGAGGCAACTAGACCAATAAATACACTCTGACTGCAAGTTGGGAACCAAAGACATCTGTGACATCCCGCCATGTCACATCATTTACCCAAATCCTGAGTTGCAAGTCCCTGAGCAGCAATACACCTTGCACACTGCTTGCAGAGCTTGTGATAGCATTTTCAAGCTTGTACTGTTGCTTACAAGCAATTTCAGGACCAATGGCAGCTGGCTATTGACTGTAGAGTCAATGTGCGGTACAGCCTAGAATGCAGTTTTGATCTCTGCAGCTGGCATCATAAGTCTGCTTACACACATTTCCATTTCTGTGGCCTTGAACATTGTTGTGCATCCCCAACTGACATATGAACATCAGTCACCATACCATTAGGTATTGCACACCCAACTCTGCAACCCCAGCTGTTCAGATCCTGCAAACCCTTGCCAGATTCAAATTTCCAGCCAAGCACGGTATAAGCTGTTGGCAAAAGTCAAAGTCATTAGGAACTAGGGGCTAAACTCTCGCAATTTTTTCTGCACAGGCTGTGCAATGTGCTAGGTGAGCCTCTGCAAGTGGTACTGAAAACAAAGGTTTGCTGACTGATCAGGCTCAACCTCTGTCAGAGGCAAGCTTGTCCAGGCAGCAAGCCTTTGCTACCCCTTGTGTAAACAGCCACTGCTTCCTGCTTGCTGCTTTGCTGAG
>JAABUU010007743.1_pt1 | contig 10920 bp, 14 predicted proteins | sample 5559301 | NCBI WGS metagenome assembly JAABUU01 (sample SAMN10711884, study PRJNA513360) | rock metagenome | isolation source: Antarctica rocks | place: Antarctica: Victoria Land, Richard Nunatak white
TAATTAGGTTTTTCAACTTAGCATTCTTTTGCAGACTATGTAGAAGGCCTTGCACGCTTGAGGCGCTCATATGATGCGAAGGCATGGCAGTGGTTCTCCTTAGGTAAAACACAACTGTCCAGCTTGCATGCAATGGTGGCTCAGCGCACAACTGACGCTGACTCACCAACAGCATTTGCAGGAGGACAGATACATGTTAGAAGTGTGTCTCACAGAGTCACAAGTCACGACCCAGCAGCAGTGCTGCGCTTTCAGCAGCCAGCATGTACTGCAAGTACAAGAATCTTCCTGTGTCAACAGTCAGGCGTTCCAGCACAGCCTCACCTGCTCTTTGCCTTCCTCCATGCCCTTCTTTGGCACCAGCTGAGGCAGCCCCTCAGCAGCATGCTGACAGGTTTGCCAACAGCTTGCCAACCCTCTTTCAACCCCTTGAGACAGATTGTCGAAGGACGTGCTCTGAAACCTGTGCCAAGCATGAAGACCAGCTGCACCAGGCTCATCATCTCCTGCTGCTGCTTCTGCCGGTGCCCCTCGCTGAGATGCTTTGGATGGGAAATAAAATCTGGGTAGGCAAGACATGACTACAGATGTGGCCTGGTGCCAGACTTGGAGAGGCCCCTGTGTGATGTGCTGCTCCCAGGAGGGGGTGCTGAGGGGTGCTGCTGGTCAGAGGGGTGGGGGTGGGCACTGAGGGATACCAAGGGGGGAAGCTTGCCAGCTGCCTGCTCAGCCAAACCTACACGCCATACACAGCATGCTTGTATACAGCTCTTGGCCATTGCTCATCTGCATTGTGTTTCAAAGCCGATGCGTTTTAAAGAAAGTAGGCGCTGTGGTGGGCCACATGACATTGCGCAGTGTGCTCAAAAGCCAAGGCAGCAAGATACGTCAGTCTTGCATGCGCATGACATAATCTGTTAAAAACGACAGGAAAAGGATGATGCACCCAAAAATGGCAGCACAAGCACCATTGCAGCGCTGACATGCAATTCGCTTGAAAGCATAGGCTGCAGGACATGACAGTCTACACTGTGCATAGTACACAATGCAGCATCTTTCATATCCAAGCAACACGCAAAGATGGTGTTGCTGGACAAACTGCAGCAAAGGAGGCGTATCACGGCAGCACAGGTGCACACCTGACACTGCGAGTTGCCAGCTGGCAGCAGGAGGGGGCAAGGTGGTGGGGGGAGCAAGCATGAAGCCTGTGCCACCGCACAAGGCCATCAGCAGCACAGCTGTCAGCCACCTGCTCCAGCTGGGCCTGCCTTGCCCTGCAACAACACATGCCACTGCAACACTCAGACCAGATTCACACCCATGTGTCAACTTCTGGCACCACACATGATGCAACATGTTATGTCCCTTTCTACGCTCATGACAGGGAAGGTGCATCATGTCCTAAGTGAGTTCAGGCGATGTGGGCGCAGCTGCAACCAAAGTATGAGGACTAAGTCACTGACTTGGCAATGCATCAGTAGACGATAGTAGGCTGGACCCTCTGGCGCTGCTGTGCAATTGTGGCACCTGAAGCCACTACTGCTGCAGTGCATACTAACTGAGAAGGATTGCCTGCTAGATGCTGCTGACCATCCGCTTCAGCAGACTGTTAGCCAATGAGGCAAGCAAGCTATTCATTCAACAAGCAAAAGAAGAAGAAGAGTACCTTTGGGCGTGTGCTTAGCAAGCTTGCGCGCTGTTCTCTGCTGCGCTTTCCTGCTCAGAGCTGCAGTCAACGAGTCCTGTCCAGCCAGGTCCTTGCTAGCAGCGCTCCCACTGCCTATCCCTACAGTTTAGCACCACTTTTTAGTGATTCCTTGTGAAATCTTGTGGGCAGTCATGGCATTTTCTGTGAATTAGTAAGGCTCTTGTTTCCTTCACAAGGAAGCGACTTTGAACGGCATGTTGCCTTGACTCCTGAACTCGTATCTATCAGAGTGTCCTTGTCCTTTGAAAGACAGGCATTGACATGCTGCAGGCTGCAGGAGATATGCCAAGCGAGGAGTATCGTGAGACATTCTTCACAGGACGAAGAACAAAAGGGTGCACCTGGTGTGGCAGCATATCTCTTAGCCAGTGGGGAGGTACCGGTTGCTGTGGACGCTTTGATCTCCCAGGGAGCTCTGGGGGAGTGCACTGAAGGGCTGCCTACCAGCTGTGCCTTTGAAGGCCTAGTCATCAAAGGGATGGGCTGGCCTTGTGCTTCAGTATCCTGCACTCACCATCAGTCTGTTGGGTCTGTGGCAAGCAGGGCGGTGCCTATGTGCTCAAGGCATGGCCTGCCAGCTGTGACTGAGGACGCTGCATGAAGATGAGGCATGGGAGTGGCTGTACACTTTCGGCATACCCTTTATGTGAGCAAAATTCACTCACAGATGCAGCAGCATGCTCTGTCTTGAGGTGTCAGGATTCAGCTCAACGCCAAAGATGCAGCAGCATGCTCTGTCTTGAGGTGTCAGGATTCAGCTCAACGCCAAAGATTGGCGACCTTGATCTTTGCAACAGTAGCTGTTGTCATGTACTGTGAACACCTGTCCCCACTAGGTCCCCTGTCCCCTACCTATTGTCATGTGCTGTCAACACCTGTTCCCTGCCACTTGTACCTGGTGTGCTGAAAAGGATCCCAGAGTCACTTCATTTGACTCAGCCTGAAGAACCTACAACCACTAGCGTTTCTGCACAAAGAACAGTGTTACGCACAACCATGGAGCTTACCTTCTTGTCAGGAGCGAGATGTGGGCCTCTTGCAGCTGGAGGAGGCACAGCCTGGCCATCATCACCAAGCAATCGAGCATCCCTTTTGTCTGTGCTGATTGTATGTGAGGGTCCCACGCCCCCCTCAGACCCCCTGCCAGCATCAGGTGAGGTCTCAGCCTGTGCTGCATCTTCCCTGACACCTTCTGAGTCGGCCTTTCCTGCAGCTGCTGGGGATGCCCCTGAGACCTCTGGGGCTGCCTTGGCGGCTACAGAATCCTGACCCAACACAGCTGCCTTAGAAGGCTCAGCCTGCTGCTGATGCTGAAACTGGGGAAGCTCAGACCCATTGGTGGCATCCCTATGCCTGAGGCTTGCTGCCTGCCGCGGTTCCAGCTGAGACTGCTGCTCAGGCGGTGTATTTGGCAGCTGCAAAGGCTGTACCCCAACTGATGCCATTGATTTGACTCTGGCAGCAGCTGGGGCTGCAGCTTCCTGGTTGGTTGGTGCGGAAGCTGCTGCGGCAGCTGCTTCAAAGGCTTGTTGCTCCTTGTCTGGCAACCAGGGGAATCCTGTAGATACAAACATGTTCTTGATTGGCCTTGAGCAGTAGATTGGCTGAGGACACTGAGCAGTGCACTGCTCAAGGCACGCTGAGCACAAGAGATCATGTCAGGGCAAGCTGCGAATGCACCTGGTTTGTGAGAACGCTGTGCATGGTATACCGCTTCTTTTGTAAGAGCAGGACTGCTGAGCAGCACACTACAGAAAACCCCAGAAAACAAGCCAGAGATGGTTGACAGCAGAGCACAAATACTTGCAAATCAAAAACGCAGACTTCCTGCAAAGAAGGCACAAGCTGAAGTCTGATCTTGGTGCTGCTTGACAACTGAAAGGCACAGTCAAAGTAAGCCTCTCTGCAATTGCAATGTTCTGCCACTGCATGCTTTCTTGTGAGATTTACCTGATGGGTACTGGAAAGCCAGTGCCTTTCTGGGTCCCTTTATTGCCCTTTGCTGCTGGAGGGCAGCGTACTGCTGCCTGGTGAGCCCCTTACATAGCAATGGCACCCGTCCCTGCAGCGCTGCTGCAGGCTCAGCTGCATCCTCAGTCGCCTTGGCAGCTCCCAGAGAAGCTTCCTTGCCAGCTGCTTCCTGAACAGGGTCTGGAGATTCTGGCTCACGAGCCTTCCTGGAGCTTGAGCTTGACCTTGCACGACCTGCATGGCAACCATGCTGCTTCAGATGTACAGCTGTCTCAGAGGCATTCCACTGAGCAAACTCTACTTTGCAATCTATGCTTCTACTGGCTTTACCGTTTGCAGGACTGAGCAAATGCATGTGTCCCTTGTGGGGTGCCGAACACTCTTGACTAAAAGAAAAGTTTACGCTTTTCAGCGATCATGACGGGAGCCCCCCAAGGCGGCAGCCCGGAGGCCGGATACTCTTAATCACTTCTGGTTGTGCACAATGGACTGAGAATTGTTCGAGCCATTGACTCTGCTGCATCTTTGGACATCACAACGAGCTGGGCAAACGTGAGATGCAAACACAGCAGAGCAGGAAAGCAATTCCTGAAGGCTCTGGATGCAGAATACGGTAACACTTTTGTAAAAACTGATCACCTGAGGGCGATGCTTGCTTGGCAGGGGTGACTGATGCCTTCAGTTTGGAAGCAGTGGGGGTTAGGGACCCCTGGGGGTGCAGGGGTGGCTTCTGAGCACTCGCAGACTTGGAGCCTGAGCGTCTTGCCCCTTGATGTGCAAGGCGTGATGATTCAGGCGTGACCGCTTGTGCCAAGCTTGGCACAACCACAGGTGAGACAGCTGTCACCCCAGGTGAAGCAACCTTCACCCCACTCTGCAACCCCTCTTGCTTTATATCGTCTGCTACAGGATCCCCTGACAAGAGGCTTGGCACAACAGATGTTGACATGGGGCTAACCACTGGTGAATCAGCTGTAACCACTGGTGATACAGCTGTCGCTGCAGGTGGGGAGGGAGTGGGCATGGGTGAGAAGCTGGGCACAGCTGGGGGTGGGGTCAGGCTAGGACTGAGTGTCCTGGCTGCTGCTGCTGGCTGCTTGGTCCTGGCAGGCGGAGTCACCGACACAGCCACTGGCATGACCTGTGTGTCGATGACACATAGTTAGTCATTGGTATTTGGCATTACTACTCGGGCAATGGCTTTGGCAGGATGATCAGGGTGTGCAGATAGCATAAATACCCTTGCGATTGGGCTATGACTGTCAGGTAATGTAGAGCTTTAGAAACAACAGAATCTCAGAGGAGTGATCAGCCTGACAACGAGTTTCTGTCTATGTTGGTTTAAGTGGTTTGACATCTGTTAACAGACAGCAGCATATACCATTTGTACATGCAGTGTGACACAGGGGGGGGTTCATAGCCCACAGCAACCCAAAGACTCATGCAGGATGCATACGCATCACAATTGATGCTTCAACAAGTGCTTGACAAGCAGATGCACCGCCACCACATTGCTAGGCGCTTGTGACCAGCTCAGAATCTGATGATGGCTTTGTGCCAGCTGCCTTTACTTGCAAGCTTTTTGTCAGCCTCTCGTTTACAGGCAGGTTTTGGACAAGCTACCTGAACCAGATTCAGCTTTGGGATCTGTGTCTTCATAATGCTGCCAGCAACTGCAAGCTCCTGCGCCTGCTCCTCTTCGCAACCAGCATGCAGCCCATCAGGCAGCACTGCGCCTGCCTGCCGCACCCACCCATCTGCAAGCTCAACGGTCTTGCCTGCCACTGCCACCTGCAGTGCAGCAGCTCATCATGGGCACACCACAGAGAGTCCAGGTTGTTTTGTCGAACCATAGTAACTGCACTCAATGTCTGCCATCATTACATGCGCATGCAAAAGTCATCACTGCTTGTGATGCTTGTACTCAACATGCACATCACCTTGCATCCTGAACTCTGAATGTGGAGATTGCTGATGATCAATGACATGTCCATGCACAGGAATGTCACATACTGTGGGCAACAGCATGCATGTCAATTTTTACAACTGCTACACAAGCTCCACTTTGTGCTGGACAAACTCAACAGCTGGTCTTCAGTATACAGTCAATCACTACACAGTAAATCAGAAAACCTCCTTGTTGCAGAGGTGCTGTGCAAGCACTACCAACTGGCCGTGAGACAATGCACTGCAATCCATCAAGGCACGAGGAAACGCTGGCCTACCTCTGTCGTCATTGGCTGCAATGACAGAACGCTAGCCTTCACTGCCGACACAATGGGCCTTCGTGCTCTGGGAAACACTGACTGCCTTTCAAAAGCCGGTGACGTCTTGTCTGACAGCTGCCGAGAAGTCCTGCTGTCTGTTGGCTGACCAAGCAGGGTTGGTGACTGTGTCATATCCATCTGAGCTGCCATGTCAGCAGATTTACTGATCACTGTGTTGCCTTGCACAGGTGCTGAGCTAGAGGCTGCTCCAGACCTGCTAGGCTGCTGGACTGCCTGTCTTGACTTGTCCAATTCTGCCTCTGAGCTTGCCTGAGAGGCATTCTTTGCTGCCGGAGGAGTGACTGGCAGATCTGGTTTCAGCGCTGCAGGATTTCTTGAGACAGTTGCTTTGCTGTTGGCAGGCTTGCTCATCAACCCTGCCTGTGGGACAGCCTTTGCTGCTGAGGATGCAATTGGCAGGTCTGCGTTTTGGGCTGAAGCCGTGGTGGAGGCACCTGCCTTTGCCTCCAAAGCAGTAACTGGCGACTCTGCCTTTGGACCTGCCTTTGTAGCGGGAGGCTTGAGTGCAGGTCCTGTCGCAGGCCCTGGCACATCTGTCTTGTCCAGCACCTCCGCAGCTACATGAAAGCCTGATGGCGCTGCACATGGATCTGCAGCGTGTAATGCAGCAGGGTTCCCTGAGGATGTTGCCTGCTGATGTGCCTGGTGTACAGCAGACTGCTGCTTTGGCTGCTGTAAACTGAGCACAACAGTGGACTGCTTTGATTCTTGCTTTGACTCCTCTGCGCCTGCTGCAGCTTTTGTGGACACCTTGGCAGGCACAGTAGGCAACTGAGCAGGCTTGAAAGGCATCTGTGTACTCTCAAAAGGCCCCTTGACAGTCTGGGCGCCTGCATCATGTGAATTCAAAGGCACTTCCTGAGCCTTAGAGTGCACTGCACTTGATCCTGAGGGCACTTGAGCTGGCTGAGACGGCACTCATGATAGTTGAGTAGGCCTCTCAGCTGGCCTGATTGGCACTGCTGCAGGCCTGAAGGGCCCTGCTGTTGGCCTAGAAGGCACCTCTGCAGGCTCAGATGGCACCTGTGCAGGCCTCAAAGGCTCTGCTGCTGCAGCAGAAGGCAACTCTGCAGTTTGAAAGGGCACTGTCGCTGGCCTGAAGCGCTGTGCTGCAGCCTTAGGTGAGGGCTCAACCCTTTGTAAAGGCACTGCTGCCTGGCCGAAAGGCACCTTGGCTGGCCTGAAAGTCACGGGTGCAGCCTCTGAGAACCCCTCTGCAGAGCTAGGATCCGGTTGAGAGGCATCGATTGCTTGGGGCAACACATCCCTTCCCTGCCATGAAACATCACCTTGATCAGACCACAGCAGGATGAACACTGTGAGAGGCATGTGCATGTTGTTGATGGCGAGCGATCAGAAGTTGCCAGCGCAGGTGCAAAAGGGGTAGACATAATTCAGACATGTTGCAGACTTGCGTAGACAAGTTGTAGACAAATGTAGATGATGCATGACCCACTGCAGACATCAGGGCTGGTGGCTACATTAAGACAGGCTCGGTAATGTGCTGCAAACAGACCCAGCAGGGATATACTTTGAATAAGTGACTGCCCCTGGAAGCATTATAGTGATGACTTGTCCCAGTGATGATTTGCCATCAAGCAGCAGACGCTCAAGGTGTGCAAATCGCACTTCAGATTGCCTGGGAGGCTTTGGGGAACATGCTCCGACAAAGAACAATGAGGTCAGCTTGATGGCATAGGATATGTGGTGCAAGAAGGCAGTGTTGAGGCTAAGAGTCTGGTAAATTTCGCAAGATTTGGATGTGCAATGCATAAAGGTTCACCTTCACAGCCTGCTGGAGGTGTGCGTTGCTATGATGCACCACTGCACTACTGCCTCCCAGCATGTCTCCCTGATGCCTCCCCTGCTCTGCTGTCCTGCCTTGCAATGCAACATGAGCCCTCTCTGCAGCAGGTAGCAAATCTTTGCGCTTTTGTAAGATGTGATTTTTGCCTGTGCAAATGCTATCATGACACTTTTGGTGCAGGGCTACAGCATGACACCATTTCAATACCTTGCCTGACAGGTTTTGAGTTTGTAGTCTAATTGCTGAGGCCAGCCCGCATGCCAACTGTTGCTGGCCGTGATGCTGCACAGCTTTGGAAGTGCTGTGCGATCAAGGCTGCTTGGGTAAAGAAATTGAGTGTAAGTGTTGTTACAGAGTGTGTTGGGTACAAGGACACTGTTTTGGATTACCCAGCCAGACTCAAGGTGAATGTGCATAACTGCAAGGTGTGCTGAGTTGTGTCCTCGACACACTGCAATGAAATGTTCTGTAATAGTGCTGTCCAGGACTCTCACACTGCGTTGAAGCGTGCAGGATTGCTCGCTAAGGCCACCAACGACAGTTGCTCTCCGGCCAGGAAACAGGCCTTACAAGTGTACCCACCAACAAGCAAACTTCGTGTCGCGAATGCGAGTTGCGAGCGACTATCGTCGGGTGCACGACCAGAGGCGACAAAGAAGCTGATGACCTAAATTATCGCACAGCTGACAGTTTAGGTCTATGCTAGCAATCTCACCTGGATTGACCTCAGCACCCTGATCAGCTGCACCTGCAACTGGCAGGGCTGAATCCGAATGTCTCGCCTGCTTGAGCTGACTTGGGGACTGGTATTGGCCAACTGGACTGGAGGACCTGTGTGGCATCCAGACTACTTGGTCTGTTTTGTTCTTCATCAACATTGCTGCTGTAAAGTCGTTTCTCCACATACACAGTCTGTCTAATGCATGCAGCCATAGCAAGCACAGCGTGCATGTCTTTGCAATATGCTCGATTGGAAGACATAGATGGATGCAAAGCACAAGCCATTCTGAACCATTGGTAGGGTGCTAGCACTGTGACAGTTTTGTGAGCAACTATTTTGGTATGTGTGCTGCACACACAGCATCAGACTCAATGTTGGCTGGACACATCAGGTGGCTAAAAAAATCTGCACAAGGCATGGAAGATTGCAAGCCTCAAGGCCTCAAGCATGTAACACGTCCAGTGCAGCCTTGATTGTACAAAGACGGCACACCCATATGGATAGATGTGCATAGACATGCATAGTCTCTGAAGCACACATTGCTCAATGTGTGAGGCAAGCGTTTACCTGCCAGCAACAGCCTGCCTGACAGGCACCAAGGCTTTTGGTGTGAAAGCAGTGACTCGCATGACTGAGGACTGCCTTCCTGTTGATGAAGGCGGTTTGGGTGACAATGTCCCTCGCGGTGAGCTCCCAGCAGCCATACTTTGAACTTCTTGTGATGCATCCATGTTTTCAAGTCTCTGCTCTGTGGCCTGCAGTCAAACAATACTCATGGCACACAGACAAGGATATTTTGCAGCAGTGCAGCGTCATTCTTGACAGCGCTGAGTCAGCAAGGCACTCCGGTCAAATTGCAGGGATAGCAGACCACTGGGCATAACAGAGCACATGGCTGTCGTAGGGGCAAGCAAGCATGTCACTCACCGACTCTATCGTTAGCGCGCGTCTTAAACCTGCACAACGATCACATTGGTAAAATGCACGTGTGTGCAGCAAAAGCAGCACTTTGAGTACGCAGCTAGATATATACCAGTTCGTGGTGAGGGCATAAGATCCTCGTTGTCGCTGTCTGAACTGCTACTGTCTGACAGGCCTACACCGATTGCTCGTGCCTTAGCATATGCTTCTCGAAATGCGTGCAGTGGGGTATAAGTACCTGCAAATTCCCAACAACACAATCTTTCTGCCTGAACAGACCAGCTATTGGAGAGAAGTCCGCGACATGCGGTGGAGCTGCGTGAATTGAAGACGATGTGACTTAGTCAGCCAGATGCATCAATCCAAGTGCAGTAAGATGGCAGTTACCCCTGAAGTCCATCTAGTAAGCCATCGATAGCTGCTACATGACAGTCACTCAACGGCCAATGCTGGGCGAGCAGCGGGTGAAATGGGCCGATGGGACACGGGAGAGCCGTGTCCTGTTGGTCCTGCTATATTGCTTCAGCACATCGAACTGCGCCAAACAGCTCTCTGCCTCTGCCTAATCAGTTTCCTTGAATTCTAAACATCTGTTCTCGTCCCAGGGATTTTCCCCACATTCGGAAAGCGAGTTTGCTATCAATGCAACTTTGCATGCAAGCCGCCGGCCCTTATGCGTGCTAGGTGCAGCTTGTTGATCGAGGTGGCACTTGACTGGTCCCTATTCAGCAAGTATGGCTGAGTCGCTATCGCTGAGAGGAAGTTTGGAGGGTCACTCCGGCTGGGTGACCTCCATCGCCACTCCCTTGGACCCCAATTCCGACACTGTTCTGTCTGCCTCTCGGTGAGTCAGGGCACTAAAATCCAGCGAGAAGCTACAGAATGGATGTGTTTCATGGCCGCCATGATAGAAGACAGCCTTGCACTCACTCTAGAATCAGCAATCGCTGCAAATTGCTACAGGGACAAGAGCATTATCGTGTGGAACCTGACTCATGAGGAGGGCACATACGGTCACCCCAGACGTGCACTCAAGGGCCACTCACACTTCGTCCAGGACGTCGTGATTTCCTCAGATGGGCAGTTTGCTCTGTCAGGTAAAATGATCAGTCAGCAACGCCTTGCAGTTGTCACGCAGCACAGCTGCAGGGGTGAGACTTGGTGTTACCCACTAATGTCAGCAGCCGTTTCATGAGTACAGTCTGTACCATACAGGATCATGGGATGGCACATTGCGTCTATGGGACCTGAACTCAGGAAACACAACCAGGCGATTCATTGGTCACAACAAGGATGTGCTCAGTGTAGCTTTCTCTGTGGACAACAGACAGGTCTGCACACTTGTACCTTCTCAACTGTCATTGCTCCATCCTTGTGGCATGCAGCACTCCACACTGATTAAGCACAGATCAATTTGGACCCCACTTTCAGGTCATCTGAAAGGCATTGATGAATATTGCCTGCTAGCTCGGCGTATTGACTGCAAATGATGTAGTGTCATTCA
>JAABUU010007745.1_pt1 | contig 10919 bp, 8 predicted proteins | sample 5559301 | NCBI WGS metagenome assembly JAABUU01 (sample SAMN10711884, study PRJNA513360) | rock metagenome | isolation source: Antarctica rocks | place: Antarctica: Victoria Land, Richard Nunatak white
CGGGGAGCGTGCGAACATCTGTCATGGCGTGCCTTCCTGCCGGCCATCGCCGGCTTCGGTCTTCAATCAACCGGGAAGGTACGCCGCCTTCTTCCTCAACGCCGTCCACAACATTCGGTTATAGCTCTGCCGGGCGTGGCCGGTGGCTTTGTGGGGATCGCGGTGGTCCGCGCGGTGATCGAGTCCTTCAAGACGAGCGCGAGTGGATCGGTCGGCACGCAGGTGGTCTCAGACCTGCGGGCTAGTTGCTACGCCGCGTTGCAGGAGCGTTCGTTGCGCTACTTCCACGGTCAGCGGCTGGGCGACCTGTTGACGAGGCTGTCGGGCGATATAGCGGCGATCGAGGATCTGCTCGTCTCCGGGCTGACCGCAATCGTCTCCTATGGGGTGACGTTGGTGATCTTCTTGGCCTTGCTCGTGGTCCTGAACCCGGGTCTGATGCTGGTGGCCGGGAGCATCGTTCCGGTGCTCGTGGTGACGACGGTGATCGAGGCACGTCGTGGGCGGCGTGCGCAGAGGGAGGTGCGGGAGCGCACCAGCGAGCTGACCTCCACCGCCGAGGAAGGGCTGTCGGCGATCGCGCTGGTGAAGGCCTTCGCCCGTGCCGAGCACGAGCAGGCGCGGTTCGAGCAGGCCTCACAGCGCAGCGCGCAAGCGCGTCTGCGAACGGTGCGCATCCGGGCCGTGTTCCCGCCCCTGTCGGAGCTCGTGGCCGGGATCGGTACGGCAGTGGTGGTCTGGATCGGCGCCGGTCAGGTGCTTTCAGGGCGGCTCAGCCTCGGGAGCCTAGTGGTGTTCATGAGCTATCTGGCCTCGCTCTACACTCCGATCCAGGGGTTGAGCAGGGTGGCGTCCAGCTTCCAACGGGCTCTGGTGGGCGCCGAACGAGTGCTGGAGATCCTCGACGCCCCGGCGGACCTGAGGGAGCGCAGCGGCGCCCCGATGTTTCGACGGCCATCCGGCGAGGTCGAGTTTCGACACGTCACGTTCGGCTACGCGCCAGGGCGTCCGGTGCTACACGAGGTGACGTTCGCGCTGTCGCCGGGAGAGATCGTGGCGCTGATCGGACCCAGCGGCGCGGGGAAGACCACAGTCGTCAGCCTGCTGCTCTCCTACTACGACGTCGACAGTGGAGAGGTAAGCATCGATGGGCGCCCGCTTCGCCGCTTTGACCCCGCCAGCTGTCGCCGCCAGGTGGCTGCGGTGCTGCAGGAGCCGATGCTGTTCAACGCGAGCGTGCGCGAGAACATCCGCTACGGACGCCTGGACGCAACCGATCGGGAGGTCGAGACCGCGGCGGCGATCGCGCAAGCCGACGAGTTCGTGCGCGAGCTACCCGAGGGCTACGACACGCTGGTCGGGCCGCGGGGCTCGCGGTTGTCCGGCGGTCAGCGCCAGCGGTTGGCGATCGCCCGGGCCGTAGTGAAGGCCGCGCCGGTGCTGGTCCTCGACGAGGCGACCTGCGCGCTGGATCCTGACACCGAGGCCCGCGTGCTGCGGGCGTTGAAGGCCGCGTGCGTCGACACGACTGTGTTGCTCATCGCTCACCGCTACTCGACCGTGAGCTTCGCCGACCGCGTGCTGATGCTGGACGCCGGGCGGATCGTCGGGCACGGGACTCAGGCGGACTTGCTCGGCGACAGTGCGACCTTCAGGCGATTCGTTGACAGTCAACGAGGCGACGCGTCGGCGATCATCCGGCCGATGGCCGGCAGGGCGACCTGAGCTGCGCGGTTAGACGTCGGTTAGACGCGGGGCAGCGAGATCATGAACGTGGTTCCGCGGCCTGGCTCGCTGCGGGTCTCGATCGTTCCATGATGCGCGCTGACGAGCTCTTGCACGACGGCGAGGCCGATGCCGCTGCCCTGGGTGGATGCGGCCCCCGCGCCGCGCCAGAACCGTTCGAACACGTGGCCGAGCTCCTCGGCGCTCATCCCCGGGCCGCTGTCCGCCACCGTCAGACGAGCCGTTGATCCGGCGCGTCGCACTTCGAGCCGGGCACCCCCACGGGCGGGGGTGAACTTGATCGCGTTGGTGAGCAGGTTGGTGATGATCTGGTGCAGGCGTGCGCGGTCGCCGGCCACGGTCACGGGCTCCAGGTCGGTGGCCAGCTCGACGTTCGCGGCGGCAAATCCGGATGCCAGCGCGGACGTCGCCTCACGCGCGACCTCCGCGAGGTCGACGGGTTCGGCAGCCAGGCGCAGCCCGGCTGCCTCCGCGGACGCCAGCACCTGCAGGTCCTCCACCCGGGTGGCCAGGCGCAAGACCTCGTCGTGGATCGAGGAGATCACCTCGGAGGTGGGCGTCACGACACCGTCGAGGATCCCCTCGCACGATGCCTGCAGCACGCTGATTGGAGTCCGCAGCTCGTGGGCGACGTCGGCGACGAGCGTTCGTCGTAGCTGGTCCTCTCGGCTTGAGGCGTCGGCCATCCGGTCGAATTCGGCGGCCAGCTCGGCCAGTTCGCCCGCTGCCTTGACCTTGCCGACGCGAGCGTCACGATCTCCGGCCTTCCGAGCCCTGACGATCCGAGTGAGAGTGGCCACCGGCCTAGTTATTCGCCGTGAGACCACCAGCGCCACGAGCATGGCGAGCAGCGCGGCGAGGCCCGCACCGACGGCCACCGCCCGGACCAAGTGGCTGCGCAGGGAGACCACGCCCGCGGGCTCGAGGGATGGAAATCGGACCGCGACGCTGCCCACGTCGTGCCTGGCGACTATCACCTGCGTGGTGATGATCTGGCCAGATGGTGACTCTGTCCTGGATCCGCGGTCCTGGGAAGTGGCGCCGGGTCCTTGCTGGCTGTCGGGCGCTGGGCTCAAGCCGCGTTTCACCAAGCGATGCTGGGAGTCGAGCACAGCCACAGACGCCCCCGCCTCCCCGGCGAGCGCCAGGGCCGGCTCCAGATCGGCATGAGTCCATCCGCCGGCGGTTCGGTATGCCATCCCTACGCTGGCCACAACGGCAGCGGTCGTCTCGTGCTGCTGATCGCGCCGCAACGAGGCCACTTGCGCGTTGGTCGAGGCGAGCGTCAAGCCGGCGAGCAGGGCCACGCCGGCAACCCCAACCCCCACGAAGGCGAACGCCAGCCGCAGCCATAGCGGCGCGGCCAGACCGAGGCGCCTAGGCATCCCGGGAGAGACCGAGACGGTAGCCGGTACCGAGCACCGTCTCCACGATCTGCGGCGAGCACGGATCCGTCTCTATCTTGCGGCGCAGATTCTTCACATGCGAGTCGATCGTCCGCTCATAACCCGAGAACTCATAGCCCCGGACACGGTTGATCAGCTCATAGCGTGAGTACACCCGCCCTGGAACCTGAGCCAACGCGACAAGGATCCCCCACTCGGTCGGCGTCAGCTCGACCGGCTCTCCCCGGACGAGGCTCGCGTGGCGGGTCTGGTCGAGCATCAGCTCGCCCCGTCCAAACGAAGATCGGGACGACGACGGGCTGCCCTCTCGCCCGCGGCGCAGGATCGCTCGGACACGCAGCACCAGCTCCCGCGGGCTGAACGGCTTGGTCAGATAATCATCGGCGCCGAGCGTGAGCCCGACGATCCGGTCTTCCTCGCTCGCCATCGCGGTGAGCATCAGGATCGGCACATCGGAGACCAGCCGAACCTCCCGGGCCACCTCCTGGCCAGAGATGTCAGGCAGCCGAAGGTCCAGGACGAGCAAATCCGGAGCAGCCCGGCCAGCGAGCGCAATCGCCTCGGCTCCCGACCCCGTCGACAGCACGCCCAGGCCTTCGTGCTCGAGGTAGGCGCGGACAAGACCGCGAAGCTTGGGCTCGTCCTCCACCACCAAGACCGTCGCTGCCATCGTCAGCGCCCCCGTCGGACACGCCGTACGTAAACAGGTCGTGGTCTGGTGATTCCCATCGCCATGCTCCCGTCGCTCATACGGTGCAGTCAACCCGATCGCGGGGAAGGTAGAGAGGAGACCGTGTGGAGGTCCGATGGAGGCCATGCTGATGCGGGGACCAGATTGCGTCGCCCGATGCACGTACCCGAGCGCGGAAGGCCCGCCGCGGCGAACTCGCCGATCTTAAGCTCCAGATTCCAGGCGGCTACCGTTGGCCTGACGATCGCGGTCTCTAGCGCACAGCGGGCGCCTCAGCGTGTCCGCTCGCGATCAGCTGGGCGATCGTGGGCGTTCGTGCCAGCGCGACAGTCCCTACCGTGACCAGGACGAGGCAAACGCCGATCCAAGCCCGCGAGTTGCTCCAGTTCTCCCCGATGACGGTCACCGCCAGCCCGACCGGCACGAGTAGCTCGATCACGAAGACCAGGGGGCGACCTGCGTCGCCCGGCGCCGCTGCAGCACGGACTGCTCGCTGAGCGTGCCGATCGCGCCACCAAGCGCAGCGATCACGGCCGCCGCGACGAGCGGCCCCCCATGCATGCCTAGCCAGCGAGTCCGCGAGCAGCTTCGCGCAGAACGCGCTCAATGCGAACGCGAACCCAGCACCAAGGATCACCAACCGACTGCCGGCATCGCGCCAATTACGCAGGAGGTAGGGCGCGAGAGCCGCGAGCGCCAGCGCCGCGACCGGCAACCAGACATCGAAGATGTCCGGAGCGTCGAAGCTTGTGACCTGGCGCCTCGGGGCGGCGATCGCGAGGCCGACGATGCCAGTCAGAATCGAGACGACGGCAATGACCTCGGCGCGACCTATCCCCTCGCCAAGATGTCGTGAGCCGAGGTACAGAAGAAGCAGCAGCCCGGCGGCGTCGGCGGGCTGGACGGCCGTCAAGGGCGCTAATAGCAGAGCCCCAGTCTGAAGGCCAAACGCGAGCAGCTGCAGCGCGATCCCACGAGCCACAGTCGCCGCTGCGCCAGGCTTGCCAGCAGCGAGAGATGCAGCCCCTGATCGTGCGGCACCGCTCGTGCCTCCCGCGCCTGCAGCACCACGGCGGCGTTGAAGAAGATGGAGGCGAGACAAGCGAGTGCGACTCCGGCAACTGTCTGCATGCCTCAGAAGTGCGTCTACGCGTCAGCGACGATGCGTGCTCGTGAGCGCGCCAGGGCTGAGGGTCGCGGTCACGAGGGTTGCGCTCATTGCCCGGGCGGTGACGTGGTAGCCGCCGGTGCCCGGGCGGATCATCTCGGTGGTGGCCTTTCCGGTCCAGCGGCCGCGCGCGTTGAGGTGCTGCCCGTCGAGGGTCACGCCTGAGGTCGCGCGGGGTGAGCGGGCGAGGAGCCGCTGGACGCTCCCGGGGGCAGTGCTCGGAATCTGGAGTGACACTCGGGCTGCGTGTGTGCTCTTGTCGATTAGCAGGATGTGCAGGGTGTTGCCGCCTACGCGCACCGCCCATGCCTTGAGTCGCAGCGACGGCTTCGTGGTCAGCTTCAGGGGGATTAGGTGCGGGCTTGGGCCCAGCGTCCTTGAGAACAGCGCGAGCCCGTACAGGAGCGGATTAGCGACGAGGCCGCGGCGGGTCAGTGAGAAGGCCATGTTGATCGCGTTGGCACGGACGTGCACTGCGGCCGAGCTCGCGCCGGCGCGGAGCAGCTCAAACAGCGCGTCGGGCGCCCACAGCGCGGTCGCGAACGTGTTGCTGACGCCCTTTCGTCCACCGCAGGTCACCGAGTTGATCTCGGTCAGGCGAACCGGCAGACCCGCCCGCCGGGCGCTCCGCGCAGCACCCCCGATGCTCCTCGCCATCCCAGCGCTCGCATTCTCGCTCAGCACCCGCGCGATCGTGGGAAACGTCTTAGACCCCCGGTGCGAGCAGGCTGACAGCGGATACCGGTGCACGGTGATCGCGCGCAGCCCCGGATGCGCGCCCGCGAGCAGCCGAGAGATCCAGTTGAGGTGGGCGGCGGGATCAGACAGCGCGGGGCCCAGCAGCGGAATGCCAGGATCCATCCGGGCCAGAAGGCTGGCGTAGGTGCGGTAGGAGCTGGCATAGCCGGCCGCGGTCATCTGCTGAGGCAGTGGCCTGGAGGCCTGGTCGCCGCCGGTGAGGCTTTGCCAGGAGGCCAGGCTGTAGATGTCTGACTCGTTGCCGATCTCAAACCCGACGACGCTCTCTGGCGGAAGCGCCGCCTCGGCCGCGCGCGCCCACCGGACCGCGATCTGTGGCGTTGCCGTGACGAGGTTCAAGTCGAGGATCACCCGCACCCCGAAGCGGTGGACGATCCGGCTGACCTGACGCAGCCAGGACCGGCTGGTCTCAAACACCCACTCCGGGGAGTCCTTGGTCGGCGCCCAGAATGTTTGATCGGCCGACGAGCCGCCGATCCGCAGCACCATCGGCCCGTCGCGGGTGATCAAGGACAGCACGTGCCCCAGCAGCGCCAGATGCTTCGCCCAGACGGGGATCGTCCAATACTCAGCCGAGAGACCCAAGAACGACCGCGGCACGATGATCGGGGCGCCCCGCGCTGGGATCCTCACCACCGCCCGCGGCAGACGGGCCTGAAATGACCTGGCCTCCGCCGACGGCGGCTGTCTCACGGCTACCCGACCGGCGGCGAGCGCCACCACGGAAACCAGCACCGCCACTACTCCGGCAGCCACGACACTCACGCCCACCAGGCGATGACGCGAACGCCTCATACTCAGACTGGACAACAACACGCACGCCCTCTCATGGCAGGACTATCTGCTGGCTGGTCTGCTGATCGCCAGCAGATCCACGCGACGTGGTCACCGCGCACGGGTAGCTGTGCCGCTCGCCAAGGGCCGGCTTGGCCGGCTGGCCATCGCATTGGCGCCTCCAGTCGGCGGGGGTCATAGCTGAGTGGGTTGCCGAGTGCCTTGGCGAGCGCCTCTTTGCTTGACCAGATCGAGCTGAAGTATGCATACGGATCCGTGAGGCTCGCCCATTCGACTGTCTCCGCGGGCGTGCTGATAGAGGCCGCGAACGCAGGGTCGCACGGCTCGATCCTTTCGATGTCGATCCCGACCCGGCCGGTGTGCCACGACACGAGCGCGTATGGGTAGCGGTAGCAGCGCGCCGTGTGGCGCGCCGCTGCCGCGTCGGTGACGGCTCGAGCCGAATTCCGTAGGCCCGGTTCGTCAAGCCCGGCGCCGCGCGCGTCGAGCAGCCACACCTCGGGGCCGTGCGCGAGATCGGAGATGCGGATCGCTAGGGTTGACATCAGGCTGCGCGTACGGGGGCGCCGTGCCAGCGGGTGTGGGCGGGCAGCTCTTCGCCGCGCATCACGACCGAGCGGCCGCCCACGCTGCAGTTGGCACCGAGCTTGGTGTCGGGGAGCAATGCGCTGGCCGGTCCGAGTGTCGCGCCGCGGCCGAGTGTGGCGGGACCGGTGCGCATCAGGCGATCGTGGAACAGGTGGGTTTCGACGACGGCGTGTCGGTTGATCGTGCATCCGTCACCTAGCTCGACGAAATCGAACTCGGTCAGGTTCAGCGACTCGCACCAGACGTCCTTTCCGATCTTGGCGCCCATCAGCCTCAGATAGCAGGAGATCAGCGGGGTGGCCAGTGCGGTGCGCAGCAGCCAGCCGCCAGCGAGCTGCTCGTGGCAAGCCGGCCATGATCGTCTCGGTGAACCACAGCGCCCATCCCGTCAAACAATCGTCGCGGTGCCACCCGGGCCTGATGAGCGGCGACACCGCCCGCACCGCGACAGCGACGAGCAGCGCGTAGGCGAGCACGAAGGTGAGCGCCAGCAGCGGCGCGAGCATGATCATCGTGGTGACGAGCGAGCCGGTCGTCCCCCGACCGGGCGAGAACGTCGCCAGCAGCACGATGCCCGGTACTGACGCGAGCAGCAAGAGCAGGTTGTGCGCGGTCAGGCCGGCGGCGTAGATCGCCTGGGCGCCCAGTCGACCGCCGTTGCGGGCAGCTAGCGGCTCGGGCCAGCCGTCACCGGCGGCCCCGACCCGTCTCGCCGGCGCGCCCGCCCACCGCTGCCCGGCGGCACGTCGCCGGTGACCAGGCTTCCCGGCTCGATTTCGGCGCCCGCGCCGACCGATGAGCCGGGCATCAGCAGACTTCTGGTGCCCACCGCGACGTCGCCGATCCACAGTTCGCCGATCACCAGCTCCTGGCCATCGATTGACCAGCCATGCAGGTCGACATCGGGTTCGAGCGTGGCCCCGTCTCCGATCGATACCAGGCTCGTCGGCGGAGGAAGCGTCCCGAGCCGGGCGCCTGGGCCCACGCGGGCTCCGCCGAGTCGCGCATAGCGCGCCGCCCAGGGCGTTCCGGCGAGCGGGTCCAGGTGACAGATTTCGGCGAGGCGCTCCACGAACCAGATCCGACATGCCAGCCAGCCGTTGCGGGGGTAGCGTCCCGGCTTCAATCCCGCGAGCAGCAGCCGCCGGGCGACGATTACGATCAGCGTGCGGCCGGGCGCGCTCACGAGCACCAGCCACCCGGCGATCAGCCACACCCACCCGATCCCAACCTGTGGGCCTAGTCCCGGAGACAAGCGGTCAAAGGCGAGGATGGCCAACAGCCACGGCGCCGCCGCGAACACCAACAGCACCACAACGCCGGCCAGCTGGATCGCGCCCCAGCGACGGCCTGGTGAGACGTACTGAGCCGGCGCCGGCTGACTGCCCGAACCGAGCTGATCAAGCCGCGCGCTGAGCTCCGCGAGCCGGCGATGGTTGTAAATGTCGGCCACCGCGACCGCCGCGAAGCGCTCGCGCAGCGCCGAGGTGAGCTTGGCCGCAGCGAGTGAGCTGCCGCCGAGCGCAAAGAAGTCGCTCTCCAGCGCGATCTCTACCGGACCCAGCTGATCGATCCAGCGCTCGGCCAGCCAGTCCGCCGTCCCGGTAAATCGGGCGGTTCTGGTCACATCATCAGCCGCGCCTGGCGGCCACGGCAGCGCGTTGCGGTCCACCTTTCCCGACGCTCCCAGCGGCAGCTCGTCCAGAGCCACAACGACGGGCACCAGCGCTGTAGGCAGGCGCTGGGCCAGCGCGTCGCGCAGCTTGGTCGAGTCGACGGCGCCGGCGACATAGCTGACCAGGAGCTTGTTGCCGGCGCTACTCTCGCGTAGGACGGTCACGGCCGCCCTCACACCCGGTAGATCGCCGAGCTGAGCGTCGATCTCGCCGAGCTCGATCCGTCGACCTCCGACCTTGACCTGCTGGTCGCGCCGCCCGACGAACACGAGACCGTCGTCGGTCTCTCGCACGATGTCACCGGTGCAGTAAGCCCGCTCCCAACCCGACGACGGGACCGGCGCGAAGCGCTCGGTGTCGAGCACCGGGTCGAGGTGTCGAGCCACACCGGCTCCCGCGATCACCAGCTCGCCCGGCTCCCCAGCCGCAACCAACTGTCCGCGCTCGTCAAGGACGGCAACCTCCCAGCCATCCAACGGCCAGCCGATCGTGACCGGCTCGCCCGGCTGGATCCGCGCGGCCGTGCTGACGACCGTGGCCTCGGTCGGTCCATACGTGTTCCACACCTCACGGCCGGCGGCCAGGCGCCAGCCCAGCGGCTCAGGACACGCCTCGCCGCCGAGGATCAGCAGCCGCACGCCGGCCAGCGCGTCGTCGTCCCACATCGCGGCTAGTGTCGGAACCGTCGAGACGACCGTCACCCCCCCGCCGGAAGCCAAGGCCCCAGCTCCTGCCCGTCGCGCACGACGACACAAGCGCCAGCGCGCTCGAACAGGTCTGCGGCGCGGGCAGGCGGATCGTCGGCGTCGACCGGAACGTAGGCCGCCCCGGACTGCAGCACGCCGAGAATCGCCACGTACAACTCAGAGGTGCCGCTCCGCACCTGGACGCCCACCCGGTCACCCGGACCGACACCCAGCCCGGTCAGGCGCCCGGCCAACCCCAGAGCCCGTTCAGAGAGCTCCCGGTAGGTCAGGGTCACATCAGCGCCATCAAGCGCCACGCGATCGCCACACCGGACCGCGGTGGCGTCGAACATCTCGACCAGAGTCCGCGCCCGAGGCATGGTCGCGCGGCCGGTGGTGACCGAGAAGCTCAACCGTGCGCCCGAACTTCCGGATTGCGAATGAGCAAGCCCTTGTGCCATCCAACGATTTGGTGGAAGGCGTCATCAGGCCTTAGCCAGGCCACCAGGCGATGAAGTTGCTGCGGATCCGATGGCCCCGGGGGGTGCCGGCTCGGGCGTGGGAGATCAGCCAAGAACCGGCGACCGCGCCTTACGGGGGTGCAGGCGCCCGGCGAACGAACAGATCTGAACTCATCCGGAGCACTGCATTGCGGACGACTAAAGTCTCGAACCCGATCGGGACGATGCTGGGCTTCGGCGCAGCAGGCAGGTGTTCCGGTGAACGAATCGTCGCGATGTGCCCTCGTTGCCCAGCTCGCTGATGCGCTGTCTGTCCGGGACGCGCCCGGCCGCGCCGTCAGCTCAGGCCATCCGTCGGCGAGATCGATGCCCATGATCACCCGGACGCTGACGCTCGCTGGCAGCCGCGGGAAGTCAGCGCTAGCCGGATGTGCGCCAGCAAGCGACCCCACCACAACGGAACCGGACGCAGCCAGCGCGGGCATGAGCACCGGCGCGGCCACTACGATCGCGGTGCGCGGGCCAGTGGGCTCAAGCGCATCATCACATCTCTGATCGCCGATCGACATGCCCCCACCGTAGGGGCCGAAGATGACCCGTCCATGACAGCACGGAGCTGGGGCGCAATCGGGGTCGTGTGCGAGACCGATTTCAGTTGCATCGCACAACGGGACCATCGGGCAGCCGTGCGGTTGGCGCTTGAGCTCAACCTCCGGAGCCGACCGCGCTGTCATCGCCAGGTCATCTGCCGCCCCTACCTTGCGTGACGCCCTCGTGTCAGATACCACGCTAGAGACGTCGCGCGTCCTCTCGTCGGAGGACGGTCGGTCTGGGGGGGCAGCCGATCCTGGTGGTTGGCGTGCCTTTGTCGCTCGCCGTGTGTGGTGGCTGGTCGCGTTGCTGGTGGTTGGGGTGGCGGTCGTGATGATCTTGCTGACCGGCA
>JAABUU010007749.1_pt1 | contig 10917 bp, 15 predicted proteins | sample 5559301 | NCBI WGS metagenome assembly JAABUU01 (sample SAMN10711884, study PRJNA513360) | rock metagenome | isolation source: Antarctica rocks | place: Antarctica: Victoria Land, Richard Nunatak white
AGCTCCACGCTGCGACCCGGTTGCCACAGGAGCGTTGTCCAGGTACGCTTATTGTTCAATCTTGAACTTGTGGTGGGCTCTACGACTGAAGTGTATGGTGACACTTCGACAACTTTGCTTCGCTTTCGCACCGTAGGGTCTTCAGCAGTGTCGAGCTCACGGCAAAGCTGCCACAGGTAGAACTACGCACAAGCTGCAACATCAACAACTGTCAATGTTTGTCTTCACAGCAACGTTTCTGTCCGTACACGTTGACTTTACTGACAAGCTGTTGATGTGCAGTTACTGCAGCTCCTTTGGGACTTAGGAAATCATTGATCTGCTGGAGAACAAAGGTAAACATATATATGCCACACTTTTTAGGCTTTCAGGAAGCCTTGTGGCTGCAAGTCGTCAGCTCTGCCCTTCATGCAGGTACAGCACTCAAAGGTTACAGCAAGTGCTCACAGGCAGAACAGCGCAAGGGCAGCTGCAGTTTCACTTTCAGTACCTGTCGAGCAGCTGTCAGACAGTGAGCGGCAGCAAGTAGCTCACCAATATGGATACAGCAAGATTGGCAAGCAGTTGCCAGAGGGTGTCACACTGTCACAGATTGTAAAGTCGATGCCTTCAGAGGTATTGCACATTGCCACATCTGTGTCTTGAGCCTCTTGTGAAATTGCAGCCTGATTCTCACACTCAACTACATGCTGAGGAACGAGTGACCCTGCAACATCATAAAATGTCTGCAGGTTTTCGACATAAATCCATGGAAATCATGGAGTGCAGTTGCTATTACATTGGCGTCTGTTGCAGCCAGTTTATACCTTATAGCCATATCACCCTGGTACTTGCTACCTCTGGCGTGGGTGTTTGCCGGCACTGCTTGGACAGGGGTAAGTGACCTGCGTTGCTGTACTAGCCTTTAGCTTACTCACTGGAGCAGGTCTCCTATGCTGCGCATGCTTTGCCTTTGCGTCCAGTGCCTGCACCTGCACTCATGTCGCTGCCAGTACCCTTACAAGTAGGTGCTGCAGGTACTTGACTGAAGCGCATGCTGCTTGGTACAATTATGATGGTCTGCATAGCAGAGCTAGTTGGTGATCCAACTAAGCCAAGGCAGGCAAATTGTGCTACATCAGCGCAACATGTCCAGTACTGTGGATGTTGAGATAATTGCACTAGTTCAGCAGAACCAGTCAGCGTGCCAGCTATGTCCACAACAGTAGGTGGCATCACCATGAAAGCTGCCAAGTGCTGAAGGTTACTGGTTACTGCAGTTCTTTGTGGTAGGCCATGACTGTGGTCACCGTGCCTTTAGTAAGAACAAGCTGACTGAAGACATTGTGGGCACCCTCATGTTTGCGCCTCTCATATACCCCTTCGAGCCATGGAGGATCAAGCACAACCACCACCATGCTCACACCAACAAGTGAGTGTCAACTGACCTGCTTTGTTTCCTGGCATTCTCACAGGCATAACACAGTCGACCATGAGTCACAATGCACTTGCTGCATGATCGTTGGACAGGCTTGCAGTGTGTCTCCGGCAGTGCAACTTCAAGCACCAACACTCAATTTCAATTTGGTCTGTCTTTGTCCGCAAACAAGCATGTGCTCAAGAAGTGTCAGTGCCTTGTAATTATGATGAGAAGCTATACGCCTGCAAGGGCAGGACCCCTGCCAGTTATTGAGCTGTGCTTGAAGGGTCCCTGGTTTTTATTTGGCAGGCTGGTGGAGGACACAGCGTGGCACCCAGTCTCCAAGCAAGAGTTGGGTGAGTGGAAGGGCACCTTCAAGGGCTGGCTCTACAGGACATTCCTAGGCAGCCCCCTCAAGTCCTGGGCCAGTGTCGGCCACTGGCTCATCTGGCACTTTGACACCTCAAAGTACTCAGAGAAGCAGCAAGACAGGGTAAGCTGCGGCAGCTTACAAGTTGCCTTCAGCCAAGTCAATACAGATTCCCTACTGCGCCATCATCACATGACGCTGGAACACTTTGATGCATCTGTGGGGACATGTGAGCGTCAGCATCCTGATCTGTTGTGCATCTTGCTTAGCAAGACAAGGGCATCACGGCCAATCTGTCGTGTGGGCCTGCATTGAAATGCTACCTGACCCGTTGTTGGCTAAGTGCTCAGCAAGAGCCTTGCCACCCAGTTGTGTGTGTGTGTGTGTGTGTGTGTGTGGTCACCTGTCACAAGGCTTGTGCCATGTTCACTGTGCCATGTGACACAAACCTTCTTTGATCGCCCTGCCCACTGTAAGCCTGTGATGGATGCAGGTCAAGATCAGCTTGGCAGCAGTCTACGGCTTCATGGCGATAGCCTTCCCTTCCCTCATCTACTTCACCGGCATAACGGGCTTCTTCAAGTTCTGGCTGATGCCCTGGTTGGGCTACCACTTCTGGATGAGCACCTTCACAGTGGTGCACCACACCGCCCCCCACATCCCTTTCAAGGATGCCAAGGACTGGGACGCTGCCCAAGCACAGCTCAGTGGCACTGTACACTGCGACTTCCCCAAGTGGTAAAAGCTCAGGCTTGTGCCAGCAGCACAGCTTGTGTCTGTGCAGCTTGGTCTTCTCTGGCTTTGGATTGCAGCTTTGTTGGTTCATGTGTGACAGTGCATGTTGACGGCTTGTGTTGATACTGCACACCAAGTGAAGCATTCTTAGACAAGTTTGTCCATGCTCGTGGCTTGTGTTGATGCTGCACACAAGGCGTTGCATCCAAGACAAGCTGTGATTCAACTGATGGCACAGGCGGATCATATTATCTGTTGGGTGTACCTGGCCACATGCATATACATAAGCTTTCCGTGGCACTTTGCCCTTTTACCTCAGGGTTGCGTTGTTGACCACAGGGTCTGGCAGTGCATGCTTTGAGCAGGCTGTTGCGCTGCAGGGTTGAATTCTTGACACATGACATCAGTGTTCACGTGCCCCACCATGTGGCCTCAAAGATCCCCTGGTACAATTTGCGCAAAGCAAATGCCTCCTTGAGGCAGAACTGGGGCCAGGTGGGTCTTCTGCATTCTTATTCACTGCTTGGGTGTATCGCCTTATATTTCAGCCCAGCTGGTGTAACTCATGTTGTGGCACAGCCCAGTGGATCTGTTGCTGACAGCGAGTGTAGATGTGTGAATGTTGTGCAATCTGTGGTGTTTGGTGAGGTGTCCACTCGTGATGTGTAGTTGTGGTAAAATGCTTGATGAAGATACGCAGCATATTGCACACATCTTACTTCCAGGTGTACAGCTCGTGTTTTGTTGTCATCATGTGATATGCATCTCATAGCAGCCTTGACACACCTTCTTGTTGTTTTGCAGTACATGACAGAGGCTCGGTTCAACTGGCGTATGATGAAGACCATTTTCACTGAGCTGCATGTATATGATGAGGACAATGTGTATGTGCCATTTGATTTCCAGAAGGAGGAGCCTTTCCTGCAGTTCCAAAGGAAGATTCTTCCCAACACTTACAGGCCATCATAGGTCTGCCATGCTGGCCTGCTGAGCTGATGCATGTGATGATATCTGCACACTCTACATTGAGTGCCCTTCAATCAGCTCGCCGACTGACGCTTGCTGATATTAGGTATTGACAATAGAGCAGGGCCTTCTGCAGGAATATGCCGCTGTTCACATCTTGCAGTGATGTCTTTATTTTCAGCAGCATGTGGCATGGACTGATGATTTGATTATTTGAACACTGTTGGTGGCACCCTGAGGCATTCTCACCTTGTTCGGTTGTTTCATCAGTTACATTGAGGGTTGCTGAGTTGAGAGACAATGTCATGAAGAGTCGAGCTGAGAACAGGCTCTGCTGAGTGTGTGAACTGAAATTTATTACTTGCAACTGCTCCTGTTTGGTGACGTGACCATTTGGTGAGTAATGTAAGTCAATTTGCTGCTCCCGTCTCAGCTGCTGCACAAGCAATCCAATGGCCAGCCTGCTGCAAGCTGCCTTATGCCCTTCAGACATGCTGACTGTCTATGTGTGTTGGCATATGTACTGGCAGGAGCTGGACATGGCAAAGCTGTTTGGTTCAATCCAGCATCGTGAGACACCTGATCTGTGTCTGTACAACCTATTTGGCTGGTCTGAAGACATAAATCCTCCTCTTCCTCCAAGATCTAAAGCCAAATCTTGCACAGGTCCGAGACTGGTTTCGGAGATGTTTACAGAGCAACATGACCGTCAAGCATCGCGCACTTTTAAGCGCAATTACAACAAGATTCACCCACTTGCTGGCCCTGTTTGCTAAGACTTTGATTCTTTGCTTTACATCCGTCACCGCTTAGTTTTACGCGTGCTTGCTGAACTGTTCATCAGCTCTGCGTCAGCGTGTCCGCGCTCGGCGGTTGCGTGTTTGCGCCCAGCTCTTCAAATGTTGCTGTTGAGCACAGACGGCAGAGATTAGGTGGTCGCGCTCGCATCAGGCAGGGGACTGTGTCAGTGGCAGTGTTCAAGCATGGCTAGGAACCCCACGCTGCATTCGTGCTTTGTGCCCAAGCCATTCATTCCTGCTCGGACGTTCAGAACGCGACATACCAAAAGACAGTGCTGTGAAGTCGCTTCAGCCACTTCACAGCTGCACCAGCCTTCTAGGTCCCAGTTCTTTCAGTCTTCTCAGTTCAACAAAGCTGTCAAAAGCACAAGCAATCGTAACATGGAGGGCGCTGCTGGCACACAGCTGTATCCAGCAGACCTTGAAGAATGCTTGCAGCCCTTTGTTACACCGGAAAGCCAGTGGTGGGACTGGAAGTACAACAGCAGAATACACTATAGACAGCAGGGTTCATCAGGTCCTTGCATCCTGTTAGTTCATGGCTTTGGTGTGGGGTCATTCCACTTTGAGCAGCTGATACAGAAGCTTTCGTCTGCTTATCAAGTGTGGGCAGTTGACCTGCTGGGTCAGGGCATGTCTTGGCCAGCTGCAGCACCTGCACCTGGTGAGCCATGACAATGTGCTTTATTGGCATACACACACGCACGGTTGTACGCATTGCACCTCCTCACAAATTCACAGCCAAGTCAGCCTGGCAAAAAACTGGTGCAGCCCTGCTAGGTGTGATTTGCATGCACATGATGTTTGCTGCGATCCTGTACAGCAATCAGATGTGTATAATGGAGTGCCAAATCAATAAAAGCATGCGTGATCGCATCATGCATGACCGCAACACTGACTCAGATGTTGAACTCAATGTCTGTGACCATGTGCGCATGCAGAGGAACAGTTGCGGTACTCCATAGAGACCTGGACAGACCAGCTGCGGGACTTTGTGACGCAAGTCATACAGCAGCCAGTGTATCTTGCTGGCAACTCCTTGGGAGGCTTGCTTTCAGCCCACCTGGCTGCTACACAAGCACACCTTTGCAGGTGTGCATCTGCAGCCTCTCCACACCTGCTGGTACAGGGTGCATGAGTTCATACCGCAATCTGCTGCACCCGCGACATGCTGAAGTGATGACACAGAAGCACTGGCCGCCCGTGACTGTCATCATGGCAAATGACAGCAGGACGTCAAGTATCCGTCTTATATAGTCTTCTTCACGTTACCATGCTGTTGCAACATGCCAGTTGAGCTCAACAGATGGTCATGCTTGTGCCACTAAGATCATCCTTCACATCACCATGCTGCCCTGACATGTGGATCAAGCTCTACTCAGTTTGGCCATGCTTGTGGACCGGCCATAGGTATGGGCAATACATGTATGAGCATTACATGTGCAGCAGGCGGAACCGTGTCTATGCAATCCTAGTTGGTCTCTTGCTGCAACTGTCATCAATCCCACGCACTCATTTGCATGTGCACCATATCAAGCTTACAAGCCGCTGCTGAGGCAGCTACACATTCCTGTGCAGAGGAGTGGTCTTCCTGAATGCAACGCCATTCTGGTCTTTCATGCCCCACCCAGAAACAGCCCCTAGGCTTGTGACTGCCATCCTGCCCTGGAATGGCACTTTGCCTGTGCCGCGCCTGGCCAGATTCCTGGTCAAGAACCTGTGGTGGAACCTGCTGTCACGGCGCAGGATCTTGCAAGGCCTGGTCCGGAATGTGTATGCTGACAAGTATGTCGCCATATCCCCGGTGCTGTTAGACATGATGAATTTTAAGCAGCACATGACTCTGCCTATTGGCTGACTGTGAGCATGTACCAAGGGGCCAGGCTGCCTGTACTTTCAACTGGATCTTGTGACATGGCGTCAAGACATGTTCATGCAAGCTGTCTGGCAATCACCTTGCTGCATTGTAAGGTTGCAGATGTTTCGATTGTACAAATGCAATAGGCATAACTTATCAAAAAGGAATCACTGGTCAGTTCAGCTGCCCTTGCAAAGGCCTTTTCAAGACAACTTTTGCTGTCTTAAATGAAGAGCTCTGCTCTGTAGGAGTGCAGCAGATGATGCCCTTGTGGATCAGATCATAGCCTCCACACAGCACCCCTTGGCACTGGACGCCTTCGTCTCCATTCTCTTTGCGCCACAAGCTAGGCTCTCCTTTGATGGGATGGTGGCAGCTATGCAGTGTCCTGTGTGCATGATCTATGGGCGTGAGGACCCTTGGGTTGTGCCCCTCTGGGGTCAGAGGCTCAAGAGGCTGCTGGCTGATGCAGTCTACCTGGAGGTCAAAAAATTGCATCAAGCCTGTCATGATCATGCTTGCATTCCCACAGAGATGAAGGCAGAGTGCAAATTACCCTTTCCCCTTGCAACTCGATCGGGACCAGAAGGTGCCTGTCTATGCATGTGCTTTTGTGTCCAACTTTGTGGGTTACTCTGTTCCTTGTTGCTATGTGATTGGCAGCTGTTCTAGTCAAAAGCGCATGTCACATGCTCCATCCCAACAGCAAATCTGCTGTCAGCATGATTGATCTGTTGGATCTGCAAGCCCTTGACTGACAACAACTCCTTATGGTTGTAGATCAGCCCAGCAGGACATTGTCCGCATCACGAGGCTCCCACAGCAGTGCATGAAGCTATGTCAGGCTGGTTGCAATCAGTGGAGACATCTAGTTCACTGCCCTGGGCTGTTGGGCAACAATGGCGGCATCAGAATCTGACTGTCACACATGTTGATGGCAGCCCACGCAACATATTTGAGAAAGCAGATGTGCTGTGGTATGCTTTGAGACAACGTCTTTTTGGGAAGCATGTAGTTGCGAAATAACAAAGTGAGTGATGGGTCGGCTGTGGAGACAATTTACATGATATTTTTGTGGTGAATTACAATGTTGTGAAAAGGTGCACCATTGCAGGGGCTTAGTTAGCCCAAATGGCATGGATGCGGACAGTATCCCATCTTTGTGCAAAACAGCAGATGATCCAATGCGACCCCATTTCAGCTAGATGACAAAAAGCTCAGGGACACCCAGCATGACTTTATTAGCAGCCGCTCATCTGTATTTGGCTGGCTTCTGGACTGTTGTGCCATTCGTGTGGTGGTACAGACCAGCACATTCTAGTAAAAACCGGCAAGCATTTGAGGCACGTCCCTCAATATAACACAGACAGATAACATCACTATCTGCAGTGTACACCACCAGGTGATGCTCAGGCTGTGACGGTGGGAGCCATCGAGTTGAGAGATGCAACTGTGCATGCCGACACCGTACACACATCTAGCTGGATCTAAGTGAGCTGATGGAAGGATACCGGCTGCAATTCTACATATCATGCACAGCATGCCCTGGGTGCAATCGCAAAATAAGTGTGCTATCTCATTGCTTGCATGCTAGCATAATCAGTGCAAGGCATTGGAGGCAGATCGCTCTCAGGACTGTCATTGATTAGCAAACTGACAACAGCATGGCAATGGATGTGTGGTCAGCTAGACACCTAAATACAAACAAATAGTGAAAATTCAGTGCAATCTTTTAGAGCCTTGTGAAGCAGTAAATGAGCCCTGACATATGGCGCATGCGCCATATATATGCGCATGTGGGGAGTGGCAGTCACTGGAGAAGTAAACAAGGCTAGCTGCACTGTTCTGCATGATTGCTCTGCATTCAAGCCTTTGCATGATTGCATGCATCACTCACACGGCATCATCAGCCAAATCTCAGATGTACACTTGGGTTTTACACAAGATCACAATACTGTTGCACCACTTAACAACTCAAAACGCAGATCAACTCCAGCACAAAGTGCTCAACACTGGGGTCCTGAAGGCAAAAAAACCCCAACATGTAATGGTTCATCAATGGCAGAGCGAGAAGATTTGTTTGAAGCGTCATGTTCAGCTCCACCTGTTTGTATCTGTTGTACATGTGCTTTCATCTGGACTGTTGGCCAACCTCAGTTGATCACTTTGCTAATGGTACATGCTGGATGACAACAATTTGATGGTGCAAGCTTTTGGCTAAGGCTTCTGCTTGTTACTTCCTTTCTTGTACATGTGGTCCAGATATTTGTTCAAAAAGAAGCGACTTGTTGAGTGTACTGCCAGCTGATTGTGTTCCCGCTGGTACTTGCCCCCCACAAGCTTGTAATGAAGGGTAACACTGTCCACCACGTAATCCTGCAGAAGATCTGGACGGTCAACAACAGCTTGTCAAGCCTACAGTATAGGCAACACTGCAATGAGCAGTATGCACCTGGCCCTCTACGTCTATCTGATCCCCATTGTGAGTGTCTGGAGGTAAGCTGTGTATGCCAAGCAGCCTCGGAGGAGGAGACACATCCTTGACCTCAAACAATCCTGTGCAAGATTCTGACTTGAGCTCACACAAGCCTTAAATAAGGAAAAAACTCCGTACCAGTACTTACCTGGCTTGCCGGCCCGCCTGCGATGTCCCTTGCCACTTCCTGACAAGGCCTCACACAGCAATCGCTTGGCCCTCGTGGGCTTGGACGGTTGCAGTGACAAAGCTTGAGTGCTGCAGAGGCCTACGTCTCTAGGAATTGCGCGTAAGTTGCACGGCAAGGTGTTCAGCATGTCAAAGCGCGTGTAATCGGAACAATCAGATGCTTCTTGGCACGCGTACGCAACACCTCACCCGGTGAGGGTCACCGTGAACAAAACAATTGCTTGACAGCTGAAACTCGCAACCAACCAACTGCGTATCGCTCTGAAACCACTCCAATACAGGAGACTGCCTGAGCTTTTGCGCAATGGAGATGCTCTGTAGAAACTTTAGGCCTCAATCAAGATGCCTGTTGCAGTGAGTATGTCGCAGTGGCAATCCTGTTTTGTGTTTCGTTCCGGGCACGCCTTGTTGTACAATAAGACTGCTTTCTCACTGAAAGATAGTACAAGGGTTCCTGTTCTTTCATTGTGACGAGGCAAGCTCAGTAAGTCACCTCTCGAACTAGCGAAGTCCGCGCCCCAGAGTGAGGGCACTTGGAAGCAGCAGCATTGCATATGGACGAACAGGTGGCACTGATCGAGCACGCATGTGCCGTTTTTGAGGTAGGAAGCAACTTATTGCTTGACCTCAATGTGAAAACAGCCAAGCAATCGAGCTTACAACACGCTTGTCCAACAAGGGTGTTCTGCCTGCAGAACCCATCAAATCAGGCCGCACATCAGGAAGCTGCTTGCTTTTCGGAACTCAGACGCTCCAATAGGTGTCTGTCAGCATGTACTGCAAAGTTCGAGCAGCGAGCAAGCCAAATTTCAGGTTGGAAACTCTTGGCTACCTCATCTGTTCCTGTGCCTACACTATAAGAGTAGCTGGTGCAAGCTCATACCTGTTGTGCAGGCTGCTGTCACTCTGCGGGATGCAGCTGTACGCCAGTGGGCAACCATGTCAAGAGACAGTCAGCGTGCTCTACGGGGATATGTTCTGCACTATGTCCTCAGGTATGACAGCCTATTGTACACTTGTCTGTCCAAACCCTTGTCACGCAGTGGAAGTCTCATAGGCAGCATAAACTTTGCTGGTGCTGCTGATTCATACTACAATTGCTCTTGCTTCTGCTGCAGATCTGTCAGCAATGCTGCTTTCACATATGTGCACCAGTGAGTCCATTCCTGTTTGCTCCCAGCACATTCATGCTGCTGGCAGGCACACCAGCAAGCATTCTGACCTGGTGCAGAAGCAGCTTACAGGCACAGTGGCTGTCCTGCTGAAGCGTGGCTGGGTGGATGAGAGCCCAGAGGAACGGCATGCGTTCTTCAGGGAGGTTGAGAGTACAGTGGCTGGCACCAGTGATGCTGCTGCACGCCGCACTGGCATCGAGATACTTGAGGTTAGCTTGCTTGCTTATCACAGTCTTTTGCTTACTGCATGCATGCAGACAGACAGGCATCCTAACTTGCACTGTGTTGAGTGTGCATGTCATCACATGCCACATGTCAGGATTCTCAAACAGGTGCCAAGCTAGTGTTGTTACATCGCATGTCAGTGCATGATGTTTCTGCCCACCCATGATGTGTCTTGGCAAGCCAGCCTGAGTGCTGAGCCTGCAGTACCCAGTGTGGATATTGCATGTCTTTGAAAGGCATGTTGCGCAGTGACACTGGCCATGACGTAATCTTGTAGCATGCCAGATTACCTTGCGCATGGCCCACCACAAGCACTTGTCAAGCATTGCCTGTGTGTCCATCTTCATACAAGCCACATCAAAGCACAGAACCCACATGCAATGTGCGTTATCATCCCAGTACTGACAGTCATCAGCTGTTTTCTGTCGTTTGACATCTGTCCTGTCACCATCTTCCAAGGGTGGCATGCTCCCCAGAAGGTATCAAGCAATGAAAGTGTGCATGTCTAGATGTCTTGATGCTCTGCCTCAATTTGACCCTTGCCCCTGGTGTTGTGCCTTTCTAGAACAGACTGGTTGCACTTTGACTGGTAAACCCGAGGCACGGCCATAGTGGGGATGTGTTGTGAAAGCAACTTTGACCTGCATGTTGCACATCTGGAAGCAGACATCACAGATACAACATGTCTACTGCCTTAGGAGACACACAGTGCCGCTGTGAATAA
>JAABUU010007755.1_pt1 | contig 10913 bp, 9 predicted proteins | sample 5559301 | NCBI WGS metagenome assembly JAABUU01 (sample SAMN10711884, study PRJNA513360) | rock metagenome | isolation source: Antarctica rocks | place: Antarctica: Victoria Land, Richard Nunatak white
TTCAACACACCAACGATCTGCTCCACAGAAAAACGCTTCTTCTTCATCCAAAACCTCCACATTCTCAGGTCAGTTTCGGTCGAAGACTAACATTTCATCTGGCTCAGGAATAACGAGGCCGATCACTATGGCTACACGCCTTTTACGGCGCTGATTCCGGAGCTGCCAATGCCATCTGGGTAGCTGACCTTAGGCGCGAGGTAGCGGCAACCCGCAGCGATAACGTCGATCGCACCATGATCAACCTGCGGACCATGGCTGGCCTGCCTGTGATCTCCTACGACGAGGCTATCTCGGGCGTGGGGCAACGGCGGCTTATCGTCAGCGAGGACAGTAACCCGCCAAACTGGCTTCCGTCAGCGCTGATTGCATCCGGTATGCAGCTTACCTTGATGAAGACCGAAGGGGTCAACGCGACAGATCCCGTGCGCGTCTACGAAATTCAGCCGGCGCGCCATGAACTCACCATGCGCTGAGCTCCGGTTCAGCGGATTGAAAGATCAGCTTACGGGGCGCTGCAGATAGCCACGGCCATTCGTGCGGTATGACTGATCGAAAGCGAGCAGCCTGGATGAGATGGGCGGCCCTGGTCATCGCGCAGGATTTCAATGCCTTTCAAGTTGCCGGCCGGCGCGCTCGCGTGGCCTGCCTTCAGGATTGCTTCCTTCGCTGCCCAGGTACCGCAGAATGACGCGCGGACATGAGGTTGACGAATGCAGAAGGCGATCTCGGCGCTCGTAAAGTTGTCCTGATAAAACCCGTGCTCCCGGTAGTCCCCGGCGGCAGGCAGGTTTTCAACCTCCTCGATATCGATGCCGATAGCCTGCGATACTGCTGCTGTTGACGGAGCGGCGACTATCGGAGTTTTTTCCTGTGCCGCGGGTGATGGTGGGGCTTCGCCCTGTACAGTCAGGAGCTCTCGAATTGAGAAGGGAACGCTCGAACTGATAACCGAAAGCCGCACGGAGACCTGTTGATTGTGTGCCCAGGACGCGAACGCGGCACGTTGCACCGAACGCAGCCGCAGGGGCGTATCGACCCCAAGCTTCTCTCCGGTCAGCCGCGAAAGATAGCTTAGAACGTGTTCGGTCATGGTCTGCTCCATGTAAAGTCTCCCTGTCAAAGTGTTTGGTCCAACAATTACCAACCGTTCCAACAGCTTCCGCAGCAAAGGAACTCCTCGCCGTTCGCTCCTGCTACCTTGAGCAGCCCCTTCTCCCGGCTTGAGGTGACCGCCTCAGCCGCAGAGCGCGCACAGAATGCGCATACCGGTCCGGAAACGACCTTGCAGTTGGTCGAGGAGAAGCTCAGGAGACGCTCCCGCAGATCACCCAGGAACGCCATAACTTCGCGGCCCTCGGTAACCCGATGGTCGAAGCCGGCAAAGAGACGATAGCCTTCCTTCAAGCTCAAGGTGACGCCCACAATGCAGCTCTGACCTCGCGGCAGCAGCGGCAGAACGAAATCCAGCTCGCCAGCGGAGAGGTCCGTGACCGTAAAGGTAGCGCGCGTCAACTCCAGCGCCGTCAACTCCCCGTTAACATAGCGCGAAACCGCATCGGCGATTCCGTTCTCAATCTTCCCTAATTCGGCCTGATCCGTCCTCTCAAAGCCGTACACCATGAGCCGGTTACCATCATCAATGGCCAGACCCGCGTTCACGGCTTCGTGGAGGAAGATCTGACCGTCGGCGTAAAACGCATTTAGGCGCGGGTACTTGCGCATCAACCGAGACGCCTCGTAAAGCAGGAGGTCGGTGATTCGGCCCTCAAGAAAGTTGCCCGGATTGCGACGAACTTGCAGCGGTCCGAGACTGACGCCGAGCACAGAGAGCATCGTTTGCCCCGCACCCTGGCTGAGTACGTCAATCTCCGCACGTTTCCGTTGACCTACTGGATGCCCGATGAGCGAGCCCGCAATAGCGTTTGCCGCAGGCGGAGTAGGCGCAGGAACAGGATCGGCCGCCGACTGGATCACGGACGACACTAATTCGTCCTGGCATTGGATGTGCGCGAGCACATCGGATGTTGTCACAAAGTCAGCGTCGAATTGTGAGGCAGATAGGTTGTACTTCAACAGTAGCGCGGCCGCAGCTCTCGAAAAGCGTCCTTCCCCCTGCCGCTTCAGCGGCGCAGGCGCCGTCACGATGGGCGCAGGTATCAGCGCGGCAGGCTTCGGGAGGTCGGCTGCCGCGGACATGCCGGCAGGGACGATGCGCGCGATGACAACGCCGAAGTTCACCTTTTGCCCGACGACCAGATTATGCATCAGCACACCGGTGCCGGGAGAAACATACTCCTCCGTAGCCTTCGAGTTTTCTATCTCAAAGATAGGTTCGTCCTGGACAACCGACGTTCCGCTTGGCACAAGCACCATGGCAACCGTCGCGGATTCGTCGTTAGCGGTGTCGCGTTCCAGTACCACCTCAAGGTACTCACAGCACACGTCCCGGAAAGGCCAGGATCGCTCCACAGACATCGGCGATGCTCGGGAGCGCTACTGCTTCAAGCGAATGCGCCGATGGAATCGGCACTGGCTTGCCGCTGACTCTGCTTGCGTGGAAGCTTGGGCCTAGGCGCTCGTGCAACTGCGCAATCAACTCCGCACCCAGGCTGGCGAAGCCTGCGCCTTCTTCAACTACAACGAGGCACCCGGTCCGCTTGACTGACTCAACAATTGGATTCAGGTTCAGCGGCGACAATCCAACCGGCACCAACAGCTCGGGTACCTGGTCCGTGTTGTCGAATATTTGTAGTAGCTCATCGGCGACGAACCGAGCCATGCCTCCATAGGCCAGCAGGGTTACCGTTGCGCGCGCGTTCTGAGGATGAACGGACAGGGTCGGCAGCAACGTCCCGTCGGTCTCGGCGACATAGCCCAAGGGCGGTACGAAGGTTCGCGCGGTATAGTCGCTCTTATTTTCGAGGAGAATAACCGGACAGCGAAGCTGCTCGAGCCCTGCCAATTGCGCCGGAATCTGCGTCAGCGAGTTCAGGCTAACGGTGCAGGTGTTATCCACCCCGATCAGGAATCGCTCCAGCGACTGCGAGTGCGTTGGCCCGTAGCCGCGCCGTCCACCCATCGGGGTCCGCAGAATCACCGGGCAGCTCAGCTTCCGGTTGTACATATTAAACATCTTCGAGGCGTTGTTGACGATTTGATCGAAGGCGTACGTGATGAAGTCGCCGAACATGATTTCGACGAAGGCGCGACGTCCCGTCACCGCCAGGCCGATGCCGATACCGGTAATTGCCGCCTCACTGATGGGGGTGGTTCGTATGCGTGTGCCGAACGCGGTGGACATGCCTTTGGAAATTTTGAAAGCGCCCCCGTATGGATCCTCAATGTCCTCACCGAGGAAGAATGCCTCCGAATCGCGCTGGAACCATGCGGTGTAGAAGCTGTTCAACTGCTGCGCCATGCGCCGATCTTCGTTGGGGTCGGACAGCAGAGGCTGCCACTTGACCGGGTCGGTCGCGGCCGGTCTCGGCAGTTGGTCGGTAAAGTAATGCTGCGGCCGCAAGGCAGGCTTGGTAAGGGCCAGCGTGATAGCATCCGCAGCCTCTGCGGCGTACTCCTTGTATAAGGTTTCAAACTGCTGGTAGTCACGAACCGCGACGGTCGCCGGATCGCGCTCTCGAAACCAGGCCACCTCATCGGGATTGCGGGTGTCGTCACCCTTGGAATGTGGATTGAGACGATAGGTCCCGAGTGTGATGAAGGTCGGCAGACTCTGCGTCCTTGCGCGGTTTACCGCTTCACCAAGCACACGGTCGAAGCGCCCAAGGTCCCACGTATCCGCAGAGACAGTCATCACGCCGAAGCCGCGCGCCCGGTCGGCAATTACTCCCGCGACCGAGTTGGCCTGTGGCGTAGATTGGCTGTAGAAATTGTTTTCGCAGATGAGCACATGCGGCAGGCTCCACAGCGAACCCAGATTAAGTGTTTCGTACACGATCCCTTCGCCCAACGTGCCTTCGCCCATGTAAGAGATGACGGCGGCATCGCCACCCTTGGTTTTGCGGTCCAGCGCAATACCGGCCGCGACCGGCAATAGCCCCCCTTGCTGGCCGTTTGAAAGGAAATTCTTCGCCCAGAGGTGCTGACTGCTTCCTATTCCCGCGCAGACGCCGTCCTCATTCCCGACCAACTCATCGATGAGCCCGCGCCAGTTGCGCGTGGCGCCGATAAAGTGACCATGGCAGCGGTGATTGGAGGTTACAAAATCATTCCAGCGGAGATACTTGCCCAGCATGGCACCGGAGAACTCCTGCCCAATGCAGGTGTGGATGGTGCCATGCAGCTTGCCCATGCCGAAGAGCGCGTAGAGTGCATTCTCAACCGCACGGATTCTAAGAGCGAGCTCGATCTCCGGGCCATTTGCGGTGCTGGATAGAAAGAGATGTGTGGCCTCCAAACCTTCCGCAGCCGTTACGCTGATCGAGTCCAAGGCAGCCGCGAAGGCAGGCCGCGCGTACGCTGTTTCCAGTTCAATGAGCGCCATTGTGATTTGCTCCTTGCACGGTGTGACCCCAACCTTACATGGATAAGCCGCGACCGCAAAGAAATGTAGTCGGGAGGCCTCCTGAACACATTTTGTCTAGGTAGGAAACCTCTTTACGGATACGATTTGGGTGGTTACATTTCCAGCATGAGAGGAGATCCCTGTTGAGCGACTATACCTATCGCGTTACAAACTCCCTGTTAGGCAGTGAGCTGCTGCCCGCCTCCCTGCGAACCAAAGCCATGCGCGCCCTGGGCTTCAACATGTCCCGCGAAGCGACCATCTGGGCAGGAGCAAATCTGCGTTCGAAGAAAGTCAAATCGGCCGGGGCGTCTTCATCAACGTAGGTTTCTATCATGATCGCTACGATCATCTCGAAATTGAGGACAACGTGCGGATCGGGCCGTTCGTACGAGTCCTCACCGCAACGCATGACATCGGTCCCACGCAGCAACGAGGCATGATCGAAGTCGTCGGCAAACCCGTATGCATCAGGGATGGATGCTGGATCGGTTCCGGCGTAACGATCCTCCCCGGTGTCACGGTCGGCCGTGCCTGCGTCATTGCGGCCAACTCGGTGGTCTTTGAACAGACAGCAGCCGATGGCATGTACGCTGGAAATCCTGCGCGACGCGTGCGCGACTTGGAAATATAGGTGCCATGTAGATTAGGGCAGTGCACGCACACTGCCGGAATCAGGTAGTCAGGCTTGCAGCGCCCAATCCTTGAGTGAGGAAGGAAGAGCGGTGTCTGCCTGGTGAACCGTGATTGCCTCACAACTCACAGCGAACTTCACCGACTGGGCGATAACACACTTCGCGTGGGCCGCCTCGTGCAGCGATTTAACCAGGACCGAGCTGACGTGGTGCGGCACGGTCACGCATGGACGAAGCGTGACCGACAGAAATTGCGCCGTTCCGTCCGGCCTGACTTCCATGACACCTTCAGCAGAATCGCTATATTCATGCACGCAGATGCCAACCTCAGAGCAGAGGTGCAGAAACCACAACTGGTGGCACGCTGAGATTGCGCCGACCAGTAACTCCTCAGGGTTCCAACGCGTAGTATCGCCTCGAAACAGCGGATCCGACGACCCGTTGATTACCTGCTTGGCTGCGGTGGAGAGCTCGTAGCTGCGTTCGTAGCTGCGATAGCCGTTGGTTCCCGCGCCGGTGTTTCCCGTCCAGGTCACGAGGGTTCTGTATGTGTGGTTGCGTGTCATTTGCGGCTGTCTCTCCTTGCGCTCCGTGTCCGGCTCGCCGGGCGTTACCGCTCTCTCCACTTTGCCCGATCAGAACTGGAGCGATGCAGGCGGTCGCCTACTTTCGGTCAGCCGCCCACATTCCGCGCTGCGAATCAGTCTGAGAGGGCAAGCAGGTTGGGAACCTCGAAGGTAAAAGCTGCGCGAGCGAATCAATCCATGGGACGTAGTACACCGCCTCAACTGGCCGCGGAACCCTGTATCCTCAGTGGCTAGGTTCTTCAACCAAGAATGATGTAAGGGAGAATAGGATTGATGGCGGACACCGTATTCTCAGGCTTCGAGACTGTGCGTTTTGCAGGCCGTGAAAGCACAAAAGCGCTTGCTTACCGGTTTTATGACGCTGACCGTGTGGTTCTGGGCAAGCCGCTCAAAGAGCACCTGCGTTTTGCCGTTGCGTACTGGCATTCGCTCGCGATGACGGGCACGGACCCGTTTGGCGGAGCGACGCTGAACCGGCCGTGGATGCAGGCGGGCGATCCGATGATGCAGGCGAAGCTGAAGGCTGACGCAGCTTTCGAGTTGTTTCGTGTGCTCGATCTGCCGTTCTTCTGCTTCCACGATGCGGATATTGCTCCGGCAGGGGAGAGACTACAGGCAACGCTCAGCAATCTGCACACCATGGCCGACTACCTGGCTGGCAAGATGGAGAGCTCCGGGAAGAAGCTGCTGTGGGGAACGGCTAACCTGTTCTCCCATCCGCGCTTTATGGCGGGCGCGTCCACCAATCCAGATCCGCAGGTGTTCGCGTGGAGCGCTGCGACGGTGAAGAACTGCATGGACGTGACGCAGCGCCTGGGCGGGGCCAACTACGTGCTGTGGGGCGGACGCGAGGGTTACGAGACCCTGCTGAATACCGATATGAAGCAGGAACTGGAGCAGATGGGTCGCTTCCTGACGATGGTGGTCGAGTACAAGCACAAGATCGGTTTCGCCGGCCAGATTCTGATTGAGCCCAAGCCCAAGGAACCAACAGCGCACCAATACGACTTCGACGCCGCGACGGTGTATGGATTTCTCAAGCGCTTCGGCCTGGAGAATGAAGTGCGCGTAAATCTTGAGGCTAATCACGCCACGCTCGCAGGGCACAGCTTTGAGCATGAGATCGCAACCGCAGGTGCGCTCGGGATTCTTGGATCGCTGGACATCAACCGCGGCGACGCTCTGCTGGGCTGGGACACGGATCAATTCCCGAACGACCTGTGGACCATGACCATGAGCATGTATCACGTCATCAAGGCAGGTGGTCTGGGTGTAGGTGGCTGCAACTTCGACGCCAAGGTTCGCCGCCAAAGCTTCACTCCAGAAGACATGATCCACGCGCATGTGGGCGGTGTGGACCTGTGCGCGCGGGCGTTTCTGACGGCAGCGAAGCTGATTAAAGACGGCACGTACGATGCTCTGCTTGCAGATCGGTACGCTGGCTGGAACTCGGGTCTGGGGGCCGACCTGCTGGCCGGCAAATTGACGCTGGACCAGGTTGAGGCAATGGCTCTCAAGGATGAGATCAATCCGCAGCCGCGCTCGGGCAAGCAGGAGCAGATAGAGAATCTTCTGATGCGCTCAATTTACACGGACAACATCTAGTCTTCTTAAGCGCATAGGGAGTCGTAATGTTTCTGGGCATTGACTGCGGCACGCAAGGCACGAAGGCTTTGCTGGTGGATGACAGCTTCGCCGTCGTGGGCCGTGGATATGCGGGGCACGAACTCATCGAACGTCCTGGTGGCGCACGCGAGCAGGATCCGGCATGGTGGGTGGAAGCCATGATCCTGGCGGTCCGGCAGGCAGTGGCGTCTGCACCCGCAGGTATTGCATTGCACTCCATGGCGGTCAGCGGACAGCAGCATGGGTTGGTCGTTCTGGATGAGGCGATGCAGGTAATCCGTCCGGCCAAGCTGTGGAACGATACGGAAACCGAGCCGCAGAATCGAGAGCTCATTGAACGCTTTGGAGGACGCGAAGAGTTCCTGAGGCGCTTCGGAATTGTTCCGCTCACCGGCTATACTGTCTCGAAGCTGCTGTGGCTGGCACAGTGCGAGCCGGAAAACTTCGCGCGTGTGCGCCACATCCTGCTGCCGCATGAATACCTCAATTTCTGGTTGACGGGCGAGCTGCGTGCCGAGTACGGGGATGCTTCCGGGACTGCGTACTTCAACGTGCGGACGCGACAGTGGAGTCGCGAGGTGCTGGACTCCATCGACGGTGGAACTGGCCAGTTATTTGCTGCGCTGCCGCCGTTGATTGGACCGACCGACAGTGTGGGCAGCCTTCAGGCGCGCGCTGCCAGTGAGCTTGGTCTTACCGCAGGGTGCCTGGTGGCCGCTGGTGGCGGCGACAACATGATGGGTGCCATCGGAACCGGCAATGTGCGCGCGGGCGTGGTCACGTTGAGCCTGGGCACCTCGGGCACCGTGTACTCATTCAGCCCCGAAATGCCGCAGAACGCTGGTGTTGAAATGGCACCATTCTGCTCGTCCTCCGGTGGCTGGCTTCCTTTGGTGTGCACGATGAATGCAACGAATGTGGTCTCTGCGACGGTCCAGCTTGTCGGCAAGACTGTCGCCGACATTGAAGACGCGATGGAGAGTACACCGCCTGGAGCGGACGGATTGATCTTCCTCCCATTCATCAATGGAGAGCGCACGCCCGATCTCCCGCAGGCCAGTGGATCGCTGCATGGCATCACTGCAATGAATCTGACTTCGGCTCACCTGATTCGCGCTGCGGTCGAAGGTGCCAGCTTCGGTTTACTGGAGGGTCTGGATAAGGTACTCGCGGGCGGACATGCAGAGATCATCCAGGTGATCGGCGGCGGTGCCCGGTCAAAAGCGTGGAGGCAGCTCCTTGCCGATGCAAGCGGCGCTACGATCCAAGTGCCTGTAGAAGAAGAGGCTGGATGCCTGGGCGCGGCAGCACAGGCTGCGGTGGCGTATAACCGTGCCAACGGACAGAACACCAATTTTGAGGATGTGACCCAGCATTTGGTGCGGATTAACGAATCGGCCACGTGCACACCAGCACCGGAGCGCCGCCTCGCTTACAATCAGGCGCGAACTCTTTTTCTGGAAAAGCGTCGACAGGTTCACGGTATCTGATTCAGCACAGCTTGCCGGCGGTAGCAAACGTCAGCAGCGACGGAGAACGAATAGATGATCTTGAGTGTGCTTGCCGTAGGTATCTCCCGCCAACTCACAACGCTGCATTGGGTGGATATCGCGATTCTTGTTCTTTACTTCGCCGTGGTGATTTTCATCGGCTTTTACGTCAAGGGATCGACCAACACCAGCGAAGAATTCTTCCTCGCAGGGCGCGAGATGTCGGCGTGGGTGGCAGGGCTCAGCTTTGTCTCGGCCAACCTGGGATCGCTCGAGCTGATGGGTTGGGCGGGCGCGGCCTACCAATACGGTCTGCTCGCAATGCATTGGTACTGGATTGGCGCCATTCCGGCGATGCTCTTCCTGGGCATCGTGATGATGCCGTTCTATTACATTTCGAAGACGCATTCGGTTCCCGGCTATCTACAGCTGCGTTATGGAGAAGGCGCACGCGGCCTCAGCGCAGCCAGCTTCGCCTTCATGACCATCCTGATGAGCGGCGTGAACATGTATGCCATGGCCGTCGTCATGCAGACTGTGCTTGGTTGGAATATCACCTTCTCGATCTGGGTTGGCGCAATTACCGTGGCCGTCTACGTCATGCTCGGGGGTCTGCGTTCGGCGATCATCAATGAAGTGCTGCAGTTTGTGCTCATCTGGGCCGGTGCGGCGCTGATTCCCATCCTCGGCTTAATAGAAGCCGGCGGATGGACCCAGTTGAAGTTGAACATTGCGCATAACGTTGGGTCGACTCAATACACCCACCTGTGGTCTACGCTCGGTCACTTCAAGGGCAACCCGATGGGCGTGAACTGGGTAGGAATCATCTTCGGTCTGGGAGCTGTCGTCAGCTTTGGCTACTGGACCACGGATTTCCTGGTGGTGCAGCGCGTGCTGAGCGCGAACAATCTGCGTTCGGCCAAGCTGGCGCCCGTGATCGGCGCAGCGTTCAAAATGGCGGTGCCGCTGATCGTGATTGTGCCCGGCCTGCTGGCGCTGGGTTTGATGAGCCACGGACAACCGATCTATCACCTTGTGCCCGGCGATGTGGCCGTGCGTACAGGACAGCACAGCTACGATCAAGTGCTGCCGCTGATGCTGATTCGATACTGCGGACCGGGGTTGCTGGGTCTCGGCATCACCGCACTGGTAGCTGGATTCATGAGCGGCATGGCGGGCAATGTAAGCGCTTTCTCTACCGTCTGGACTTACGATCTCTACGGCGCCTACCTGAATAAGAAAGCGACAGACAAGCACTACGTTTTGATGGGCCGCATCTCGACCGGGGTTGGCATGCTGATCTCCATCGGAACAGCGTATCTGGTCGCCCATGCAACCTCGATCATGGACTATGTGCAGGCGCTGTTCAGCTTCTTCATCGCTCCTCTGTTTGGCACGGTAATTCTCGGCATGCTGTGGAAGCGGGCCAGCAAGGAGGGAGGATTCTGGGGCCTGCTGCTGGGAACGGCGAGCTCCATCGGCATGTTCCTCTACACGAGCACGGGCTCAGCCGCGCACAAGGCGCATGCGCTCTCCGTGATTGCGCTTTCACCCGACGCGCAGCCGATGGCTGAAAATTTATTTCGCGCATTGTGGAGCTGGATCATCTGCGTTGTGGTGACGATTGTGGTCAGTTTTATGACCACGCCCCGATCCGAAGCTGAACTGACCGGACTGGTCTATGGGGCGACCGTAATTCCCGATGACGGTGCGACCACACTTTGGCAGAAGCCAATCTTCTGGGCCGGTCTAGTCGCCAGCGTCTTTGTGGTACTAAACATCGTCTTCTTCTAAACGCACGCTGCGAAATCTGAACGAATCTGGAGGCCATTGTGGCAGAAGGCACAGGACGGAACGAAGCATTTAGTATCTGGTTTTTTGTGGGCGTAATGACTCTGCTGTACGGAATTGTGCTGCTCCCGTATGGTGCGTGGGAATGGTTTGGCGGACACGAGCCCGCGACCGTGCTGCACGAGCTGCACCCTACCTTCTGGTGGGGTGCGTTGCTGACAATCTTTGGCCTTTTTTATACGCTGCGGTTCAGCCCGCG